>JGI12210J13797_10428457_pt1 | contig 21370 bp, 20 predicted proteins | sample ElkSlonscriptome_3_FD_13797 | JGI IMG/M metagenome (IMG submission 13797)
ATTGATCAGCTCTACCCGCAGATCTTGCTTCTCGGGCACCTCTCGAAAAAGCACCAGGCCATCAAATGATTTTTCCCACACTGCCCGCATCCATCGCCCTTCTCTTAGCGATCCTTCTATGCCAATGATCGCTTCCCTCGCTGGCAAAAACCGCCGTGCCGAGTCGATCATAGTCACGGTGCTGGCAACACTCATAAATGTGCAGGTGCCCATTGATATGAAGTGATCTGGGCCAAGCAGCCCCTCGCAAAGATGATTGATGCCGCATGAGGCAATGAAAAATCCCCACAGCGCTGCACTGCCTAGATACTCTCGGGGAGCTACAAGCGAAAGGGCGATCGCCAGCACAGCTAGGATCGTGTAGTCGGCAAAGGTGATCAGCGAATTTATTAAGTGAATCACTATAAGCTTTCCCCCAAAGGGAAATCAAAGCCGTGAACGCTGCATGAAAAGATTATCCCAGGAGAAGAAGCGCGAAAAACGACGCGGCCTAGTGAATCTAGGGGATGGAGTATCGATCCGCGCTCTGGAATCACGGGGCCGGTGGTGCCGTTACTATCACCGCGCCTAGAATCGCTAAAGGCGGCTTCTGATGTGTGATCATAATGCCCAATCAACATATTTGATTGGATTGGATCTCCGTTCGCTGCTGCGCCATGGTAGTAGGTCATCAAGGCTTTGCAGTGTGTAGGAGGCACGGGAATTATGCAGCCTACCCTTTGTGTGGGATAGGTGCCGCCGGTAAAGTTCGCGGAGTTGGTGACTACCAATCCAGAAAGATACTCAAACCAGCTCCCATTTTGCAAAAACGGCACAATGAACCCAGAGCCATCAAGGACGAAGCCACCAATGCGGCGAGCGACCCACCCAATAGGAAGATCGCTCGAAATATCGTTTGAGAGGATAGCATCAATATCTCCTGTTGCAGGTGCCCACAGAAGGTATACCAGGTATCTGCCATTCGAGACGTAAGGGCTATTCACCCCTCGCCCCCCTGTTACGGCAGCGCCCCATGGGCCATTGATGCGCTTAATAAGGTCGGCGGCGAGATGTACCGATTGTCGAGCCCCGCCTCCTAAATCGAAAACGACGCGCCCCGGCTGGATGCCAATACTCTGTTCGGCCCCGTCCAGCTTGTAGAGCTTTAGCCCCTCGGGAATGCCTAGTGGGGGAGGCGTAGAGATGATCGGAGCTGCAAAAATTCTAGCCATCAGATGCCCTCCGTAACTCGCAGAAACCCATCAATCGTTTCCCATAGCGCCCGCACCTCTAGCGGTGCTTCTATCGCCTCTAGAACCATGTAGTCGCCCGCCCGCAGTAGGAAGCTAAAGTCCGCTGCGCTGACGGCTGAGGATCCCAGACCGATACGGATGCTGCTATTGCCATCGTTGAACATTGAGAGGTAGCGCCGCGACGGGTTTGCGGACGCCACTAGCCGCTCCGCGTTCTGCGCTGGCACAGATGTACGAATCACGGAAATAGGTCTATCTGCCACGGCCACCCGCAGCGTTCCCGGCGTCACCTCTCCAGCCCCATAGGTCTGGGCATTCAGCTTGTTTAGGATATTGGCGATCGCATTCTGCTGGCTTGCCGGGAGCGGAAACTCAGCCGGTAGGTTGGAAACGCTAAAGGCATCGGGGAAATTAGCAACCTCGATTTCTGTCGGGACGTTTGAGACCGTGACGTTGCGCAAGGTGCTAATCTGCGCGTCTGGTAGCGGGAAAGTATCAGGCAGGTTGATCTGCTGTAGCGCCGTCACTTGCTCATCGGAAAGAACCATTAAGGCACCCGACTGGGTAGAGGCCAGCAGCACCACGGGAGATCGTGAGCCATCCTGAAACTCAAATGAAAGCGTGTTGTCAGAGCCAGTAATGTAAGGCATGGTGGCTAGAGGGTAATTTTGAGGGTAGGCGTAACCGTCTTGGTAGTTAAGCCGACATTTTCATAGATCCAGCCCCACGGCATCTTGCGGCTGATCTGTACCTCGTGATGGTCTTCGAGGTGGTGAGCGAAATAGTTGTTCGGCCCAATAAACTGTCTGAACTCGGATTGGATGAGTACATCCCCAGCCTGAATCTGTAGGGTCTGGTAGTCGTCGAATGTGGGCTTGATCTCTAGGGTGTTGGCCCCGCTGTTGACGCCGGTGCAAAATACATCTGTCAGATATTCGTACCCCCGGAAGACGTGGAGCCGCCCTTCTTCAAAGTCGATTGCAGCCGGTACGGTCACGGTGTCGGCGATGTGCGTTGCCTGCTGAATCACCTGCGATCGCATGTTGGGGCTAACAATGTTGAGGTTGAATTCACGGCCACCCCGATCCGCAAACACGTCGAAGGCCGATGTAGAGACGGAACCTGCCGTAACGTACCGATGGCGCTGTGAGTTGATAGCCGTCACTAGCGCATCCTTGATATCGGTGACGCTGCCGCCATTGTTACTGTGGGTAAATTCAACATCTCCAATAACGATGGTGTAGGGGCCATCTGCCGCCGTGTCGATGTAGACTCTTACCTGCTTGGTTTGGGCCGTACCGGCACCTGCGCTGATGGCCTCTATCTCCTGCCGTACCTTTTGCTCCATCGGCATTCGCACCTGCCGCCGCTCCCCTGGCGAAAGCTCGATAGGGGCTAGAGTGATTCGGCTGTGGCCGTCGCTCCGATCTACGAGCAGCGAATCTTGAGCAAATAGATCCGCTAGCTCACCCCCTACCATCTCCCCTACTTCAATTGAGCCATCCCCAAGGTCGCGATTGAAATAATAAATGGCTTTGAGCCGCCGCATCTCTACCGCCGAGAGCTGCAGGTAGTCCGTATCGCCGGTGTAGCCGTTGATGGCCTCCTGAGCCTTTAGCCGCCCATTCACGTAGAGCATCATCAGCCCCAAGCCGCGAGATACACGCACGGCGATTTGAGCGCTCTTGGGGAGTGCGCCGGTGTCCGCCACCTCTACCGTGTTGGCCCGCGCTTTGAGGATGCCGCCCTCGATGATGACTTGGAAGTCGCCGCTGTGGATGATCAGGCCGTCGCCGCGCCATTCCTTCAGATTCATGTACAGGGTAAAGGTATCCAGTCCGGCCACAGGGTTTCTGGGCCATGTCAACCAATCCCGATCCCGTGATGGGCGATCGCCATTCTGGGCGATTAGGGATGTGCGGATAGTGCCCGGTTCGAGCTGAGCCCCACCCCAAGCAAAGCTCACCGCATTCTCAGCGTAGAGCTGGAGCTGCACGGCTTGGATCGGCTCAAAGATATCCTCATGGTTTGCGGCGTCGTCCGGTACGGTGCCCGCCGTGGTGAACTCGATGTCTGCGACAAGGTAGTTGCCGGTATGGTCATTGAATGTGTTCAGATTGATCTGCTTGCCCACCACCAGATCGCCGACAACTCGCAGCACATCATTAGGCCCAAACCGCCCGCTCAGCAGCTTAATGTAGATCGATAGAGTGTAGGTTTCAGCGCTTCCCAGCTCATCGAAGGCGGTGAACATGGTGTTGGCATTGGTGTTCCCGGTGAAAGCCCCAACGGTAACCAGGTCGGCCCGGTACGTGCCATCCATGCTTTGCACCTGGTCTGGATCAATATTGATGCGCGATCCCTTGATCCAGGATGGATCGCTTAAATCCATCGGAGCGTCCAGCAGATTTATAGAGGCTTTTTCGAGCAGCAACGCCCCGTCGAAGTCGAAACGGGGTTGGTTCGCCCCCATCCCGAAAATCCGCCAAGACCCGTTAACAAAAGATTCGTTGTATGCGGGTGTCGATCTCAAGTAGCGCCCCACTTCGCCCGAGGATGTGATCAGCGAACCGACCACATCAAAAATTAGTGCATCACTCAGCGGCATTTGCTATTCCTTCAATTTGATTATTTGGCTTCACCACCTCAAAGCCGACAGCGCCCAAAACCTCAACCGCAACGCGCTGGTATTCCAAGAATGTGCCGATGCGCTTTTCTGGGGGCAGCTCCAGCAGCGCGATCGCACCCTCTACGCTGATTCCCAGATTTACGGCCAGTGTCCCCGCCGCCATCCGCCGCGCAATCTTGAAGCGATACTCTTCAGCCATCTGAGCCTGAAATTCGCTGTCGGATAAGGTCGAGAAATCTATCCCGCTGTCGCGCTCAATGCGCTCGATTTCTGCCTCGCAGGTTGTGATCTCTCGCAGGGTATCGCCTTCGAGTTCACGGGTTGCTTCCAGCCGGAGCTGTAGTCGCTGGGCCGCGATCGCCTTCTTCTTGGCCTGGAGCAAAGAGAGTTGATCGCCCGCCGCGTGGAGCTGCTGCATTTCCTCAAAAAGGATTGAGGTATCTAGGGCAATAGCTTGCTTGTCTAGCTCCCATTCGAGGAATGTTTGGCGAGCTTGTCGGAGTTGCAATTGGGCTTGCCGGTACTGTGCTGCCGGAGTCATCGCAGCGCGAATCAGGCATTGAGTCGCTTCAACACTGTTAGGGGAATATTGCATTTTCTAATAGGGAAAATTAAGGGCGATAAACAGGGGCGCAGTATGCCCCGCCAAACGTCAGTCGGGCGCTGATTTGCCACATTCTTTCAGTGGTGAAATTGAGCCCATCTACGGCGTGGATATCAGAGCCCTCCGCTGCGCCCTTGTAATGGTGGCTGAAGTGATATCCCTTGTAGCTAGATCCTGCGCCCTCGCAGTCTACCGAGTGATTGGACAGCTGAGCGCGGGCGACAACATAGGTTGACTCTGACGCAAAATCTAGTGCATCCACGCTTCTCAAGAATAAAGGCCCAGGCTCTCCAGGAGCCTTCACCCCCCCGGAGAAATACCCTTTGATAGGTGAGTGGAAGTTGCCGCCGCGTAGCCGCCCAGAGGAAAGCTCAGCAGATACAGAGGCAGTTGATTCTGTGGCAAAGGTCATGCTATCAATTTCCCTTGTTCGGGTCCAGCCGCCCGCAAAATATGCTTTTTCCTGGGACCAAGCGGCATTGCTGCCGCTCTGGACGCGGGGTAGGGTTTGAGCCAAAACGCTGGTAGATTCAGCGCCAAAATCAAGCTTTTGAATCTCCCCGCTCTCGGGTATTTCTGGGGAGCTTTGCTTATGCCGACCGCCGATATATCCTGCGGTATCGGACTGGGCACCCCGAGCGTACGATGTAGGCTGCTGCAGAGTCTGCCCTTGCAAAGCCGTGACTTCGGTGTGAAAGTCGATGCGGAAGATCACCTGCTGATTTAATCGGGAACCCCGCGCTCCGGTGTATCCCCCGCACCAGTACCCCCGCGTGAAGCTGGCTACGCCTGCATGGCGGATGATAGGAGATGGCAGCTTGGCGGCAATCGGATTGATTGTCTCAGAATGAAATCTGAATTTATCAACGCCCACATGCCGCCCTTTCCATGAGTGGCCACCGCCGATATATGCCCGCCCAAGGCCCGGACGGTCAAATTCATTAAAGCCGATTTCTACCGTCGCATTTTGCAGTTCGGCGACTGACTGGCCCTGTTTGCGCTGATCTTGCACAAATTGATAGCGCAATGTGATCAACTGCCGCTGCAGTTCGGCGACTGGATCCGGCCCCGCTGACGTGGTGCAGGGTTTGATATAGCGGTTGGGGAATAGGTTCGAGTTTGGCATCAGTACAATCTAAATGTGTCCATGCCCGCGTGGTTTGGGGCATTGGTGGAGAATGCGAGGCTGGAGAGCGAGTCCGGATCACCATCGGCTAGGGTGATCACAACCAGGCGACGATCTCCACCCTTGCTGGCGACGAAGGCGACGACGAGCTGATAAACTGCCCCGCACTCCAAGGGGCGCTTGCTGCAGCCTAGGGCAACACTTGCCGGTCCTTCGATGTCGGCGAATAACACCGCCGACATTCCTTTGCTTTGCGGCTCATCGCCGTCCGCGACTCGTAATTCCAGGCCGGAGCGGGGCAAGGGCAGATTGGGCGCAGGGATTAGCTCAATCTCCCTAACAGATGTAGCGCCCATTTCTGGATCTCCCTCAAACTGCATTCGGTAGCCTGCTCTGTACGGAGGCACAGCCGCCCCCAGCGTATTTCTTGGGAGATGAAAGGATATCGCCTCATGCTGCAGCTCCCCCTCGCTGAGAAATTCGCCGTTGCCGCCCCCCTGCGTGTGCCCGACAGTGATAGGCCGGTGGGCAATCGTTGCCCCATCAAGCCATGCCTTCTCGCTGCTGCCCTTGTACTGCGAGGTTTTGATCTGGAGCTGCCACGATTCCGAGCTTTTTGGAGGGTAGTAGATCAGCACATCGTAGCTCGCGGAGGCCGCTAGGCCGGTTAGCACGGGCCGATCAATTCGCCCGCCGATTCCCTCGACAAACGCGATCGCCCCGCGCTCACTGATAGGGATAGCCAGCACCCCCGCTGCGCTGCTGCTGATGGTGACTTTCTTATAGATGTAGTGGAGCGCCGCCCGCTCTTTTCCATGCACCACTATGAAGTCTTCGGCGCTAGCTGGAGCCTCATAGGCCTCTAGATCATTGCGATATCCTTCGCGCACATTGGCCGCTGCAATTGGCTGAGCATCAAGGTAGATCGCTTCAACTTCGCCCGTATGCGCCAGCCCTGAGCCTCGCGGGTAAGTTATCGTGGGCTGAAAAAATACCACATCGCCAATAGAAACATCCGCATTGCCGTTATCGGTCCACGTCAGAGCCCCAGAGCTGCCTAGTCCGGTCAGGATTCCGTCGCGTGTCACGTCGCGCCCATCGGCAGTATAAATGCGATGGGTAGCGGCATCGGCGGAGAAGCGGCTACCCATCGGCGATGATTGGAATGGCACCGATGCTTGTGCCTTACCGTTGGCGTCCACGGTGATTACTGGCAGGCAGTAATATCGCTGGGTCGTTGCAGCGTTGCTGAAGCTGATCCGCTGATTGTTGGCGATCGCCACTGAGCCGTTTGGGGAAGCGATCGCTTCCCCTGGTGCGTCTAGGTTGGTCCCTACCTGTCCGTTTAGCAGATTTTGCACCACCCGATCGTACATGGGGCTATTGGGTAGTGGTTCACCGTTAAAGATTTTCCATAGCGTCTGCCGCCCGCGACTCTCCCAGTCTTGAAAACCCTCACCCACATAGCGGTATGTAGGCTGCAGGTGATATTCAGCCTCAAACGGTGATGCTTCCCCACCTCTCCCCCAGTGATAGCCCGCTTGCTCATATTCTTGGGTTCTCCACGCGCGGCAGAGATCGACCACCTCTATGGTGTCGTTGATCACGGCATAGGTTTGTGTGTCTACCAGGTTAGGATCGAGCGGGTAAATTTGGAGGGTTGAGGATAGCGCCGCACCGCTCGCCGCCTTAGTGACGGCCAGGGATCCACCCATCGCCGCCGCCAATTCCCCTGCTGTTGTGGGCGCTGCCTCACTCACCACCACCGCCCACATGGTACGCAGCCGCCGCGTATTTTCCTTACTGAGGATCTGTTTTATGCCGGTTTGATTGCGCCATTCAAAGGTGAGATTAATATCAGGATCGATCTCACCCGTGACCACCACCCCCAGCACCGCCAGCGCCACGTAGTCGTACCGGCTGATGGTGCTTAGAGAGCTACCGAGCGCCGGAAGTTCCACCGTGACGGGAGAATCTAGCGGAGATAGGGCCGGGTGCCCCGGTGCATAAGGGGATAGCCCAGTCGGGAGCGTGATGCCAAGGCTGGGCGCAGCCGTGAACTGTGGTCGCTCCAGCAGTCCCGCAGGCCTCTCTAGTGCTTGAGCCGCCCTTAGGTTTCGCTGGTGCAGATGCGAGCCCGCCTGCAACTCCTGAGCGCTGGGCACTCGCTGATCCGTGACTGATTGCGGTTCAGTCCAGTAGATCTCTAGGTCGTTGGGCTTCACGTTGACGTCAGCCATCAGTCAGAATACCTCGAATCTTGAACATAAAGCCGGTATTGGTGTTTGCATCAATAGGGAGATTGAGTCGCTGGTAGCGCACCTCTACGCCATCCAGATAGAGCGCAAATTCTCGAATATCGGGAGCGGCGGCAGCGGGAAGCAGGAACTCCACAACGAGAAAGACATCGCCGGTATCGGAATCCGTAAATGGGTAAGCGCTGCGCATCTCCCCCGATGCATCCGTCCACCACAGCGAATCGGGGTGAAGCATAGCGAAGGGAGTACCAGCGATCTCATTGCCGGGAGGGGCAAGGATGCCCCACTCGGGCAACCCTTCTGTCAGTGCCAGCCGCCAAGGGCCATCGCTTAGCCGGTTGATCTCCGCAGCGGCAAGCGGTGCCGGGAATGAATCGCCATAAATTACGGTGCCGATCAGCCGGGTGAAATCGAGCCCCGCGTACCCCAAAACATTTTGGCCTACGCTCTCTTCTCCCGTCCCGACTAGCTCGCCGTACCCTTGCTCTTCAATCACTGGCAGGTCGTCTGCCACTAGGCCGTTAACCTCTACGATGGGCAGATCCTCGGCTATGGGCCGGAACGGCTCAGAGAAGCCGATATAGGGCAGATCATCACAGAATTGCAGGCCGTCAGGGTCGAACTCTGTTACCGCGATCGCTGTGGGATCATCTGTGGAGATCTCCAGCTCAGCATCCAAGAAGGGGCAGGAATCCGCCAGGTAGATGAACATCGCGCCGGGAGCGTCCACCCGTGCATCCTCAAAGAATTGCTTGAGCGTATCGCGTCTGTCCCTCCACTCACGCTCTGTTACCTGAGTGATCAGATTGCGGGCAAAAGGTAGTCTCTCGGGGCATACGAACGCGGGCCGCTCCCAAAATGGGCCTAGCTGGTTATGGCCCATCGGGAACTGATCGGAGAATTGATAGGCCGGTAGTGCTTGATATAGGAGGCAGTGCAGCCGCGCTGTAACGCTGGGCGTGATGCCATTCGCCACGTAGCGCCGCACAAACGGCCCGACAAAATCTAGGTCGAACTCAGTCCAGGGTAGATCGGTGTCATCCAGAATCAGCCTAAATTCACCATATCTACCCTCAGCGAAATCTGTCTCTAGCCGGATCTGTGGCGGTTCGAGCCCGAAAAATTCTGTCAGCGCCGCCATGTGCCCCGCCCTGGTGTTGCGGGTCAGGGCAAATTCAAGCTGATAGCGCCGCCGCGCCGCCGCGTCCGACTCGCTCTGCAGCCGCTGCAATCCGATACTTTGCAAATGCAGTGATAGCCAGGGACCACCCGAGCGCATCGGTATCGCCGCATCCTGCGCCGCCTGAATCGCTGATCGCGCATGTGCCATTGCATAGGCTAGCCCCCACAGGTATGGGTAGAGGGGCGACTCTTTCGATTCGAGCTGATGGAACCATCGCCCAGGCAGCGATCGCACCATTGAGTGATAGGCCGAATCTTGCCAATCTGCGGGTAGCGTAGGTAATGGCATCAGGCAGCGCGGCGTTCCAGTTTCAGACTTCCATCAAGCCGCAGAATCGTGTCGGCTGGAGCTTGCAGGTTTTCGGCCAGATCGACTAAGATGCCCGCCGCCCCAGGCACTACAGCTAAATCTGCGTAGAGCGCTTCCAATTCTAGCGCCTGCTCAACTTCTAGCCCTGCGAAGAATTTCGCCACAGCGGCCCGTAGCGATTGCTCTACGGCAAAGCGATCATAGCCGCGCTCTAGCTCATAGGAAAGCCCTAGCGCTACCCGCTGAGCATATGGGGCAATGATGTCAAGGTGTACGCCGTTCGCAACCCAGTGCAGCTCCAGATCCTCAAGTACCCGCCAGATGATGCCTGCATAGATGGTGATGTGCAGCTCATTGAGATCTTGGCCATCAGCTTTGGCGTAAATAAGGCCTTGTCGCCGGTCATGGAGAAATCGCCATGTACCGGCCTCTAATTCATTTATGAATCGCGAAGGTTGCCAGACCTCTCGCCCGTCCAGTTCGCGATCGGGGATGCCAAAGCGCCGTCCAGGCCAGCCAGCCGCCGCAAGCCCCTTGATGCCATCCAGGTTGGTGCGCAGCGAATAGATGCCGCTGCCGATGGGAATCCAATCTTCTGCTCTGTACAGATCGCCGCCGCTGTAATCCACCAACACACCCCGGAGATAGCCGGGAGTGCCGTAGTTGCGCCGCGTGTAGAACTGCTTCACTTCTGGGTACAGCTCGCGGTTTGTGGCGATCGCGTACTCGGTAGCGGGGATTGTAGCCCGGTGCAAGCTTTCAATATGCCCCGGTAATCGCGCCTTTATTTCTGAATCCGCTTCTGGGTCGTGGCCCCCGGTCGATGGGGCGAGGTTGCGAACGCTCGTAATGCCAGTAACCTGAGATACAATGCTCACGATCTCCCCTTCAAGAACTCCGCCACCGGCACCCGGTCTGGTTGCTATGGCTGAAGTTGTAATGCGGGTTTGCCCTACAGCCATTGGTGCAGGACCGATGGTGCGGAATAGCTTGCCGGTGCTGGTCCCCACCCGCGTACCTGCCGGTATGGTCGTGGGCAGCTCCCCATTGATTCGGCTGAATTCAACCTCAACGATCGCCGCCGACCCGCCATAGGTGCGCATCCCGAAGCCAGCCACGAGCGATCGCAGCCATTCACCCTCAGAGCTGGCAATGATGCTTAGCCGTAGGATGCGGGCCATCAGGCCGTACAGCCCTTCTAGGGCAATAGAAAAGGCCACGACCAATCGGTTCGTGACCTTTCCGCTTATTCCGGCTCTCCACTGAGGAGGCAGATATGAAAGAATTTGGTCGCGGATCTCGCGCCAAGTTAAAAAATAGGTTTGTGTCAAATCATATTATGGTCATCCTATCTCTGTTATAGCTCACGCACGAGCTAAATCAAGCGTTTTAGCTTAGTAATGCCCTTCTGCGAGCTAGTCACGCCTCGCTGAATCAGCTCGCAGCTTTTAATGATTTCGTCTTTCTCTCTTTTGAGCTGGGCTAGCTCCTCCCTGGCTGTTTCTATTTGTTCGCTCAGATCGGCACCTTTAAGGCTGTTTGCCCAAACGACCTTTACCGGGCCGTCATCGTCAGCGATCGCCTTGATCAAAGCGGACACATTTGGTGAATCCCCCCAGGTTTGGCCGAAGGCTAGGGCGATACCCTCAAGTCGCCCTTTTTGTTGTTTGCTTATGGAGAGCGTTATGCTCTCGCCTTTGCGGGTCATTTCAGCAAGGCCTCGCGCTCATCAATCCACCATTTAGCGGATTCAGTGTGGATGTAATCGGCATCTTCAACAGATTTCAGCTTTAGAATTACCTTTCTTCGGATATCTTCGGCCCATGCGACCTGCTTGGGAGATCCTATAAGGTCTGGTAGCTCCTGCTCTCCAACCGCCTCAGCCTCCATCGCTTCAAGGAATCGCTCGCGATCCCTCCATTGATTTACAATCACGCCATTCTCAAGCTGGAGATAGCCAAAGCTGGTCTTGTGGCCGCTGGCCTCTTTGAATTCGTAGAGGCCGGTTAGCCCCACGATCGAGACTTTGCCCCTAGCCGATTTCCCAGCATAAAAGCGCCTTTGATTGTCAGGGTCTGCATTCAGAGGGGTAGCGCTAATAAAAGCGCCTCTATCGATTCGGCCATCCTTGATCGAGACGGGACACAGGTAGGCGTGAATACCTTTCCTGCTGTAGTTTGTTAGCTCGATCGTCTGCTGTTTTTCAGTTGTCATTTACGATGATCTCCGTTGCTGGGCTGTGGGGGGGGGCAAGAAGCCCCCGCTTTTTGAGTTAGACCAAAAAGATTTCTATTTCAAAAGCGTGATCGAGAGTGGAAGGGGCAAACTCTTCATCGCTAAGCCCTAGCTGAATGCAGGCTTCGCTTAAAGCATCCGAAATGGAAGAGTCTTCAGGCCAGTACAGGATAGATTTTGGGCCATGCCACCAATACTTATCGTTGAGCAGTAACTGCTCAATCAATTCGTTGATGTGGGTTGCCCCTTCTGGTTCTGGTGATTCAGCGAAGCCGGGACGACTTGCTTCGTAGGCTTGAAGTTGTTGCATTAATGATCTCCGTTGTCATTCAACAACTTCAATCTAGCGCAATATTTTGTCCGTGTCTACCCCTTTGCCCTAGAAAGTGTACGGACACTTTCTAGGTGGTGAGGATGTTGAGGCCGTATGGCCCAAACTGAACTTGAGGTACATCGGCAAAGCCCCGCAGCTCAATCACGCCGTTTATCCATATTGCCGTAGGAGTTTCAGGCCTCCAAAAAACATCTAGATAGATCAGCTTGCAGCGATCGCGGAATGATGGGTGCTGCAGCGCCCTTATCACCTCTAGCTTTGTGATGGCGATCGCTGGCTTCAGCCCTCGCGATCCTATGGCGCTCCAGTCGATACCATAGCCAACGTCATCGACAAATGCGCCCCGTGGGGTGAGGTCAAAGAGGCGCTGTAGCTCCTGAGCCAGCGCCGCAGGGCCGAAGGTCCAGGCTAGATCGGGGCCGTTGGCTACTACGTCCTTGGTGCCGCGCCGCCCGAAATGGGCGTCAAAGCTTAGATCGATGCCGTAGACGGTTTCTAGGATGGTGGCTGAATCAGTCACGAACTAGCTCCTACTAAGCACGGCCTTACCCAAGTCAATCGCGCTGTTTCTGCGCTTCCAACCCGCCGCCAATGCCCTTTCCTCCAGTGAGCTCGCGGCGAGGCGTGAGCCCCCCCTCCCGCAACTCCCGCAGCTCGATAGCTTTTGTCAAGTTTTAGCCATCGAGGATATCTATTCTCGCAGGAGGCCAAAGAAGCAAAGCCACTCCTTGCGCGAGTCTTTTTACACTCTTCAGGCAATGCAAGAATGGAGTTGTCCGGGTAGGCGGATAAGTACAAAAATAGGTTTAGCATAAACAGGTTTAGCTTTTCCCTAAATCCAACTTCCTCGGGAGAAAGCTCGGCTGCTTGTCGAAACCCTTTGGAGCGAGAAACCCCGATCTTGCTGAAGGAAGATCGGCCACTTTCAGTATGAAAAGTAGCCCACTCAACTAAATATTCGTCATCGTATCTATCCCGGCATCTCGTGTACGCCGCCCTGCCGTCAGGCATAAAAAAGAACGGGTGCCTAGACGGTTCAACGACAGAAAAGGCGAGGAATCTGGCTCTATCTCCGTCCTCGTCTAAGAAGAGTTTGGAGTCAGATGGTAGGGCTATAATCCCGCTTTTGACCGGAAACTGAAAACCCCAAAAAACGCTTGGGTTTATATCGGTTTCAAGAAAGTGCTCACATAGAGATTCTTCTGCGCACCAAACGCTGAGAGATTCGCCGCCTTGAAATATCGCTTCAAACACCTCTAAAGGGACAATCTCTAAGTTGTTAGAGTCTTCGCCGCTTGCTTCCCCAAGTTGGGCGCTAACAGCGGAGCACATCAGGTACCCCATCAGGCGTTCTATGTCCATGTAGTTGCGAGGCATTCGGTAAGACCTTGCCACCTTCGGTATCCAGGTGTTGCTTGCCGCCCTCATCAGGTATTCGCCCATCCGGCTATTTGAAAGCTTTATCAGTTTTCGCCGGTTGTATGGGATTTGTCTTGCCAGTAGCAGCTGTCCATTTGAACGCAGGAGGGGTCTTTGATGAATTTCGTTTTCTTGAGACTTCTGTATCTTCAGAGGATGGAGCCTTTCCCCTCTACCCTCAACAGTTACCTGCGCTGCTGTCATGGATAATTAATGTTTGATGGGCTAACCTGCCCCCATCCTAGCCGCTGACATTCACTTTGTCCCAATTTTTATCAAGCTTTGGGAATCTGCAGAACCAGCCCCGAGTATAGCTCGTAGGGGTACTCAATCCCGTTTTGCTCAGCGATCGCCTGCCACTTGTCAGGGGTGCCGCCGTAATAGCGCACTGACACCTCCTGCAGGGTTTCGCCGCTGTGCTTCACCTGATAGCGGATAATGCCGGTCGTGTCTTCAGCCGGATTAGGGGTAGCCTCTAATCCTTCTCGCAGTGTGAGAAGCTGGGCCTCCATTGAGCTGATAGTGTGGCGCTGCATGGCTACATCCTGCATCAGCGCCTTGATAGTGATTTCATTAGGATTCAGTAAGGGCATCGGCTAGAGGCATTGTGTAGTGAAGGTCAGAGAGCGTAATGGCCTCCGGTTCAGCAGGTAGCGCTGCTACCCAATCAGGGCCGGTAGGGATGGGGCGATCGCGGGGAATGTCCACCGTGGGCATAGGCAGGGTTTTGATGCGCTGCGCCAGTGCTTCAATCTGCTGTCGCGTGGCACGGGCATTGTGGGGCATCTGCCCATACACACTCAGCCCCTGCCTTTTAAGCCGCATCAATGCCTCCATGTCTCGGAGGCCTCCAAGCTCGCGGGCCTCATCGAGGATATCCTCAATGGCAAGCCTGTAAATAATTTCTGGTAGGCCGTGGTACATCAGGGCTAGATGCCCTGCGAGATCAAGGGATGAAGCCATTAGGGGTAAATAGTCCAGGTTCGAGGGTTTGCGTTAGCGGGTTCAGCTCATCTATGGATGGGATGGAGGATAGGTTAGCCGGTGGATCCTGGCTGATGCCTGCAAAGACATCCTCAAGAATTTTGCAGCGGAACGTAAAACTGATCTCACCTTGAGATCGCGCCGACTCATCATAGGCAAATTGGCTGATATCAATCGAATAGGTTTGCTGAGTATCGCGAGCGATGCCCTGATGCACCCCGAGTTCTATTAGATTGAAAAATAGCGTCTCCGCCGGTTGCCCATTGGGTTGGCGATCTGACTGGTGCCGCCAAACCCACATCATTTTCTCTAGCTCTGTTCGGTAGGCTACGCCGGTAGTGCCCTCGATCGTCAAATCCGCCAGCATTAGCCCGTTGGAGGCTGGAGCATCCGAGTACATCACCGAGCGATACCAGCCGCCCAGAGTATCCGAAACCGTTCGCTTACCCTGCTGCTGCCAGCGGATAGCCTGAGGCCGAATCCGCCAGTAAATCAGCCGCTCTTCCGCACCCCGATGCTGGAAATAAATGTCTTCTACATCAGTCTGTCTGGCCATTCCACTCACTCCTCAATTTGAGCAGCCCGTACTCAGAAACTCGGCTGATCGGGTCAGCGCTGGTAACCACATCGCGCAGCGCCTCAGCGAACGGCTGCAGCTCAGCGGGTAGCTTGGGCAGCGGCTTGGCTAGCTGAGTATTGATAATGCTGTTCACGTCTACCTTGCCAATCAATAGCGAACCCTGAGCGCCAGAGAACAGCCCGCTGAGCCCGTCTAGCGCCGCTTGCGGATCCGCCAGTATTCCCGCTAGGGTATCGTCCCCTAGGTCGGGCAGCTCCCCAAATATTTGCCCGCCAAGCTGCTGAGCCGCTGCCCTCAGTTCGTCAGGCATCCGATCAAATACCGCCTCTACCGCCGCCGATGGATCGCCGCTGCCTAATGCGCCTATCCCGGCGAAGTAATCAGGCAATTGAGGGATTAGATCCTTGGGCAATCTGGCGATCGCCCCCCTCAATTCGCTAGGGAGGTGCAGCAGATCGTTAATGCTACCCATTCCCGCCGCCGCCGCCAGGTCAGGTATCTCGGCCTGAGTCATCATGCGCTCGACCTGGTTGGCGAGCCTACGCACCCGCGAGCCGCCAGCCGCCAGCACGAGTTTTTGCTTCTCCAGCTCAGTGAACAGCTGCGCCGGTCCCCCTAGGCTATCGTTGCCGCTGAGGATGTACCGGCCCAAGCGCTGGGCTGCGTCCGGCAGCGTGGGCAGTCCGGGGATATCCCCTAGCTGGTCCAGCAGCCCGCCGCCGAAATCCCCTAGCTCTTCCCGCAGGCGATCGCGCACTTCCGCAGGCCGTCCGCCGCCCATTATCTGCTCCCCCACCCACTGACAGCACGAGCGCAGGTTGGCCCGGTCCTCCAGCTCGCCTGATAGCAGCTCGCCTAGGTCTAGGCCCCGGTCTAAGATGCCGTTGATATCGAGGTCATCCAAATCCCAGCTATCGAGGTTGAGCGCCCCGGCAAGCTTGCCCAGGTCCAGCCGATCGAGCACCTGACCCAGCTCGCCGCCCAACGCCTTAGCGCCGATAGTGCGGATAAGCTGCTGGGCCATGTCCCCATCGCTCATATTTTGAGTAAAGCCCGCGATCGCCGCCGCAACCGGATTGAGTTCTAGCGCCAGCCCTTCGACTCGATTTCGTAGCGCTCCATCTAGTGCGGGATTGTTGAATAGCTCCGCCGCCGCGTAGGGGCCGGTGAATCCCTGAGTTACTAGATTGCCCGCCGCCTCCGAAGCGAGCGACAGCGTTTCGGCGTCGCTCGTTCCTGGCGCAAGATCTTGGATAGGGGACAGCGCCGCCCCCACGCCCGCCGCGCCCTGTGGGGCAAGATCCACCTTGAGATTCTGGGCAAAGATCTCTAAATCCTTCATTGCCCGCAGCGTCAGATTGCCGCCGTTCAGCTCAACATGACTCGTTGCCCCCTCAGGACCAGCCGCTAACCGGACGATCTCAGCTTCGGGGTTCAGCTCAATGCTGGTGGTGTACTCCCCGCTGCTGTTTGCTCCCTTCAAGTAGATAGCTCCCGAGGCTGAATCCATCGAAAGGAAAGCGCGAGGCTGATTGATCGGCGAGGTTGACAGAACCCAGCTACCACGCCCGCCAGAGCGCAGCCAAGCGCCGGTAGGCAAAGTCAAATCGAAACGATTTTCGAGGCCCGAATCATCTGCCGGTAGTAGCCGCGTATATGGGGTATCTCGCGGGCCTACGACTTGGTTCGCAACCCACGCAGGGCCATAGTCTCCGCCGCTACGGTAGACGGCCACCACCACCGGATCGCTCATGCTCTCCCCCTGGTACTCCACCCGGCATAAATCGCCCTGCTGGATAGGGTAAGAGATCCCCCAGCGTGGGCCGCGCTCAATATTTCCCCACAGCGCAGGGTCTACCGTTTGGATTCTTGGTTCGTGATTGGCCTGCATTTCCCAAGATCCGCCAAATCCGATGCTAACAGGAACCTTGCTTAAGATACCTCGCTGATTTATGGACGCAGGCGCTAGATCCACCAGTTCCCATAATGGGTAGTATTTGAGGACTGTATAAAGATCGCTGCCTACTGCATCCCTCGCAGGATAGATCTGTCTTTCTCGCATTTATAATCGTTGGTGTGTAGCGTTTATCAGTTCAAAACGATTTATGATCACAGTTGCCCCTGACGCTTGGAACCAAGTTGCAGACGGAGATATAAAGCTCGATTTACTCTCAATAATTCTTGATTCTGCCCAAATGCCCACAACATTGATTGGCGATGCCCCCGTGGAAGTATCTGCTATGCAATCCAAGATCCTCTATGTTCTGATAGCCAATCTTGAGCAGATTTGCCCTATAAAAGTTCTGCATGAGGTTGCAACAAATAGGCCATATGAAGGCAATCCTAGTGTAGTCAGGACACACATGAATCATCTACGCACCAAGCTACCGGATCCGTATAGCGATCGCATCATGACAGTTAGGAAGAAGGGTTTCCTGATGTTAAGAACAAAACCTGTTGTAGCTATCGCGTAGTTTAGTATCGTAATGATTTTGCTTATATCCTTCACCGTTGTAGTTGTAGGCGAAGCTCTCCCACTGCTTAGATCTAAGCAATTTTAAGAGGCCTTTTCCCTTGATGAATCGCATCATCACATCTAGCTGAGAGGCTTCTGATATTCGGTTGGCATCTACCAATTCCTCAACGGAACTAAACCCACAAATATCAAAATTAAGCCCCATGACTTGCCCTAGGCCGTAGGATGCGGCCTTGAGTGCGGCTTCGCGGTCTAGGGCAGCGGCCTCATCTAGGCGTTGCCACTCTTTGATTCCGCGCTCCTCAGCGTTTCCGGTGGCGTACAAACTCCGATCCCATCTTTTAGCAGAGATGTGCGGGTGAGAGCTGTCGTAGCGATCGTTCGTGAAGTATCCAAACCACTGAGCCTCGAACAAGATGCGGGGCCGTCCGTCAGAGAGGAACCCGCAGCCGGATGACTCCACCTCATTGATTGCTTTGATTATGGCGACCTCCAAATTGTAGGTTTGGGCTAGTCGCTGGTAATCCGCATCTGTGGCCCTTGGCGGCACCGCTTCCGAGTGCCCCTTGAAAATGTAAAGCCCTACGGTTGCCCGCCAGTGGTCCCCCGTATCTTCAATGCTCAGGCAGTCTAGCACCGTATCTTGGTAGGCCATTGCATACTCGCACTCGCTCAGCGAACTGAGCTGGTCTAGTCGCGTTTTGAGCGGCGTCTTTTTGACGATCGTCAGGCGATCGCCATCTAGGACTGAATGCCCCTTGAAGATATGCAGCGGGGCATGGATTCGCCAGTGGTCCCCCGCGTCATCCACCGGCCCGCAGAGATTCATTTTTTCCGCAGCAGTCGCGTACTCTGTGCGCTTTAGATCTTTCTGTGCCGCTAGCCGTAGCTTGAGTGGCGTTTTGTGGGTGATTTGCATTAGTTGAGCCTGTAAATTCTAGATGTTCCGCCGTAGTAGCGGGTTACCGCGTCGTTGTCATCTCGCCACGAGAACCGCGCCCTACTGCTGCTATTGCTGATTACCTGCGGAGGGTTGCCCGCCGCAGTCACGATGCCAATATGCCGCCCGTCCGTCGGCGTCCCCCAGATTACGATGTCGCCCGGTTGAGCCTGACTCGATTGCACTGCTACGCCGCCGCCGCTCTTGAGTGCCCCCTCTGCCACATCCACATTTAGCGAGCCGCCCCAAGGCACATCAAGCCCTGCGTTGTTCATAATTTTGTTGACCGCCCACACGCAGGCTAGCCGCCCGCCTGCTGGCCCGCTGGCACTGCTGAAGTCGCCTAGCGCATTCATAGATTGAACTACGGCGGCATTTTTCCCGCCAGCCGCCCCCGGAACGATAGGAGCGCCGGGAACCGGCGATAGCGGGGATTGCTGCTGCAAAACTACACCCCCCTCGCCTAATTTGGGTATCACATTTTCCCGTGCCCAGGAGATCGGGTCGTTGCCGATAGGGACAATCTGCCCGATCAGCCGATCGAAAAAGTAATATTCATCTGGCGCGATGGGGAGCCGCGCTAGTTCCTCACTGGCTTCTGCCGCCGCTTCTAGATCGTCCGTGATGATCTCTACCTCACCCGCACCAGCGCCTAGATACCGAGTCCGGCGATCGCGCACCAGATCGACGGTTGTTGTCCAATCACCGCCATCGATGCTGATTCTGTGGGACCGACTCACCACGTAGTACTCACCCGGTTCCGCTTCGGGATTGCTCCAATTTTCAGTAATCCGTAGCCGGGTATGGATTCTCCAAGCTGATTCACCCCGCAGGGTGACAGATAGCCGTTGGGATGGGCGATCGTACCAGCGGATGCATTCAAGCGCGGTCAGGCTGGTGAAACTGAGGATCGTTGCTTCTTGCTCGCGCCTCGGTTCGCTGGTGTAATACTGTTCAGCATCAACGCCTACCGGAAATTCAAGCTCCCGCTTCATTGGCCCCCCGTGCTGGCGGATTGAGCCGATATTGTAGATGAGCGCTGCATTGCCTACCTGGTTTTGGCCTCCGGTGAGCCCCTGCTGTGTGGCAATGCAGCGAATGAAGTTATTGATGCCTTGCCCAGCCAAGCGATCGCCCCAGCTTGGAATTTTCCAAGAGGGTAGGTCGAAGATTGGCAAATCTTCCCAGTTGCGGCCATCAATGAGGCTTTGGTCCTTGCCGCTCCACGGCAACTTTTCCCATACCAGCGCCCCGGTATGGTCGCAGAACAGATGGAAAAAGCCGGGAATGCAGAGCCACTGCAGATTCGACCAGACAGCCCCCTCGCTGTTAATGCGGGTCATATAGTTGGGCGGAAATGGGATAGGGCGCGTTCTCACCTCCCAGCCGGTAGGGTGCCCCCAGAATGCCTCCACCCACTCATCCAGCAGCTTGTAATAAATGTAGGAAACCCCGAGCGGCTGGACGGTGCCGAATCGAAATTCTAGGGCTGTTGATGCCAGCTCCGGCGCGTTTAAGTCCGTGAGCACCATCGCATCTTTGAAGATTTTGCCGTAGCTCTCACCGCTGATTGTGAGTGTCTGAGAAGCCCCACCGGCTACGGACTCATCCCGCCCGTAGCTGGCGATTACCCCGCGCAAGAGTAGATGCGGGCAGTTATCTAGGTAATAGTCTTCTACCGGCTCTACTTCTTCCCCTACAATCTCGCTATTTTGCACCTCGTACTGAAGCGGCGCTGTGGGTGTAGCGGCGGCGGCGGACAGGCTAGCATCACCGGCATATCGGGCCGCAAATGCATTGCCCTCGTTTGCCCATTTTCTAGGCGCATCAGGGTGAGCGCTGCGCTGTACCCGGTGCGATCGCTGGAACAGATCGCCCCGACCCCTGGTATCGAGCAATCCGATATTTGAGCCGCGCCCTTTGAAAAATGATTCAGCCGCAAACTCGGGATTAACGATCTGCTGCCGAGTGCCCCACTCCATTGAGGGCCGCTGCTGAAAAATTCCCAGTGAATCGCGATCGCCGTAGTTGATATTGCGAAGCTCAGATTCCTGGATCGCCGTCGCGACGGCTACCGCTATTTCGTCCGGTGTTGCCCCGAACCGCGCACCCACGCGGGCGATGGTTTGGGCCATCGCGACCTGTTCGGCATCCGCCGGTCGCCCCTTTACGGTTAGGCCTGTACCTGCGTCAGCGCCGCCGCCGTCGGCGACAATTCCAGTGGCCGGCGGCGTAGCCGTAGTGGCTGGATTGACTGTAATACTAGGGGTTTCAGGCGTTGTCTCTACCCGCTCGATCTTGGAGGGGTCGCGCATGACCCCCTCCAGCGGATCGGCATTGCGGGCTGCGTAAACTTCCACGACGAGGCCGGGATAAACCCGCTTTAGAATCTCTCGGTTAGCGCTAGATGCCCTCATGGCGATCGAGAAGTTGCCGCTAGCCCCCTCTACGCTCAGCGAGTCGCTATAGCTCACCAGATCGGAGAAGCCATCGAAATCGATCAGCACTTCCCCTTGGCGCGTCAAAACCCGCAGCGCTAGCCGGATAAAGCTGGAGCGATCATCGTTTAGCTGGGTTTTGGGGTCATAGGCCGGTATTGTGAGGACCATGATCAGCCGTACATTGAGCCAGAGGCGCTAGGCTTGTTTCCAAATCGGGATTTCCAGCGCTCCTCGAAAGCATCTAGGCCGCTGCCGGTTCCCTGTCGCGCCGCTTGCTCTACCCAGTCAAAATTTGCCGAGTCGGGCACCTGGAGGGTGACGGTAATATTGGCGCTGAAGGACTCGCCGCCCACTGGGGACGCGCTTTGACGGGCCACGACGCGATCGCCCGGTTGGAATTGAAAGATATTGAAGTCGGGACGTGCCACCAGGCCGCCCGGTGGGGTATCCCCCACTGCAGCGTGGACCATCGTGGGGATACTTTGAGCGTCTGGATCGAGGCTTGGCATAGCCGCGATCTGCCCTTCTTCGAGTTCGGGGATTGCCGCCGCCTGCTCTTCTGTGCCGGTGCGCCGCCCCCGCATCCGATCCGTCCTCGCCGTGGGTTCTACCGTTTCCTC
>JGI12210J13797_10461679_pt1 | contig 21370 bp, 26 predicted proteins | sample ElkSlonscriptome_3_FD_13797 | JGI IMG/M metagenome (IMG submission 13797)
GGTCAATCCGGCGGACCGGCCCGGCATCACTATTCCCCAGCTGGCGGACGACATGGTGGAGAAAGGCGCCAAGCTGATCATCGCCAACTCCGACGACATGAAAGACGGGATTCGGGAAGCGGCCTTGATGCACCCGGATATCCATTTTATTCATGTCTCCGGCGATGATGTCCTCACCGGAAAGGCCCCGGAAAACCTCTCCAATCTTTTCGGCAGAATGTACTACGCCAAGATGATGGCCGGATTTACCGCGGCCCTCACCACCCAAACCGGAAAGATCGGCTACCTCGGCCCGCTCGTCAATGAGGAAACCCGGCGTCTGGCAGCCGCCGCTTATCTGGGGGCCAGGCATGCCTGGGTGAACGTGCTCGGAAAGAATCCCGAAGATCTGAAATTCAAGGTCACCTGGATCGGGTTCTGGTTCAATATTCCCGGGGTCACCGCCGATCCCACCCAGGTGACCCAAAACTTTTACAACACCGGTTACGATGTGATCATTTCCGGCATCGACACCACCGAAAACCTGACCGTGGCCCGCCAGAAACGGCAGGAAGGCAAAACGGTCTGGGCCCTTCCCTATGATTACGAAGGGGCCTGCGAGGGGGCGGAAGAAGTATGCCTGGGGGTCCCCTTTTTTAGTTGGGGGCCGGGATTCATCCACTTCATTGATGCGGCTCGGAGCGGTTCCTGGAAATCCGAATGGCTCTGGCTGGGGCCCGACTGGAACGACATCAACAACCCGGACACCAGCACCATCGGTTTCAAAAAAGGCGCGGCAATGTCCGAAAAGACCACAACCGCTCTGGACGAATTCATTAACAAACTTGGATCCGGGGAGGTCAAACTGTTCAAAGGCCCCCTTCTCTATCAGGACGGCAGCGTCTTCCTGAAGGACGCAGAAGTCGCCGCCGACAAACAGATCTGGTATATGGAGCAGCTCCTGAAGGGAATGGAGGGTCAGAGCAGCGCCGAATAATTCTCCATGCGGGTGCAATTAGAAAATATCCATAAGCATTACGGAAACATCCGGGCCAACGACGGGATCGGGTTGACGGTGGAACCGGGGACCATCCACGGGATTCTGGGAGAAAACGGGGCCGGCAAGAGCACCCTGATGAAGATCCTGTCGGGCTTTACCCCTCGCACGGATGGACGCATCCTTCTGGACGGCGTCCCGGCCGAATACCGATCTCCGGCCGAAGCCGCGGCCCGGGGCATCGGCATGCTCTACCAGGACCCGCTCGATTTTCCCCAGCTCACGGTCCTGGACAACTTCCGGCTGGGCGGGCCGACCCCTAAAACCCGAGGCGCCCGGCGCCGGCTCCTTACCCTCAACCGGGACCTGGATTTCGCCCTACCGCCGGGCGCGCAAACCGGCGGCCTCACGGTAGGGGAGCGCCAGCAGCTGGAAATCCTGAGGCTGATGGACATGGGGGTCGGGGTGCTGATTCTGGATGAGCCCACCACCGGCATTTCCGCCACCCAGAAGGCGACGCTCTTTGCCGCCCTTCGGCGGATGGCCGATACCGGCAAAAGCGTGATTCTGGTCTCCCACAAGCTGGAGGATGTGGAAGCCCTCTGTGACCGGGTGACGGTCCTGCGCCGGGGACGGGTGAGCGGAGAGGCGGAAAAGCCGTTTCGGCCCGATCGGCTGATGGAGATGATGTTCGGGACCCCGCCCGACCCCCCGGAGCGCCGGCGGATTCGCCCGGGTGATCCGCTCCTGACCCTGGACCGGGTGCATGCCGCCGGCGGACGCACCGGCCTGGTCGATTGTTCGGTGACCATTCGGGAGGGCGAGGTTGTGGGCCTCGCGGGGCTGGAAGGCAGCGGACAGGGCGTGTTTCTGAGGTTGGCGGCAGGGCTCACGATTCCGAGGCAGGGCATGATCCGGTTCCGAAACGTGCCGCTGAACGGCACCGCCTATCCTTTTTTGAAATCCGAGGGGGTCCATTTTCTGCCGGGCTCCCGGCTGGAGGAGGGCCTCATTCCGGAGATGGATATCGCCGAACACATGGCCCTGGCCTCCGATAAAGAAGGATTCTGGGTTCACTGGGCCGATGGACGGCAGACGGCCGTTTCCCGAATCGAGCGATACAAAATCAAGGGGGGTCCCCACTCACCGGCCGGCTCCCTGTCCGGCGGAAATCAGCAGCGGCTGCTGTTGTCCTTTCTCTCCCCCAACCCGTCCCTGCTGCTTCTGGAAAACCCCACCCGAGGCCTGGATGTGGCATCGGCCCACTGGGTTTGGCAGCACCTTCAGAGCGCCTGTCCGGCCGGCGCCGGCATTATTTTTTCATCCGCGGAACTGGATGAGATCCTGATGATCGCCGACCGGGTTCTGGTCTTCTTCGAGGGCGCCGTTATCAAGGATGTTCAGTCGGAGGCCACGGATCTTCGGGAACTGGGCCTGGCCATCGCCGGAAAAGCATGAAAAGTGAACCGGTCATCATGAATGATTCCGCCCCGGCTGCCGCACGCTCCCGACGGGTGTTTCGGTTTTTTGGAGAGATCGGCCTCACCCTCTCGATCGTTCTGATCTTTGCCGTCGGTGTACTGCTTCTGGCCGGGGCCCCGCCTTTTTCCGCCTTTTACCACCTCTTCAAAGGCTCGCTCGGGTCCGGGTCCAAGCTGGGCCACGTCCTCAACACCTGGGTTCCTCTTACCCTCTGCGCCTGCGGATTGCTCTACACCTTCCGCATCGGTCTCTGGAATATCGGGGTCGAGGGACAGGTTATGGTGGGGGCCGTGTTTACCACCCTGATACTGCGCACGGGGATGGGGCAGCCGTTCCCGAACGCGTTTATCGGCTTGGCTCTTTTGGCCGGCGGCATCGGCGGCGGCATCTGGGCCCTGGCGACCGGGTATCTGAAGACCCGTGGGGGCGTCAATGAAATTTTTGCCGGGCTCGGCATGAATTTCGTGGCCCAGGGACTGATCCTGTGGCTGATCTTCGGCCCCTGGAAACGGCCGGGGGTGGCCTCCATGAGCGGCACCGAGCTGTTTCCCAGGGAACTCTGGCTGCCCACGGCGGGCTTTCTGCGGCTCTCCCCGGTGGGCTTCACCCTTACGCTATTCGCCGTCGCCGTCACGGCGGTCCTGCTTCGGTACGCCCGCATCGGCCTGAACCTCAGGGCCATCGGGGGCAACCCCCGTGCCGCCTATTTGTTCGGACTTCAGCCCGGGCGGTACATGCTGCTGGCCATGATCTTCGCCGGCGGGTTCGCCGGACTGGCCGGCGGCTTGCAGGTGAGCGGAATCTATCATCGCCTCATCCCGGCCATCTCCAGCAATTACGGCTATCTGGCGCTGCTGGTGGTGATGCTGGCCAATTACAACGTCTGGGCGGTTCCGGCCGTGGCTTTCTTTTTCGCCTGTCTGAACGTGGGCTCCATTCAATTGCCCATGGTCCTGCAGGTGGACTCCTCTCTGGCAGGGGTGATTCAAGGGACCCTGGTGTTGGCGGTGCTGGCAGTGCATGGATGGCGGGCGCGCAGCCGAAAGGCGGGGTCATCATGAGCCCGAATGCGAGGTCCGATGCAGAACATTGACCTGATCATTCTGCTGGCCGGGGTGGTGGCGGGCGCCGCCCCCATCGTCATGGCCACCCTCGGGGAAACGATCACCGAAAAAGCGGGGATCATCAATCTCTCCCTGGACGGGACGATTCTGCTGAGCGCCATGGCCGCTTTCGCCGTATCCTTCGATACCGGCAGTCTCCTTCTCGGGTTTGCCGCCGCTGGTTGCGTGGGGGCGCTGGTGGCTTTCACCGTCGGGGTTTTCAGCATATACCTCGGGCAGTCCCAGATTGCCGTGGGGTTCGTACTGACCCTGATGTGCCGGGACCTGGCCTATTTTCTGGGCAATTCCTATGCCCGGCTGCACGGTCCCCAGGTGGAGCCCGCGCCCATCCCCCTGCTACGAGATATCCCGGTGGTCGGGCCCATTTTTTTCAGCCACAACCTGCCGGTCTACGGCAGCCTGGTCCTGATCGGCCTGGCCTGGTGGTATCTCTACCGAACCCCGATGGGGCTTCGGCTTCGGGCGGTGGGGGAGCATCCCCGGGCCGCCTATGCACGGGGGATTCATCCGAGACGCATTCAGATGATCTATGTTCTGGTGGGCGGATTATTCGTGGGAATCGCCGGCGCCGTTTTCTCCCTGTCCGCCAAACCGGGATGGGGTCGGCCCCAGGGCGCCGAAGGCACCGGGTGGATCGCCCTGGCCCTGGTGATCTTCGGCGGCTGGCATCCGGTTCGGGCGGCCCTGGGGGCCTATCTTTTCGCTTTTTTGCAGATGATGGGCATCTATCTTCAGGGATGGTTCCCGTCGATCCCGGCCCAGGTCTTTCAGGTCGCTCCCTTTCCCTTGATGATCTTCACACTAGTTCTGATGTACCTGTCCCGAAAGGAAAACTTTCTTCTCCGGGCTGAAAACCGGCCCCGGCTGAAATCGATTCTGAAAATACTGTCCGGTTCGGCCCCGACCGCTTTGGGAAAACCTTTTCGGCCGGAGTGAACTTGAGGCAACGGTGAAGGAAACAGATCCGGATTCGATATTTTTATTGACGTTTGGCCGATTCCTAATTATTCCTTAAAGAGATGGGATGATAGCCTAACCGGGGAGGTCTTCCATGGTGAAAATCGACATCAAAAATCTTATATCCAAAATTCAAACCATTTTGCTCTCCAACCGGGATTCCAGATCTCACCTGATATTGGATACCCTTTCCGAGAGATGGAAATCCGACGCGCTTGCCTCAAGGATCCTATATCGATTTAGACACAAGCCGGAGGAGTTTTCGCCTTTTCTGGAAGATCTTTGTCGAGAAAAACTTCCGCACGACCTTAAATTGGCCGGTATTTTGAACCAGATCGCTTTTGAAGAAGACACGGCCGAATCGTCCACCGCCGAACTATCCGCAGACGAGATCGATGTACTGAAAGCTCTGGAGCAGATCGGCGGCGGCGGAAGCCCCATCGATATCGCCGTCGAAGGCATGCTCGACATCGATCGGACCCATCAGACCGCGGAGCGTCTCTGGCACAAGGGTCTTCTGCTTTCTCATCCGCTGAAAGATCCGGACGCCAAACGGTTCTTCTCGTTTTCCGATCTGAACCGGCCGGTGTACAAAAAACTGTTGGAGACTTCGAATGCCAGAATGGCTGAAAAGTCTTGATGCAAACACAATAAAGGCCTTTTTAAATCTTCTGATTTCTTTTTCTTCCGGTTTTCTGATCGGCGCCACTGAAATCATTTCCACCTTCCAGTACCGCAAAAAACTTTTCAAAATGCCGTCTGTGTATTTTTTTCTCAGTTTTTACGGTCTACTGGGTCTGGTCGCTTTTGTCCTGCTGACCTTTCAGGATGAGGCCCATTGGATCAATCCGGCGGTAGCTTTTGCCGCCGGGATCGGCCCTCATGTGATTTTGCGGTCCCGTTTTACCATCATCCGCAGCCGGGATGAAAAAGGCGAGAAAAAGCTGGACCTGAGTTTGGATCTGGAAAAGGTCTTCACCACATGGGAAAAATTTTTCAAAAACCGCATCGATGTTATTTACGCCCAGGATCAACAGAAGCTGATTGATCGGCTGATTCAAAAATACCCGACGACCCAGGACATGCGCCGCGAGGTTTCCAAACTGCTTTACTCATTGCGGGCCTTGGAGCCGGAGGATCGGAAAACGAAAATGACGGAAGTCGAGGTTATTTTTGAGGATGCCGAGGATCTACACGATGAAATCTGCCTGCACCGCCTGGCCGGTTTGATCGTCCGAATGTCGGATTTCGATGCGCTGGATGAGGTGCTGACCCGGGATAAAGAAAGGCAGGACCCGGCCGATGCCTTTCTAAAGAATTATCCCGACTTTCTGGACCGAATCGATTTGTGGAAAGAAACGCTTTCAGAAAAGGAACGGCAGTACCTGGATGAAAAAATCCTCTCTACTTCTATGACGGAAAAAGGCAAATCCCGGGCTGCTGCAAAGTTTTTGGTTTCCCGTAAAAAACAGAGCGATGTGATTTCATTCATCGAAAGAGGATGACACCACCCGGCGGACCGCTTCGGCCGTTTATTCCTCCGGCAGCAGGTCGTAAAAATAGCACATCACATCGGCTCGGGAGACGATCCCGATGAGTTCTCCGTCTTGGACCACGGGGAGGCGGCCGATGTCGTGTTTGGCCATCAGCCGGGCGGCCTGCATGGGGCTTTGTCCGGGCGCGATGGTGGTCACCTGGGGAATCATGAAGGCCTTGACCGGGGCTTTCCACCCGGAATCCTTCTTGATTTTCTGAAAATCACGACGGGAAATCACCCCCGTCAGACGGCCGTCGTGGACCACCGGCACCCCGGAATAGCTTTTCTCGCGCAGCAGGCGCCGGACATCTTCCATGGGCGTATCGGAGGTGACGGTGAGCACCGGAAACGACATCAGGTCGCTGACCCGAACCGAGGCCTGCTGGTTGCCGAGGATCAGTTCGGTGATCATCTCCTCTACCGTATCCGGGTTGGCGAATTCGATCATGGCGGACCCGGCCCCGGGATGACCGCCGCCGCCCAGCCCCCGCATGATGTCGCCGATATTGAGCCCCTCCGCATTGCTTCGACCGATGACGATCGATTTGCCCCGCTTTCGGCCGGTGAAAATGCCGAAGACCGCATCCACATTGAGGATTTCCCGGCACATGTGAACCACCACCGACAGGCTTCCCATATGGCCTTCGATATCGACCTGGTTGAAACTGACCGTATACCCCCGGATTTTGGTTCGCTTTTCCGATTGAAGCATTTCGTGCAGCACGTTTTTCTGCTTTTCACCGTAGGCAGGCCGAAGCAGCGAGCCGAGCACGTTCAGGTCGGCCTCCTGCTCCATCAGGTAGGCGGCGGCCCGGGCGTCTTCGGGCCTTGTGGAGGGGAACATCAGATTTCCGGTATCTTCGTGAAGACCGGTCAGAAACAGAGTGGCCTGAATGGGGGAGAGCCGAATGCGCCGCTTTTTCAGCTCCCGAACCAGAAGGGTGATATTGGCGCCCATGGGTTCATGGCAGACCTGATCGGCCCGAATGTCGCCCTTGCCGGGATGGTGATCCCACAAAAAAACCTCCACCTCGTCCCGATGCTGTAAAGCGGAGAGCCGCCCCAGTCTGCCCCATTGATTGACGTCCACCACGATCAGGCGGGTAATCCGATCCGGGTCGATCTCATCCGGGGTCCGGACCTTGAAGATGTCTTTGTGGATGGACAAAAACGCCTTGACATTGGGATTGACGCTGCGGGGAATCACCGGAATCGCTTCGGGAAAGATCAGGGTGGCCGCGATCAGCGAAGCCAGGGCATCGAAATCGGTGTTTCGGTGGGTGGCGACGACCTGCATCGATTTATTCAGGCCGATGGTTCATTGACCTGTTCCGGTGAACGGGTCTCCTCTCCTTCTTCCGGGACCTCATCCCCAGAGGTCTCTGCATTCTCGTCGGGGGAGTCGTCCTTCGGAGCGGGGGCTTCGGCTTTCGACGTCTCAGTCCACTCCACCATGGGCGCGGTCGACCCGTTTTGCTGATATTCCAGTTGCATGGGCGGGGCGCCGCCCATGCTGAATTCAAGTTCGAGCCGGGCCCGCTCCAGTTCGGCTTGGTTGTCGATGCTGCGTTTGGCCAGCAGGTACCGCAGATAGATGATCCAGGCAAACAGCCCCACCACCACGGCGGCCCCGGCGATGACCACCCACTTGAACCGGATCAGGGTATCTACGCTCACCCGCCCGATATAGGCGACCATATTGGGCAGCACCCAGTACATGAAGACCCCGAGCAGTATCAGAAATCCGATGGTAAAAATGTTGAAGCTGTTGATGGTGCGGACGATCTTTTCAAACTCGCCCAGTTTGTAATCCACTTTGGATTTGCCGGCCTCGGCCGCCATTTTCTCTTCTTCTCCGTAAAACAGACTGACATAGGCCTTTACCACAAAGGCAAAAAGCAAAATCACCCCGATGGGGATGCCCACTGCGGCGGTAAACCAGGCCCGAAAGGGGAACGGGGTTTCCTTCACTTCCAGCCGTTTCTCGTAGTCATCTAAAGGGCCGAAGGTTTTTTCGAAATAATATTTATTGAAGTCGCTGAGGCTTTTGCCGTCCGTTTCGTGGATGACCGTGCCGTTCTCATCCAGAATCTGAAGATAGGCTTTTCGTCCCGATTTCATGGCGGCGACCGCGAAAATTTCGAGTTCGATCAAAAAAAGCACCACCGCGATGATGATAAATACGGTCTTGTTTTCTTTCAGCAAAGATGCGATACTTGCCATTTGACATATTTTCCTTTGGAAGCATTAAGATATACAAAAGCGGTTCGCCGGTAACGGCATTCGGCCTTCAAATGAGGAAGGCCGAACCGAGTTTTGTCCATTGCATAAACTCATTTTATACCATAGAGGACATCCTTAATTCAAGGCGTAATCGCCGGGAGCGGATTCAAAATGAAAGAGATTCGAAACACCGCCAGAGAACGGATGAAGGGGTATTGCCGGGTGTGTCCGGTTTGTGACGGACGGGCCTGCGCCGGTGAGGTGCCCGGCATGGGCGGGTTGGGCACCGGCGCTGCGTTTCGGGCCAACATCACGGCACTGGCCGATAACCGGTTCAATATGAGGATGCTTCACGGAACGGTCGAACCCGAGACCCGAACGGAGTTGCTCGGAAAAGCGCTGGACATTCCGGTTCTGGCCGCCCCCATCGGCGGGGTCGCCTTCAACATGGGCGGGCGGATCTCGGAAGAAGACTATATCGAATCGGTTCTGGGCGGCTGCAAAGAAAAAGGGACCCTCGGATGCGTGGGTGACGGGGTACCGGAGTTCATCCATAGCGCCGGCTATGAGGCCGTTCAAAAGCTGGACGGCCACGGAATCCCCTTCATCAAGCCCTGGGAAGATGCGGAATTGAACGAAAAACTGGAAAAAGCCGCCGCCACCGGGACCGACATCGTGGGCATGGATGTGGATGCGGCCGGGCTGATCACCCTCAAACTGATGGGCCGCCCGGTCACTCCCAAACCGCCTGAGAAACTGAAAGAAATCATTCAACGCTCGGGAATGAAGTTCATCCTCAAAGGCATCATGACCCCGAACGAAGCCGAAACGGCCGTTGAAGTGGGGGCCCATGCCATCGTGGTCTCCAACCACGGCGGGCGGGTCCTGGACCACACCCCCGGCGCGGCGGAGGTGCTTCCGGCGGTGGCCGACGCCGTCAAGGGCCGAATCACCATCCTGGCGGACGGCGGTGTACGCACCGGCGGGGATGTGCTGAAGATGCTGGCCCTGGGCGCGGATGCGGTCATGATCGGCCGCCCCTTTTCGGTGGCTGCGGTGGGCGGTCTTCTGGACGGGGTCGCCGCCTACATCGATAAAATCAAGTCGGAATTGATCTCCGCCATGGTCCTCACCGGCACCGGGTCGGTCCGATCGGTGAAGCGCTCCATTCTATACGCTGGTTAGGATTTATTATGACGGTTTTCCCCGAAAGGATTCATCCATGAACAAGGTGGTTATTTCCGTGCTGGGCCACGACCGGCCGGGCATTATTGCGCGGGTGACCGCGGCGATTTCCGAAAAGGACGGCAACATCGAAAACGTCAGCCAGACCATCGTGCAGTCGGAGTTCTCCGGCCTCTTCATCGCATCTTTCCCCTCAAACAATCAGACGGAATCCCTTCAGGCATATTTTCAAGATCAGGTGGCGGATATGGGACTGAAGGCCTATGTCGAATCCTTAAAAGCGAGCAAACCGGTCGCAACGGTTTCCAGCCAGCCTTTTGTGATCACCACCCAGGGTCCCGACCGCAAGGGGCTGGTGGCCGCCATGACCGCCGTGATCGCGAGTTTCAACGTCAACGTCACCAATCTGCAGGCGGTCTTCAAGGGCGGAGATGATCCTTCTCAAAATATTATGATTTATGAGGTGGATGTGCCGCTGGATACCAGCAAGCAGGTCTTGGATGTCGCTCTGAGGGAGAAAGCCGAAGAATTGGGGTTGGATATCAGCATTCAGCATCGGCATATCTTCGAGGCCATCAACCGGATTTAGGCGGACGGACGAATTAGACGGATGGATGGTTTCAATGCACGCGATTTTCCAAAAGAAAAGAAGGCCGTATGAAGAAATTTGAAACCAAATCCCAGTATGTGCGGGTCAAAACCAGCGACGGATCGACCTTCAGGGGCACCCTCAACCTGAACAGCGAATCGGAGCCCATGGACCGGCTGAGCGATTTTTTCCTCAAGGGAAAGAACCCCTTCGTGACCCTGTACGAGGTCACGGCGCAGGGCCGAAGCGATGTCTTCATCATCAACAAGGATCACATCGTCTGGGTCACCCCGGATGACGATATTTAATCTTTGCCCACCACCAGCCAATAGGTGATCCCGAGGGCCAGAATCACCCCGCCGGTGGCCCAGATATATTCAGGCTCCAGCACCTTGAAGTCGAAAATGATCACCTTTCGGGCGATGGCCATGAGTGCGGTGGCGACGACCACATTGACATGAATGACGTCGTCTCTCAGGAACAGGGTAATGTTGTGAAAAATCTCGATGGCGATCAACACCGCCAGAAAGGCCCCGAAGGTGGCCAGAATATCCCCGATCTTCAACAGAAACATCGGCGGTTCCATCAACTTCTGGTAAAGGACGTACAGCACATCCCCGATGCCCCAGAAAATCACCAGAACCATCAGCACCGCCAGGAATTTTGTGACGAATCTTATCACGCTGTGCAGATTACATATCAGGGTGTCTCCGGTTTCGTAAGTACAATCCAACTTCAAGGACTTGGAAACATCATTATCTCTGCCTGAAGAGGTTTCATTTTTCCGATCATACAACATGCCCGTCACCTTGGCTATCATTTAAGAAATATAGAAAATAGGATGATCTTTATGGGGTGTCAAGTTCAGGAATATGGATCGATAGGCCGATGATCAAGCTTCTGATTCTCGCCACGATTCTAATCGGTCTCCTCGGGGTGCTTCTCAAACGCAACCTGCTGCTCAAAATTCTGGCCATGGATGTGATGGGCACCGGCATCATCAGCCTCTTTGTTCTGGCGGCATCCCGCAACGGAAATCGCACCCCCACCGTGATTCCGAACCCGCCCGACGCCTATGCCGATCCGGTTCCCCAGGCGGTGATTCTGACCGCCATCGTGATCGGATTTTCCATCCTCTCGCTGCTCCTGGTCTGCGCCACCACCCTGGCCAAGCGGTATCCCACCCTGGACAGCCACGACATCGAAGGGCGTTCCGATCCGTGATTCCGGTACTCGCCATTGTGCTGGCCCCTCTGGGGCTTTCCGTCCTGTGCGTTCTCCTGCCCGGACTGGCCGCGGCGCTTCCGGCCCTGGCCTATAGCGCCACCGCTTCCTGGTCGATCTGGATGCTGTATTCCGGGCAGGTGTTTGATTTCCGGCTGCTGGGTCCGTTCGGGGTGTCTCTGCTGGCCGATTCCGCGGCGGCCTGGTTTGTGCTGGCCAATGCGTCGGTTTCCCTGGGGGTGCTGCTCTACCTCCGCCGCAAATCCTATCCGCCGTTTTTCCATTCGCTTCTGGTCATGCTCCACGGCGGGCTCAACGCCTGCTTCTTGAGTTATGACCTGTTCAACCTTTATGTGGTCATCGAGCTGACCACTATCATCGCCTTTCTGCTGGTGATCCATCCCATGCAGGACCGGCACCTCTGGAACGGCCTGCGGTATCTGTTTATCTCCAACGTCGGGATGCTTTTTTACCTGATCGGGGCGGTCATGGTGTATGAAGCAACCGGTTCCTTCGCGGTGGATCGACTGACCCATGCCCATCCGGCCGCCGCCGCGTTGATAATGGCCGGGCTTATGGTAAAAGGGGGCGTCTTCATTCCCGGACTCTGGCTTCCTATGGCCCACGGCGAGGCGGATACACCGGTATCGGCGGTGCTGTCCGGGGTGGTGGTGAAAATCGGGGTGCTGCCCCTGCTTCGGTTTGCCGCCCTGTCCGACGGTCTCGACCTGACGGTTCGGCTGTTGGGGGTGGGGAGCGCGCTGATGGGGATCGGGTTTGCTCTGTTTCAAAAAGATGTCAAGCGGCTGCTGGCCTGTTCCACCCTGTCTCAGATCGGATTCATTTTGGCGGCCCCGCCGGTCGGCGCCTTTTACGCCTTTGCCCATGGCGCGGCAAAGTCCTCCCTGTTTCTGGGGGTGAGCGGCCTTCCCACCCGCGATCTGACCAAACTCAAAAACGCCCCCGTTCAGTGGCAGGTCTGGACCGCCATGATGATCGCGGTTTTCTCTGTCTGCGGAATTCCGCTTTTGGCCGGATTCAGCGCCAAAACCGAGACCTTTGCCGGATTCCATCCCTGGCAGGTCCCCTTCATGACGGCCGCCGCGGTGGGCACCGCTCTGATTCTCGCCCGCATCCTCATTGTTCCGCTGAAAACCGGGCCGCCGCCCGCCGGTTTCGCCCGGGATGCCGCCCTGCTTCTGACCGGTTTTCTGCTGATTCCCGGCGTCATCACCGGACCCTTTTCATCCTCCGAATGGTTCAAGGCGGCGGGAGTGGCGGGGGCCGGATGGGCGATCCACCTTCTCGGGGTCGGCCGATTGGCCCGTGTGCGGCTGCCCGGCCGGTGGGAGCGGCTGGAAGAACTGGTGGGAATGACCTGCGTGGTGCTGCTGGCCTTGATGCTGTTCGGGGTTCGGTCGTGATCGGGGCCGCCGTCATCGCCTTCGGGTTCTGGGTCCTGATGACCGGCGATATCACTCCGGACAATCTCCTGATCGGGATTCTGGGAGCGGCGGCGGCAGCCCGTTTGCCGAGCCGTCGGGTGACCTTACGGCAGTATCTGAGAATGGGATGGCGGACCCTGGCGGCGATCCCTCGGGCCTACGGGCAGGCCGTTCAGCTGATGATTTTTCCCCACATCCGGGAAAGGAGCACATGGGAATCCGGAAGCCGGGATCCCCGGGACCGATTTGAACGCATTTTTTTAATCACCCTCACCCCGAAATCCACGGCTACCGGGACGGATGACCGGGGGCGGATACGAGTCCATTATCTGGAAAGGAAAAAACCATGAACTGGATTCTCGCCGGCATGGCGGCCGTACTGGCCGTTCCTCTGCTCGATTCCTTTCGAAACAAAACGGTTTGGGACAAGATGATGGCCTTTGCCAGCGTCTCCGCCAAGGCCGGGGTCCTGATGCTGGCGGTGGCGGTGACCGAGTCGGACGCATTTATCGCCTTGGTGGGCGTGATCGCCCTCAGCATGGGGAATGCGGGCCTGATGCTGTTGGCCTATCTTTTTAAACGGCTGGATATCCAATGCGACTGACCGTCTCCATGATATTTTTGGGCGTCGGCCTCTTTTTCTGGATCTGGGGGACCCTTCGGTTGCCCGGCCGGAAATCGCTGCTGTGGAAACTCCACGCCCTGGGCATCGCCGACACCCTCGGTTCTATTCTTATCATCATCGGGTTGATGGTTCGCTCTCCGGAATACTGGCCGGCGCTTCTGCTGTCCCTGGTATCGATTCTTTTCTGGGGAACCATGCTCGGGTTCATCCTGGCCCGGGGCGCCGGGTCTCGGAGGTCGCCGTGAACCAGGCCATCCTGATCGGTCTGGTGGCCCTGCTTCCGGTCACCGCCTTGCTGACGGTGGTTCAGACGCGTCCCTTTTATGCTCTTATCTCCCGTGGCATGATGGGTGCGGTGGCCGCCCTGATCTATGCGGTAATGGGCGCTCCGGATGTGGCATTGACCGAGGCCCTGATGGGCACCCTTCTCACTATTTTGCTTTACCTGATCGCCGTGCGTTCCTCCATGGTCATTAAGGTCGGCTGGCTGGCGGATGCGATAGAGGAAACGGCGCCCCCGGAATCGAGCTGCAATCCGCTTTTCGAGCCGATCCGGCGCTGCTGTCGGCATCATTCACTCGAAACCGAATTCGTTCGGTTCACAGATTCGTCCCATTTGGAAGCGGACCTGGACCGGGGCCGCATTCAGGCGGTGTTTGAGCCCTCCCCGGCGGCCGAGAGGGATAAAGCTTTCACTGAAACCATCGCCCTAAAAACACACGCACTTCGTCTTTCGCCCAAGGCCCGTTTCTTGTACCGGCTCTTTCAGGACTATTTCAAAGACCGGGAGATCAAGGTCATTGGAGCGCCCCCCGAAACGGAAGGTCCGGAATAATGCGGTACCTGTACATCGCGGTCATTTCCGGGGTTTTCATCTGGCTGGGCCTGTTGCCTTCCGAATGGGTCGGTCCGGCGCCGGATCGGATCATCCGGGTGGTGGAAGGCGCCGGGGTTCCCAATGCGGTCACCGGCATATTGTTACATTTTCGGTTATATGATACGATATTCGAGGTATTTGTCTTTACCGCCGCCGTTCTGGGGGTTCAGCAATATCTGACGCGAGATCGGGAAGCGCCGGAGGTCCATCACATTTCCGACGACAGCATCGTTATTCTGGCCCGAATCGGCGCCATGATCGCCGGGTTGGTGGCCCTCGAACTCGCCATTCGAGGGCACCTGGGTCCGGGCGGCGGGTTTGCCGCCGGGGTGGCGGGCGGCACCTGTATCGTGCTGGTGGCGGTCACCTCGGAACAGGTGCGGCTGAAAAAGGGCCATGAAAGATGGCGGGCTGCGGTTTGGGAAAAATCCTCGGTCCTGATCTTCATGGCCCTTACCGTACCGGTTCTTTCAGGCATGGAATTTCCCAAAGGAGGATTCGGCGCGCTTTTGAGCGGGGGCGCCATTCCGTGGCTCAATTTTCTGATCGCATTCAAAGTGGCGATCGGGTCCTGGACCATTCTGCACCTTTTCATCCGCTACCGAGGATTGTTGTAGCCGAAAGGATCAGGAAAAAAACCAGAAAAGAGGTCATCTCATGAAAAATATGGAAAAGAAAATTCTCCTGGCGGTGGATGATTCCATCAACTCGAAGAATGCCGTCCGGTACTGCGTTCACATGTCTTTATTCATCGAGGGGCTGACCTATACCCTGTTTCATATCCAGCCCGCCATTTCCGGGTTTCTAATGGATGAGGCCAAAACCAACATGAAGACCCAGTCCTCACTGGTCAAGCTGAAAAAGGAAAACGCCCGCAAGGCCGAGGAAATGCTGGAGGATCTGAAATCGGACATGGTCGGCATGGGCGTCGATGCCGAACGGATCGAAACCAAAACCGCATCCAGAAAACTGGGCCTGGCCAAAGACATCATCGAACATGCACAAGAAGGCAGATACGACGCCCTGGTGGCCGGCCGCCGGGGGTTTTCACGGGTGCAGGAGGTATTCATGGGCAGTCTCACCGCCAAACTAGTGGAGCATTCCCGGGTGACTCCGCTCTGGGTGGTGGACGGCAAGGTGGAATCGGGAAAGATTCTGGTGGCCGTGGACGGCTCCGAAAGCGCTCTGCGGGCGGTGGACCATGTCAGTTTCATCACCGGCGGCAATCCGGATGTCGAAATCACATTGGTTCACGTGGTACCCAAACTGAGAGATTATTGTCCCATCGATTTCGATGATTCGGACGGCGAATTGGAATACATTATCTCTCAGGGGGATAAAAAGTGTATCGAAAGCTTTTTGGGCCATACCTACAAACGATTTCGAAAAGCCGGCATTCCCGATGATCGAATCCAGATCAAGGAAATCCAAAAAACCATGGGCGGGGTGGGCAAGGCCATCATGGAGGAAGCCAAAAAGGGCGGCTACGGCACTATCGTGATGGGCCGGCGCGGGGTCAACAAATCCTTTTTCCTGGGCAGCGCCTCCAATCACGTTCTCAGCCGATCCACCGATCGGGCCATCTGGCTGGTCACCTGAGCCTGGGAAGACATCACACCATGGAGTCACCCCCTCAAGCCAAAATCCTGGACGGAATCCGTGTCTATGAATATCGGCTCCCCGGCGACTGGTCGGTCCTGGCGGGAAAAAGCGACGCCGACAACGACCACCTGAGCCTGAAAATCGCACATCCCAATGACTGGTGGTTTCACGTTCGGGGCGTGCCGGGCAGCCATGTGGTGCTGCGGGCCCGGTCCGACGCCGAACCGGACAAGGATGTCCTTGAGCAGGCCGCGGCCATTGCGGCCTATCACAGCAAGGCCAAAAACGCCGGAACCACACCGGTGGCCTGCACCCTGGCACGGCACGTCACCAAACCCCGGGGCGCCAAACCGGGGACCGTTCAGATCAAAAAAGAACGGATCATCAAGGTCCGCCCAGGTTTGCCGGAAACCGACTGAAGCAGCCCCTGGATTTGTACAGGTGCGCCGATGTGTATATCCACACAGAACAAGAAAGCTCAAAGATCTTATGCTGACCCAACGCGAAATTATATCCACTATCGAGATGCTCAAAAACGAACATCTCGATGTTCGAGCCGTTACCCTGGGCATCAATCTTTTCGACTGCGCGAGCCATAACCTGAACACCTTCCAAAAGAATATTCGAGAAAAAATCATTGATCTGGCCCGGCAGCTGGTGCCGACCTGCAACGAGGTCGGAGACAAATACGGCATTCCGGTGGTCAACAAGCGCATCTCCATCAGCCCGATCGCCGTGGCTGCGGCCCCTTTTTCCGCGGACCAGATGGTGGAAGTGGCCAAAACCCTCAACGACATCGCCCGAGAGGTGAACATCGATTTTGTCGGCGGCTTTTCAGCCCTGGTGGAAAAGGGCATCGCCCGTGGGGATCGGGCGCTCATCGAGGCGATTCCCCGGGCCCTGAGTGAAACCGACCGGGTCTGCGCTTCGGTCAATGTGGCCTCCTCGAAAGCCGGCATCAACATGGATGCGGTGCTGCTGATGGGCCAGATCATCAAGGAGGCGGCAGCACTGTCGGCCGACCGCGACGGCCTGGCCTGCGCCAAACTCTGCGTCTTCGCGAATATCCCTCAAGACATCCCCTTCATGGCCGGGGCTTACCTGGGGATCGGCGAGGCGGATGCGGTCATCAACGTCGGGGTCAGCGGTCCGGGGGTTGTGAAAAGGGCCGTGGACCGGGCACTGGAAGCCCAGCCCGACCTGAAACTGGGCCAGATTTCCGAGCTGATCAAACGCACCGCCTATAAAGTGACCCGGGTGGGAGAACTCATCGGCGCAGAGGTGGCCGACCGGCTGGGCATTCAATTCGGCGCCGTGGACCTGTCTCTGGCGCCCACCCCCAACGTCGGGGACAGTGTGGGAGAAATCTTCCAAAGCCTGGGGCTTCTGGCCATCGGGGTGCCCGGCACCACCGCGGCCCTGGCCCTGATCAACGACGCCGTCAAAAAAGGCGGGGCCTTTGCCAGCTCCTCGGTGGGAGGAATGAGCGGGGCCTTTATTCCGGTCAGCGAAGACCTCAATATCTCCCGGGCCGCGGAAGACGGGCATCTCTCTCTGGAAAAACTGGAGGCCATCACCAGCGTCTGCTCCGTGGGGTTAGACATGGTGGCCATTCCCGGCGACACCACCGAAGACACGGTGGCGGCCATCATCGCCGACGAAATGGCCATCGGCATGATCAACCGAAAGACCACCGCCACCCGGTTGATTCCGGTGCCGGGCAAAAAAGCCGGGGACCGGGCGTTTTTCGGAGGGTTGCTGGGCGAATCGGTGATCATGCCGGTCAACAACGCCCGGGGGGCCAATCCCTTTATTCGGCACGGCGGCCGAATCCCGGCGCCCATCCAGAGCCTGACCAATTAGCCGGGCCATGAACATTCCCTCCAGAAAAGAGTGCTATCGGCTGATTCAGGATATGGATATGATGGCGCATATCGTGGCCCATTCCCTGCTGGTCTGCCGGGTGGCGCTTTTACTGACCGACCGGCTTCAGGCGCACGATATTCCCTTGAACCGGGAGCTGATTCGGGCGGGGGCCCTGCTCCACGATATCACCAAAACCCGCTCCATCCGGACCGGAGAGATGCACACCGAGACCGGCGCCGAGGTGCTGATCGAGGCCGGCTACCCCGAAGTCGCCGATCTGGTCCGCCAGCATGTGCGTCTGCATGTCAACACCGATCAAGGGCCGCCCACCGAAGCGGAGGTGGTCAATTATGCGGACAAACGGGTCCTCCATGACCGGGTGGCCCTGATGGCCGACCGGCTCGGCTATATCATGGAACGATACGGCACCACCCCCGAGTACCGGGCCCGGATTCGAGAAACCTGGAAACGGGCCGAGGAACTGGAGGAAAAGATTTTCAGGCATCTGGATATCTCTCCGGCGCAGGTCTCCGACCTGATTCCTTTCGAACAAAGCAACGGGGAATTGGCCGATTTTCAGGAATTGATCCGATCCAAGGGTTGATGATTGACCGGACGGGGTTTATCTGCTATCCCGATTCGAAATGGAGATTGGTAGAATTCGATAAAAAAAGGAGACTTACATGAACAAAATCGTTGATGTGCTGTTCGCCGTTCTCAAGTGGATCATGCGGTTCCTGCTGGCCCGGAAAAATGTCGCCGTCCGATTCATTTTCACCCTCTTTTTCCTTGTCGTTCTGGTGATTCTGGTATTTTCGATTCTGGTGCTGACGGTCTTGCAGTTCCTGATCCTGTTTTTATTCGTCAAGCATGTGGACGCCATCAAATCCCTCTCCCACATGCTCACCGTCTACGCCTACAAGGTCCTGAGATACCTGACCCTGAACGACAACAAAAAGCCCTTCCCCTTCAGTTCCATCCCCGATGAATTCGAACCGCCGGAGGAGACCGACCTGACCAATCCTCTGCCCCTAGACGAAGATGTCATGAACCCGGACGAAAACCTGGCCGCCGCCGAAAAAGGGGGCGTCAAACCGGCCTCAGAGGCTGAAAAACCGGTTGAAGAGAAGTCTCAGGAAACGATTATTTTGGATTACAAAGAGGGGGAAGAGAAAAAATAGTTATTCGAGCGCCCCGCCCGTTTTTATCGGGCGGGGCAGGTATTCCTCGCGGACCCTTCCAAACGCTTCCTTTACACCCACCCTCAGAGAAAGCCTTTTTGCATAGGCGGCGGCATTCACCAATTTTGCCATTTTACCGGTATACCGGGCCACGACCTTCTGGATAAAAGGATCATCCGCATAAAAATCGACTTTTTTTCGCCATTCAAGGTATGGATCGAACGTGTATGGTTTGTTTGGGTCGGGATGGCTCATGGGATCTCCTTTCACATTCCCCAGACGATCACGGTTTTTCCACCCAAAGTTTCAATTTTGTGAAAAATTTTTTCCGACCATTTGCGTCCGGCCCGCCGGTCAAAAATGATTAAATGTCCCTCTCCAGTTCCGCACCGGTCCATATAGCCAATCGTCTGTTCCATTCCTTCGACGATCGTCCGTTTTCGGCTTTTATAGAGGATCTTCAACTCAAGCACGATTTTCTGAAGCCCCCGTTCTACCGGCCAACACACCAACAGATCGGTCCTTTTGCGGCCCAGCCCGTATTCCCGATCGATACGCCCCCCCGAATTGACAATTCGCTGTAAAAATGCCTGAAGAAGCAACTGCGGCCCGGCTTCCTTGTAATCGAAACGTTCCACCCAATGCTCCGAATGCTCTCGAAAGAACTCCTGAAATTCCGCCAACAGCTTGTCCATGTCCAGGCGTCCGTCGGCGGATCGATACCATTCGGTTTGAAACGGCAGCACATCCTGGGTGGTTTCCGTCAATACCCTCGGAATGATCTCCTTGTAAATGGCATTGGCAATGGTCAAATGAGGCTTGCGTCGGATGAGGCCCAAATCGACGACATATTGGATATCGTCCTCCATCATTATGCCCGGGTCCGCCGTACCCGTCAGGATCGGTTCGATCACGGATCGGACCCGCGATTCCCGAAGCTTATCCGCAAGTTGGTCCAGATGGGTCTCCCGCCGCAGGATCAGGTTTTCTTTTGACTGAAAAATCATTTCGGAGGTGACCGGTCGTTTTCGGTCCCTGCCGGTCTCCAATTTAAAGCAGGCTTCGTAACCGATGGCATTGATCAACCAGGGCTGGCCCATGGTGTATTCCCAGACCAGATCCAGGCTGTCCTGAAGAAAATCTTGACCCGTTTCCGTGGTGTGGATTGAAAACAGACGCTCCACTTCCTCGCGAGAAAAATTGCCAAGCCGCAAAGACTCGGCTTTTACATTGAAGGCGCTGCCCCCGGTTATAATACTTTTATCTTTATCCGAGTGAATCCGGTAATCACGGACATCCCGTACACCGCAGAGGAGGATGGATTGGGGGAAAAAAGAGGACCGCTTGTCATATCCGGCTCGAATTTGCCTCAGGACTGAAATCAGGGTATCACCGACCAAAGCGTCGATTTCGTCTATCAACAGGACCAGAGGTTTTTCAGATTGCATCGCCCATTCCGTCAGGCACTGGTTCAGGGCGGTGCCGTACGCTTCATTCTCGAGAACATGCGGCAGCAGCGATTCCGGGAATGCATCATTCAAATGGATTTTTGCTCGTGAAGCCAGTTCCCGTAGAATACTGTTCATTCCCTGCTCAATGTTTTCTCGGGCAGCCTGGGCGATTTCCACATTGATGTACAAGCAGGTATATCGATTCTGCCGGTTCAGATTTTCCATCAAAGCCAACAGGCAGGATGTTTTTCCGGTTTGTCGGGGGGCATGAAGAACGAAATATTTTTCCTGGTCGATCAGCGTATGGACATGTTCGAGATCAAATCGCTCAATCGGATTCAGGCAATAATGTTTATCGCATTTGACGGGTCCCGCGGTGTTGAAAAACTTCATTGCGATTCCTTCTCAAGTTTGAAAACCTGTCCATGCCTTACGAGGGGAGGTCTCGAAAGGGGTGTTTTAAAAAATAGTGCTTTGAATGCTTAACCGAAACCCCCTTCCAGTTCTTTTAAAACCCGCCGAAAAATGTCTTGATCCGCATCCGCCGATGACGGGGGAGTTTCGGAAACGGGAAACAGCGGGCTGCCGGGGGACCAGAGTTCGGTGCTTTCGGGGTGGGCGTCGAAATAGTCCGGGTCGGTCGTGACGCGGATGGGGGCTTTCATGCCGGGGGCCAGGTAGATTCGGTTAGCCGCCCCTTGCGGACATCCTCCCGGGGGTGTGCAGACGTCAAAGAGGTTGGGTAAAGCCATCGGTCAACAGATCCTTTCGTTTCAGGGCAAGACGCGGAAGTCGAATCAAGTCGCCGTTTCAAAATTTTGTACTGGCGAACAAAGGCATTCTCGTTGTGTATTCAAATTCCATTTGAGATTCCTCATTCAATACAAGACATATCCGCATTTTTCAACCCTTAATTTAAGATCTCTTCTTCTCCGAACAGCAGCCACTTATGAAATCCGGAATGGCTATTACGCTTCGTTTTTTTTCTCCTACTTTGCCGCGATAGGCCTGGAGGTGACGGCCGAG
>JGI12210J13797_10535375_pt1 | contig 21368 bp, 16 predicted proteins | sample ElkSlonscriptome_3_FD_13797 | JGI IMG/M metagenome (IMG submission 13797)
CAGTATCAACCCAAGCAATAAATAAAGAACTTTGCTGGTTTTTTCCGCCTTATTCCAGATTTCACGATAACTGAGTTGATGATTTTGTATTAAAATAAAAGCAGGAGGACTGAAAATAAAAGGTAAACCTCGGCTCAACAAAAACCGGATCAAAAAGTTAATCATCCACAGTCGTTTGCGAAGAATATCTTGATTATATTGCCAGGGGAAAGCGGTTTGAGCCAGACGGGTTAAAGGTTTTAAATCGGGAGAACGCCAAGACTGATAGAGTGGCAAAGCATCGGAGATGATATCATTCGTTTGAGATAGGGCTTGATTGAGAATAGAAACATCCTCTAATGCTGAGTTAACTCCCTGTCCAATATCTGGGGGAAAACAGTGAACGGCATCGCCTAATAACACCACCCCACTTGAATAATTTTTAGCCGATACTAACCAATGCAACCCAGAACAATATTGAGGTGGGGGAAAAAATCCGCCTTCACTTTTAGCAAAACGTTCGCTTTCTTCGGGCGATACAATTTCAGGTATTGGCAACTGGGGGAAAGCGGATTCTAGGAATTTATACAACTGTTCACCGTCTTGTATTTTCCAAATTTGATCATCCGGTTGTCTGATAATATTTGCGGTTCTGGGTTCGTTGGGGTCAGCAAACGGTAAAATACCCAGAGATAAACCACCCTGAGAGTCCGTAAAGGCTGAACGAATCGCATAAGCCATTGTACAAACTGCCCGTTCAGACTTATTATTATCGAGGGGAAAGTTTGGCGGCAGGGTCAAAACTTTGTATTTCAAACCCGAACTAGCAGAGGGAAACAACTGCATTTTAAATTGATTTGTTCCCGAGTTGTCCCAGTGATCTAAAGTTTCCCGAACAACAGAGTTAATTCCATCACAACCCACTAAAAGATTGGTTTCCAATTTGAAAACGTTTTCGGTATTAATTTCTTGGGTAAGAATGGTTAGTTTAGATTCTCCCAAGTTTTCTTCAACCCTCGGGTCAATTTTTACGCATTTTGTATTGAATACAACCCGAATAGAATCCTGCCAATTTTCCTCAATTTCTTGATAAAGCAACTGCAAAAAGGCTCGGCGGGGCAACCAATAAGCCGTTTTTCGGTTGGGGTCTACTACGGGTACTTTTGAAGTTTTACAAGTTCCATCCGCTTTGATTTCTGTTAAGTAAAATTCGGTATTGGGAACCCCAATTTTTGATAATTTATCAGTAAAACCCAATAAATCCGTAAATTTTTGCCCCCGACCATCAATTAAATAGTTGAAAGATTTATCCGGTTCGTAGAAATCAGCCGAGGGACGTTTTTCTAATACGGTAATTTCAGACCAACCCCGCTTTGCCAACATTAACGCCGTCGCAAAACCCGCAGGCCCGCCACCTACAATAACGGCTTTTTGCTTTAAGTTTTGAGTTTCTGTAGACATATATCCTACCAAATTCCTCTCCTGAAAAGATGGGGTTAGAGTCAGGTTTTATCCCGTTCTAATTTTGATATTGAATCCGATAAATGCGATCGCCCGCTTCTTCAGTAAACAGTAAACTACCATCCGGCATTGTTAACAAACCAACCGGACGCCCCCAAGTGGTCGGAATAGAAGGATCAATCAAAAAACCCGTCAGAAAATCTTCGTATTCTCCCGTGGGTTGACCCTGTTGATCAAAAGGAACAAACACCAACTTATACCCTGTTCCTTGATCGCGGTTCCAACTCCCTCTAAACGCCACAAATGCACCATTTTGATACTTTTGGGGGAACGTTTCCCCATCATAAAATTGCAGTCCTAACGCCGCAGAATGAGACTGAAATAACACCTCTGGCGTTGTTGTTTTTGCGGCTAAATCGGGATTTTCTCCCTGACGACGAGGATCAATATTATTCGGCGCTAAATAAGCATAAGGCCAACCATAAAATTCCCCAAAGTTCAACCCGGCTAAATAATCAGGAACCAAATTATCACCTAGTCCATCCCGCTCATTAACGGTGGTGAAAAGCTGACCCGTAACCGGGTGAAAATCTAATCCAACCGGGTTTCGTAAACCCCAAGCAAAAGTTTGTTGATTAGAACCATCTAAATTGATCGTTTGTACTGATGCGCGAGGAAGCGGTTCTGGGCTAGCATTAGAGGCAGAACCCACAGAAACATAAAGCTGTTGTCCGTCGGGAGAAATCACCACGTTGCGCGTCCAGTGTTGATTGTAGCCTTGACCCGGTAAGTCCGCGATTTTTTCTCCAGTACCTTGGAGTTGGTCTTGACCGACGCTGTAGGGAAACTTCAGCACTTCCCCGGTATTTCCCACAAAAAAAGCATCCTGACTAAAAGCCATGCCAAAAGGTAAGTTTAACCCATTTTCAGATCCGGCAAAGGTTTTAGAAACATCTGCATCGCCGTCGCCATCTTCATCCCGCAACAGACGAATACGATTATCGGGCGTTTCTGTGACAAGTACATCCCCACTCGGAGTTAACGCCAACCATCGGGGGTTGTTTAAATTTTCTGCAAACACGTTAACCGTGAAGCCAGGGGGAACTTGTAAAACAGGATTTTCAGGAATTGGAATCACTTGCGGAGAATTACTCGCGCTTCGGGTGGCGTAGGGTGGAGGTAATTCTTCGAGATTAATTTGAATGGGGGTGGGGTTGAGAGTTTCGGTTGTTATAGGGCTGTTATCTGCTAATACAATAAACTGTTCGTTATTCAACTCTGTAGGCGAAACACCAGAGACAGTGGCTAAAACTTCGCCTGTACTTTCAACTGCAATTAATGTTGCGACAATTTCTCCAATCATGGCGCTTTCTAGCCTTAAATTATTAACCGTTAAATTATCGGTGAGTGCAATTTGATCCAAATCGATCTCAAAATCTGTAATAAAATCAGGAGTCGTAATATTAGTTTCGCTGAACACTTGATGCAAAACAAAAATATCCTCTCCCTCACCCCCAATCAAAGTATCTTGATCTAAGTCACCGCTTAACCAGTCATTTCCTTCATCTCCCCTCAAAATATCATTTTGTTTTCCACCCCAGAGAGTATCATTTCCCAAATTCCCAAATAGTTGATCCTCGCCTAAATTTCCACTGAGAAGATCATTACCCTGATCTCCGGTTAAAACATCAGAATCCTTTCCGCCAAATAAGGTATCATTGCCTTGATTACCTGCTATCGTGTCGTTATTTTGATTGCCATTAATGATTTCTGCAACATCCGACCCCAAAATCTGGTCATCACCTCTCTTACCCCGTAACCCCCCCGGAAGGTTCGAGAGTAAATCTGCCTGTATCTGAAAAATGTCGGGGTTCGAGGTGAGATCAAAGAACCCGTCGGGATTTATACCCGTCAAGATAGTAAGTGTAGTTAGAAATAAAGAACTGATATGCTGTTAAAGTTTAGCGTAAGATTTCTCATTTTGCCTGATTCTAGTTATGCTAGCCTTTCTAAAGGTTCGAGAAAAGATGTTTCTCTCTTTAGACTTGTCAATCGCGGGTCAGGGATTAAAATTGAGGGTGCTTTGGTTGGATATGGTTTACAGTTGCAACGTTTAAATCTGGGGTTCAGCCTGTTGTAGAGGAGTGTTAATCTATGGATATTGTAGAAATCTTTGCCAAAGGTGGCCCAGCGATGTGGCCTCTGGCAGTATTATCAATTCTGTCTGTTAGTACGATTATTGAACGGTTGTGGTTTTGGGGAACGACTCTGACTCGCGAACAACAAATTGTCAACCGAGTTGTAGATGCGGCGCGTCGAGGACAGTGGGGAGTTGCTTATCAAGCCACCCGTCAGGCGAGTAGCCGACCTGTTGGCCGATTTCTGTATGCACCGTTACGATTAAATAATCCCGATCCGGAGTTATTTCGACTGGCGTTAGAAGCCGCAGCCGATGATGAACTAGCTTCTATGCGACGGGGTGACAAAATTTTAGAAGCGGTAATTGCCCTCTCTCCCATGTTAGGGTTGTTGGGTACGGTTTTGGGTTTGATTAATTCTCTCGGTTCAATTCGCTTGGGTGACATTGGAACGTCTTCGGCGTCGGATGTAACTTTGGGAATTGGGGAAGCGTTAATTAGTACCGCAACAGGCTTGATTGTGGCGATTATCAGCTTAACGTTTTATCGTTTATTTCAGGCACTTTCTTTCAGTCAGATTAAGGTGTTTCGTAAGGTGGGTAATGAGTTAGAATTACTCTATCGTCAAGACTGGCCCCAGGTACAATCTCAGTTACAAGTGATTCGAGAACAAGAAGCCCAACAGGAGTTGACTGCCGAAACGGATCATGCTTTCAATCACACCAATAATTCTCAGACCCTAGATCTCGATAAATCAGAACAAGACATCGAACATTCTTTGAATCACAAAGAAACTGAAATTCAATCATCTGAACCTTCTGAATATATTGAGGAGGACGACAAACGAAACGAAAACTAAAATTAAGCCGTTTGATTGACAGTCAGACTCCGTTTTCTGCTAAAAATTTTAATAACTTTTACCCAACTTCTCTACAAACCCAGCCACTCACAACCCATGAAATTGAATTTTGATTCTTCTCCCGATGACACTCGGATAGAACTCCTTCCCTTGATTGATGTGGTTTTTTGTATTCTGACCTTTTTTATTTTGGCAGCCCTTCAACTTACCCGTCAGCAAGCCATTAATGTTGATTTACCCAAGGCGACAACGGGTGAAACTCAGATGCAAAAAATGCTGATTGTCGGAATAGACGAGCAGGGAAGAACTTACATTGATCAGCAAGCCGTTAGCGATCAACAATTAGAACGGGCGTTAAAACGATTCAAGCGTTGGAATCCAAGTGGATTAATGGTATTATATGCCCCACAAGATGCCCGATATAATGATGTCGTTCAAGTCTTAGATAAATTACGGGCGGTTGGTGGTGAACGAGTCGCCCTCGCTACATTACCCAGTTCGGCAGAAGTCCCAACAGAAGCTGATCCAGCGAATTTGCTGACTCCCGGTTCATCCGATGCGGAAAATCCTCTGATTCCCAGTTTTCCAGGAGAAGGTTCAGATACACCCCCCAACCCGTTTTTATTATCTCCTCCACCTACAGACTCACCAGGGGCTAATCCAGTCGCCCCGAGTTCGGGAGATGCAGCCCCTTTAGATAGTTTTGAATAAAGCCGTTTCTACTCTTTAATCGCTACTTTTTTTCCTGAATTACTGATTATTTTCCTCCTCTTGACGGAACGGTAAATCTTGATTAGTGTAATCAATTTCTTGCTGTTCCATTGTATTAATTTTGCCGATATAAGACTGTAAAATCTTACTCAAGCGGTTATCATAAAATCGATGTAAACTGTGATTATCCATTGCCGGAAAACCCCGACGTTTTTTATGACGTCCACCTGCGCCCGGATCAAAGCTTTGAATCCCGTTATTAATTGCCCATTCTATCGGTGAATAATAACAGGCATTAAAATGTAAACAATCGATATCTTGATAACTCCCCCAATAGCGACCATACAAGCGATCACCTTTGGTTAAACAAAACGACATTCCCACAGGTTCTCGTTCATCTTGTTCACTATATGCCCCTACAAATAATACTCGATGGCGATAGTCGTGATGGAGTTGTTCAAAAAACTTTCGGGTTAAATATTTACTACCCCACCAGCCAAACTTATCACAAGTATCGGCATAAAAATGATACATTAAACTAAATAAAGACTTGGGAATCTCATCTCCAGTTAAGGTTTTAAGCTGCAATCCCGCTTTCGCAATCGCTTTGCGTTCTCGTTTAATATTCCGGCGCTGATTAGCATTAAAAACCTTTAAATAATCATCAAAAGAATTAAAGCCTTGGTTCGTCCAGATATAACTATGATGTAACCAAGCCATAAACCCTTGCCGTTCCATTAATACTTTCCATTGGGGATCAACATAGAGAAAATTACAACCCGAGATCTTATTGTTAATACAAAACTGATCAATTTCATGCACCATAAAAGCCGTCAGTTCTTCTTCATCTTCCGTTGGTGCTATTAAAAACCGATAACCTTCAACGGGAGTAAACGGCGACATTCCTAACATTTTGGGATAATATTCCACCCCAAGCTGATAAGCCAAATCTGCCCATTGATGATCAAAGACAAATTCACCGCGACTGTGACTTTTAATATACAACGGTGCGGCCGCCACCAATTGACCATCACGCCAAACGGTGAGATGATGAGGAAGCCAACCCGCACGTCCGGTTGCACTTCCAGAAGATTCTAAATTGTGCAGCCAGTCCCACTCAAAAAAAGGCGTTTTCAAGGGGTAAGCCAAAGCATCCCATTCAGATTTGGGAATTTCGGATAGGTTGCTAATCCAAGTCGCAGAATAGGGCGAGGTAAGCTGTTTCACCATGTTTTTTAGAAATCTGTGGGGACGCATCTTTATCGATTTAATCTATAGGGTAATCTAATCCACCTGAGTTGTGCATTGAGAGCAAAAGCGCGATCGCGGTTTTTAATTAAACTCGGGCGCCCAAATTTCCTCAATCGGTAATTCCCAACCCGGAAGTAATTCCGGCACTTCTAGCACATCTCCATCCCGCAGTATAATCTTATCTACATTGAGGCGATAAACTTCTAGAGTCCGAGTTCTCGGATCGACCAGCACCCCAACCTTAGTTCCAAATTCTAGAAATTGCTGGATCTTCTGACGTAATTTTGACACTTTATCTGTTTTAGATTTCACTTCAAACATCAAATCCGGAACTAACTCTGCGTAGTCTTCTGTTGTGCGAGGTAAACGTTCAGCGAGGATCAAAGAAACATCAGGGGCGCGAATATCTTCATCTTTGTTCGGTAAACGAAAACCCGCACTCGAACCCAAAACCCTTCCTAATTTGCGGGGTCTTACCCAATTCCGCAGTTGGGCTGCAATTTCAATCCCGACTTCTTCTGATTCTAACCCCGAAGGACTCATAAATATAATTTCTCCGCTGACTAATTCCATCCGATAATCCGGATGTTCGGCTTGCAGTTTTTCTAAATCTTTGACGGTTAAATTGGACATTGTTAACAATTCCCTATTTTGCAATTAATAATAAAATCGGCAAGAGGTAAGATTGATCATTGATAATTGATCATTCCCCGTTCCCTTTTTTAAAGTGTAATGGGGGCAATGGGTTCAATATTGGGGTTATATCCGCCAATTTGATTAGTTCGCAACACCCACACGCAAGCATTGTACTTGAGAAACGTTTGAACAACCGTATCGCTGGCTTTGCGAGGAAGCAATGTTCGCCAACTGCTGAGTCCCATCGCCAAATTTCTCAAGGGTTCATCTTCTAGAGTTGTACCGAGATTATATTCCTGATTTTCCCAGTCTGAACGGGGTTGACCAAACGGTTGGAGTTGCCGTTTGAGATCGATACCCAACTCGATCAACTGGTTAAAATCTTCGGCCTGTTGGGGATGACGACTGGCCCAATTTTTTAACCAATCTTGATTTGATTCTATACCGGCTTTGATGTTTTGAATACTGGCAAATAACGCCCGGTTGGAGTCTTGAGAACAATTATTCGCCGGGCCTACATAGGTGCCTCCGGTGCCGTCTCCGATGCGATAGCGGGCGGTCATTACTTCCAACTGCGATAACATCTCCGTCAGTGGCGATCGCCGTACCCCATCAAAATTATAATCTCCGGTAAAAGCATCCAGTTTGACTAAAATATCGCAGATCGGACGAGTTCCCAACCAACCGAATTGACGATCGCCAACGTACCTCGACCAGTGTAGCGTTCCGGCAATTAATCCGTCGGTATTGTGGGTGTAAACTTGATGATAACTAATCTCAAAGCGCAATTCCGACGCGAGGGGATCACGAATAACCTCGGCCACCCCATAGGCAAAATGTCCAAAGAAAATTGGAGTGGATGCGGCAGGTTCTTTGTTTTTTCCGCCAATTCCGCCATAACTGTGAAGCAACAAAGCGCGATCTCCTTCTTGCCAATCTGCGATCGCATTTTGAATGGCAGATGAAGACTCATCTTTGTGATTTAAACAGAGTACAGAAGAAATTTGTCCTTTTTGAGCGACAATATTATCCCAAGCTTCTTTGCGAATGTAGCGATCGGCGGATTTTTCAAACCGAACTTGATTTGCTTGGAGACGCAACAGAGAACGAGGCGCGAGAGATTGTACCACAAACTGTCCGTTAGCATCTTTTGCGCCATAAATGTACCAACCTGTCTCGTTTAAAGGCGACTGTTCGATTTTATGGGTTGTAGAAGGATAACTTCCGTAGGCTGGCGCTTGTATGACTTCAGGTAAACGCACCTGTTCTGGGAAACCGTCAAACTGACGGGAAATTGGGTTAAAATGAACCACTCGGAATTGATCAGTGCCGCTAATCGGTCTGACAAACTGAATTAAGCCGTAGTAGCGTCCGGTAATTTGAATTGGAGTGTGATAAATTCGCAGCGTGACCGGATAGTTAGAGGTTGCTGTGGGTTCTTCTTCGACTGTAACTCCACCCTCAAGCATGATGATCAGATCATCCACCGGATGAGAACCGGCTAAAGATTCTAACGGATCGACAGATTGCCAATGGTTCAGGCGTACCGGATGAACTAGCCCCCCGTATTTGCTGGTATATTCAGCGTCTGCACTAAAATGAACATCCTGAGTAACTGCTTTAACCAGTTTTTGAACTTGGGGATGATCGGCCCAACGTAACTTTACCACTTGTCCGACCAGGTGTTGAGAGTCAGTATCGGCGTGATGAACTTCAAATAAAACCCCTCGAATTTGGGAACGTTCTTCCAATTTCGGTAAGATTAATCTTCCCATCCAAGTACCAATGGGTTTGTAGAGATGGGAATTAACAGTCTGATCAATGGGATAATAATCGGGGCGAGTAAATTCGGCTTGACGATAGAGTTCGTAATTGCTGGCTTGAACCGCAGTTAAATCAATTTTCGGCAGTAAATTGCCTTGTACTATCTTTTTAATGTAGTTAATGGTTTGTTCGAGAGAACTGTGACCATCGGATAACGTTAAATCTGGGTCAAGAATACCACCGGGAACTTGATGTCCGACTGGCCCCATTGAAAAAATTGAAGTTTTACCTCGTCGTTTGGCTCGGTTCCAGTAAGATAAAGGAAAGATTTTCCAGCGTCCGGGAAACATAATCGGCCCAATTTGTTCGACTCCATCTTCGTCTCCGACAAGATGATAAAGATGTTCAAGTTTGAGAATATTACAGTTTCCGCTAATAACGCCGCCTAAGGAAATGACATCAATGGGGGCGCTGATAGCCCGTTTAAGAAACGGCGCACAAGCACAGGACATTTGACCGCCACCGCTATAACCAATTAAAGTAATGGGGATGCTACTGTTAAGCCGATAGCCGTTTTTAACTAAGCCATTGTAAACAACTTGAGCAATGCCTTGATTGTAGAGAGGGCCGTAGCGTTTATCGGCTGAAACTCCCACAATTAAAACATTACGGATATTAATTAATAATCCTAAGACACTGGCAGGATTTGCTAATCGGGATTTTTCAACGAGTTTCCACAAGAAAGCTAAAGGTCGATCTTGATCTAGGGGATTATTTAACACAGAATAGGGCATGATTCCCCGAATTAAAGCCATATCATCGGGTAAAGCCGGGGCTAAAGTGTTTAAAAATTCTTCGATATCGGGTAAATATTCAAAGGTCGATTTCCCAATACCATCTAAATACACAATGTAGCGAGAAATGGTTTGAGGATCGGCAACGGGTTCGGCGAGTTCGACCGCATTAACGGTTGTATCGACTTGATCATCATACCACCCTGCCCACCAACCCAGTGTTTCTAACGGGGCAAGTAATCCGGCGACAACAAGGGCAATTACACCAATCCAAACCAGTTTAAAGGTTAGCCGAAATAAGGTCGGTAGGCTGGTGTACCACCCAAACCACCATTCTCGAATCGGTCGCAAAAAGATGATAATAATATAGGTTAAAATGGCAATTCCGAATAAACCGAGAATCGTTTTTACGGTTTTGTTGGTTTGGGTTGGCCGATTTTCTATTCGATTTGGCAGTTGAGAAAATGTTGCTGTCGAAGTCGAAGCGGGTTGAGGTTTAGTTTCTGTTACTGTTGTTTGTGAGTTGTATTCCGATGAATAAGGGGTTTGCCGAATTTCTGTAATTCGTTCTCGTAGTTGTTCTTGCCAAACCGATGAGGACTGTTGGGCGCGAGTTTGAACGAGATTATTTACATCTCGACGACGAGTCGATAAGTCTACTCCAGCTACCGTATCGCTTAACCAACGACCAAAGTTGGCTAGGGGGCGTCCGACCGTTTGTTGTAAGATCTGTAGCACAATCCACCCAAAGACAACATAACCTAAGCCTTTCTCAACCGCGATTTCGGTAACAGCACTAAACCCAACGACAAGTGCCAATAAATGCCAAACCGAGAGTAATGACAGCAGGGGAAGACCCAAATAAGGTAAAGCCCCTAAAAAGCTAAAGACTAAGGTGGCGTAGCTAATTCCCAAAACTTTAATCAGGGTAATCAGACTGACATTGACGGTTCCGGGTAACAGGGTAATTAACCAAGTGCTGAATACCAGGAATAAAAAACCCGCTACGAATAACAGGGCGTTGATCAGCAGGCTGAAAACGAACCGCAGGGGCTGAACTTTGTTGATAAATAGGATAATGCTTTGGGCGATCGCTTGGGAGAGTCCAGCGAATAGGACAATTAATATAGAGATGATTAAGCCTTGGGGAACTCTGCTGACGACTCGGAAAGCCTCGGCATTGAGGGCGAATACCCAGCCCACGAGTTGCCAAAATAGTGACAGTGTTGTTTCGTTCATGACTAACGATGATGATTTTGGATAAAAGTAACGATTCAGTCTCTGTTCTCGGATTCGGGTTCAGGCTAAAGATATCTTGATCAGGGCCAGAACGGATCATCTGTTGTTTGGACGATCACCTCAGATCCTTAGCCTAAAGACACTCTAACGCTTTTTTGGGGTTTATATTAGTTTCTCTTATAGTTTGTATTTAAAAAACTTTCGTTAAACTCCTTTACAAATCTCCAAATTAGATTAATAATAGTATCAACGGCAGGAACAAACACCTACCGACGAACCTTGAAAAACAAATAGCAATCATACATACTATGACAACTACCTTACAGCAGCGCGAAAGCGCCAGCTTATGGCAGCAGTTCTGCAACTGGGTAACATCCACCAACAACCGGATTTACATCGGTTGGTTCGGTGTTCTGATGATCCCAACCCTGTTGACAGCAACAATCTGCTACATCGTAGCCTTCGTAGCAGCACCTCCGGTGGACATCGATGGAATCCGTGAACCCGTAGCTGGTTCATTAATGTATGGAAACAACATCATCTCTGGTGCTGTTGTTCCTTCTTCCAACGCAATCGGTCTTCACTTCTACCCCATCTGGGAAGCAGCTTCCTTAGATGAGTGGTTGTACAACGGTGGCCCTTACCAGTTGGTAATCTTCCACTTCTTGATCGGTGTATTCTGCTACATGGGTCGTGAGTGGGAATTATCCTACCGCTTAGGAATGCGTCCTTGGATCTGTGTTGCTTACTCTGCACCTGTTGCAGCAGCAAGCGCAGTCTTCTTAATCTACCCGATTGGACAAGGAAGCTTCTCTGATGGTATGCCTCTGGGAATCAGCGGAACATTCAACTTCATGTTGGTCTTCCAAGCTGAACACAACATCCTGATGCACCCGTTCCATATGTTAGGTGTAGCAGGTGTATTCGGTGGCGCACTGTTTAGTGCAATGCACGGTTCTTTGGTAACTTCTTCTTTGGTACGTGAAACTACCGAAACTGAATCTTTAAACTACGGTTACAAGTTCGGTCAAGAAGAAGAAACTTACAACATCGTTGCAGCACACGGCTACTTCGGTCGTTTGATCTTCCAATACGCTAGCTTCAACAACTCTCGCGCACTGCACTTCTTGTTAGGTGCATGGCCGGTAATCGGAATCTGGTTTACTGCTTTAGGTGTATCCACCATGGCATTCAACCTCAACGGTTTCAACTTCAACCAATCCGTAATTGATTCTAGCGGACGTGTGATCAATACTTGGGCTGACGTGATCAACCGCGCTAACCTGGGTATGGAAGTTATGCACGAGCGCAACGCTCACAACTTCCCCTTAGACTTAGCTTCTGTTGAGTCTGCTCCCGTTATCAAAGGCTAATTTCTAGCTTGAATAACCAAGAAACGCTCTCCAAAAGGGGGGCGTTTTTTGTTGCTTATTTTTGTTCGGCTAGATGATATGTTTCGGATGAATCCGTTAATATTTTAGTCTTAAACGTAATAACAGATAGCCTGTTTCTAGATGAAGATGTTCATCAATCAGGGTAAAACCATATTGTTCATAAAAAGCTCGTCCTACTTTATTTTCTTTAAAAACTTCTACAAAAAGTTGACTTCGTATTGTTCGCGCCCAATTGATTAAAGCCCCTCCAATACCCTGACGCTGAAATTGGGGTTCTACAAAAATCGCCCCAACTTCTTCATCTAATAGCGAAATAAATCCCACAACACGGTTATCCTGTTCAAAAACCCAGGTTTCGGCAGCAGGTAAATAAATATTCGGTATATTTTGACGTTCTGTTTCCAAAAATGCTTCATCCAAAAATGAATGAGCGATCTTTGAGGCGGAATACCAAACCTCTAACAAACGGTTGATATCCTGTTCTTGGTAAGGGCGAATCATGGGTTTAAATTTATTCAGTTAATCACTACTCGTTTGGGGTAAATCAACTCTTTCATTCAGTTTAAATGCAACAAAATGCCACCCTAACCCAACACCAATTAATCCTACACCAATCAACCAAACTTGCCATTCTATCCAGAAGGCTAAAAATAAGCCGGATAAAAATGCAAACCAACTCATCCAAACGGGATATAATCGTTGTTCATCACTCAGACGCAATGCGGCTAAACCGACAATTCCACAGCGCCAGAGAGAACCAAACGCACTTAATGACCAAGTGGTTTTTACATCCCCAGTCAAGACTAAAAGTCCGATCGCAATACTAATAAAAATAACCGCCCAATAGGGTGTGGTTCCGTCAGTATTTAACTGGGCAACTAATTTCGGCATATCGCCCCGTCTTCCCATCGCTAACAGCAACCGAGATAATCCCAAAATAACACTCAATAACACACTTAAAGTTGCGGTAATTGCCCCAATTGCTAATAGGGTTTTTGCACCGGGAATGCCTAAACTTTGGGCGACTACTTCTAAGGGTGCTGCTTGTTCGGAAGCAATTCCTAATGCTTTTGCTCCAATTGTTCCTAAACTAACAAGGGCAACACCGACATAAATAACAGTAGTAATTGCGAGAGTAATTAGAACCGCTTTGGGGATATTTTTACGAGGTTCTGTAATTTCTTCTCCTAACATCGTAATCCGGGCTGGGCCGTTATAAGCAACAAATAATAAAGCGACAGATTCGAGGAAGTTTTTTAATCCGGTTTTGAGATCAATTTCTGCAAAAGTGACGGTCAAAAAACCACGCTGAGATAATACAAATCCTCCGGCAATAATTAAAAAGAATAAAGAAAATAGAGTGACAGAAAGAATCACGGTGGTTGCAGCTTTAGAACGTCGCATTCCACCTAAGACAACAATAGTTAAACCCAAAACAGCAATTTCAGCAATAGGAACTAAAAAAGACTCTGAAATGCCAATTGTATTAATCAGATAACTGGAAAAACCCAAAGCCGCCGTCGCAGCAACAGCCGTTTTTCCGAGCAGATACATCCACCCTCCGGTAAAACCAAACCAACGGTTAAGATACTTGTAACCGTATTCATAAATTCCCCCACTCACGGGATGACTAGCGGCGAGTTGAGCGAGATTCAAACTATTTGCAACTTGTAAGATTCCTGCTACAACTAATGCCCCAATGACTGCATAACCAGACAAAGCGGCAGCTAAACCTAAACTAACAAAAATTCCGACACCAATGACTGATCCTAACCCCATAGTGGTGGCACCAAACCAACCTAATTCGCGTTTAAGTTGTTGGGGAGAATGATTGGATGCAGACATACTTTTTTTTCCTAGATTGGGCAACTTTCAAAAAATAGGGGCATGATTACACACCCCTTGAAGTCAATTTAGAAAAGCTAAAATCAGTTCTGTTGTACAGGAGATAAAGTAGATTTAGAGCTAACAGCAGCCATTTGTTTAGTTTGAACAATTGAGGCTTGTAGCATGGGAGTCCGACTCACAGAACTATTCGCTAAGTTAAACAAAGGACTTGATAAAATTCCGGCTAAGGATGTCGCCACCAATGTCATCACTAATCCCACTTGTAAGAGCCGCATTCCTGGTAAATCCCAGCGAATTTGAGGATAGTTTTTAACCGCGTCTGACATTTCTTGAGGTTCTTTGACCACCATCATTTTAACAACGCGAATGTAGTAGTAAATTGAGACTACACTGGTGACTAATCCTAACAAAACTAAGGCATATAATCCGGCTTGCCAACCTGCCCAAAACAGGTAAATTTTACCAAAAAATCCAGCTAGAGGTGGAATTCCTCCTAAGGAGAGTAAGCAAATACTTAAACCCAAAGTCAGTAGGGGATCTTTCTGATATAACCCACTGTATTCACTAATTTGATCTGTTCCGGTTCGCAGTGAGAACAGAATCACGCAGGTAAAACCGCCCAGGTTCATAAACAAATACACCAACAGATAAAATATCATGCTGGAGTAACCCGCTTCGGTTCCGGCGATTAACCCAATCATCACAAATCCGGCTTGGGCGATGGAGGAATAAGCCAACATCCGCTTCATGCTGGTTTGGGCGAGGGCGACAACATTTCCTAAGACTAAGCTGAGAATCGCGAGGGCTGTAAAGACTAACCGCCACTGATCGCTGACAATGGGGAAAGCATTCACTAATAACCGAATGGCGAGGGCAAACCCGGCTGCTTTGGAACCGACAGACAAGAAAGCGACAACCGGAGTGGGTGAACCTTCATAAACGTCGGGTGTCCATTGGTGGAAGGGAACAGCAGAAATTTTGAAGGAAATCCCCGCAATTACAAAAACAAGGGCAATCACCATCGCTAAGGATTCACCCGCCCCAGATGTAGCTAGGACTTTGGCGATCTCAGTCAGGTTCGTTTCTCCACCAGAGAGTCCATAGAGGAGGGATAATCCGTAGAGGAACACGGCTGAACTCGATGCCCCAATTAAGAGGTATTTCAACGCGGCTTCGTTGGAACGGGGATCGCGTTTGGTGTAGCCGGTCAGCAGGTATGATGAGATACTCAGCGTTTCTAGGGAGACAAAAATCATCACTAATTCCGTCGCCCCGGAGAGGAACATTCCCCCCAGACAGGCTGTGAGTAAAATACCGATAAATTCAGCCAAGGAGGTACCGGTTTGTTCGACATAGCGAACCGACATCAAAATAGTTACCAGAGCAGATAGGGCGATAATACCGCGAAAAACCACACTGAGGGCGTCGCTGTTGAAACTGCCTAAAAATCCGATGGTATCGGTACTATTCCACTGATAGTATAAGGCGAACATCGCCCCAAAAAGACCTGCGATCGCAATGTAGGGTGTCAGGCGAGAAGAAGCCGTTCGTCCAACGATCAGATCGGTAATTAAAACCGTTAGGAGGGTGATAATGACAATTCCCTCGGGCAGAATTGTTCCAGCGTTTAACTGGGCTGCAACACTCGAAAAATCCATAAGCTTCGATATTCGATATATACCCCATGACTGGTTTTTGATCGCCAGTCTGAGCGAAACACTTCCGACACTATAAACGTTCTGTCTGTCTTGATTCAAGAGGACAGGCTGATCACCAATCAGGATATCACTGGCATTCTAATCAAAACAGATAGCTCAAACTGTAGACTCTATTTTTGCAGATGGATGAAGCGGACAGCTTAAATTGTATAGTAGTAGGATGGGTTGAAAAGACGATCATACGGGTCAACTAAATCTAATGATACAGCTATTTAACAAAATCTTAAATTGGAAAAAACGCTTTGTTCCGTTGCTTTTACCGACTGTCCTTGCGGTTTTGATGGCTCAACTCTGGGCTACACCTGCGGCGGCGACTGGGGTTTATCAAATGCCGAACTTAACTTCTGGTGATCCAACCTGGATCGTCGATGATGGGGATGTTTTGAGTTTAAGCTCTGAACGTCAGATTAACCAAAAGTTATCGGAACTCGCCGAGCAAACGGGTTATGAAGTGCGTTTGGTGACGCTACGTCGCTTTGACTATGGGGAAACAGCCGATAGTTTTACTGAGGATTTGTTTAATAAGTGGTTTCCGACTCCGGAAGCGGCGACTAATGAAACGCTGTTAGTTTTGGATACTCTGACTAATAATAGTGCGATTGTAACTGGAGAGGGAGTTCAGTCGCTCCTTACCAATGAAATTGCCGAAAGTGTCGCCACCGAAACGTTACAAGTTCCGTTGCGGGATGGTAATAAGTATAATGAAGCTTTCCGAGCTGCCAGCGATCGTTTGGTTACGGTCTTGTCGGGAAATCCTGATCCTGGCCCACCCAGCGAAAAGGAACAGGTTCAAGTCGAAGGTACTTTTAAGACGGCCGAAGAAACTGATGACCAAACCGCTACAATTATTGTTGTAATTGTTTTGGTTGTGGCAACTGTTGCACCGATGGCAACTTACTTCTATTTCCAACGGTCTTAAGCTTTCGAGGATATAGGGGCAGGGATCGCACCAGGAGAATCTTTTTAATCTCAAGTTCCAAGTCAAATGTCCAATATCCCAAGTCCCGATTATCAGTCCTAGAGATGCAATTTATTGATCAAGTTGAAGTTTTAGTCGAAGCGGGTAAAGGTGGCGATGGGATCGTCGCCTTCCGTCGAGAAAAATATGTTCCAGCCGGAGGGCCTTCGGGTGGGAATGGTGGAAAAGGGGGTTCAGTGATTTTAGTCGCGGTTGAACACCTACAAACTTTACTCGATTTGAAGTACAATCACCGTTTTCGTGCTGAAGATGGCCGACGAGGTGGCCCTAAAAATATGACGGGCGCAACCGGAAACGATCGCATTATTGAAGTTCCTTGTGGGACTACGGTTTATGATGTAGAAACTGAAGAAATTTTAGTAGATTTGATTCACCCTCATCAAGAATTTTGTGTTGCGAAAGGGGGTAAAGGCGGTTTAGGAAATGCTCACTTTCTGAGTAACCAAAATCGCGCTCCTGATTATGCTTTACCGGGGTTAATGGGTGAACAACGACAGCTTAGATTGGAGTTGAAACTGTTAGCAGAAGTCGGCATTATGGGCTTACCGAATGCGGGGAAATCTACGTTAATTTCGTCATTATCTGCCGCTAAACCCAAAATTGCGGATTATCCCTTTACCACGCTGATTCCCAATTTAGGGGTTGTTCGTAAACCGACAGGAGATGGTACTGTTTTTGCAGATATTCCGGGTTTAATTGAAGGCGCTCATACGGGTTTAGGTTTGGGACATGAATTTTTACGCCACATTGAACGCACTCGGGTTTTATTGCATTTAATTGATATTACTGATCCGACTCCTGTTGAAAATTATCATACGATTCAGCAAGAATTAGAAGCTTATGGTCGGGGTTTAATGGATCATCCGCAAATTGTGGCGTTAAATAAAGTTGATGCGGTAGATACTGACAGCGAAGAAGTGCAAGAAATCATTACTCAAATTCAGCACGTTAGCCAATCAAAAGTCTTTCTCATTTCGGCGGTTGCTCAAATTGGACTCAATGATTTAATGCAGGAAGTTTGGCTCAAGCTTGATGAGTTATCTCTATCAGAAAATCCAACTTCTACTCGCTAAACTGTTAGGTGGAGATAGAGAATTTTGATTTTCTGTCTCCTCTCGCCCGAAATTAGACTATCTTTCTTGAAAACCCTATTCTTCGAGTTCAATTCCCTCAGCCTTGAGTCGTTCCATGAGTTGTTGGAGGTGAAGTTCGGCTTGTTCTGCACGTTGACGTTCAACTTCTGTACGTTGACGTTCTTGTTGGACTAACTCAGAACCCCATAACAATAAGCTTCCCGCCTCATCCCACCACCGCAACCAATAGCCTGTGCGTCTGTCGTGGGTTCCTTGCCAAACGCCCAAAAATAACTGCATTTCAGCGATCCAATATCGCCCATTTTCATCAGGTTTTTGTACCTTATATCGGCTAGAATCATCCAATTGATACAATTCTAAAACACCATTTTGGGGTGCAAAAATCGCATAGTTTGGAACTTGCAATACCTGTTCATAAAAAAACCATTTTCCAGGCGGATAAGTTGGTTTAATCGAATATTCACCCCCTTCTGTTTCAGAGATAAATTCCATCACAATCAGAGGAATATCCCCTTCCAAACGCGGCGTATAACTGCGTTCAACTTCTAAGCGTTCAACTCGAATTTCCGGAATAAATGCCCAGTCAGGGGCTTTAACAACAATTTTATCATTTACTGTGGCACAGATGCCATAATTAGTAGGAGTTAGGGAATTTTCAGGTAATTTTCCCGCCACACTTAACGCATCTGTTAATGCCATTGCCAATAGGGGCTGAGTAATATTATCCACCGGATCATCGGGTAAAATATAGTCTTCGGGTAACTTTTCCCAAGTTACTTTGAGACTCGTGGTTGTGACAGCCATAGCTTGAGATAACATTGCGGCTTAATGATTATATCATATCATAAATTACAAATTTTTTTGAGTTTTTTTTTGAGTGTTTTGAGGTTGACGGTTTTTGATATACCACTGTTTAAAGGTTTGTTCGGGAACCGTTGGTAACGCCCGATGTCGCACCCAAGGATTTAAGATTTTACTCGAAAATAACAAGGGGAAATATTTCATTACTTTCTGTAAAATTACATTCTCAGCAAAACGATAAAGCTGAGGATTTCCCAACACCATCCCCGCAGCTTTCATGCTTTCTCGACGAGGTAAAGAGAGTAACTTTTTTTCCGCCATCACCCGACGCCATTTATAAATTTGTTCGGGGAGATCAATTTTCACTGGACAAACATCACCACAGGAACCACAAAGGGTTGAAGCATAGGGTAAATTGCTGTATTTTTTAGCATCAAAAGTAGGGTCTAAAACCATTCCAATTGGCCCCGAATAAACCGCCCCATAACTTAACCCTCCACTGCGACGATACACCGGACAAGTGTTCAAACAAGCCCCGCAGCGAATACATTTTAAAGATGACCAAAAATCTGCCATTCCTAACCGTTCACTTCTGCCATTATCAACAATCACTAAATGGATTTCTCCACCCTTTTTAGGTTGGGTAAAATGGGAGGTATATTGAGTAATGGGAGAACCTAAAGCACTCCGAGACAGCAAACGAATAAAAACCGCTAAATGTTCAACTTTTGGGATTAATTTTTCAATCCCCATACTGGCAATATGTAGCCGGGGAACATTCGCCCCAATATCTGCGTTTCCTTCGTTCGTACAGACGACAAAACTACCCGTTTCTGCGATCGCAAAATTAACCCCAGTCATCCCCGCATCGGCTTTTAAAAAGCGAGGTCTAGTATTTTGTCGCATCATTTCATTGAGATAATGCGGATCATCATTATTGGGATCGGTTTCTATTTTTTCGGCAAATAATTTAGAAACATCTTGACGGTTTTTGTGAATAGCAGGCATAACAATATGACTCGGAGGTTCTTGATCGAGTTGTTGAATTCTTTCTCCAAAATCTGATTCTGTAATGGTAATTCCTTGATTTTCTAAAAATGGAACCATGCCACATTCTTCTTGCAGCATAGATTTACTTTTAACTAGAGTTTGAACCTGATGAGTGTTGAGAATATCGTAAACAATTTGATTATGTTCTACCCCATCTTTCGCCCAGTGAACCTGTATTCCATTTTGTTTTGCGTTGGCTTCAAACTGTTCTAAATAGTCAGCAAGATGAGTGAGAGTATATTCTTTAATTTGTGAGGCAATTTCGCGTAATTGTTCCCATTCAGGAATAGATGCTGCTGCTTGATCTCGTCGGAGTCGTGCATTCCAAAGAATTTGATCATATTGTTGGGCGCGTTGTGGATCTTGTAAAAATTGTTCGGCTGCGGCGGCTTGGTTAATGGGTTTAGTCATCGTGAAGTTCCGTTGAGAATTTGAGCAATATGAATTGTTTTTAGGTTCATTTTATAATAGTCGATGATACCTTTTTGGTGCAATAAACAACTCATGTCACCCGATACAATATATTCGGCACCATTGCGGAAATGATCGTTAACTTTATCATACCCCATTTGAGCAGAAACCGCTTCTTCAAAAACACAAAAGGTTCCGCCAAAGCCGCAACATTCATCGGGACGATCTAAAGTTACAAATTCTATCCCTTTAACTTTTTCTAAGAGAGTTTGACTTTTAGAAAAAGAGGCAATCATTAATTCTGAGGGTCGAGATGTTCCCAGTTTCCGAATGGCACTACAACTGTTATGTAAGCCAACTTTATGGGGAAATTCTGCCCCAGGAAAGTGATTAATTTTAAGGATATCATGCAAAAATTCGACTAATTCATAGATGTTTTGACGAACATTTTGCACCTCGGAAGTTTGAGGAATTGCATCTAAATTTGCCCGGACATGATAAACACAACTCGCCGAAGGACTGACAATATATTGATAGTCTTTAAAACAGTCTACAAATACTCGTTCAGTCGCGGATGCTTGTTGTTGAGTTCCGTTGGTTCCCATCGGTTGGCCGCAACAGGTTTGATCGAGGGGATATTCAACTTCTACGCCGAGTTTTTCTAATAATTCTAGGGTAGCAATTCCAACTTCTGGAAAGAACGCATCGATATAACAGGGAATAAAAAGACCGACTTTCATGGTTTTAAATCAGTTAATTTTACAGCAAAAAAACGGTTAGACTCCGAACCCCTTGGGCGCCTCGAATAATCACCGCTTCTACATCTCCTGTTGCTGAGGGGCCAGCCATAAAGACACCGTAGGAAGTTTGAGTTAATTCTATTCGTTGATAGGCTTGGTGCATATCTCTAACAAGCTGTTTTGAGTCAAGTAAAATGATTAAATGTTGAGACAGAAAACCCAACGCATTCACAACTAAATCTTCGTGGGTTAGCCAAATTGCCCCATTTTCTGCAACTCCAAACTTTCCCCGAATAATGGCAACATCAACATCGGCTAATTCATGGGGAGGAGTATCAGAATGAATGGGTTTATTTCCGGATATTTCGGGAAGGGTTGAACAGATGATTTTTACATCGGGATAAAGTTCGGTTATTTTTGCTTTTATCTCCTCAATATTTGAGAGTTCAAAAGATTGTCCTCCCATGCGTTCGAGTTGGGTTTTGAAGTTTTTAATTAAGG
>JGI12210J13797_10503104_pt1 | contig 21367 bp, 16 predicted proteins | sample ElkSlonscriptome_3_FD_13797 | JGI IMG/M metagenome (IMG submission 13797)
CCTCGCCCGCCGCCGCCGGCCACCGCCTTCACCAGCAGGGGGAAGCCCACCCGCTCGGCCTCGGCCCGCAGCGTGGCCTCGTCCTGCGCGTCCCCGGTGGTGCCCGGGGCGGTCGGCACCCCGGCCTCGCTCATCCGTCGCTTGGCCCGAACCTTGTCGCCCATCAGCCGGATGGCCTGCTCGGGCGGCCCCACGAACGTCACGCCCGCGTCGGCACAGGCCCGGGCCAGGTCGCCGTTCTCCGACAAGAACCCGTAGCCCGGGTGCAGCGCGTCGGCCCCGGAGCGGCGCACCGCCTCCATCACCGCCGCCAGATCCAAGTACGACGACCCGGCCGGCCCCGGCCCCAGCCGCACCGCCTCGTCGGCCTCGTCCACGTGGGGCGCCCGCGCGTCGGCGTCGCTGTACACCGCCACCGTGGCGATCCCCAGGTCCCGCGCCGAGCGGATCACCCGACGGGCAATCTCGCCGCGGTTGGCGATGAGGAGCTTGCGAATGGCACCCACGCCCCCTCAGCCCTCCTCGCCGTCGGCCCAGTGCGGCCGTCGCTTGCCGATGAAGGCGGTCATGCCCTCGATCCCCTCGGGCCCCCGCACCGCCTCGGCGAAGCGCTCGGCCCCCTCGTCGAGCAGCCGCTCGTGATCCACCGCCCCCACCTGGAGCATGAGGTGCTTGGTGGCCGCCACCGCCCCCGGGGCGCAGCGCCGGATCTGCCCCAGCACCCGGGCCAGCGCGGCCTCCAGCGCCTCGGCGTCGGCCGCCACCTCGTGCACCAGCCCCAGCGCATGCGCCTCCTCGCCGCTGAAGCGCCCGCCCGTCACCGCCAGCCGCCGCGCCTGCGACGACCCCAGCCGCCGCACCAAGAACGGCGCGATCTGAGCCGGCGGCAGCCCCAGGCCCGTCTCGGGCAGCCCGAAGCGCGCGTCGGCGCGAGCGATGGCCACGTCGGCCACGCACGCAAGCCCCAACCCGCCGCCGAGCACCGCCCCCTCGAGCACCGCCACCACCGCCTGCGGCGCACGGTCGACCCGGGTGATCACCCGCCCGAACGCCCGGTTCACCGCCGCCACCGGGTCGGGCTGGCCGGGCTCCACCGCCCCCGTGCGCGCCGCGGCCATGTCCTTGATGTCCCCGCCCGCGCAGAAGTGGCCCCCCCCGCCTCGCAGCACCAGCGCCCGCACGTCGCGGCGGTCGAGCGTGGCGGCGAGCACCGCCTCGAGCTCGCTCACCATCTCCAGGCTCATCGCGTTGCGCACCTTCGGCCGGTCGAAGGTCACGTGCAGCGCCCCCGCTTCGAAGCGCAGGGCCAGCGTGCGGGGCGACAGCGCCTCCAGGGCTGAGGGTTCTTCGGCCATGGTCAGCTCGCGCCCTTCTTGTCACGCTTGGGCAGCGTGCCCATCAGCTTGCAGATGATGCTCAGCATCACCTCGTCGGCCCCCGCCCCGATCGAGACCAGCCGGCCGTCGCGGTAGAAGCGGGAGATGAGCGACTCCTGCATGTAGCCCATGCCGCCCCAGAACTGCAGGCACGTGTCGGCCACCTCTCGCGCCAGCCGCCCCGCCTTCAGCTTGGCCATCGAGGCCAGCTTGGTCACGTCCTTGCCGCCCACGTACAGCTCGGTGGCCCGGTAGGTCAGCGCCCGCAGGCACTCGATCTCGGTGGCCACCTCGGCCAGCTTGAAGTGCACCCACTGGTGGTCGAGCACCGACTTGCCGAACACCTTGCGGTCGGCGGTGTACTCGAGCGTGATGGCCAGCGCCTGGTCGAGCCCGCCGAGCACGTTCGCCGCGCCCCACAGCCGCTCCTCTTGGAACTGGATCATCTGGAACGTGAACCCGTGCCCCTCCTGGCCGATCACGTTGCCCACCGGCACCCGCACGTCGTCGAAGAAGATCTGGGCCGTGTCCGACGAGTTCATGCCGATCTTCTTGAGCTTGCGCGCCCGCTCCACCCCCTTGGCGTCGAGCGGCACGATGATGAGGCTCTTGTTGCGGTGCGGCGACCCCTCGGAGGTGTTGGCCAGGCAGCACATCCAGTCCGCCTGCATCCCGTTGGTGATCCACATCTTGCCGCCGTTGATCACCCAGTCGCCGCCGTCCTTGCGGGCGGTGGTCTTGATCGCGGCCACGTCCGAGCCCGCGCTGGGCTCGCTGACCCCGATGCAGCCCACCAGGTCGCCGGCGATGGAGGGCGCGAGGTACTCCCGCTTCAGCGCGTCGCTGCCGAACTTGGCCAGCGCCGGCGTGCACATGTCCGTCTGCACCCCGATCGCCATCGCCACCCCGCCGCAGTGCACCCGGCCCAGCGCCTCGGCCATCACCACCGAGTGCGAGTAGTCCAGCCCCATGCCCCCGTAGGCCTCGGGCTTGGTGACCCCGAGGAACCCCTGGTCGCCCAGCTTCTTGAACAGCTCGTGGGCGGGGAAGATCTCGTCTTCCTCCCACTTCGTGGCGTTGGGGTTGATCTCGCGATCGATGAACTTCAGGAGGGTGTCCCGCAGCTGCTCGTGCTCTTCGGTGAGTTTCATGGTCGCTGTCCTACGCTCGCGAGGGTGGCCGCTACAGGCGAGCCACGCCGAAGGTGTTGGGTCGCAGCCGCCGCGCGGCCGCCTCTCGGCAGGTGGCCAGCGCCGTGGCCAGCACCCGCCGCGTGTCGCGGGGATCGATGACCCCGTCGTCCCACAGCCGCGCCGTGGCGAACAGCGCGTCGGACTCGGCGTCGAGCTTCTCTCGGATGGCCCCCGTCATCTTGGCCATGTTCTCGTCGGAGATCTCCACCCCCTGCCGGGCGAACTTGGCCCGCGTGATGATCTCCATGACCTTCGCCACCTGCTCGCCGCCCATCACCGAGATCCGGGCGTTGGGCCACGCGAAGATGAAGCGCGGGTCGAACGAGCGCCCGCACATCCCGTAGTTGCCCGCCCCGAACGAGCCGCCGAGCAGCACCGTGAGCTGCGGCACCGTGGCGTTGGCCACCGCCTGGATCATCTTCGCGCCGTGCTTCACGATCCCCGCCGCCTCGGCCTCGGCGCCCACCATGTAGCCGGTGGTGTTCTGCAGGTACACGATGGGCGTGCCCGTCTGGCAGCACGCCTGGATGAAGTGCCCTGCCTTGGCCGCGCCCTGCGGGAACACCGGGCCGTTGTTGCCGATGATCCCTACCGCGTGCCCCTCGATCCGGGCGTGCCCGCACACCGTCTGCGCCCCGTAGCGCGGCTTGAAGTCGAGGAAGTCCGAGTCGTCCACGAGCCGGGCGATCACCTCGTGCACGTCGTAGGGCTGCCGGTAGTCGACCGGCACCAGGCCCAGCAATTCGTCGGGGTCGTAGCGCGGCGGCCGGGGCTGTGCGCCCGGGCCCGGCCTCCGCGGGCCGCCCTCGTCCCACGGCAGCTTGGCCAGCAGCTCCCGGGCAAGCTCGAGCGCGTGCGCGTCGTCGGCCGCCATGTACTCGGCCGTGCCCGTCACGCTCATGTGCATCTCGGCCCCGCCCAGGGTCTCTTCGTCGGCGTCCTCGCCCAGCGCCGCCTTCACCAGCGGCGGGCCGGCCAAGAAGATCCGGCTGCGCTTCTCCACCACGATCACGTAGTCCGAAAGCCCCGGGATGTAGGCCCCGCCCGCGGTCGACGAGCCGTGCACCACCGTCACCTGGGGCAGCCCCGCCGCCGACAGCCGGGCCATGTTGGCGAAGATCCGGCCGCCGTCGACGAACAGCTCGCTCTGGTACAGCAGGTTGGCGCCCGCGCTCTCCACCAGGTTCACGCAGGGCAGGCGGTTGTCCAGCGCCACCTGCTGGGCCCGCAGCGCCTTGCGCAGGCCCATGGGGGAGACCGCCCCGCCCTTGATGGCCGAGTCGCTGGCGTTCACCAGGCACCGCCGCCCCGCCACGAACCCGATGCCCACGATGCACGAGCCCCCCGCGATGGAGCGCTTGCCGTCGTCGTCGTGCATGCGATAGCCCGCCAGCGTCGACAGCTCGAGGAACGGCGAGCCGCGGTCGAGCAGCCGCTCCACCCGCTGCCGGGGCAGCAGCTGCCCCCGCTTCTCGAACTTGTCGCGCTTGCTCGCGGAGTGCTCGCGCACGCGGGCCTCGAGCGCCCGGAACTGCTCCACGAGCGCGAGCATCTGCTCGCGGTTGCGGGCGTGGGCCTCGCTGCGGGGATCGACGGAGCTACGAAGGACCGGCATGGCTGCGACCTAGGGCTTCGACTCGGGCTCCGGCTTCGGCTCGGCCTCGGGGTCCGGCTCGCCGGGGCCCCCCAGGATCTTCGGCACCACCGCGCGGTGGAAGCCCTGGTAGGGCTCGCTGCGCGAGGTCTTGGGCATGGGCCAGTGCAGGCCGGCCAGCGGCGCGCCGCCGTCGACCTTGAGGGTCTCGCCGGTGATGAACGCCGCCGCCTCCGACAGCAGGAAGCAGATCGACGCGCTCACCTCCGACTCGGTGGCCAGCCGCCGCAGGGGCACCGCCTCGCGCAGCTTGGGGATCATCGCCCGGGCCACGCCCGAGTAGGTGTCCATGCCGCTCGACGCCACCCAGCCCGGCGCCACCGCGTTCACCCGCACCCCGGCCGGCGCCCACTCCACCGCCGCGGTCTGGGTGAGGTTGACCATGCCCGCCCGCGCCGCGCCCGAGTGGCCCATGCCCGGCATGCCCCGCCACATGTCGGCCACGATGTTCACGATGCTGCCCCCGTGGTCGTTCATGTGCTGGGTGAACAGCTCGCGCGCCATCAGGAACCCGCCCACCAGGTTCGTGCGCACCACCGTCTCGAAGCCCTTTTGGTTGATGAGGGCCAGCGGCGCGGGGAACTGCCCGCCCGCGTTGTTGACCAGCCCGTGCACCCGCCCGCGGCGCTCCACGATGCCGGCGATCACCGCCTTCACCCGTGCTTCCTCGCGGATGTCGAGCGGGTCCACGTCGGCCGAGCCCCCGTCGTCGGTGATCTCGGCCGCCACCCGCTCGAGCTTGTCGCGCTTGCGCCCCACCAGGGTCACGTGGGCCCCCAGCGACGCCAGCTCGTGCGCGGTGCAGCGGCCGATGCCGCTGCCCCCTCCGGTGACGATGATGCTCTGGCCGGCAAACAGATCGGGGGCGAAGACGGAGCGGTAGGCCATGGGTCCTGCGGAAGCGTGACGCGACGCGGCGCGACGCGACGCAACCGTACGGCGCCGGCGGCCATTGCGGAAGGCCCAATCAGCAAAACACGTAAATAACAACGTTCGGAACGACTTTGGACCCCGAAAAAGCGTACGACCGTACGGTTGTCGTGGCGTACGAAGCGCTGGACGACGGCCCGGGGATGGAGTAATCACCTCGCACCATGACCCGCGATGAGCTGACCAAGAAGATCGGCGAGAAGATGGGCGACGACGCCGATCTCGACGCCACCCTCAAGTTCGACCTCGGCGACGACGGGGTGATCTTCCTCGACGGGAAGAGCTCGCCCAACACCGTGTCGAACGAAGACAAGGAAGCCGACTGCACCGTGGGCGTGACCCTCGAAGACCTCAACGCCATGATCGCGGGCGACCTCGATCCCATGGCCGCGTTCTCGCTGGGCAAGCTGCGCATCGAGGGCGACATGGGCGTGGCGATGAAGCTCGGCAGCATCGTGGGCAGCTGAGCCGCTCCTCCGCACGATCGATCCGGTCGAGCGCACCGAGCCCGAGTTCCTCAGAGGAGCTCGGGCTCGCTGGATTTCGAAGCGCGCCTCACCCCGGCGCGACTTCGAAGCGGGCGATGACCGGCACGTGGTCGGAGGGCACCTCCCAGCCGCGGGGCTTGGGGTCGTGCCGCACCTCGAGGCAGCGCTCGGCCATGGGCGCGGTGGCGTACACGTGGTCGATGCGCAGGCCCTCGTTCCGCTCGAAGCCGTTGGTGCGGTAGTCGTACCAGCTGTAGTGCCCGCCCTCCTCCACGTGGAGGCGGAAGCAATCCTGCAAGCCGAACGCCTTCAAGCCGCGCAGCACCTCGTGCTCGGCCTCGGTGTACAAGAGCCGCCCTTCGAACAGCGACTCGTCGAACACGTCGCGGCCGTCGGGCGCGATGTTGAAGTCGCCCACGATGACCAGCGGCCGATCGGCGCTCCAGGTGTCGTCGAGCTCCTTCCGCAGCCGCCGCAGCCAGTCGAGCTTGTAGACGTAGGCGTCCGAGGCCAGCTCGGTGCCGTTGGGCACGTAGAGGTTGTAGATCCGCAGCTCCCCCAGCGTGACCGCGAGCACCCGGGGGTGGCGGTCGGGGTCGCCCTGGGCGAAGCCGGCCTGCACCGCGTCGGGCTTGGCCTTGGTCAGCGTGGCCACGCCCGCCTGCATCTTCCCCCCGTGGATCGTGACCTGGTAGCCAAGCTCCATGAAGGGCACGCGCGGAAACAGCGAGTCCTCGACCTTGGTCTCCTGCAAGCACACCACGTCGGGCTGGTGGTCGTAGAGATACGTCAGCACGTGATCGAGCCGGGCCCGGATCGAGTTGACGTTCCAGCTCATGATCGACAGCTCGGTCGACATCGCCCCGGAGGCTAGCACCACGTTCGCAAGCCTCCCACTGTCGCGCTATGCTAGCGGCGCCGTGACCCTCGCAGAGCTCGAGCAGGTGCTACGCGACACCGTCGACGAGATCGAAGGCGACGAAGGCCGGTGGCAGCTCCGCCTGGGCGAGGTCGCCTTGGCGTGCATGACCGATCTCCGCTTCGACCGCATGCGGATCATCGCGCCCATCGCCGAGATCGAAGAGGTCAGCGAGGAGATCCGCGACGCGTGCCTCGAGGCCAACTTCCACACCGCCCTCGACGCGCGCTACGCCACCAGCGACGGGGTGCTCTACGCCGCGTTCATCCACCCGCTCGCCACCCTCGACGCCGAGCTGGCCGAGTCGGCGCTGCGGCAGGTGGCGAACCTGGTGGAGACCTTCGGCACCACGTTCAGCAGCGGCGCCCTGGTGTTCGGCGTGCCCCCGCGGGGGCACGGCGGGGCGATGAACTGAGCGCGGTCTCACGCCCGCACGCCGACCCGGGCCCATCGCCCATCGCGGTAGGCCAGCGCGCCGAAGATCGCCTTGAGCACGAACGCCAGGGGAAACGCCAGCCACACGCCGAACGCCCCCATCCCCAGCCAGAACCCCAGCACCGCGCTCAGCGGGATCTGGAACAGCAGCGTGGTGAGGGCGTTGATCCGCAGGCTCGTCCGGGTCGAGCCCGAGCCCTGGAGCAGGCCGACGAAGGCGATGTAGGCGCCCACGATCGGCATGCCGTAGCCGAGCAGGCGGATCCACTCCACCGACAGGAGCCCGAGCGGAGACGCGGGCGACACGTCGAAGATCTGCACGATCGAGGGGGCGAGGGTGACGATGATGATCGCCAGCAGGCTCATGCTGGTGATGCACAGTCCCATGGAGGCCCGCAGCACCGCGCGAGCGCGGGCGGTGTCCCCCGCCCCGAGGGCCTGGCCCACCAGTGCCCCGGTGGCCTGGGAGATGCTCATGCCGGGCACGAACGCCAGCGCCTGGATCCGCAGGCCCACCCCGTGGGCCGCCACCGCCACCTGATCGATCCGCCCCAGCATGCCGATGATCGACAGGAACGAGGCGTTGAGGATCACCATGTCGAGGGCCGCCGGCGCGCCCACCCGGAACAGGTCGCGGACCAGGGCCGTGTCGAGCCGGCGCGGGCGCAGCGAGACGAACAGCCCCGGGATCGTCCCGCGCCGGAGCAGCCAGATCATCGTGGTCACCGCGAACGCCCAGGAGCAGATCGTGCCGATCGCCGCCCCTTGCACCCCCAGCGCCGGCAGCCCGAGGTTGCCGAGGATGAGCCCGTAGTTGATCACCACGTTGATGGCGTTGGCGACCAGCGCGATGAGGAACGGCAGCCGGGTGTTGCCCACCCCGCGCAGGACCGCCGCGTAGAGGATGTTGAGGTAGTTGAAGACGGTCGCCCCCATCAGCGGGACGACGTAGGGCAGCGCCACCGCGGTGACCTCGTCGGAGGCCCCGAGCGCGGCGAGCAGCGGGGTGGCGAAGGTGATCCCCAGGCCCCCCACCGACAGCCCCACGATCACGGTGAGCATCGTCGACTGGGCCAGGATGTGGTTGACCCGCTCTCCGTCGCCCGCGCCGTGGGCCCGCGACACGAACACCACCGTGCCGACGGTGACCCCCATCATCGCCACCATCAGCAAGAACGTGAACTGGGTGGCGTAGCCCAGCGCGGTGAGGGCGAGCGCCGCGTCGGGGAGCCGCCCGCACATCGCCGTGTCGACCGCCAGGGTCAGGACCGCGAGCACGTTCAGGCCGATGATCGGCAGCGCGAGGTCGAGGAGCCTGCGCGCGATCGACGGTGGGGGCTCGGCGTTCAAGGGGGGCCTCGGACCCCTTGTGTCTCACCCGCTGCGCAGGCCGGCAAGGCATCGCCCGCGATGGGGCTGACGACGCGAGGGCCGGACGCTAGCCGCCGTGGAGAGCCCGTGCGTCATCGCTCGGGCGCGAGGGCGTCGAGGGACGCCGTGCACGGCGCATCGGTCTGGATGACGCGCCCGTACCCGCCCGTCGGACCGGATCGGACCCTCGCACGATGCCGCTGGCCCGCATGGTATGACCATCTCCGGAGGGGACCACGATGACGACCACGCGACGGTTTTGCTTCGCTTCGATGCTACTGAGCCCGATCGCCGCATCCTGCAACGGCGCGGGCTCGGGCTCGGGCTCGGACGACGGCGCGACCTCGCTGCCGCCCACCACCCTCTCCGGCGACGACACCACCGCCGGCGCGGACACCTCGGGCAGCGCCACCTCGAACTCCGGCTCGGCCGACACCACCGCCGGCTCGGCGGAGGAATCGGGCCCTACCGTGAACTTCGACCTCGGCATGCTCGCCGACGTGCCCGGCGGCATGCCCCCCTCCTGCGTGGTCGTCGACGACATGGACGCGGTGGGCGACTGCAACCAAGAGGCGCCCCCCGACAGCTTCGAACCCGACGTGCAGTGGGAGTGGCTGGGCGCCGGCGACGAGCAGTACGTGGTGGTCACCCCGCTGGTGGCCAACCTCACCGACGACGACGGCAACGGCACCATCGATCTCTGCGACGTCCCCGACGTGGTGGTGGTGGCCTGGTCCACCCTGGGCGCCCCCGGCCACATCCACGTGCTCGACGGCGAGACGGGCACGCTGCACTACACCATTCCCGAGCCGGTGGGCTTCGCCACCACCCCCGCCCTCGGCGACATCGACGGCGACGGCCTGCCCGAGATCGTCACCGCCGACCTCAGCGGCAACCTGGTGGCCTTCGAGCACGACGGCACCCTGGCGTGGACGGGGAGCAACTTCGCCGGCGCCTACATCGGGGCGCTGGCCCTGGCCGACATGGACAACGACGGCGACGTGGAGATCCTGGGCGGCAACCAGCTGTTCGACCACCACGGCACCCTGCTGTGGACCGCCCCCCAGCCGGCCGGGGCCAACTCGGCCACCACCGCGGCCGATCTCGACGGCGACGGCGACCTCGAGCTGGTGCTGGGGCACGCGGCGTTCCACCACGACGGCTCCCTGGCGTGGGCCGCCCCCATCGAGCCCGGCTACCCGCAGGTGGCCGACCTCGACGGCGACATGCTGCCGGAGGTGCTGTTGACCAACCCCTCGGGGCTGGCGCTGCTCGAGCACGACGGCACGATCACCTACCAGGGCCTGCGCCCCACCGGCGCCCCCACCGGCGGGCTCATCTGGCTGCGCCCAGCCACCATCCACGACTTCGACGGCGACGGCATGCCCGAGTACGCCACCAGCTCCGCCAACGACTACAGCATGTACGAGGCCGACGGCACCCTGGTGTGGACCGCCCCGGTGTCCGACCAGAGCGGCGTGGCGGCGGGGACCGCCTTCGACTTCCTCGGCGACGGCAACGCCGAGGCGATGTACGCCGACGAGAACTTCCTGTTCATCTTCGACGAGAACGGCGGCGTGCTGCTGGAGACCCCCCGCACCAGCCGCACCGGCACCGAGTATCCCGTGGTGGCCGACGTCGACAACGACGGCTCGGCCGAGATCGTGGTGGTGTCCAACGAGCCCATCGGCGGCGGAGGCGGCAACGCGCCCGCCGTGCAGGTCATCCGCGACGTCCAGGATCGCTGGATCCAGGCCCGCCGGATCTGGAACCAGCACGCCTACCACGTGACCAACGTGCGCGAGGACGGCACCATCCCGCAGTTCGAGCCGCCCTCCTGGGCCTCGACCAACACCTTCCGCACCAACGCCCAGATCGAGGGCGGCGGCATCTGCATCCCCGATCCGGCCGGCTGACGTCGTCTCGGGGTCCCGCCCGGGCTCCGCGCTCGCCTCGGCCCGACGCGGTCGATAGAGTCCGACCCATGGACTTCGCTCGATCTTGGTGGGCCGCCGCCGCATGCAGCCTAGCGCTGGCGTGCACGAACGACCCTGGCCCGAACGCAACCACCTCCGACGCGCAGAGCACCGGCGAGGACGACACCTCCGGCACGACCGCTGAGACCACCGGGGATCCCACCGTCACCAGCGATGCGCCGGGCAGCACCACCGGCGACACCACCGGCATGGCCGACGGCTCCACCGGCTCGGCCGAGTCGTCGACCGGCTCGGTCCAGCAGTGCGGCAACGACGTGCTCGAGGCCGGCGAGGCCTGCGACGGCGTCGCGCTCGACGGCCAGGACTGCGCGGACTTCGAGGGCTTCGAGAGCGGCACCTTGTCGTGCCGGGACGACTGCTCGGATTTCGACACCTCGCAGTGCTTCGGGTCGATCTGCGGCAACGGCTCCCAGGAGGAGAACGAGCTGTGCGACGGCGCCGACTTCGGCGAGGCCAGCTGCATCACCGAGGGCTTCGACAACGGGCAGCTGGGGTGCTCCAACTCCTGCGATGCCTTCGACACCAGCGACTGCGGCACGTGCGGCAACGTGATCGTCGACGGGGACGAGGTCTGCGACACCATCGTCACCCTGGGCGAGACCTGCGTCAGCCAGGGCTTCGAGACCGGCATGCTCGGCTGCGCCCCCGACTGCCTCACCCTCGACACCAGCCCGTGCGGGATCTGTGGCAACGCCCTCACCGACGGCACGGAGACCTGCGACGGCGCGACCCTGAACGGCCAGACCTGCGCGAGCCTGGGCCTGGGCTCGGGGGACCTGGGGTGTGTGCCCAGCTGCATGGCCTACGACACCACCAGCTGCGAGCTGGGCTGCGGCAACGACGTGATCAACGGCATGGAGGTCTGCGACGGCACCGATCTGGCCGGGGAGACCTGCGCGTCGCAGGGCCAGCCGGGCACGGGAACGCTCGGCTGCCTGCCCGACTGCACCGGGTTCGACACCAGCACCTGCACCTCGGGGAACTGCTGCGTCGCGCACATGAGCCCGGGGTGCGAGGATCCGGTGTGCGAGGCGGCCATCTGCGCCTTCGATTCGTACTGCTGCGACTTCGAGTGGGACGGGATCTGCGAGGGCTCGGCGATGTCCGATCCAGCCTGCACGTGCTAGCACCGCCGCCCGAGGCCGATCGGAGCGCGCCGGGCGGTGGACTCGCGCGATCGAGCGCGGGGCCCTTGAGCCCACGCCGAGCTTCGGGAGACCCTACCGGAGGAGTGCCGTGAGCGACGGGCCCCCATCCAATGCCTCGGGCGCGCCCCCGATGAGCACCCGAGAGGGCCGCACCCGCACCCGGCGAACCCGCCGGCGCGGCGCGGCCGATCAGTGGCTCCGCGACGGCGAGCTGCCCAGCGGCTCTCGCATCGGGCGCTACGTGGTGCTCTACCGGCTGGGGCGGGGCGGAATGGGGGTGGTGTACGCCGCCTACGACCCGCAGCTCGATCGCAAGGTCGCGGTGAAGGTGCTCCGCACGCGCGCGCCGGGCTCGAGCGGGGGCGGGGGCGACAGCCACGGCCGCATGCTCCGCGAGGCCCAGGCCCTCGCCCGACTCAGCCACCCCAACGTGGTCGCGGTGCACGACGCGGGGCTCATCGACGACCGGGTGTTCGTGGCGATGGACTTCGTCGACGGCGAGACCCTGCGCCGGTGGCTGAAGAGCAAGCCCCGCCCGCCCCGAGAGATCATCGGGGCGTACCTGCAGGCGGGCGACGCCCTCGTGGCCGCGCACGCCGCAGAGATCGTCCACCGCGACTTCAAGCCCGACAACGCGATCGTGGGGCGCGACGGTCGGGTGCAGGTGCTCGACTTCGGGCTGGCCCGGCTGCAGACCGACTCGGCCGGCCCCGCCGACGAGGCCCCGGCCACGACGACCCCCCCGGGCTCTGACGAGGGCCCCCGCCGCCAGGGCACGCCGGCGTACATGGCCCCCGAGCAGCACGAGCGCGAGCGCGTGGGGCCGGCCGCCGACCAATTCGCGTTCTGCGTGGCGCTGTGGGAGGCGCTGTGCGGGCGCCCGCCCTTCCCCGGCAAGGACGACGAGCTGGTCGACAACGTCAAGGCGGGGCGGCTGAGCGAGCCCTCCCGCGCCCGGCTGTCGGGCCACCTGCGCCGGATCCTCCGCCGCGGGCTGCAGGCCCAGCCCGAGGCCCGCTACCCCTCCATGCGCGCCCTGCTGGTCGACCTGCGCCACGATCCGCGGCGACGCTGGCGACGGATGAGCGCGGCGCTGGGCATCGCCGCGGTGGCGGCGGGCAGCGTGGCCGTGTACGCCCAGCTCGCGTCCGAGCCCGTCGTCTGCGGCGGCGCCGAAGAGCGGCTGAGCGAGGCGTGGGGCGAGGCCCAGCGCACCGGCGTGCGGGCGGCCTTCGAATCGGCCCACCGCGGGCACGCCGAGCACACCCGCGAGCTGGTGGAGCAGGCCCTCGACGACTACGCCACGCGCTGGCACGAGGCCTACACCGAGGCCTGCACCGCCACCCACGTGCGCGGCGAGCAGTCCGAGTCGCTGCTCGACCTGCGCATGGCGTGCCTGGGCCAGCGCCTCGACGACCTGCGCGTGGTCACCCAGCTGCTCGCCGACGCCGACGAGGACGTCGTCGACAACGCCCTGCCCACCGTCGACGGCCTGCCCGCCCTCGAGGGGTGCAGCGACGTCATCGCCCTGCGGGAGCGCCAGCCCCTGCCCCGCGACCCCGAGCGGCGCGAGCCCATCGAGCAGACCCGCGCCCAGGTGGCCCAGGCCCAGGCCCTCGAGCGCAGCGGGCAGCTCGACGAGGCCCTCGAGGTCGCCCGCACCGCCCAGCAGCGAGCGCAGCAGCTCGACTATCCGCCCCTGCTGGCCCAGGCCGGCCTCGCCCTGGGCCAGGCCCTCGAGCTGAAGGGCCAGGTCGACGAGGCCCGGTCCACCCTCGTCGACGCCGAGATCGCCGCCGAGATCGCCCGTGACGACCCCCTCCTCGCCGAGATCCGGATCCTGCTGGTGATGGTCGACGGCGATCGCCTCGGTCACTCCACCCTCGGCCACACCTGGGCCGCGCTGGCCCGCGCCACGCTCGAGCGCATGGGCGGCTCGGCCCAGCAAGAGGCGATGCTCGAGAACAACATCGCCCTGGTGCTCGACCACGAGGCCCGCCCCGAGGACGTGCTGGCCCACCAGCGCCGCGCGGTCGAGCTGGCCGAGCAAGGCGGCGCCAGCGAGCTGAAGCTGGCCACCCTCTACAACAACCTCGCGGTCACGCTGGCCGACGTGGGCCAGTACGAGGAGGCCCTCCAGCGCGCCCAGCAGGCCCGCCTCACCTGGGAGCGCACCCTCGGCGCCCAGCACCATCGGGTCGCCGTGGCCATGAGCACGCTGGGCTACATCCACGACTTGCGCGGCAACATCCGCGAGGCCAAGCGCTGGTACGAGCGGGGCTACGAGCAGATGGTGTCGGAGCTCGGCGAGGACAACCCCCACACCGCCAGCATCCTCGGCAACATCGCCATCTGCCAGGCCCGGCTGGGCGAGACCGACCAGGCCGAGCGCAGCTTCCGGCGGGTGCTCGACCTCAAGCTGCGGGCCCTTGGGCCCGACCACGTCGAGGTCGCCTCCGCCCACGCCAACCTCGGCGTGCTGCTCAGCCGCCGCGGCCAGACCAACGAGGGCCTCGCCGAGCAGCAGCTCGCCCTGTCGATCAGGGAGCGCGCCCTCGGCCCCGACAACATCCAGGTCGCCCGGGCGCTCGAGGAGGTGGCCAACGCCCTCGAGAAGCTCGAGCGGCACACCGAGGCCCTGCCGCTGCGCGAGCGTGCCCTCGCCGTGCGCGAGCAGGTGTTCGGCCCCGAGCACCCCTCCATGAGCACCGCGCTGGCCAACCTCGCCCACAACTACGTCGAGGTCGACCAGCTCGACCGGGCCCTCCCCGTGGCCGAGCGTGCCCTGCTGGTGGCCGACGATCCCTCCGTGACCCCGGTGGAGCGTGCGTTCACCCGCTTGGTGCTGGCCACGGTCCTCAGCGCCCGCGACCAAGACCTCGAGCGCGCCCACGAGCTGTTCGACCGGGCCCAGATCAGCATCGCCGACCACGAGGCCCCCACCGAGCGCATGCTCATGGCCCAGCTCGTCGAGCGTCGCGGCTGGACATCGGTCGCCCAGCCGCCCGCCTCGTCCCGCACCGTCGCGCCGTGAGCGAGAGGTCGGCCGCGTGTCCCTTCGTGGCCAGACCATGTCTGCGGTCGACCGCGATGACGCGAACGGGACGCGTGCAGGCCCCTCCCGCCGCCGTGGGTTCCTCTCGCTCTCTGTTACACTGCATCCCCGTCGATGGCCGAGCCCTCCGAACATCCCGAGCCTCTCGTCGAGTCCGCGACCACGCTGGTCTCGGCGTCTCGCAGGGAGCTGTCGCGGCTGAGCGGGACCGTCTTGGAGGCACGATACGAGCTCGGCCCCATCCTGGGGCAGGGCGGGATGGGGGCGGTGTTCACGGCTCGCCACCTCCGCCTCGATCGCGTCGTTGCGATCAAGGTCCTGCGCCCGGCGCTCGCCGATCGTCACGAGTACGGCCATCGATTCTTGCGAGAGGCCAAGGCCGCCTCCAAGATCCGCCACCGCAACGTCGTCGAGATCCTCGACTACGGCGAGACCACGGACGGCCTGCTCTACTCGGTGATGGAGTTCCTCGAGGGGCAGGACATCGAGGCTCTGCTGCGCGAGCAGCCCGCCCGCCGCCTCCCCTGGAGGCAGGCCCGCCCGTTGCTGCTCCAGGTGGTCAGCGGGCTGAGGGCAGCGCACGCCCGCGGGGTGATCCATCGGGACATCAAGCCCGCCAATTGCGTCGTGACCCGAGAAGACGACGCCCCGCTGGTCAAGCTCGTCGACTTCGGGATCGCCAAGGTCGAAGACCACGAGGACGGCGTGGCCCTCACCGCCACCGCTCAGGTCATCGGCACCCCCGGCTACATTGCTCCCGAGCTCATCCGTGCCCTCGGCCCCGCCGATGCTCGCTCCGACATCTACTCGGTGGGGGTGCTCGCCTATCGCATGCTGGTCGGGCGCACGCCGTTCTCGGGGACTTCGCTGTTCGATGTGCTCGAGCAATCCTGTCGGGCGTCGGTGCCGTCGCTTCGCGCGCGCGTGCCCGAGATCCCCGAGCTGGTCGAGAGCTTCGTGCTCGAGCTGCTCGCCAAGGATCCGCGAGATCGGCCGCTCGACATGGCGGCGGTGCGACAGCGGCTGGAGGAGCTGAACGAGGAGTCGCTGGACACCCGGGTGTTCTGGAGCGGCGCATCCGTCGAGCGGAGCGCTCATGCGCCCATTCCCGGCCCGGAGTCACGGGTCTCGAAGTCCACGACCGCGCTGCGTGACGAAGCCACAGAGGCCCGAGATGCGCGTCGGGGTCGGGTACGAAGGCGCGACGGGAACTCGACCGCAGCGGATGGGCCCCTTCGACCGGCTTGGACCGCCAAGGCCACCGCCAAGTCGACCCGGAGGGCCGACGAGCCCACCTCCGGCATCCATGCCGATGCCCCTCGGTCGGGTCAGCGATGGGCCATCGGGGCGGGAATCGTCCTCGCCGGCCTCTCCCTCGCATGGATCGCGAACGCCCGCACGCAGCCCGCGTCCGAGCGGCCACGGCCCAGTCCAGGAGCCGGGGACATGAGCGTCGCGGGGTCGGCCGCGGTCCACACGCCCGTCATCGTCGCGGAGGCTGCCCCCGCGCGGGGCGAACGGCGCGTCCACGAAGCGACCGCGGTGGGGTCGACCGGAGCGGCGGCGGAGGACGAGCTCACGGGCGAGGGCTCCGAGTCCGGCTCGCTCGCGGCGGCTCCTCGAGTCGTCGACGCACCGGCGGAGCCTGCTCCCGCGAGCGCCCCGGCCTCGCCGTTGCCAGAGGCGTCTCCGCCTGCATCGAGGCGTAGAGCGCCGAAGAAGAGAGCCGCTCGTGCGGCCCAGCCCCAGATCCCTCCCGACGAGGACGTCGTTCGAATCCTCCAGGGGAAGATGAAGAGCCGATGCGATGAGCTGATGGGGAACGAGACGATCGTCGTCAACTTCAACATCGGCTCGGACGGCCGCACCAGCCAGGTGACGGCGACGTCCGACACGGACGCCGCGAGGTGCATGGAGGACATCGTGCGGAAGGGCGTGTTCCGCAAGCGAGACATGGGCGAGGTGATGATCATGAGCGCGAAGCGCTAGCAGCCCTACCCCGGCCACGGCAGGCGCGTCACCGCCCCGACCAGGGACTGCGCCGACCCCGACTCGGCCGACCCCGCGACGTCGAGGTACAGCGTCCCCTCCGTCACCGACAGCGACCAGGTGTTGCGCCGATCGATCCGCTCCGCGAGCGTCTCCACGAACGCGGCGTCGAAGCAGTAAAGCCCGATCCGATCGTGCTCGTGCACCGTCTGCCCGGCCAGCCCCCGCAGCCACGCATCGGCGTTCTTGTGGCAGTACACCGCCACGCGATCGGCCGCCTTGCTCGCGCGATGCAGGCGTGACGCCTCCGGCGTGCCGATCTCGATCCACGCCTCGATCCGCCCCGTACCGTCCCGCACGCACAGCGCCGGCACGTCGGCCGTGGCCAGCCCCGGCGCGAACTCGATGCCCTCGGTCCACTCCAGCGCATGGGCGAGGACCCGCGTCACCAGGTACACCCCCGTCTCCGAGGGGTGCCGCGCCACCTTGAACGACAACGCCTCGTAGACGCCTCGGTCCACGTCCGAGAGCTGGATGTCGAAGCCGATCACGACCGAGCCCTGCGCCATCGCGGCATCCTGCCACATCCCCGGGACGCGTCGCTCACTCCACGGCCCGGCGCACGCGCACGGTCCTCAGCCCAACCCCCAGGGTCCGCTGATCCGATCCAAGCCCCAGCCCGGCGGGCGAGCGCACCGGCGTCACCCGAAACACCAGCTCGAGCCGACCGCTGTCGGGAACCAGGCTCCGCGGCAAGTCCCAGACGAGCGCGTGGAAGCTGCCGTCGCCCGGCGCCCAGCGGCCCAGCGAGGCCCCGTTCGCCCGGACCTCCAGCGTGGGCGGGCTGGGCTCCCCCGCGACGACCAAGAGGCGAGCCTCCAGCTCCAGCCGCAGGATCGCGTCGCCCACCGGCTCGGCGAGCACGAGCGCGAGCACGGCGCGGCCCTCGTCGCTCCACACTCCCCAGTCCTCGGGCGACGACCACCCCTCGCCAAGCTGCTCACGCGCCACCCGCTGGCGGTCGAAGTGGAGCGTGCGCCCCAGCGGCGTGTAGTCCGGTCCCACCGTCGCCTCGTGGATCGCGAACGCGAGACAGCGCTCGTCGCCGGACAGCCCCTGCGCCTCGGCGGACTGGCAGCCCTGGGGCGTGGTGAGGGTCACCGGCTGCCAGGCGCGCCCGAGCGGCAGGATCGCCTCGATGTCCTGGCGCTCGCCCTCGATCTGCGCCCGGAGGACGGGCTGCGGAGCATCGCCGACGGACAGCTCGAGCATCCGTCGCGTCCCAAAGGCCGAGTGCACCGACAGCCGCAGCTCCCCTCCTCCGCGAGCGTCGGCCCGCGCCCAGCCCGTCGCTCGATCCGTCGTCCAGTACCCCCAGCGCTCCCAGTGAAACACGCCCTCGTCCAAGACGAAGCGGAGATCCGCGAGCGGGTAGGCGTACAGGGTGACGCGCTGGTGCTTGGCGTACAGCAGCGGGCTCCGCTCGAAGCGCTCCGATCGCAGCGGCTCCAGCCCCCCGAGGGGCCAGTCGGTCACCAGCACGGAGTAGTCGGCGCGGTTCAGCGCCGGTCCCCACACGAACGAGTCGCGCCACTTCAGATCGACCCACGGCGGCAGGTAGTGCTGGAAGTGTCGAAAGGACTTGCCCGCGACGACCAGCACGCGCTCCCCTTCGAACTGCTCGGCGACGAAGCGGGCGGCCTCCACGGGCGGGGGCCGGCTGCGATCGAACCGCTCGGCCCGCGCCTCGGCCCCGACCACGCCCGCCACGAGCAGCGCGCCCGTACCTCCGGCCACCACCACCCGCGCGCCCCTGCCCCGCACGCAGGCCAGCCCCAGCCCGTACGGGATGGCGATCAGCAGCGCGACGAAGGGCGCCGCCGGCAGCAGTGCCCGGCGAAAGGTCAGCGGATGGAGCATCAGCGCCTCGACCACCCCGAGCACGGCGAACAACAGCACCCCGAGGGTCCAGATCGTCGAGCGCCTCGACCACCACGCTCGGCCCCGCACCACCGCGACGGCGAGCAAGAGCACGCTCGCGCCCGCGAGCAGGGCCAGCACCCGCTCCCACTCGAGGATCCACGACATCAGGTACTCGCCCAGGTGCTCCGCGGAGAGCTTGCCCCGCGTCGACGGGTGCGCCCCGTACTGCCGGGCGCCGGACCGCAGGTATCCGCCCACCCCGATGTCCAGCTCGTGCAGCGCCGGCAGCAGCCACGCCCCCAGCCCGAGTGCGCCGCCGAGACCGAGGCCGAGCCACCCCCGTGGCGCCCGGCACCAGACCGCCAGGCCGAGCAGCAACAGCACGAGGTGAAGGCTCCACTGCGGGCGAACCCCCGCGCCCCACGCCGCCAGCCCGCCGGCGGCCACGAGCCAGAGCAGCGCGCGCCGCCCCGACCCGGTCCGGAGCGCTCGCTGCCCCTGCACGCCGCACACCAGCGCGGCCAGGAAGAACGGGATCACGACCACGTCGCTCATCGCCACCACCGAGCCCTTGGTGAAGGCCGGGGTCGCGAACAGCACGCCCGCGGCGACGATCCCCGTCGTCCGGTCGCGGATGATCCGGCCCGTCGCGTACAGCAACCCGATCGTCAGGGCGCCGGCGAGGACGCTCAGGACCACGAGCGAAAGCGGCGGATCGCCCAGCAGCCCGTCGATCCCCCGCGCCGTGAACACGTAGGCGAAGTAGCCGGGCGGGTGGGGTCGGTGCTCCGTGAGGCTCAGCCGCTCGATCGCGAAGGCGAACTGGACGCTGTCCCAGTCGTCCAGCCAGCGCGAGCGATGCACCCAGAAGAACAGGCCGGACAGGCTCGTCAGCAGCACGGCCACCGCGACGTCGGTGCGTCCCAGCCCACCACCGTCGGCGACGGGCGCCGCGTGCCCCGATGGCTGCTCCCGCGTGCTCACCCGCCCCCTTCTAGCGCACCAACCCGGGCCTCGGACCCTCGCCGCCTCACCCGCTCAGGTCGAGGGCCCGACGCGCCGCGCCACCACCACCTCGGAGGTGATGGCCATCACCGTCACCAGCTCGCGGTGCTCGATCCGCCACGCCCCGCCCAGCCGCGGCGCCACCTCGATCGGCCGGCAGCCGCCCACCCACTCCGGGCGCAGCGTGGCGATCCGCTCCCACGCCCGCGAAAGCCACCGCGACAGCCTGCCCTCGCCGTGGGTCAGCGCCACCACGCACAGCAGGCCGTCGGGCCTCACCACCCGCCCCGCCTCGTTCAGCACCTCGTTGATCGTGTCGGGCGGCATCAGGTCGAGCACGTAGGTGGCCACGAAGCGGTCGAACGAGGCGTCGTCGTCGGGCAGCCACAGCTCGCCGCCGCACCGCAGCTCGGCCCGCGGCTCGGTCTTCCCGAAGCGCTCGCGACAGATCCGCACCATCGTCTCGCTCACGTCCTGCCCCACGTACCGCGCCCCCGCGGGCAGCTGCGGCAGCAACCGCGCCGCGAACCGGCCCGTGCCGCAGCCCAGCTCGAACACCGACTCGGCGCGATCGAACGCCCCCAGCGACAGCAGGCGGTCGAACGCCCGATCCTCGTAGAACTGGAGGTCCTGAGCGCGACCAAAGCGGTCGTAGAAGCGGCGGGCCTGCGCCGGCGTGATCCCCTCGGGCATGCTCGACCCTACCGCGCCCCGCGAATTCCGCACAGGCAGCCCGCGCGCCTCCCCGGCGGCGCCACCGACCTCCTCCAGGTCCCTTCTGGGACGCCCGCCCCGAGCATGGCCACGGTGGTTGCCACCCCTGGCGTCTCGCCTAGCCAGGGCCGCGACCGCGATCGGAGCGTCCTCCGACCTCGCGCGCGGATCCCCGAGCCACGGGAACGGAACGGAACCTGCACGTTCGAACCTCAGGAGTACGGGGAGCCATGCCGAGAGCACAGAACGACTGGACGATCGCCCACGCCGACGAGGCCCTCGTGGCCGCGCACACCCGATCCCTACTGGTGCTCTCGTGGCGCACCGGGGCCGACGTGTCGCACGTGGAGCGCGTGGCCGAGCTTCAGCGCACGCTGGTCCGCGAGGGCAAGGGCCCGCTGTCGGTCCTCAACATGTTCTCGCTGGAGTCCGCCGGCGGCATCCCCGACGAGCTGCGAACCCACGGCCGGGCGCTCTACGAGGAGATGTCCCCCCACTACTTCGCCCAGGCCTACGTGGTCCTCGGCGAGGGCTTCTGGGCCGCCGGCATCCGGGCGTTCCTCGCCGCGTTCAACGTGCTCACCGCCCGCCGCCTCGAGACCAAGACCGTCGCCCGGATCGAAGACGCCGTCACCTGGATGAGCACCCGGCCCGGTCAGGCCCCGTGGATGCAATCCGCCGGCACCGATCTCGCCGCCGACATCGAAGACCTCGTGGTCATCGGCCACACCACCAGCGCGGTGGCCTGAGCCCCGCTCCGCTCACGGATCGGGGGCGGGCGAGACCATGCCGCTCGAGATCGGCGGCGGGGGCGAGCGCTCGTTCATGAACCAGCGATGGACCAGCAGCGCTCCGATGAACCAGCCCGCGCCGAGGAACAGCGAGGGATCGAGCCGGCTGGCCAGCACCGCCAGCACCACCAGGCTCGACACCGCATAGAGAATGGGCGTGACCGGGTAGCCCCACGTGCGATACGGCCGGGTGGTGTCGGGCAGCTTGCGGCGCAGCACCACCACCGCCATCACCGTCAGCGTGCCGGTGATGAGCATCGCGGCCGAGGTGTAGTTCATCAGCTGCTCGAAGCTCTGGGTGAGCACCAGCACCAGGCTCCACGCCGCCTGCATCCACAGCGCCGCCACCGGGGTGCGGAAGCGGGCGTGCAGGCGGCCG
>JGI12210J13797_11079102_pt1 | contig 21354 bp, 17 predicted proteins | sample ElkSlonscriptome_3_FD_13797 | JGI IMG/M metagenome (IMG submission 13797)
TTCTTTATACAACCCTATCCCCTTTCCGATTTCATCGAAATGATGAGCCAATGAATCGACGGTGGCTTTATCGGCTCCTTCGAGGTGCGCTTGTTCGCAAATCTCGTAAACGGCCAAGTGCAGCTTAGATACCATATGCCAATAGATCGAACCGAGACCTTCGTAACCGAAGAATGTACCCGATCGTCCCGTAAAACCTTTGTGGTTAAACACCTCTTCGAAGATGCCCAAAATCAATTTTTCTTCGGCTTTCGCCAGAGCGGTGTACTCGGGAGCACTCAACGCTCTCAACGCCGCTTTCAAATCGTTGGCATTCCTAAAGTTACCATTGAAGTGAAATCCTCCATTCACATCTTTTACAATGATTTGGGAGTTTTCATCGACGATCATTTTCTGCAACAACTTCGATTTTTCAACCGAGTATGTTGCCACATTGTTCTTCTCCAAAAACCCGGGTAATTGCTTATTCGGATAGAGGATATAGCTGTTCTGATCTTTGCGGTACAGCGCACTTTTACGAAGCGCGTCGAGCACTTCGTTGGCCTCTTTCGGAGAGAGGCTACCCGAACTCAATGCGGCCACTTGACCTTCGAGCATTTCGTCCAAATAAGAGATGCTGATTCCCGATTCGTCAATGCTCATCAGGTTGTAAGCGTGGTAGAGTTTATCCTCGCGCTGATTGGCCTTGATGGAATGCTCCATGTATTTCAAGGCCAAGGTCACAAAGAACTGCACGGCACTCACTTTTATACCCACTTTGTCACCACTGAAACCGTGATCGTAAATCTTTTCTCGGAAGTCACTGCCCGAGCGTCCCAGTCCTTCGGTGATGGTTTTGCGCAGCTCGTTGTCCATTGGTTGATCCAAAGCGTCTTCGTGCTCTTTCAGTACGTTTAGAATGTGGGTAAACATAGTGGACATCTCTTCTGACAGATCGATACGCTCAGCGTCTACTGTTTCCAAAGCCTTGTCCATAAAGTTCAGGAAGCGACGCAAGTAATAGAGTGTCACCATGGAAACACCGTTGCCCACCAAGGCGTTGTTGGCATCGTTCCACTCGGGGCGTTGTGTGTTCAACCAGATTCCCGCTTCGGGAACGAGGTTGGAAACCTTTGCCAGAACGGTAGCCAGGATCTTCTCCATGAAATTCACGCGGTGGATGCCATCCCTTCTGCTGCTGAGCAATGCACCGTCAGCGCCCACGTCGGCAATCTTTTGGCGAATGTCTTTATCCGATTCTTCGTTAAACTCAATGGTGTCTTTCGGATCTTTTACAATCTCGTCGTAAGGCTTAATTCGGTATGGTACATTGGCGTAGACAAAGCAGTTCTTGGCAAAGAGATCGTTGAAGCCCCTCGGTTGGTAATCCCGATGAAATTCCAAAAACTTGAGCAGATAGATAATCTGATGGTCTCCCCAGTAGCCGATATACGACCACGGATCGTCGGGCTCGCTGATTTCCCAGTCAAAACCGTCTTTTGTAACGCGATAAGGATTGTATCCATCGAATGTCGATGCATTGAGAAACTTGGAGATCATTCCCTCGATGAAGTCGGGATAAGAATGCACCAGCGCTTCCCAGTTCTGGAAAATGTCTCTCCAGTTCCCTTCATAATCAAGGATTTTGGAGCCATCCACTTCGCTGTTGGTATTGATGGAGAATTTATTCCACGGTCGGCTTGGGTCTCCGTGACGGCGACTAAAGCGCAGCGGGAGGTATTCTTCGCTCAACCGCAAAAGGTCGTTGTCGTCGATCTCGGCCACCTTTTGCATGAGCTCCGACTTATCAAACGTCTCATTCAAGCCTTCTACAAAAGAGTGGTGTCTCTTGAATAATTCTTTATTCGCCTTTTCGAGGTAGGTGCTAAAATCTTTCTTTTCTATTTGGTAGTTGTGGTCAAAAATACCGCCGCGCATCACGTTGAACAGCACATTGGCAAAATGGCGTGTGTCGCGCAGGCTATCAGAGGTGAGCTCCAATCCGTCGGCGGCACCCACAATAGACTTCAGGTTTTCCGTTCCCTCTTCCACGTTCGCCCAAATCTGCTTGCGCAATTTAGTGTTGGTCTTGATCTCCTCGCTCAATTGAATCACATCTGCCTGACTTTGATTGACGTTGGCCACCAACGTCCAGTCTTGCTTTCCTTTCGGAGCAAGGTCGATCTTGGCCGAAACAAAATAGGCTCCCTTTTCCCCTTTCTTGTCGGTTTCCTCAACGATATCTTCTCCTTGGCGGAAACGATCCAGCTGAAAAGACGAGAGCAGGTGCTTGGTCTTTTTCAAACCGAGGGACCAAACCACATTTGCTTTTAAAGCTTCACTAGGCTCGGCTCTATCGACGATAATCGCGCTCAAGGCAAAGATGCCCATGCCCGACTCTTTGACCAGCTCGCTGCGTTTGTAGGCATCTACCAAGTTGCTCTGCCGCTTTTGCAAATCACTGTCCACGCCGTAAGGCAAAATGTTTTGTAGACCGTCCAGCACTTTTATGGATTGCTTGCGGTCTGCATGATTAATGACGGCGGCGTTTCGCACAAAGCCGTAAAGATTGCTCGAGCACCACTCGTACCAGAAGGTCAATTCTAAGTCGTGGTTGACCTCTTCGAAGAGAATCTTGTTTCCGTGTCGATTCTTGTAGAGATTTCGGGTGACGTCGAATTTTTTGGAACTCAGTTTCGAGAAGGGCTCCCAGCTCTCCGTTTTCCCATCTACCGCTACTTGGAAGATGGTTTTGGTACCCGTATTGTGTGCCAGCTCGGTAATTTTATCGTCCGAGTAATAGGGAAACAGGGCATGTTCGGCATTCTTTCTTCCCGCGGTAAGTCCGCCATTGCTGGAAATGAACATCCAATGGTTGGAGTCACTCACAATGCTCATAAAAAACGGCCTCAACGAATCGTGATTTGGTATTTTAAACCAAGACTCTTCGTTTATCTTCTCAATGGTAATCGACATGAATTTCCTTTTAGTGTTAAACTGACAATTTAATCAGAATTGCTAATATCTGATTTATTAGGGAATCAGTGAAGGAGGAGAGAAATTAAGCATTGAACCGAAAGTCAACTACTTTGTAAGGAATCCGACATAACCCGATTTACAGAAGTTTGGAATTGGGACAGAGCAAACATTCGCCGTATTTTTATAGAATGAGAAAGAAATCTTTGCTTGCAATTTTAATGCTGGTTCAGGTCAGCGTGTATGGCCAACTGCCCGACGGCAGCATGGCACCCGACTTTACCCTGACCGATTACAATGGAAATGAGCATCACCTGTACTCATATTTGGAGGAGGGAAAGACGGTAATTCTCGAAGTCTTTGCCGCGCATTGCTCTAACTGCTGGAATTACCATCAAACGAATCGATTGAAAAACCTTTACAATGCATACGGTCCCGAGGGAACGAATGAGCTCACGGTATTGGCATTGGAGCACGACCAATGGAACAATCACAATGCATTTATCGGTGATGGCCCACCGTGGGTCACCCAAGGTAATTGGTTGGAGGAAACTCCCTTTCCCATCTTTGATGTAGAAGATCCCGACCGAGGCGTTTTTGAAGATTACAACATCACGGGCTATCCTATAGTCTTCAAGATTTGTCCCGATGGCCTTACCGAACGCATCTTCACTTCAGAAACCGTAGAAGTAGTGTACGAAAAGGTACAGGAATGCCAGGCTGCCCTCTCGGTAAATGAGGCTTCGGATCTCGGAACCATCAATTTCGACCCACTGTCCTCAACTCTTAAAATCGACAAGTTCCAAGACGTGCTGTCGGTGCGGGTACTTTCCCTTACGGGGCAGGTAGTACAAAACATCCCGTCCATTGGATCACCTGCCATCACCATTGATCGAATGCCACCGGGGATTTACATCTTTGAAATCCGAACGGAATACGGCTCGGTGGTCAGAAAATTCTATTTGGACTAGCCTGTAAGCAGCCCATGAACCGAAACGTAATCCTATCTATCCATGGTTTCGCTCTTTTGTCGTGCAGCGAAAAAGAAACGCCCAACAGTGAATCGATAAATGAAGAGGAAACTCCCATCCATCAACTCACTGCCGAACTCGATTCCACGAGCAAAGCTAAAGGATTCAATGGCTTTGCGGTGGCGATTGCCGATGAAAAAGGGACACTTTACGCACGCGGTTTTGGCTATTCCATTGTGGGAACCAATGAGAAATACACGGAAAACACGACTCAACAAATCGCCTCCGTATCCAAAACATCCATCGGACTGGTGCTGATGAAGACGCAGAAAATGGGCAAATTGAAATGGGATGACTCCATCCAAAACTACCTTCCTTTTCAGGTGATCAGTCCCTTCCGCCCAAGCGCAGAAATCACTATATGACACTTGGCTGCGCATACCTCGGGCATCAATGATACCGAGCAGTAGATGGATCAGGCCCGGGTACTTACCGAATATCAAGGCCAGAAAATACATCGTAGCTCTGAAGATGGGAAATGGAATTTGGCGTGTGTTTTATAGAAACGTATTTTTAGGATATTTCAATGAAAACGAATTAAGAGCCAAAAAACAATCAGTAAGGCTCGAAACGAATCTAGTGTAAACCCTGATCTATAACTTGTCTAGAGGATATATCTTACCGAACATTAGACCCAATTCTCACAACAAATCACTTTATGGCAAACAATAGATTACTTGTAGATGAGCGCCAAGCCGACTTGGGCAACTTTATGGTAGGCAGACTGCTACCGTTCAGAAAGAAGCGTCAGGTTGGTCCCTTTACCTTCATCGACCATATGGGCCCCGCAAAAATGGGCAGTGGAAACTATGTGGATGTCGATCAGCATCCGCACATTGGCTTGAGCACTCTGACCTATTTGTTTGAAGGAGAGATAGAACATCGGGATAGTATAGGCACGGCGCAGGTAATCAGCCCGGGAGATGTTGGTTTTATGACTGCGGGCAGTGGCGTTACCCACACTGAAAGAACGCCAAAATTGAACAGGACTACCGACGTGTTTTTCATGCACGGTTATCAGATTTGGGTAGCGCTTCCGAAAGAAATGGAGGAGATGAAACCTCGGTTCGACTTTTACCCGAGCACGGATATTCCCGCTTGGAAAACCGACGCGCTTTCGTTTAAATTGGTAGCAGGCAATGCCTTCGGTAAGTCTGCTCCGCTCCAAGGTTTTTCCGCTCTATTTATGTTAGACATTCTGGCCGACAAAGCGACCACCCTCAGTCTTCGAGGGCAATTAAGCGGAGAGGTGGCGTTCGTAATAGTAAAAGGTTCGATAACTGAAGGAGATCAAAAAGTAGAAGCAGGGCAGATGTTGATCAGCAAAACGGATGATGCGTGCGAAATTCATATAGATGAAAATACGCAACTCTTGCTTTTCGGAGGTGAACCTCTGCCCGAGGAACACTTTCTACTATGGAATTTTGTATCACACAGCAAAGACCGTTTGAAACAAGCGAAGGAAGATTGGATAGCAAAAAAGTTTCCAAAGGTAGATGGCGATGATACGTATATTCCTTTTCCTCAATTAAAGAAAAAGCCATGAACAAACCCACATTGTTTTTTCATTAAGCCGTCGCCAAAGGCCTTCTCTCCCACTCTGCCTTGAATCCCTTCAGGTCACTTTCCGATCCAAATACGATGATTTCGTCGCCTTCGAGCAATCGGGTGGCTCCGTCGAGTCTGGGGTTAAAATTTCCGTTTCTGTAATATCCGATCAACCTCACCTTGTACTTTTCCATCAGCGGGGTTTCGCAAAGATTCTTACCCGTAAAGGGGCAAGAATTGGTCAATACGAGATTCACCGCCTGAATTTCATTTAGCTCCAGCGCATCCTTTTTGTAATAGTGGTAATTGGAGTGTACTTCGGAATAAGCCTCATCGCGCACCATATCGATAAAGCCATCAATCTCGTCGGGCTTAATCAAAAATTGGTTTAGCATTCGGGCAAAGACTTCCACCGAAGCTTCAAATTCCTGACTGATGGCCTCACTGGCACCGAGGTGAAGCAACTCTTCTGTTTCGGAAATACTTTGGCTTCGGGCAATGATATGTACCGTGTTGCATATTTCTCGAATATTGGCCACAACCTCCAAGGCATGTTGATGACCATTGACAGCCACTACCGCCACACGGGACTGATAAATGTGCACGTATTCCAAGATGAAGGGATTACTTCCATCGCCAAAAACAATGTGCTCTCCTTTTTCTCTTGCAGCGGTTACTACCTCGGCATCATTATCGATGATCACATAAGGAATTCTAGCTTCCCTAGCCGTTCTGGCGGCATTTCGCCCGTTGGTACCGTAGCCAATAATGACGAGATGCGCCTTAAGTGTATCCACAAACTCGGTGGACTGTGCGGTTTCAGTAGGGTCGGCATCATTTACCAGTTTACTCATGGGTGTGCGCATCAAGAAGTTGGCAATTCGCTCGCCGTAGTCGATCAGGAATGGCGTAACGCCCATGGTCAGAATAGAAACCGAAAGAAAATACTGATTGGTGAGTTCGGAAATCAATCCCGCTTCCATTCCCGTACGGGAAAGTATGAAGGCAAATTCACCAACTTGAAATAAGCTGAGCCCGACGAGGATGCTGGTCTTTAAAGAAAACTTCAACGTTCGGGCGGCCAGCAAAAGCACCCCGAACTTGACGATTGCTGCCACCAAGGTAAAAAGTAGTACCAAAGGCAAATTCATGACCAAGAAGTTCAGATCGAGTAACATCCCAATGGAAACGAAAAAGAAGCTGGTGAAGATTTCCCGAAAAGGAATGATCAACCCGGTAGCTTGATGGCTGTATTCGGATTCGCTAATACATAGACCCGCCATGAAAGCACCCAGCGCAAGTGAGAGTCCCATTAATGAGGTGACGAATGCCACCGCAAAACAGATAACGATGATGGTGATAAGGAACAACTCACGGCTTCGCGTTCGGGCAATCTCGTGCAGTAATTTCGGCACCAAGTAGCGCGCCAAAACGTAAATAGCCGCAACCAAGAAAAATGCTTTTACCAAAAGAATGGCCAAGGCTCCCCAAACATTACTCTCCTGCCCCGATATAATCGGAATCAAAAGAATCATAGGAACGACGATAATATCTTGAAAGATCAAGATCCCCAAGCTAATCCTACCGTGATTACTGCGCATCAATCCTTTTTCCTGAAGGAGTTTCAGCACAATGGCCGTGCTACTTAGTGCGAAAAGAAATCCGAGCATAACGGCTTCGGTGAGCTCGTACCCCAATAGAAAGCTAATACCTGCGGTAATGGCAATGGTGAGCAGTACTTGAATGGAACCGCCAATGAATACCACCTTTCGAATGGACATCAAATTCTTGAGGCTAAACTCCAACCCGATGATGAACAATAGTAAGATGACTCCGATTTCGCTGAGCATCTCGATCTCAGAGCCCCGGCTAGCGAGTCCTAAAGCATTGGGACCAAAAAGAATTCCCGTAGCCAAAAACCCCAAAATAGCGGGAAGCTTGATCTTTCGAAAGATATAGATCACCAAAACGGACAGGCCTAAAATCAGTACGATCTCCTTGAGAAAGGGAATGTCGGTAGCACCGGCCAACAGAATCGAATTCAAATTCATCTCAGTCTAAATACAAGTAAAATGGTTTTATGGAACTGACCGTGAATATCGGTAAAAACGCAACGACTAAGACGCAAAACAGCGGCTATACTCATAAAGACTCTGCGAACCGCCCAGCCCTCATTCAATTTTAAGGTACAGTCATATTCCGCTAACTCAAACGGCTTGAGCAATTTCATCCATTTGAGGAAAATAGACAGTGACTACACCATGGCCGACTTCATTATTTCTTATCTCAAATTTTCCCTTGTGAGCTTCGACAAAGTCGCGTACTATTCTCAGGCCTATTCCCGTTCCTCTTTCCCCTCTAGAGCCTTGGCTTGGGGCAAGCCTTTCTCCACTATCCAACAGTGCCAGGATGTCTTCAGAGAATCCTTTTCCCGCGTCTTCCACAAAGAATAAAACATAACCATTTTGCTCGGTAACTTCGGCTTTTATTTCACCTCCGTTGTCACTGAATTTTATGGCATTTGAAATCAAATTATTAGCAATACTCTGAAATTGGTTGAGGTCGGCGGGAACAAATATATTTTCTTGCAGTTTGAGGTTAATCTTTAACTCTTTATCGGCCAATGCATTTTTATTCAAATCGATAATTTCCTGAAGCTTCTCCTTGGGATCAATGAGCTGAACCTTTGGATCTGAGTCTCCTGCTTTCAACCTGGACCATTCCAAAACCATATCAAGCGACTTAAGACCGGTAATGGTTTTTTCATTGAGCATTTTGGCCATTTCCCCAAATTCATCCTCGCTTATCAACTTCTCACTGAGCAACTGCATCAAACCTGACACATTGGTGAGCGGGCCTCGAAGATCATGCCCCAAAACTGACACGATATTCGTTTTAAGCTTGTTGAGTTTTCGCAGTTCGTTTTTTTGCTCAATCACCTGCGCATGGCTGTCCTGAAGCTCTGAATTAAGCTTGCTAAGTTCTTTCAATGCCTTGGTTTTCATTCTGTAGGCATTAAAAATAATCAATGAGATCACCACCAAAAAGACCAGTAACATGACCAAACCGATATTTAGTAATCGCCGGTACTCGGCGTTTGCTTCATTTGCTCGTTTCTGCTCCAAGAGCTTTTGGTTTTCAGCTTTGGCAATGTCAGTTTCATATTGAGCTCTGGCAGCATTCAGTACTACCTCATCTCTTTCGGCATTGAGTGAGTCGCTAAGAGCATCATACCTTTCTAAAAAGAAAATTGCATCCGTGTAGTTTTCCTGGTCTTTGTAGAATTCGTAAAGCCATTTATATACTTCCGCATTCATGGCAGGCGAATTCATCTCTTTCGCAGCCCCTAGTGCCCGCATCGCATAGCGTGATGCTCTTTGAGGGTTTCCGTTTTGTTTAAAAACTTCAGCCAATCCAATATTCGCGTAATAAATACCCGGTGGGATCGAATATTTCTTACTCAACCCCAGAGTTTTCTCGTATTTTTCTCGAGCGAGGTCATACTCTTTCATCTCGAGGTAAATATCTCCTAAAACAAAGTAATCGGTGGCAAGACGACCTTCTTCGCCTGCCGCTTTTTTCAGGTCAATGGCCCTAAAAATGTATTTCAATGCTGAATCAGGTTCTGCGACATTGAGAAAGTTAAGCGACAGATTGTGGTAGTTCAGAGATAAATTGGATTCGTTGTTTATCGACTTGTTCAGTCTTATTGCTTCTCGGTAACGTTTTTCTGCCTGCTCGTGGTCATTGAATCGCTCTCGGTAGAGTTCGCCCAAATTATTCTCAATCAATGCTTGATTCGTTACCTCCCCTTCCTTCTCGTAATAAGCTAAGGCAATAAGGTAGTTCGATAAGGCCTTGTCGTACTGCTCTAAATCATCGTAGGCGATTCCCAAGTTGGCCACTAAGCCGTAATACTTCACGCTGTCTTTTTGCAGCGACATGTCTTTTGCTTCTTCGAGTAGCCCAATTGACTCGAGTACTTCCCCTTGTAAATTCTTTACCGTTGCCAAGCCCGATAGAGCCGCTACAATTTTATGGGTGTCTTTGAGAGAAACCGCCAAATCAGTGGCATCAATAAACAACGAATCTGCTTGTTTCAGATTCCACTTTGACATTTGACTTTGAGCCGAGTAGTATCTGTACGTGAAAACACTCTCCGCTTCGGTATCATCAGTGAGTTTTGACGAAGCAATTTCCAGCATGGAGTCTGCTTTGAGCATTTGTCCTTCATGAAAGTACTTCTTTGCCAGGTCAACGTCAGCTTTCAATTCGGTATCCTGCGCGAAGACAGGGGAATAAAGGAAGGCGAACACGAAGAGCAAGAATGAAAAAAGAGAAAAACGCACCATGTGTTAATTTTTGTAAATCCAAAGATATAAGAATCTATACGTGGCACTTTTTTTAATGTTAAAAAATATGAAGTGGATATAGGAAAAAAGTAGTTAAATGGTTGAGCGTGAATGGTGGTTTTTAAAATTTGGTTACTAGATTTGACCAATAATATTTATCATGAAAGAAATCACCCCCACAGAGTTAAAGCAGTGGATTGAGAATAAAGAAGATTTTCAACTGGTAGATGTGCGCGAGCGCTACGAGTACGAAATTTCAAATATCGACGGTGCGCTGATCCCAATGCAGCACATTCCCGAGAAGATTAACGAAATAGAGAAAGAGAAAAAAGTGGTAATCATGTGTCGCAGCGGTGCGAGAAGCGCAAATGCAATAGATTACCTTGAGCAGCATCATGGGTTTGACAATCTTTATAATCTGGTAGGAGGCATTTTGGCCTACAGCGATGAAGTTGATTCGACTATTGTGAAGTATTGACGGTGATCTGACCGATTTAAAAACGGGGTATCAATTTAACGGCAATCTCCCCTTCTCAAATCGTTGATCGGTGTCCTTTGTTCTTAATTCAATTGCCAATAATTAGATTTGTCTATCATGAAAAACGACCTGAACGTTTTTGGCGAAGAGCTCATCAGTTGCAGCACCGATCCCATGACGGGATTTTACAGAAACGGATGCTGCAATACCGGCCCTGAAGATCGAGGCACACATACCGTATGTTGCATCATGACACTTGAGTTTTTACGGTTTACCAAGGCCATGGGAAATGATCTATCTACTCCCGTTCCCGAATTTCAATTCCCGGGATTGAAACCAGGCGACCACTGGTGCTTGTGTGCACTTAGGTGGGAGGAAGCCCGCCGACACGGCGCTGCTCCCAAAGTGATTTTGGAGGCTACTAATGAGAAGACCTTAGAATATGTGAGCATGCAAGAACTCATCGAACATGCTCACAAAACCGTGGAATGAACGGCATGTTCAATCGCCCCTTTCCTCCTCTTGATGAAAAGTCTCAACGCCTGAAGTCGGCTTTTCTCATAGCCTTTTTTGTATTCGGTTTTCTCTTCATCTTCAAGCCTTTTGGCCTTGCAAGACTCGAAGGCAGCTTATTGCTCGTGTCGGCGCTTTACGGCTTAATTACACTCAGCTTTTTGGTAATTACGCAATTGTTTTTTCCATCTCTTTTGAGGCAGTTTTACCACGAACAGAAGTGGACGATAGGAAAAGAGATCGTCCACTCTATGGGCAATGTGCTCCTGATTGCAGTGGGCAACTTCCTTTTGAGTTGCTACCTGGGTTTCTTTCCGTGGAGCATAAATACCCTCTTCCTTTTTGTGGGATTCACATTCGCAGTCGGCATCATTCCTGTAATTATTCAGGCGCTGATCAGGCAAAACATTTACCACCACCGAAACACCAAGGCAGTAATCAACGACAATCAAATCATTGCCGATAGACAAAGACGTACATTTCCGGTCTCAACTATTCGTATTTCAGGAAAAGACGGAGAAGAGGCATTTCGGGGTAAAGCTGAGGAGGTTTTGGCCATTGAAAGCTCGGGCAATTACATCGAGGTTCATCGTAAAAAGGGAAAGCCAGTCTTGATTCGCAAATCGCTCAACGCGACTGAGCAAGAACTGCCCGAAGGCTTCTTTCGTACCCATCGATCGTGGATTGTCAACTTACTCTTGGTCAATCATGTGAACGGAAATGCAAGGGGATATACCTTAAACTTTCTCGATTCTAGAGTGGTGGTACCCGTGAGCCGAGGAAAGTTGAAAGCATTTGATTCGGAGCTATTGAGAGCGTCCAAACGGGAAATCGACCTTCCCGTACATACCGTTTCTTCCCAACGATAACAAAGCCTTCCCATTCGTCCCTTTCACTTGCTGACTATGCGTTTACGGCCGTATCATTGCCTCAAATGATTTGCGTCATGAAGAGCGGTTTTGTAGTGATAGTGGTCTTGATGGTTTCCGTTTCGGTGAACGGACAAAAGGATAAATATCAATTTGCACAAACGTATATCGGTGCTCAATTCGATGCAGTGGGTGGATCGAACTCTCCCGAATACGTGGCGGGACGATTCCTGATCGGAGGAACTCACTTTTGGCAAAAAGCCGATTTTTATATTTCTATTCCTATGTTCACTTCTCGAATCGGCGGCGATGATTGGCACTATGGTGAAGGTGTGATTACGGGCTTTCGCTACTTGCCTTTTGGCTTAAGCCGAAAAGGACCTCGACCTTTTTTAGGAGCTCAATGGATTACATCTGAGTTGCGCATCGGAGATGGGCCGCTTTTCGAAACCAGCCGTTTTGGATTGGAAGCAGGTTTAAACATTGCCTTTGGTTCTTTTTACACCATCGAGCTTTCGGCGCATCACGTTTTCAACAATAATGTCAGCTATGCGGTGTCAAGAGAAAGTCGAGCAAAAATAGAGTCACCTGACTTCGGACTTTCCATTGCACTGAAAAAATACTTTGACACGACTTCCGGTCTTTCTTCAGAAAATGCCAAGACATACCAAAAGCAGCGCCGGAAAAGTTTTGACGAAGAGGGCAAACTAAGCACCTGGAATGTTGCCATTGGCCTTTCGGCAAACGTATCAATGAGCGATGTACCCATGCTCGATCTTTACGACTTTATGCCCGACAGACCTCCTCTTACCCTATATCCTGATGTAGCTCTGGGATACTATTTGCACGAGCTGGATGCGGGTATTCGCGCCTCTTGGCGACCGATGTCTTTAAGCGAACAAGCTTATGGATTGGACTACCAAGTCAGTCAACACCGCTTGGCGCTTGAAGGGTTTAAATTCCTTTTCGACTACAAGGGTTTTGTGCCCTTTCTGGGGATCAGCTTTGGAAGTGACTTTATCAAAGCAAAGCTTCGTGACGGTGAGTTGCCGGAAGTCGAAGAAAATTATTCAGCATTATCCTACGGGATCACATTCGGGTGGGACATTCGACCTACCGAAACTGAAGCCTGGATCCTTCGCACCAACTTGCGGTGCTTGATCCAATCCGATTCGAATGTGGATATCGTCAATGCCACGGGCAGAAATTTAGAAATCAATTTTATACAAATGGTAATCTACCCAAGCAGATGGAACTAAAATACGAGTACCTACTTTTTGCGCATATCGCAACGGGAGGCTTTGCCCTGGTGAGTGGACTGATCGCTGCCTTTCTCCAAAAAGGATCAAAACCGCACAGTCAGTTTGGAAAAGCTTTTGCCCTTTCCATGGCGGCTTCTGCAACGATAGCCGTGGCCCTATCACTCATCCATCCTAACTTTTTTCTCCTCGGCATTGGCCTCTTCACCTTATACTTGGTAAGTTCAGGATGGATTTGGATCAGGCGCATACCTTTTGGTAAAAAGGTGAGAATGGCGAAAGCAATTGGGGGTGCAGGAATACTTGCTGCTCTATACATGATTTACGTGGGTGCCAGCGGTATTTCCGGAGGAATTATCTTGTACATATTCGGTGGAATCCTAATGGTATTTTCGGCTACCGATGTGGTGCTAAGAACGGACCCAACCAAAATAGCAGGCAAGCATGGTGGTCGTATGGGAGGTGCCTTGATTGCTGCATCCACTGCTTTTATCGTGACCAATATAAGCTTTCTTCCACCTCTAGTATTGTGGCTCGGCCCTACGTTTCTAGGCACTCCACTGATCATCTTGGGAATAAGAAAATTTTACAAAGGCAAAGCAAAACGATGAGGAATCAGTGATCTGGTATCCTCAAGCCATTCACTTTATTTACGAAAAGTTCTTTTCCAGAAACCGGCTCAAACCCTTCGACAAGCTCAAATAAGCGAAAGCTGATTTTTTCTAAACGGCTTTAAACGCGATAATGGCATTGTGCCCGCCAAAACCAAAAGTGTTGCTCATGGCCGCATTGATTTTGTGGTCTACAGCCTCACCTAAAACAATGGGTACCTCAGCTGGTATTTCGGGATCCAGCGTTACGGTATTAATGGTCGGTGGAACAATATTCTTTTCAATGGCTTTTATCGATAGGATAGACTCTACGGCTCCGGCTGCTCCCAATAAGTGTCCCGTCATAGACTTGGTGGCGCTGACCTTCAAATTGCTGTAATTTTTACCAAAAACAGTTTCCATCGCTTTAATCTCGCTTAAATCACCCACGGGCGTTGACGTAGCATGGACATTCAAATAGTCCAATTCTTCAGGATTCAATTTTGCTTCCGCCAATGCAGACCGCATGGCATGCGAAGCACCAAGACCTTCGGGGTGTGGCGATGAAATATGATAGGCGTCGGCTGTCATGGAAGCACCTGCTACCTCGGCGTAAATTCTGGCCCCGCGTGCTTTGGCATGTTCATATTCTTCTAGAATAAGCGCACCTGCCCCTTCTCCCATTATAAAGCCATCGCGTGCCGTGTCAAATGGGCGCGAAGCTCCTTGGGGATCATCGTTTCTGGTTGACATGGCTTTCATAGAATTAAACCCTCCAACGGATGCTTCTGTAATAGCCGATTCGGATCCGCCGGTGACTATCACCTTGGCCTTGCCCAACCTGATGTAATTAAACGCATCCATTATTGCCGAGCTCGCCGACGCACAAGCAGAAACAGCCGTGTAATTTATCCCCATCATTCCAAATTTCATTGAAATCAATCCCGAAGTCATATTGGTCAGGATTTTCGGAATTAGAAAAGGACTAAATCGAGGAGTCATTCCCCCATTTACATAGTTTTGCACTTCGGTTTCAAGCACATGCATTCCCCCTTGCCCACAACCCCAAATTACTCCTAAATCAAAGGGAGAGACAGAATCCAAGTTTAAACCACTGTCTGAAATTGCTTCGGCAGCGGTATGCATGGCATATTGCGTAAAAAGGTCGGTGCGCTTAATTTCGTTTCGATCCAAATACTTTTTGGGATCGTAGTCCTTAATCTCGCAGGCAAATTTGGTTTTGTAGAGATCAGCGTTAAATTTTGTAATCGGATTTGCACCGCTCTTTCCCGCGACTGCGTTTTCCCAAAATGCTTCCAGCGTATTTCCAATCGGGGTCAATGCCCCCATACCTGTCACCACAACTCTTTTCATAAGAACCAAAGTTTAAACTGAATTGTATCTAAGCGCCGCTTCGACTTTTTGACAACGAAGCAAGACGCGAAAATTTTTTATTCCAAAATCGGGAGCAAAGAAACAGACTTAATGTTAAATCAGGACTTTTTAGCAGAAAGAAGAGATGTGAGAACGAAAGAAAAGCGAAAACATTCATTTAATCACTTGATGATCAATTGACTAAATCAAATAATCGACCGATAAACTTTCTCCTTCTAAGAGCATTTTAGGCTACTCTCGGAAATACCCTCTAATACTTGCAGCACCCTGCGCATGATATGTTGTAAAAATGAAATCATAACAAGGGAGGCTTGGAGAGCTAATAGAATTAATAGCATTTAATTGACGGGGAATTAGTGGAGCAAAATGACCGATTAGCAATACAAACAGCTTCTGATATTGTGACAAAGAGTAGAGTGCAAAAAGACACCGTTGCTATCGCGGCAATTCAATTTCACCAATATGACTGACCACATCTTGGGTAACCGAGAAGTTAAGTTTTCGAAAAAAAACACGAGTGAAACATATTTTTTTCCTCCACGGTTGAAAGTCTAAGAGATATTCATACCTTAGCACCATGCTTGGATGAACGCGTTATGGGATATCATTCTTTCATCGTCTCACTCTAAATTGTCTCATAACGTACCAAGATAGTTTTTCTGTTTCATAGCCTCGAAAGCCCTTCAAACGTGAAGGGCTTTCGAGATTTATAGAACTTGTGGTTTTCGCCTCAACTACCCTTTGAAATAGCCAATTCACAGTTCCCTATATTTCAACCGGTTACTACCGCTCGTTATTGCTTTACCAAAACCGATAATATTGGAATGTTAAAACCACGGATAATGTGATCAGTCCTATGCTGCCTATTTGTCCTTACCGCCCTATTTAGTTCGTTCTGGATTTAAATAGAAATAAATAGGAAAACGCCCACTTCACCTATCACTGTTTTTGCTCTGCTGCTTCATAAGAGTCGAATTGAACCAGATTTTGTGTTTTCTTAAGAGCAAAGAAATATTGCATATTTGCGCTCTAAAATTTGTGTTGATGACTTCCACCATTCGTGCTGCCTTCCTTTGTCTCTGTTTGTGTTTTATCGGTTTATATTCAAATGCTCAATCCAACGACTTGATTGACTTGGAGTTTGGAACATTAGACCACTTTGATGTGGCCACTTGGAACATCGAATGGTTTCCCAAAAACGGAGAAACAACCATTGAATATGTGGCTGAAATCATTGAAGAACTCGAACTGGATGTTATCGCCATTCAAGAAATTGATCAGCCCGAAGAATTTGAATATCTGCTCAGTCTCTTACAAGGATACGACGGACATTATCAAGACGGTGAATACGCTCGCTTGGGATTTATTTACAATATCCAATCGGTAACTGTAAACGAGCAATACGAGATTTTCAGTAACGGCAGCTATGGCAATCCTTTTCCTCGTCCTCCGATGGTGATGGAATTGACCTTTATGGGTGAACATGATTTTGTGGTAATCAACAACCATTTTAAGTGCTGTGGAAATACGGTGTTGGATCCCGACGACTTTTGGGACGAGGAAACCAGAAGAGCATATGCGTCTGAATTACTTAAGGATTATATGGATTTTCACTTTAGTGAAGACAACCTCATTATGTTAGGAGATCTGAATGACCTCCTGGATGACTCACCGCAAAACAATGTTTTTCAGGTCTACCTTGACGATCCTGCCAATTATCGCTTTGCCGATATGGACATCGCCACGGGAAATGCTTCGCAATGGTCTTATCCCAGCTGGCCTTCTCACCTCGATCACATTTTGGTGAGCAACGAACTCTTTGGCGCTTTGGAAGATCCCGAATCGCAAATTGCTACGATTCAAATCGATGATTTTTTTCCCGGTGGATTCAACGGATACGACAGCAATGTATCCGATCACCTTCCCGTTGGTTTCGGATTTGATCCAGCTGCCACTACCCTTTCAGCCGACATAAATAAATCCGATGCACGCAGTTTCGACGTCTTTCCGAATCCTAGCAAGGGAGCGGTGCAAGTAAAAGCGAAAGTCGCATCGCCGATCGAGACAATCCGTGTTTTTGACCAAATGGGCAGATTGGTTTTCGTTGAGACTTTTACCGTGGATACCGAAAATTACTTTTTTGACTTGAGCCATCTGCCTTCAGGACTGTACAGCATCAACCTGAATACAGTCAAGGGGATTGGGGTTACCAAAAAGCTGGTGCTCTCGCACTGAGTGCTCTTCTGCCAACAACCGTCTGCTTTCTTTGTTATAAAGGTGTAAAGCATTATTTTTACGCACCATCAAACTGACGATATGACTTTAGCCGAACGCGAAAAAGAGTTTCAAGAAAAGATAGATAACAAGCAAAAGATTGAAGCGAAGGAGTGGATGCCCGAAAATTACCGGAAGCAACTCATCCGGATGATCTCACAACACGCGCACAGCGAGATTGTGGGAATGCTTCCCGAGGGAAATTGGATCAGTCGAGCACCAAGCCTCCGCCGAAAGGCTGTATTGCTCGCCAAAGTTCAAGACGAGGCGGGTCACGGTTTATACCTTTACAGTGCGGCAGAGACGCTGGGTATTGATCGTCAAACAATGATCGACCAACTCCTATCGGGAAAAGCCAAGTATTCCAGCATATTCAACTACCCTACCCTCTCTTGGGCCGATATCGGTGCCATCGGATGGTTGGTAGATGGTGCAGCCATCGTCAATCAAACCATGTTGGCCCGCGGCTCTTACGGACCTTACTCACGTGCAATGGTGCGCATTTGCAAAGAAGAAAGTTTCCACAACCGCCAAGGTTATGAGATCATTTACCAATTGTCGCAAGGAACTACAGAGCAGAAGAAAATGGCTCAAGATGCGCTGAATCGCTGGTGGTGGCCATCTATTCAAATGTTGGGACCATCCGATGCGCAATCGAAGAACAGCGCCGAAACCATGAAGTGGAACATCAAAGTGGAGAGCAACGATACGATTCGCCAGCGCTTCATCGACCGCACGGTGCCTCAAGCAGAGGCCGCAGGACTTACCATCCCAGATCCCGATTTGAAATTCAACGAAGAGACTCAACACTGGGAAATCGGAGAAATTGAATGGGAGGAATTTTTCCAAGTAATTAAAGGAAATGGTCCTTGTAACCACAAGCGGATGGAAGCTCGAAAAAAGGCAGAAGAAGAAGGTAAGTGGGTGCGCGAAGCCATGAAAGCTTACGCTGAAAAACAAAAAGACCTCAAATCGAGTGCAGCGTGATGACTCAAGTATGTAGTAGTCTGTATTCAGTATTCAGTATTCAGACTTTCTACGAAATACTCAATACTGAATACTGAATACCGACTACCAATTACCATCTACTAACTACCACCTACAAATATTATGTCTGAAGAGCAAACGAATGAAAGCGAACAGGGCCTACTTTGGGAAGTCTTCGTTCAATCCAAACCGGGAATACCACACAAGCACGCGGGAAGCGTTCATGCCCATGATGCCGAAATGGCATTGAAAGCGGCTAGAGACGTTTACACAAGGCGCAAAGAAGGTGTGAGCCTTTGGGTAGTTCCTTCCAACATGATTCACGCCACGACCGAAAAAGAGTCCGAATCGTTTTTTGACCCTGCAGACGACAAAGCCTATCGACATCCTACCTTTTACACCATTCCCGACGGAGTGAAATACTTGTAAGATGACAAAAGAAGAAGCTTTATATGAATACCTGATCCGCTTAGGCGATAATGCTCTGGTTTTGGGGCAGCGCTTGGGCGAATGGTGCGGTCAAGCGCATCAGTTGGAAAGTGATATCGCCATGACAAATGTGGCACTCGACTTGGTTGGGCAAGCCAGAATGTTGCTGACCGAAGCGGGAGAAGTCGAAGGAAAAGGGCGCAGTGAAGACGATTTGGCTTTTCACCGAAACGAATTTGAATTCCGAAATAATCTGTTGGTAGAAATGGCGAATGGTGACTTTGGTCAAACCATAACCCGTCAATTCTTCTTCGATTGTTTTTACTTTCATTTTTTACAAGCTTTAAAAGCAAGCAAAAGTGAGTTTCTACAATCCTTTGCCCTTAAAAGCATCAAAGAGGTGACCTACCACCGCGAGCTCAGCACCGATTTTATGATTCGACTGGGCGACGGAACGGATGAGAGTCACAAGAAAATGCAAGACGCCGTAAATTTACTTTGGGAATATACAGGCGAACTATTTGAAATGACCGAAGCCGATGAGATTTTGATGGCGGAAGGACTAGTACCTGACCTGAACGAAATTAAAGTGCTCTGGGAAAAAGATGTGATGGCGGTTTTGGAAAAAGCCACGCTCACCGTACCGGATACAAAAGGTTACATGGCTACCGGAAGTAGAAAAGGTCATCACTCAGAATATTTGGGCTACATATTGGCCGAAATGCAGTACTTGCCCCGCATGATGCCGGACGCCAAGTGGTAATTATGGCAGTCAAAACCAAAACAGAGCACGTTTACGACCTTCTCGAGGAGGTAAAAGATCCCGAAATTCCCGTTTTGTCGATTCGCGATTTAGGGATTCTACGCAACGTTTCCGTTGCTGATGATGGCATCGTGTCGGTAATCATTACTCCAACTTATTCGGGATGCCCTGCTATGGATACAATAGAGCAAGACATCAAAAAAACTCTGACCGAGGCGGGATTTGAAATTAAAGTGACCACTAAAATATCTCCCGCTTGGACGACGGATTGGATGACGGAAGAAGGGCGAGAAAAATTGGAAGAGTATGGAATAGCTCCTCCGGCAGAAAGCACTGCCGACAAAGCTTCACTACTCGGTAAACCGAAAGTGGTACGATGTCCGCGGTGCAAGAGTGAGGACACATCTTTAATCTCTCAGTTCGGAAGCACAGCCTGCAAAGCCCTTTATCGTTGCGACGATTGTCTGGAGACCTTTGATTATTTCAAGTGTATTTAGTCCGTATTCACTTTCAGCTGCGAAGAATATAGGTAAGTGGTAGCTAAAAAGACGAGGAACAGGCTAAAAATCTGCGTAGAGAATAGGAATATTTCCAAAGGAAATATCAGAAACAGTCAGGGTGTCACCATTGTTGTCCGCGGCAGTAAAATCGGTAAATGAACCGGATGCTTTGGTTGAAGTGTAACTTATTACGCTCAGCTCAATTTCTCCGGGGCCCAAAATATTACTCCAACTCTCGGAATAGTCGTCTTCGTAGTAAGTGCCCATAATTACAATGAACGTGCTATCCAAATTTGCCGTAGCCAAATTTCCCGAGTAAAAGAAGTTTAATACTCGTTTGATCGTATCTCCTGAGATTACCTCTCCTTTTATTTCTTTTGAAAAAGGTATTCCATTCTCGCGTTTGATGAAAACCTTTGCGTTTTGAAATTGAATGACATCTCCGTCAACTGTCGCAACAAAAGAAGGTGATGAGGATATGAAATTGGTATCATCCTTATCACAAGCTGCGATAAGCAATAAACTAAACATAAAAAAGAACAAGCGACAATTCATTCGGTTAAATTAGAAAAATAGTACTTAATCCACCTTCGCCTTACGTCTAGTCTTTAAACTTGAAATACGCGATTCCAATTACTATCCCCCAAACAAATAAAGCAAGTAAAGCTTCAACAATTTCAATGAGGGCGGCGATTGCCAATCCAATAGCAGTAATTGCACCAACTATGGCCAATACAGTAATGATAAGTCCTTTTTTCACACGATCAAATGGCCAAGGATTGCGCCAAACCAAGCCTTTTTACATATCGTAAACCTTCACGTGACTACCGGTTTGTTCAACTCTTACATCTTTTTCGGGTAAGCGGTTGATGACCTCTCACACCATTGCCGGCTCTACAGCAGTCTCGCGATGTGAAGTACGAAAATAACCTCTTGCCTGTGTTTTTTGAAATCTTATTGGTACCGTGCGTCGATCAGTTCGTCAAACCAAAGATTGTATTGACTCGAGTAGAGTCTGTTCAATTCCGGGTATTTCAATACCCACTTTGAGACCTTTTCTGCCAACACTAAAGAATGGTGAAAATCTTTTTCGGCGGTACCTTGTCTGAGAAATGTGCAGGAACTTGAAACATTCGCGAAATGACCGGCGGAATGAAGAAAACTTGTCTTCGAATGAGCCTGCTTACTCTTTGCGGAAAAGTCTTAATTGCAAAGAAAGCATCCAAGAGGAAATACTTAAAGTTCTAAACTCGGAGCCCTGCTGATTCTGTCAGCTAATTAAATTTAATCAATTGATAATGAGATGACTGTGCGGAATATTTTGTGCGTGGCTCACATATTCTTTTTCAATAATTTTTTATTCAATCGAAAAGTTTGAGTCATCTTATGGCCATGCAGAAACATCCATTCC
>JGI12210J13797_10620904_pt1 | contig 21350 bp, 15 predicted proteins | sample ElkSlonscriptome_3_FD_13797 | JGI IMG/M metagenome (IMG submission 13797)
GCGTGTGGGATGTAATTGTGAATATATCAGTGGTAATTCCTCTTCTCAATGAAGAAGAAAATATACCTATTTTGTACAACGAGCTCAAAGAGGCGCTTGAGCCTCTAGGTTTGATGTATGAGTTGATTTTTATAGATGATGGAAGTACTGATTCCAGCCTTGCCATACTTGAGGAACTGCAGTTGCACAACAGGCGCATCTGTATAATATCATTAAGGAAGAATTTTGGCCAAACAGCAGCGATGAGTGCTGGTTTTGATAGAGCAAAAGGTGACATAATCGTTACCATGGATGCTGATCTGCAGAATGATCCTGCAGATATTCCGTCACTGTTGGAGGAGATTAATCAGGGTTCTGATCTTGTCACCGGCTGGAGATTTGAGAGAAAAGATCCTTTCATCAGTCGAAAGCTCCCATCCAAGATAGCCAATAAAATCATATCATACGCAACGGGTGTACATATTCATGACTATGGCTGCACCTTAAAGGCATTCAAGGCAGATGTCATCAAAAGCATTAAACTCTATGGTGAAATGCACCGCTTTATTCCGGCAATAGCCAGTGCCATGGGTGTTTCCATAAAAGAGGTAAAGGTTAATCACCGGTCACGACAGTTCGGGACTTCAAAGTATGGTATTTCAAGAACGCTGCGAGTGATACTTGATCTTATAACTGTCAAGTTTCTGTTAAGTTATGGCACCCGGCCCATACATGTATTTGGGACAATAGGATTTGTCTGTGGGACAATAGGCGTGTTGATGGCTTTTGTCATGACCGTTCAGAGACAACTGTACGATATGCCGATGTCTGACAGGCCACTCCTGCTACTCGCTATTCTGTTAATGTTCGTCGGTGTTCAATTCATCACGATAGGCCTGGTCGCCGAAATGCTTGTAAGAACCTACCATGAGTCACAAGCAAAGCCGACGTATTATATCCGCAAAACCACGGATTGCGATTGATATGTCCGAAAAGTACTGCCTGACGCAGATGTCCTGTTTTCTCGGAACGTGTTAGTATACAAAGGAATTACATTTTTCTTTATCAAGAATTGCATTTTGGCTACATGGATTGCATTTTGGCTACATGGCATTCGCCCGGCAGGAGATAATTGATGGCTAAGAAGGCATCTGAGGTTTTGGCTATAGTCTTAATTTTGTTTTCTCTTGCCCTTGTCTCAACTTACCCTTTGATACAGCATTTTGACACTGCGATCCCGTATGCTCCTTTTGGAGGTGAAGAAGTATACAACCGATCAGGAGATCAGATTCAACTTCTTTACTGGTTCTGGCTGGTAAAAGAAAATCTGACAGGAAGCGTAGAACCCTTTCACTCTAATCCTTTTGAATTCAATATGGTTCATCCTCATGAAAGTTCGGGGATGAATACCGTTCCGCTTGCGTTCATATATTATGTATTCTCTCCTTTGGGAGATATAGCTGCCTACAATTGCACAATAATTTTTTCGTATATATTGACGGGACTGTTTACATACCTGTTGGTTAAGCAGTTTACTCGAAATCGTATTGGTGCACTTTTTGCTGCTTCGATATTTACATTTGCGCCAATACGGATAATAGGTATAGCTGCTGGTCACGCCTTTGGGCTTTTGTTTTTCTGTTACCCGTTTATTCTCTACTTTCTCGAAAAGGGAATCAGAGAGGGGCGAATACTCTACGGAATTTTTTCCGGTGCCGGTTTAATTTTTCTTTCGATGGTTGAACCACACCTTATCTACTACATCTGCATTTTTCTTGCTGTTTACATACCGTTTAGAATTATCACGCTTTCTGCGGTAGTTGAGCACCCTTATAGCATACATGCCTGGAAGTCAAAATCGGTGTTTCTCTCATCGTTGATGATTGTTCTGGCAGGGTGTTCAGCAACATTTTTTGCGCAAATAGTTTTTTTCAACAGGGGGTTGACGCCGCTTTTGCCGGCTACCTTTTTTTGGGCTCTGCTGGCTTACAGCGTGTTGCTTCTTCTCATATCCTTGAGTTTCACAGTTGTATATCAATGGTTAACGGAGTTGGATTTTGCCAGAAGTCTTCGTGTTGAGGCCATTTCATACCTGCCGCTCATCGCATTGCTGCTTTTTATCTGGATACCGGTCAAAGGTATTCAGGTTAATAGTGACCTCGTCGTTTATAGTGTCTGTGGTGCCATCTTCTTTTTAAAAGTGGTTGGTCTTCGGAAGCATATCGGAAGTATGGCAAAGCACTATATGTATTCCATGTGGCAAAATAAGAGGAGGGTGCTGCCCATTGTTCCGCTTCTTTTTTCCATGCTGGGTATCGTCTACTGGATGGCATTATCAAAAGTCAAACAGGTTCAGTCGACAATAGCCGGTGGAGGGAGAACGTTAAGTGATGTGAGCGTTTTTTCCGCAGAGCTGGAAGATCTTCTCTCTTCCATGAGTTCTGTATATATTGGTGTTATCCCATCTGTTCTTCTGGTTTTCGCTCTATTGGGCGTTTTCTTTTTTGCGTTCAGTAGAAGTCGTGTACGCTTTGTAGGTGAGAGCCAATCTCTTTTCTTGTTTTTCCTCACAATTGCCGTTGGCTGCTTAATCCTTGCCTTGGGCCTTGGTTTTGGAAGGGTATCTCTATATGCCCTTTTCTATCATTATTTCCCATTTTTCAATTATCCACGGGTCTCCGACCGGATTATCTCCTTATCCCTCTTCGCACTTGCAGTTGCTATCGGCTTTCTGGTTGCAATGGTTCAGCGACGCTACAAAAGCCGTATTTACAAAGGGATCTTTACTGCTTTACTGAGTGTGGCGATCGTTGTGCAACTGTATGACGTTAACGTTTTCAGGCCAATGGGGGTAAATGTCCTGGACAGAGGACAGGATATTTATACCTATGTCAAAAAACACATTGGCGATGGCCGATTGCTGGAGATACCGTTCTGGCCTGGTGACTCACATCAGTCATCACTGTATCAGCATTATATAATGATTGACCGAATACCGCGGATAAACGGGAGCAGTCCCATGGTACTGCAGGAGTACATCGAAACAGTCTTTGAACCGTTGGCTACTATCAATCAGGGACGGCTGAATGCCAAGCAACACGAACTGCTTCAGGAACTCCGTGTACGATTTATCACCGTCCATGACAATCAGGATGTATTTCTTGACAAGGTCAGTCCCTTCCCACCCATTACAACCGTCAGGAGGTTGCAGAACTCACCGTATCTCGAACAGGTTCATATCGATAATTATATGCATTTTAAGACCTGGAAAAAGAAGGATACGAGGCTTTATCTGTTTCGGGTTAAAAATGACGATGAAATAGACAATCCCTCATATAAGGCGTGGTATGATATGCCGTATTTCTACGACCTAAGCAGCCGTTTTTATTTGCAGACAGGGGATATATCGGTTGACGGAGACAAAAGGGTATTCACGGCAATTGAAGGGAGGGATAAACCCGGCTTTATGATGTATGGACCATATATCAAGTTTCCGGCCGGTAGTTTTAAGGGGTACTTTACTCTACACGTCGACCGCCTCCTGAACAGCGATTCAAGAGAGAAAAGAGGGGTCAGGGTAGAGGTTAGTGCAGTAGATGCCAAGGGAGATGTGAAAATTCTGGCAAGTAAGGAAGTGGCAGACAATACCACCTCAGACTCCTACTCAAATGTATATCTGGACTTTGCGTTACAGAAAAGCCAGATTGTTGAATTTCGAGCATATTATTATGGTGCGGGAGTCGTGAAAATAGAAAAAGTTGCGGTAAGCAGACGTGGACAGCACCAACCGCTTTATAGTATCGAAGCTGAAAAGATGGTAGGGGAAACCGGTAGAGTTGTGTCTGAGCAAGGCGCCTCTGATGGAAAAGCGGTGGAGGCAATTGTAGGCAGGTCCAAGCCAGGTAGGATGATTTATGGTATTAACAGAGTCTATACGCCTGGTGCGTATAAGGCATTGTTTTCATTGCGTTCACCTTTACCTCGGGACTTGCCCGAAGATGTGCCTGCGGCGACAATTAGGGTAACGGACGAGAAGCACTCGACCGTATTCGCCGAACAGACAATTCCTGTTTGGCAGCTGAAGCATGAAAATTTTGTCGATCTCCCGGCCGCATTTACACTTGAGAGTGAGCAGGAGCTCAGTTTTTCAGTGGAATTTCATGGCAAGGCACACCTCCAGGTCGATAAAATCACGATAGTACCTGACCTCGAAGACAGCGGAGAGTAATGACTATATGCTCCTTATAGATTCTCATGTACACATATACAGTTGCTTTAACCTGGAGCTGTTGCTCGATTCCGCATTGAGTAATTTTCAGGAAGTTGAAAAAACACTGCATTCACAAGCAGGAACGAATAGTTATATGCTTTTTCTGGCGGAGGGTGAGAATCAGAATTGGTATGATTCGATGGCAAGTGAACTCGATACTCATGAATTATACCGAAAAAAAATAACACATTGCTGGGAGATATCATCAGCTGACCGGGAAAAAACATCTTTAACGTGCAGCCATGTTGAAAATGGAGCTGAGATACACATACTCCCCGGGAAACAAATAGTAACGCAAGAAGGTATAGAGCTTCTTGTCTTTTTCAGTGGAAAAGAAATATCAGGTGGCAGAAGCTTAGCGGCAACGGCAGAAAATGCCTGGAAGAAAGGCGCTATGGTTATTCTTCCCTGGGGGGCAGGGAAATGGCTCGGGAATCGTGGTAAGCGTGTAGGAGAGTTGATTACCCGGTCGCCAGGTGGAGGGCTTTTTCTGGGTGATAATGGCGGAAGGCCGTCACTCATACCGGATCCGAAACTCTTTTGCATCGCCAGAAAACGCGGCCTTGGTATTTTGCGGGGGAGTGATCCTCTGCCCCTTCCTTACGAAGAAAAACGTGTCGGCAGTTTCGGTTTTGCGATTCAAAATTTCACGTTTATCCCGGACCATGGAATAGCGACTATCAAAACGGCGATAGCTTCTCCTGAATACAGCTTGGTGGATTTCGGAAAACTCCATAATAGTTGGAAATTTATCGTCAAGCAGACTCGGCTTCGCATTTTTGCTTGAAACATTGAGTACCTACAGAATAATGGACATTCGCACTAGTAAAGCTCTTGAAAAAACGAAATTTGATATTGTCATCATCGGTGGCGGTGCTCATGGTTCGACTGCAGCCTATCATTTAGCCAAGTCGGGTTTTAAGACAGCCATTATTGAACAGGGAGATTTTTGTGGCGGCACCTCGGCCAACAGTCTGAAGATAATTCACGGGGGCCTCCGGTATCTGCAGCATGGCAACGTTAAAAGAATGCGTCACTCCATACGCTCAAGAAGAGAGATGATGCAGATTGCACCTCACTTGACCGCCCCTTTAGCCTGCATGATGCCAACTCAGGGTTCAGGCATACAAGGTAAGGCGGCGATGAGGACAGCGCTCTTCCTGAATGATTGCATTAGCTGGGATAGAAACCGGGAATTACAACAATCACAATGTCTACCGAGGGGGCATGTCGTCTCAAAAGAGAAATGCCTTCAAGTTATACCGGGAATGAACGCTTCCACGGTAACCGGTGCGGCGGTATGGTATGACACCATAGCCCTTGATACGGAAAGACTGCTGCTCGAGTATGTGCTGGAGAGCATCGAGCATGGAGCGGTTGCTGCAAATTATTGCAAAGCGATACATCTCGAGAGGGGAGATGCCGGGGAATATTGTCTCACAGTTAAAGACCAATTGACCGGCGAAACCTGCGAGGTACATACCAAGGGAGTTGTAAATGCCGCAGGGCCATGGTTCGAACGTATGACTCAGAGTATTAGCCAGAGGCCCCCAAAACAAAAATGGGCTTTGGCCCTCAATATTGTCACCAAAAAGCAGCTTTTTCAAAATTATGCTGTGGCACTGGAGGGAATAACCGAATACAAAGACAAAGATGCTTTGCTCAAACGGGGGAAACGGCTCTATTTTTTTGTTCCATGGCGCGAGCATACGATGATCGGCACCGAATATCAGTTATGCGCCCAGTCACCGGAGGCGGTAAAGATACGACGTCCTTTGCTTGAGAAAATGGTTGATGGCGTTAACTCGATCTATCCTGAAGCACGGTTGGCGTACGAGGACATTTCTTTTTATCACGCTGGTCTTATGCCTGCCCAGGACGATTCGACAGAGGAGAGTATTCAGCTTGAAAAGAACTCCTCGTATCGTCATCATGCTGATCACGGGTACGAGAATATCGTTTCGATCCTGGGGGTAAAGTATACTACTGCACCTTACATAGCCTGGAGATTGGTTGAGTTTTTTCAGGCAAAAGTCGGTAAATCCACTACCGAATCAATCAGTGGAAAGACCACAATCGAAAAGAACAATCGTCCCACCCATTTTGAGCATCTGGTAAAACGGTATGGTCGGAGGGCATCTTTGGTGCAGACCTATATTGATAGCTGGGATGACAATGAGGTATTGACCGAGGAAAATCACGGTGTGTTACGAGGTGAAGTACACTATCTTGTCGAGCAGGAGATGGTGCGCAAACTCTCCGATGTCGTTTTCAGACGAACAGGTATTGGAACAGCTGAGTATCCCGGCAGGCCGCTGCTTTATGACATTGCCGAATGTCTGGCTGAGCCTCTTGAATGGGGTGAGGATCGGATACGAGAAGAAGTTGAAGAGGTGGTTGACAGGTATCGGCCGCTGATCATTTGATATAGTGGTGTGTGGTGTGGAGACTCATTTTTTAGAAACAGCAGATATCGAAACGGCCTCTGCTGACTATGCAAGCCGCTTTCAAGGAGAGGCCGGAGCATTTTTCCTTGATGTGCAGACAGCAATAACCCTCCAGCTGCTCAGCGATATGCCCGGCGCTTCAGTTCTGGATGTTGGTGGCGGTCATGCACAGCTGGCAAAGCCTCTTCTTGACGCCGGCTATCGACTTACCGTAACCGGCAGTGCCGATGTTTGCCGTCAGAGATTGGATGCGACGTGTGAAAAAGGAAGTTTTTCCTATCTCACCTGCGATAGTCTCAATCTTCCCTATAACGATAATCATTTTGATGTTGTTATGTCCTTTCGACTCCTTCCCCACGCCGAGAGGTGGCAACAGCTTTTGGCTGAAATGTGCCGCGTTGCACATAAATGCGTGATTTTCGACTACCCTGACATCCGCAGTGCCAACATTCTGTATTCGCTGTTGTTTAGACTGAAGAAGAATATGGAAGGCAATACCAGGAAATATCAGCTCTTTTCAAGATCTGAGATCAGGAAGGAGCTTGCCAGGAACAGCTACCGGCAGCCACTATTCTTACCCGAGTTTCTTGTGCCAATGGTACTCCACAGGAAACTCAAATCGGCAAAACTGTCTCAATTGCTCGAGGCCTTTTTTCGTACCGCCGGCATGACTTCCCTTTTCGGTTCACCAATTATCGTGCGCAGCGATAAAAAACAAAATGGACAGCCATCGACGGAGTCGTCGTGAGAATCCTTCTACTGGCCCCTCAGCCGTTTTTTCAGGAGCGGGGAACTCCAATTGCCGTCAGGATGATGGCAGAAGACCTAAGATCCGCCGGACATAAGGTCGATCTGCTCGTTTTCCACGAGGGCAACAGAATCGATATGGAAGATATCGCTATTCATCGTATCCCTTCGCTGCCTGGTATTGCCGGTATCGGCCCAGGATTTTCGCTGAAGAAACTTTTCTGTGATTTTTTCATGCTGTTCAAGGCTGTACACCTTTGCCGTAAATACGATTATGATGTCATCCATGCCGTTGAGGAGTCGGTTTATATTGCCGCATTTCTTAAACTGATCTTCAAAAAACCATATATTTATGATGTTGACTCATGGATGAGTGAGCAACTCATCGAAAAATTCCCTTTGCTGCGGAGTTTGAGCAGGCCGTTCGTATTCTGTGAGACACGGGCGGTATGTTTTTGTGATGCGGCTGTTGTTGTCTGCCAGGCGCTGGAGGAAAAGGTCTTGGCAATAGATGCAGAATGCAGGGTTCTCCGTCTTGAGGATGTAAGTCTTCTCGAAGAGGTAACCGGCCAATATGAATCATTAAAAAAAATTGTCCAAAACAATGACGGCATAATTCTTTACGTGGGAAATCTTGAGAAATATCAGGGAATTGATCTTCTTCTCGAGTCCTATCGGCAATATACATCATGCGGCGGCCAGGCCAGCCTTGTTGTTATAGGCGGGGATGAAAAGGGTCGAGAAAAATATCTGAAGCGAGCAGAAGGACTTGCAATTGGGTCAAGAGTATTCTTTATTGGTACACGGCCTTTGGAGCATCTTGGCATGTACTTGCAGCAGGCGGATGTCCTCGTCTCACCGAGGACCGAAGGAGACAATACGCCAATGAAGATTTATTCTTATATGGCCTCCGGTATGCCTATCGTCGCAACACGAATAAAGAGCCACACGCAGATCCTCTCTGATGAAACGGCTTTTTTGACGGATGTCGATGCCAAAGCCATGAGTGCAAGATTTCACGAGGCGTTTGCCGACGGGAAGAGGGCGGAACTGGTGGGCAAGGCTGCCAGAAAGAAGGCGGAAGAAAAGTATAGTCGCGCGGCGTACCGAAAAAAGATACGGGATTTTTATTCAGAGCTTTCTCATGTGTGGAATTTGCGGAATTAATTGGTCAGACCAGTCACTGGTTGAGAAAATGACCACCAGCATCAGTCATCGTGGGCCTGACCAGGATGGCCATTTCTGCGATGACTCTTTCTCGCTTGGCCACCGACGTCTCTCAATTATTGATTTGAGTGAGCAGGGAAGGCAGCCGATGTTTAATGAGGACGGATCCGTCTGTCTCGTCTTCAATGGCGAAATCTACAATTATCTCGAACTGCGCCGCAGACTGATAGAAAAGGGACACTCCTTTAAAGGAAAATCTGACTCGGAAGTCATCGTTCACAGCTATGAAGAGTATGGTCTCGACTGCGTCCATCATTTTCGGGGAATGTTTGCCTTTGCAATTTACGATATACCGCGCAAAAAACTGTTTCTCGCCAGGGACAGGATAGGCATCAAGCCGCTGTACTATTATCATAAAAACAGCAGATTCCTCTTTGCCTCCGAAATAAAGGCAATACTCGTTGCCGATGAAGTGGAGCGCAGTGTTAACCTTCAGGCTCTCTATGACTATTTAGGGTTTGAGTTTGTTCCCGCCCCGCAGACAATGTTTGAGGGTATTTATAAGCTTCCGGCCGGGCATTATCTCGAACTTGAAGATGGAAAGCTCCGGTTGACTCGCTACTGGGATCTGAAGATGGGCAGTGGCTCCTGCGCCATGAGTTTTGAGGAAGCCGTGGAGCGTCAGAAGCAGCTCCTGGAAGAAGCGGTCAAGAGTCATCTCATGAGCGATGTTCCTCTGGGGGTTTTTCTTTCAGGCGGGCTTGACTCAAGCGCCATTGTTGCCTTGATGCGCAGACACATCAGTGGGCCGCTGCGAACATTTACCATCGGCTATGAAGATCGAACATTCAGTGAACTCGATTTTGCTTCAATTGTCGCCAAGCATTGTGAAACCGATCATCAGGTACTGATGCTTGACGACATTCGGCCAGAATATGTTGAAAAGACGCTGTATCATCTCGATGAACCGATGACGGATCTTTCCACGGTCCCTCTTTATCTTCTCTGCAAGCAGGCTCGGGAACAGGTGACAGTCTGTTTAAGTGGTGAAGGTGCGGATGAGAGCTATGCTGGCTATGACAGGTTCAAAGCCGCCAGGTTGGCTTCCCTGTTCAGTGTGATTCCCGGGCCTATACGCAAAAACGTTATAGGGAGTCTGGTTGGTCTTTTGCCGGACCAGGCGCAGAAGAAGGGTGCTGTCAACATGTTGAAGAGGTTTGTTGAGGGCGTCAATCTCCCTCCCGAAGGGAATCATCTGCGCTGGCAGTATTTTACCAGTGATGATGTGGCGAGGAGCCTTTTCAACGAACGCTTTTTCAATGCGGTTGTCGCCGACCCATTTCGCCTGGTTCGAGAGTATGCTGAACGATGTGCCGATGCGGATACCGTCAACAGACAGATCTACCTCGATATGCGTTATATGATGACAGACAGCGTACTCATGAAAGTTGATAAGATGAGCATGGCCAGTTCGCTGGAGGTTCGTGTTCCCCTGCTCGACCACGTCCTCGTCGAGTTTCTCGCGGACCTTCCAGGAAATTGGAAACTCAAGGGGTTGACAACAAAATACATTTTCAGATCGGCGCTGAAAGAGCTGCTCCCGGAGAGGATAGTTCACCGCGGCAAGCAGGGATACAGTCTGCCGGTAAAACATCTCTTGCGAGGTGAATTGAAAGAATATATGGTGAGCCTTCTCAATGACTCGAGACTCATACGCGAATATATGGACAGAGATTATGTCAACAGGCTTATCGACGAGCACTGTGCCATGAAGCACAATCATAATCATGTTCTCTGGGCATTGATGAACGCCTCAATCTGGCATAACAGATTTTTTGAATAAATACTGTTTTCTGATTCCCCCTGATATTCACACCCCTGTCTCTCCGGAATTGGACACGTTGAGTTTGCGGGGGGAATCAAAATGTTTTTTCAATGGTGATGTAGATGAAAGTATTGGTCACAGGCGGAACCGGATTTACCGGAAAAGCCTTGGTACGACGTTTGCTTGACGAAAATTACGACGTTATTGCGCTTGATTATCAGGAAGGTTTGAAAACTCAGGAACTGCGGGATTGGGGCGCAGAAGTTGTTATCGGCACGGTTACCGATCGTGAAGTGGTGCGAAGAGTCATGCAGGGTGTCGACATAGTACACCACCTTGCTGCGGCCTTTCGCGAGCTCAATGTACCCGACAGTTATTATCGAGAGATCAATGTTAGGGGAACACACATTGTCCTTGAGGAGGCGTTCGCTCAAAACGTTAAGAAATTTATTTATATGAGTACATGCGGTGTGCATGGAAACATCGACAACCCTCCCGGTGGCGAAGATGCCCCCATTCAGCCTGCCGATTACTATCAGCAAACCAAATATGATGCCGAGCCTCTCGTTGAAGAATTTCACAAAAAAGGTATGAAAACCGTTATCCTGCGACCGGCAGCGATCTATGGTCCCGGAGATCCGGAACGTTTTTTCATGATTTTCAAGAGAGTCCAGAAAGGCGTATTTCCCATGTTTGGCAGTGGAAAAACGTATTACCATCCGCTCTACATAGACAATCTTATAGATGCCTGCATGCTGGCTATGGAGGAAGGGAAAGGTGACGGGCAAGCATACCTTATCGCCGATGAAGAGTACGTTGAGATCAAAGAACTTGTTAAGAAAACGGCCCGGGCTCTCAATGTCGATGTGCGGATCCCGCATTTTCCGGTTATGCCGGTGATAGCTGCAGGACATGTTTGTGAAAAAATTTGTAAACCATTCAAGATCACGCCTTTTATTTTCCCAAGGAGGGTCGACTGGTATCGGCAGAACCGTGCATTTAAGATAGACAAAGCCAAGCGGGAACTTGGATATGTTCCCAGAATAGACCTCGATGAAGGTCTCAGGCGCACAGGAGCATGGTACAAAAAGGAAGGGTATCTTTAATCAACCACATTGAATTGAGTGCATGAAAAAGACCCACGATGCCATCACCGGAAAGGGATCCGCCTTCAGGCAATATCAGGATGTTATTGTCGGAAGCACCTCTCTTCTCTATTTCTTCTATTTCGAATTCTGTTTGATGCTGTCCATAATACCTGGAGCAGCAGGCATGATACTGAGGAAGCTGTGCTGGCCGAGACTCTTCAAAGGCTGTGGAAAAGGAGTGCTGTTCGGCACCAATATCGTTCTGCGACATCCGAACAGAATCGAAATCGGAGAAAGAGTTGTCATAAGCGATGGATGTATTCTCGATGCCCGACACAGTGATACGATCGATGTGATAAAGCTTGATGACGATGTCATGCTCTCAAACGATGTGATGTTTTCCTGTAAAAACGGTTCGATTGAAATTGGCAAAAATACTGGAATCAATGCCAAGACGATCATTCAGTCAACCAACGACTGCCATGTAACGCTTGGATGCGATGTCATAGTCGGTCAAAGAGCATTTATTGTCGGCGGCGGCACCTATAATACCGAAAGTCTCGAAACACCTATACGACTGCAGGGTATACGGCCGGATGGTGGTGTGGAAATCGGCGACAATGTCTGGATAGGCGGCAATGTTTCGGTTCTTGGGGGAGTGAGGATTGGCCATGGATCCATATTGGCAGCAGCGACTGTAATGACGAAATCAGTCGAGCCATTTTCCCTCTGCCGGGGAATACCCGGAAAGGTCTATGGAACCAGAAAAGAAATTTGACATATCAAGGGATTTTTTTTCGATGTTGATTTGGGGATAGAATAATGCGAATTGGAGTAATGATGCGTTCTGCCGACGAGGTTGGCGGTATCAGCGTCTATGCCAGGAATATCATCAAGGAGTTACTGGAAATCGACAAAGAAAATGAATATGTCCTATTTTATAAAACAGACAGGCATTTAGGGCGGTATTCTCAATATAGGAACTGTAAAGAAATATTACTCAGGGGCGACAGCAAGGCAATTTGGGACCAGATAACCATTCCCAGAGCAGTAAGGCGAGATAACATAGACCTGATTTTCAACCCCAAATTTACTGTCCCTCTTTACACATCGGCAAAAACGGTAATGGTAGTACACGGTGCCGATTGGTTCATACCACCATACGATCAAGTCTACACTACCCTTGATAATTTCTATATAAAGAGGGTTATGCCGCTGTATTTCAGAAAAGCGGACTTCATTACTTCTGTATCGGACTACAGTACCAATGGTTTTATCAAGGCGTTTCCCTGGTGTCGCAATAAAATAAAAACCATCTATTTCGGCCCGCATGAGGTTTTTCGTCCAATAACTGATGAAAAAGTCCTAAGGAATATACGCCAAAAGTACAATCTTCCTGGAAAGTTTATACTCACCGTTATCCGGTACGACCATGGAACTCGCAATATCCGCAAGAACTTCAAGGGCATGGCGGAAGGATATGCGAAATACAGGAATATGGGTGGCAAAGAAAAGTTTGTCGTAGTTGGCCGGGACTGTCACTTGTATGCTAAAGAGTATGACCTTGATGGTCTTGGAATAGCAGATGATATCTTCTTCACCGGCCTTGTTGACCAGGAAGATCTGCCGGCATTTTACTCCATGGCAGAGTTGTATCTCTATCCAACCATTATCGAGGCTTTCCCCATACCGACAACCGAAGCCATGGCCTGCGGGTGCCCGATAGTGACATCAAACGGCACCGGGTTGCAGGAATTAACCGAAGGGGTATCCGTAACCGTTGACCCTGCCGATACCAGTGAAATTGCATCGGCGATCAAGAAGGTTCAAAGCAATCCAGACCTAAAAGCCAGGATGATAGAAAAGGGATTCCAGCGCTCTGAAATATTCAGCTGGAAGAAATGTGCACAGGAGACATTGGACGTCTTTCTGTCATTGTTTCCAGCACCGAGTTCCTGAAAAAATATGAGCTCTGCAAATAATCTACCATCCGTTGTTCTTGTCATTCTGACCTGTAATCAGAAAGAAGTTACTCTTGACTGTTTAAAGAGTCTGGATGCTTCTGACTATCCTGCTAAAGAGATTGTCTTGGTTGATAATGGATCAAATGATAATACGGATCATGTCGTGAGGGAGAAGTATCCCTACGTGCATATAGTTAAAAATGATACGAACCTTGGGGCGGCAGGTGGACGAAACAGTGGAATTCACTATGCACGTGAGACTTTCGAGTTTCGATATATCATGTTCATGGATAATGACATAGTAGTTCGCCCCGATTTTCTAACGAAACTTGTTGCCGGACTTGAGAATCGTGATGATCCCTCAGTTGAAATTGCTTCGCCTATGCTCTATCAACAGGGGACAGAAAGAATTATCGATTGCGCCGGTGGAGCGCAATTGAATTTTTACACTGGATCAACACAGACACGAGGTCATGGCGAGGAGGATAGAGGTCAATACGCACATGATTCTTATCCCAGATGCGTTCCAACCACCGTGCTGATGCACCGCAATGCCCTGGATAGAGCGGGAGAATTTGATGTGTCTTTCGATCCATACGGCTACGAAGATCTGGATTTTGTATTACGAGCGAATATTATAAATACTCCGTATTTATTTGTGCCTTCAGCTGTGGTCTATCATTTGGGCTCAAAAACAGGATTTTCTGGCTACACTGCTGAATATGCGCGCGTAAAGGGAAAAAATCTGCGTCGCTTTTTGAAGCGTCATTCATCTTCAGGACAATGGGTGTGTTTTAATGCTCTTCTGCCGCTGTTAGGTGCGAAAACTGTGATGAGAGAGTTGAGAAGAGGAAATCTGGACGCGGTTTTCAGTTTGGCCAAGGGATTCTTGGGAAAATGATGTGTCGGGATCAAAACAAATGTTTATCCAAGCGTCCTGTTTCAAAATGAGTTGCTGAACATCAGGGTTAAACGGGTAATACCATTAAAATGAGTTATAGAAAAGATGTTGTATTCTTCACGCTGATTCTCGGTATCGGTCTCCTCTGGAGAGTATCTTTTTTTTGGGTTGCATGCCATAACATCCATCTTTCTGGAGATGAGGCGATCCGCTCTTTGCAGGCACTGAGCATATCCCAGCCTTCGGAATCTCTTCAGGTGCAGCTTCAACAGCATCCTCCCGGAATAATGGATAAATATCCACTACTCTTTCTTGCTCAACCCTATCTTTTCCCGGTCGAATCATATCTGAGCGCTCCCTTTGTTGAATGGCTGCCGCGCAATGAGTTTGGCGCGAGGCTTATTCCTGCAATGATGGGAACTGTAACATTCCTTTTCAGTCTTTTACTCGTACGGAGACTTCTATCAGCTGATATCACATTACAAAACAGCAAGTTATGTGAGCCTGCCGGTCAGACAGTGTGGCCATACCTGCTGGTAGTGTTTCCCTCGACATTTGTCTTGATGCTGCAGGTTGCCTATCCTCTGCCAAGTTATCAGGCGCTGATGATGTTTGGCGTATTGGGCTTATGGCTGGCCGATAAACATCGAACAACCGCATGTTTAAATCCTCTCCCGGCATTTTTGGCCGCCTTGTTCGTTGGTATTGCAGCAAGTAACAGTCTACTTGCAGCACCCTTGGTGTTGGGTATCATGCTGATGGTCTGTATTGGCAGGAGCTGGAAAAAAACCATTACTGGCACATTGAGTAGTATTTTGGGCCTGGCAATGGGGTTGGCTCCATATTTTATCGCTAAGCAACTCTATCCGGGGGCGCATGCCGCAGTCTCCGGCACAGTGGATCTCTCTACAGCTTTCTCCAGAATTTGGGAACCGGCGATAACCTATACCCTGGCCGTCGCCCATGGAATGATTACACCCATTTTGCCGGGATGGAAAACGTATCTGGGTGTGGTGCCTGAACACTACCTTTACGTGTTCGGCTACTTCTGGACATTTTTGATCGGTGTGGCGCTGGTCTACGCCATCGTGCGGTTTTTTAGAAGAATGATAAAAACAAAATGGCCTGAACCGGATGCTCCTGAAATTCTGATACTTATCTGTCTGAGTTATATTGTCTTGTTCGTTTTCAGTACACGATTCAGTTCCCATGAGTTTCGGTATCTCATGCCCATTGCCTTTCTTTTTCCCTTTGTAATCGCCTCTATCGCTTCTATTCGAAGCATAGCTTTCAGGGGATTTCTGATATGTGTAATTGTAATTGTCACTGTCGTGAACATCGGGACATCGATACAATTACTACGCTACTGGCAAAGTGAAGAATTCGATGGAGGTTTCGTCGATACGCGTCCGGCGATTGGATGGTTGAGAAATGAAGGAATACCATATTGTTATTCCTCGTATATGGATGTGTATACTATCAACTTCTTTGCAGATGACAAGATTATGTGCTCCCAGCCTTACAATCAACGTTTTCCCGGCTGGCATCTTCCATACCTGCAGGAAGTGGACAGAGCCGATAAGGTCGCATTCGTGCTGGGGACTTCGAAACGATTCAGCAGAGAGCGGCTCAACCATGAGTTACAACAGGCTGGTGTAGTGTATGAGAGTGCGAGTGTCGGTGAAACTCTAATTTATTATGATTTTAAGGCTCCACATCTGACGAAGGCAGAGACAATCCCTCACTCGGAGATCGATGTAGATGCAAGTCATCGTCCACAGGAAGCCTATACACTCACAGATGGGGTGCTGGAACATACCTGGAGAAGTCATCAGGCACAGAAGAGCGGCATGTGGATAGTATTACGTCTTCCGAAAAAAGCTCATATGGCTAGGCTCAAATTCTATTACAACCGCTACCCATACGATCACGCTCAGAGTGTTAATATCTATAAAAAAACATCGGAAGATCGTTGGCAGAGGGTAAAGTCGAACGTACCCTGGAGACTGGAACCGTTTGATTTCCTAAATGGTCACCCTGTCTACTCTAACCAAGTGCAACTCATTGAGTTGGAAGGTGTGTACACTGATGCCATAAAAATCGAGATTGCCGAGCCACAGGAAGGCCGGGATTGGACGATCGGAGAGTTAGAACTCTTTGTCCAGTGATCAGGAACCTCACAGTTGCGCATGTCAGCCAAAAACATATCTCTTGTGCAGAATAGATATCATCATTGAGGAGTTCAGCGTCTAAAATGTTTCTTGCTCAAGCAAGACAGATTTATGCTAAGCACTCTGGTACCTTGGCCAACTTTATCTGGAGAGCACTTCAGATTCTTGGGAAGCAAGGTGTTACCTTCGTCATATTCCTTTTTTGTGCTCAATTGCTTTCCCCCTATGATTTCGGTGCCTATAACTACATTTTTGCAATCATCTTCATGTTTGCCATATTCAGTGATTTCGGAGTTTCTGTTACGGCAAGCAGGTATGCCGCCCAGTATAAAGTGGCATCCCCGGGCAAACTGGAGATACTGCAGTTCAACAGTATTATAATTGTACTTTTTTTCAGTAGTCTCGTATGCATAGCGGTTGTTCTTTTCAGGGGCAAGATCCTGTATTTTGAATATCTCGTTTATTGTCTCCCTCTGCTTTTCGCTATTCCGCTCACATCTTTGTACGACGGCATTTTCAGGGGATTGAAGCGATTCAAAGAGCTGTCGTTGATAAACCTTCTGTATGGAATTCTATTTATACCGTTAATATACTATAGTGTGTCGCGATGGGGGTTAGTCGGGGCCATCTGGGCCCATAATGCCTACTATTGTTTTCTTTGCATTATTATAGTGGCGTTCTCTTTTGTCATTAAAGTCCCGGCAAGGATGCAGTATGATAGGCCTTTGATCGCCGATATCATCAAATATTCCGTTCTCGTGGGCATGTCAGACGTTGGACTGTTTCTCTATACACGTGCCGATGTGGTCATCTTAGGGCATTTTAATCTCGTCGAGGAGATAGGGTATTATGAAATAGCTTACAAAATCTTCATCATTCTCCTGATGCCAGCACAGTTACTGGCAACAGTGGTGGCTCCAAAAATCGCCCAGCTTTTTGTCGTAAAGGAAACAGAGACGGAAATCAAAAAAAAATATATTCGAGATACCAAACTGTTATTTTCTTGTGGATTGGTTCTGACCGTCTTTTTCTATGCTTTTATGGGGCCTCTCTTTGCAGTATTGTTTAAGAATTACGACCAATCCATACTTATGGCAGTAATGCTCGCCTTTATCATTCTTGTTCCTTTTCGATATTTTTCAACATACATTAGTATCGGCTATATAACACCTTCGGGCAATGTTGCCATATCAACGCTTACTATAATTCTATTCGGTGTGATGAATGTCATTCTTGATATACTCTTAATTCGGAGCATCGGTTTTATGGGTGTGGTATATGCCACGCTGATTTCACAGTTTCTCTTTATTCTCACGAGAGATCTGTTGTTTTATTTCATGGTCATCAGAAAGCTCGATGGTTGAATAATATCCAACAAAAGGTGGCAACATTTTACGGTTTAAAAATAAAGAACTCCACTTTTACTCGGAAAGATGCTGCAGGTGCGGTGTTTGCCTGGGTGTCTGCACTAATAATGCTTTGCATTTGAAAACCAACTCCTTATCCGGCTGTTTTGATATCTGGCTGGATACCAAGACATGTACTCTTTGTGGTGACTGTGTGCGATGCTGTCCAGCCCACCAGATACCCTATGATGAGTGTAATAGAAAGCAGCTGCTTGCATCCGAAGGTTTTTTCAGGGCATATGCGTCAAATGAGAGAACACGCAAAATGGGATCGACCGGTGGAGTTGCCAGAGCCATGTTCAAGCATCTTCTTGAAAATGGTAATGTCGATGCTGTGTATTCATTGCATAAAAACAGTTCTGAGCCGTTACGGGAAGCGCATGGCAGATACTACATCGGCAAAGTACCATTCGAGTCCGTGCCGCAATCACTTTACAGACCCATTCCCTGGGGAGAAGGAATTGCCGGTATTCAGAAACAATGGCAGTCAATTCTGCTGATAGGGGTTCCGTGTCAAATAAAGGGCGCCTCAAAATATCTCAAGGATAATTATCCAGAAATCCAGATATGGGCTATTGCGCTTATTTGTCGACAGCAAAAAAATACCTTTTACACGGACTATGTCAAAAAGCTTTTAGGAGCGGAAGAAGTTGAGGTTGAAAGAGTGACCTACCGTGGGGAGGGGTGGCCGGGGAAGTTAGGAATAACAGGAAAAAAAATGGAGAAGCCTCCAAGTTTTCTTGCGAGTGGTGAGGCCTTTGGTAATAATCTTTGGAGAGTGCCAGGATGCAAATATTGTGGTGACTGTCTGGGAGGGAAAATTGCGGATATAACCTTGGCGGATCCATGGAACTATATCTCTGAAACCGAGGACCCTGAAGGAACGAATATTGGTATTGTATGGACTGAAAAAGGTAAAAAGATGCTTCTCTCATGCAGTTCCTGTCTTTCAGTTTCTGCAGTTGAACATGAAACCGTGGAAAATATTCTGATGTTTGATGTCATCGAGCGGAAGAAAAAAGAGATAGCAATCAGAATGGGAAGGACTAGCCACTTCATAGAGAAGATACGATTTTCGCTTGGGGAGAAAAAAATAGGTTTGTTAGAGGATCTATTGCTCCATCAAGAACATGATTCATTAAAATTGAGGGTAATATGCTGGATACTTAAAAATTTGAGGTGGGTATGAGAGTTGGAATCGTGACATTTCACTGGGCCTATAATTATGGGGCCGTATTGCAGGCATATGCCCTGGCCCAGGAAGTTGCTCGACTCGGGCATCAGGTTGAATTCATAGATTATAATCCCTTCACTGATGCTACTCGGCTCAATGATGGAAGACGAAAATTCGGAATTAGAAAAGGGGCTCTGAGAAGAAGGGCCAACAAGTTATATAAGCGGATAAAAAATTATAATCTTGCACGAAAGCATGCCCGAGCATTTCATCAAGGTTTTGATAGTTTTCGACGCGAATGGCTTGTTGGATCCGGAAACAGAGAACTCGATCAGACCGATTATGATGTCGTTATAGTAGGCAGCGACCAGGTGTGGAATGCCTCCTGGATTGGCAAATGTATTTCCTATTATTATCTCGAGGATTTTCCTCGCAGCAGGAAGGTCAGCTATGCCGCCTGTGTAGGAAATACAAATCAACCAGTTGAGTACGAGGGACGTATAAAAGTTCTTCTCGAAAGATTTGACGATATTTCTGTCAGGAACAATGTAAGCCGTGAATATGTACGGAGTCTTACCGGTAACAATCCGCCGATTGTCTGCGATCCGACCATTCTTCATGATTTCGACGCGTTCAAGGTAAAACCAGAACGATTGGAAAGCATACCGCAGGAGTATATTCTCATGTATGCCCTGGATCAGAGCATAAAGAAATTAGGTCATGAAATTATAAAGAAAATCAAGAGCGAGATTGATCTGCCAGTGGTGTCTATCAGCTCCGTTTTTCATACCGGTTGGTCATTCAAGCCTACCGATCACGTTCTCTACGATACTACGCCCGCTGAGTGGATATGGTTGTTCCATAATGCGGCTTTTATCTGTACGGATTCGTTCCACGGGCTGGTTTTTTCGATAAAAAACAGAAAACCTTTTGTTGGCTTTTGCAGTGACGGATGGCGCTCTTTCAGGCTGTCCGATATTGCAGACAATTTTGACCTGGGTGATTTCCTGGTGCGGCCTGCGGAGATTGGCAAGCTGGAAGAAGCGGTAAAGAGAAGAGCAGACTACCATCAGGTATTTACCCGAGTAGCCGATGAGGTCGAATCATCACGCCAATTTCTGGAAAAAGCGTTGCGATCACCTGATGTTTAAATCTTGAAATACTGTTTTTACTTTAGTATATTAGCTCGCTATATGACAATCCTATAAATATTGAGCCACAATCTGCCCAAACAATGTGGATTTGCAAGAAAAATTAATTATGCGATATATGCTTTGCGGGAATGGAGGCATATATCTTAAGTGTTTTGAAATATTTTCAGAGTAGCGATATTACTCGGTAGGGAGGTTTTAGATTTATGATTTCTTCTTTTTTATTGTCTCGCAGCAGTTTGAAACGGATCACAAACATTATCATCGGTACAGCACTCCTGTTACCTTTTGGGTCGACAGCCTATGCCGCCCATGGATCGGAAGAGGCCAGTACCGGCATGACCATTCTTAACGTGACCCAGGTGAGCGGTGCTCCCTCCAGCCATTTACGCCACAGTATAGATACATGGATGCTTGAAGCGACCTATCAGCCAGGATATCTGTCGTTTTACACAGCTCCCTTTCCTCGTACCTGGGGACAAACGATCCCCAACGGCGTAACCGGCAATCTCTGGACCATCACCACACCTAACAATGGAGTAACTTACAAGGCCGTATCGTGGGATTATGTAGGTAATGATAATATTGGAAAACATATCAGTTCCGGAGCTAAAGTCGGACCCAAGTACACCATGTTGACAAGCCTCTGCAACCAGGGCAGAACAGGGGCATGCGCTACGCCGAAGGAAGTCCGCACCAGTGCTGTCAGGTGGCCGGTACTGATAGAGTCTGATAGCGTCCTCAAGATTTATCCTCCCAATGTGGGGGTATTCACAGTCCAGTCGACGCAGCAGTTTGCCGCAGCTCTCGGAACCTCAAAGCAAGAGGCTGACTGGTGGATAACTGCTGTTGAGTCGGAGTCCTTTGGCCTTGAGCCCGAGGAAATTGCAACCATCGATGAAGATGGCCTTGTAACCATTCTAGCAGACAAAGGATCAGTAGAGATCCATGCCTGTATTCCCAAAGGATGCGGACCGAATAAGGTCACAATCATTGGACCGAACCATTTGCTGCTGGGTAATTAGTTATCAATAAAAGTAATATACCTATTATGAAAGAT
>JGI12210J13797_11308834_pt1 | contig 21345 bp, 14 predicted proteins | sample ElkSlonscriptome_3_FD_13797 | JGI IMG/M metagenome (IMG submission 13797)
CCCGCTTTTTCTTCAAGGCATTCTTTTTGAAATGTATTTTATCGTAATACTAAACTTTGATTATGAGAATGCAACGATACATATCTTATCTACTGATTATTGTCACCAGCTTTTGGCTCTCTGGCTGTGCCACTAATCCAGTAACGGGTAAAAAGGAATTAATGCTGATGTCTAGCAACCAGGAGCGGGCAATGGGCGAACAAAATGATCCGCAGATCACCCAGTTTTTCGGGGTTTATGATGACAAGCAATTACAGCAATTTATTAACCAAAAGGGTCAAGAAATGGCCAAGGTTTCGCACCGTCCCGACTTAGCTTACGAATTTAAAGTAGTGGATTCTCCGGTAGTAAATGCATTCGCTGTACCCGGTGGTTTTATCTACTTTACTCGCGGTATCATGGCGCACTTCAATAATGAAGCTGAGTTTGCCGGAGTGCTGGGACACGAAATTGGGCACGTAACCGCTCGCCATTCAGCTAGTCAGTATACTAAGCAAATGCTGGCTCAGGTTGGTATGGTAGCTGGAATGGTGCTTGCTCCCGAGTTAGCGCAATTTGCTGATGCCGCTCAGCAGGGTTTAGGGTTATTATTCTTAAAGTTTGGTCGCGATGATGAAACGCAGTCAGACAAATTGGGAGTAGAATATTCTACCAAAATTGGTTACGATGCCGATGAAATGGCCAATTTTTTTAGTACGCTAGATCGCATGCGAGGAGATGCCGGACAAAGTGTACCGACATTTATGTCAACCCACCCTGATCCAGCTAATCGTCAGAAAAACGTGCAGCAACTAGCGAAGAAATGGAAGAGAAAAACTAAGGCTACCGATTTAGAAGTAGGACGTAATTCTTACTTAAAAATGATTGATGGGTTACTGTACGGAGAAGATCCAAATCAAGGGTATTTGGAAGCAGGCACATTTTATCACCCAGTACTCAAGTTCAAATTTCCTACACCCCAGGGGTGGACATTTCAGAACACTCCTCAGCAGGTGCAAATGGCTCACAAAGAAGGCCGCGCCATTATGACGCTATCTCTAGGGCAGGGTAATTCATTAGAAGAAGCTGGTCAGGCTTTGGTCAAAAACAATAACCTTTCGGTTATCCAGTCTGACAAAGGAGATGTGAACGGTCTGCCCGCTCTGTCAATTCTAGCCGATGTGCAACCTCAGCAAAACCAGGGTCAACCCCAGCAACAACAGCAGCAACAACAAATACGTCTGCTAACGTACCTAATTCAGTACGGGGGAAATATTTATAATATTACCGGAATCAGTACGCAGCAGGATTTCAACCAGTTCAGTAATACTTTCACTAGTACTATGAAGAACTTTTCTGAGTTGACCGATCAGAGCAAAATTAATGTTCAGCCCGAACGAATCAGCATTCAGGAAGTAGCCCGCACCGCAACGCTGTCGCAAGTCTTAAAAGGTTTCAAAATGCCGAATGATCGTTTAGAAGAGCTGGCCGTTCTAAATGGTATGCAGTTGACCGATCAAGTGAAGCAAGGTACATTGATTAAGACCGTCGTTCGAGGTAGTGCTGATGCCTTTGCCAAGGAAAAATAACAACTAATATTTACTAACCAAACAACCAAAGTGTTTCTGATTATTTCGGAAGCACTTTTTTTATTTTGCGAGAAACTACTTACTGAAGTTACGCAGTAGCGATCAATCTATTAAGGTCTTTGATAGCTGCACTAGCTGCTTGTATCTGAATGGTTTTCTTAATAGCAAAGTGGTTCATCCGACTTTTCAGTTTCAACATCTCCAATTTGACTAAAGCACAGAAGGTAGCAAAAACATGGTTCGCCTGAGTTCGCACTACTTTTGTGGGCGAGTTAGCTAACAAAGTATTGTTCTTCAAAGACTTGTGACTCTCTTCTATTTTCCACTGGACGGTTCGCCGCGCGATCGGGTAGAGGGAAATAAGTTGCTGGTAACTCAAATCCAGTTGGCCAGTGACCAGAAACAAGGTAGGCGTGGACTGGTCTTTGTTCACATAGACCTCTTTGGCTAGCAAGAGCGGGCACGGCACATCTTTAAGCCAAATTTGGTGTATTTGTCCTGGTTCTAGATGTAGATCAGTTACTTGAATAAGGGCTTATTGAAGAAAAAGTCTACCCATAGAGCAGGAAGGTTTAATCCAGACATCCCATTTGGGAAGTTGCGGATCTCGAATAAGGTGCTCTTCGCGTCGGTGCATTTGCCTTCGGCTTAGATTGATGCCCTTATAGGTTTTATCTATGAAGCTCACCAGAGGGGTAATACCTTTCCAGGTAACGTTTTTAAGAGTATTCATAATTTTGTCTACCGAAGAGAGTAACGTACCATTCCAATAATTTTCAACCCTAGCCCAAAGTCGCTCCACGGGGTTATATTTGCTATGATAAGGTGGGTAGTAGAGTAGGTGAATAGTTAGTCGGGTGATGCAGGCAAACTCCATCATGTGGTTGATAAAATGCGTGCGGGTGCTACCTACCGCCGGGCCATTGTCGAGATAGAGTTCCAAAGTGTGATAGTCAGTAAGTTGACCTTTGTGTAACTCATACCATCTCTCCAGATCGTCTACGGTAAAATCGCTGGTTTCGTGTGAGTTACCTAACACTACCGTGCTCTGACCACTTTCTGTCTTTAGGATACCTAGTGGCACTAAAACTGCCTGCCAATGCTGACTTTGTCAAGGGCTTGCACTGCTTGCCGAGTGCGGCAGTACCCTTCTCGGGACAGTTGACCGACCTTCACTTTATCTTTCACATCAATAGAAAGTTTTACTATCCCATCGATTTTGCGGTAGCGGGCAATATTATCAAAGATAGCGTCCGTTTGAATGATACGCTTTAGTGGAAGACTCTTACGCACTTTCTTAAGCGTATAGCCCAGACGGTTCAGAATGTTGTTTAACGTGTCCTGGCCAAAGTCAGTTGGGCAGCACCCTTTTTCAGCGACCAAGTAGTCCTTTACACTGGCCTCGCCGGGACGCCGGTCGGTGATTTTCAAGTAACTTTTCGTATCATTATGGCAGCGTTCGGCTTGGCTATTCACGGAGGCTACGGTCTCTATGTCGTCAATTAGGACAGGCATCAAGTCTTCTTTTTTTTACGACCCTTGAACGTATGGGCACCTAAGCAACGAATACCCGTAGCTCTTTCTCTCAAACCTAGTGTTACCATCTGGCGGCTCACCGCTAAAGCACGTTCGGTCTTACGAGATGATCCGTCAAAATAGGTAATGGCCAACTCGGCGGCATAGGCCCGTCGTTTATGACCTGTTAGCTTCTATAGTGCTAAATTAAAGCTCTCAATTACAGCAGGGGATAATGTATCCATTCCGCTAAGCTAACGATTATCCCTAAACTTTGGGTAGGTTTATTCTTCTGTCGTCCCTTACTGAGAGTACTTATTTTCCCTTGATTTATGAAAAGCGGGTTTCCGTATGCGGATTTTTTCATTTCTCTACTTTCTGTGTTTGATTAGGCCAACATAAGAATAGCACACGATTGCGTGGAAAGTCCCGCATCTGTCTTCCATATATTCGCAATATAAGGCTTATCGAAGCAGATACTCAGATTGATATAAAGCCTCGAGGATTAGACCCCATCAATAACGAACAATATTTTTGTTAGGCTCAAATCAGTATCAGTATACCATTATTGACTTTCGTTCGTGTCATCACATGCACTTAGCCTTGGCAGAAACATTAAGTAAGAATATTCTTTACCACATGGCCGTGCACATCGGTAAGTCGGTATCTGCGTCCTTGGTGTTTGAAGGTAAACTGTTCGTGGTCTATGCCCAGCAAGTGCATCACTGTGGCTTGGAAATCGTGGACGTGGACGGGTTTTTCCGCTACGTTAAAACCAAACTCATCGGTAGCCCCGTAGGAAATGCCCGGTTTTACTCCGGCCCCGGCCATCCAGAGTGTAAAGGCGTAGGGATGATGATCCCGACCCCAATTTCGAGTATCTTCTATATTGCCCTGAAGAAAAGGAGTTCTGCCAAATTCTCCGCCCCAGATTACCAGCGTATCCTCTAACATACCGCGTTGCTTCAAATCCTTAACCAAAGCTGCACTGGGCGCATCGGTATCCTGACACTGTATCTTCAGTTGGTAGTTAAGGTTTTTGTGCTGATCCCATCCAGCGTGCATACACTGGATAAACCGGACGTCGCGCTCGGCCAGCCGTCTGGCCATTAGGCAGTTAAAAGCAAAGCTACCCTTGCGGTGCACATCGGGGCCGTACATATTCAGAATATGCTGAGGCTCGTCTGAGAAATCGGTTAAGTCGGGAACGCTCATCTGCATTTTATACGACATCTCATACTGAGTAATACGAGTGCTGATTTCTGGATCACCGTATTCCTGTAGGTTGATTTCGTTAAGAGCCCGCATATCGTCCAGCATTTTGCGCCGCATCGGTCGGCTCATTCCTTCGGGATTTTTTAGGTATAGTACTGGATCGCCACCGCCCCGAAATTTCACTCCCTGAAATTTGGTCGGTAGAAATCCGCTGCCCCAGTAGTAGTCGTAGAAGATCTGCCCACAACTGGCTTCTTTGTCCCGTGAGGTCATTGCTACGAAATCGGGCAAATCTTTAGCCGTACTTCCTAAGCCGTAGGTGAGCCAGGAACCTATGGTAGGTCGCCCCGGTTGCTCTGAGCCGGTAAGAAAAAACGTGATGGCCGGAGCATGATTAACCGACTCGGTATGCATGGACTTGATGAAGCATAGTTCGTCGGCGATCTTGGCAGTTTCCGGCATAAAGTCCGAAACCCAGGCTCCGCTTTGCCCCCGCTGCTTGAAGTTGCTAATTTCGGCAATCACCGGGCGAGCGGTCTGCTTTCCAGTCATGGTGGAAAAGCGTTTGCCTTCGGTTAGGGAATCCGGGATTTGCTTGCCGTGCCATTTTCTTAGCGTGGGTTTGTAGTCGAATAGGTCTACGTGCGAGGGAGCCCCGTTCTGAAACAGATAGATTACTCGCTTAGCTTTAGGTACAAAGTGAGGGAGTCCTAGACTATTACCCAATGGAGCAGTTACGCTTGTAGTTGATCCTAAAGAAGGAATAGGGTTCATCATGGAACCTAATGCCGCTACTCCAATACCCTGCGCCATTTTACCAAAAAAACCTCGGCGGGTAATTCTGGCCTGGTATTCTTCAAAGGGATGCATTCTCTCTTTCTCTATCATTGTCGGGTAATGGTTTCGTCTAGGTTCAACAGCAGCGAACTAAGTACTGCGTAAGCAGCGTACTCAACCTTATCTAATTCCTGATTGACTCGGTATTCTCCGATAGAGGTAATCTTTCGGGCTTCTGCTTTGTCTTCAGCAAACTCGGTTCGTAGATCGTTCAATCTGTTTTTAAGAATAGTTAGCTCGTTTGAACTTGGCCTCCGGGAAGTAGCCCATTCAAAAGCATACACTAATCGGTCATTGTCGTCAGTTTTAGCGGTAATCACCTTTTCGGCCATCACCCGGGCGGCTTCGGTGTAGGTAATATCGTTCAGCGTGGTAAGAGCGTGTAGTGGAGTGTTGGTATTCAGCATCTTAACATTACAAACCTGCCGAGATGAATTATCGAACAAAAATGTTGGACCCGAGATACGTCGCCAGAAAGTGTAGAGACTACGGCGGTAGAGCGCGTCACCATGGTCTTGCTCGTATTTTATTTTTCCGAAGGTAGCTTCCTCCCAAATGCCTTCCGGCTGATAAGGTTTTACCGGCTGCCCGCCGATAGAATCTACCAACAGTCCACTCACGTACAGTGCCTGATCGCGAATCATCCAGGAGGGTAGTCGCATTCGGGTAGCTCGAGCTAAGTATTTATTTTCAGGATCAACTTCCAATAATTCATTGGTTACTTTTGAAGATTGCCGATAGGTCGCGCTCATCGCAATTTTCTTGAGCAGAGCTTTCAGGTTCCAGCCGCTTTCCTGAAAATCAACTGCCAGCCAGTCTAGCAGTTCGGGGTGGGTAGGTAAAGCTCCCTGTACCCCAAAATCCTCAATAGTCTTTACTAAACCATTTCCGAAGAATGCTTGCCAATAGCGATTAACCGTTACCCGAGCGGTAAGCGGCTGCTCATCGGAAACTAACCATTGAGCCAAAGCCAAACGATTATTCTCTATATTACCCGGCAGGGGCGGTAAAAATGCGGGTACGTTGCTGAGTATCTGCTCACCCATTTGGGGATTGTCGTAGCTACCTTTTTGCAGCACATAGGTTTTTCGCGGATACTTCAGTTCATCCATTACCATCACCTGCAAATTTTCAGCAGCTCGACGATCTCGTCTACTTTTTGCAGCTCTCAACTCATTGATTAAGCCAAAGTAAGCCGGATCCTTATCTTTAAAGAAATTTCCGAGCTGCCCCAGAAAGTAAGAAGTCCTGTCCGCCGGTTCATAGGTTAGAGCATAACTGGCGACACCTTCCAACCCCTCGGCAGCACTGGACTCTGAAGCTGGAAGGCCGTCCTCTCGCGGGAACTTCTCCAGTTCAGCCGTTTCTACTTTTTCGGCTAGTGCGTAAACAAACTTCTGCAATTCGGCTACCTCCCGCTGATCCTCAACCGGACTCATGTCCAATACCGGAGCAATCATTCCATTGTAGCCTAAGCCTTCTTCGGAAGTCTGGTTAAAGTAGTCGTAGAACTGATAGTATTCTTTTTGAGTGAGGGCATCGTACTTATGGTCGTGACAACGGGCACAGTTCAGGGTTAACCCCAGCCAAGCGGTTCCGGTGGTTTCAACCCGGTCTAGCACATTTTCCACCCGGGTCTCTTCGGGTATGCGTCCGCCTTCACCGTTGTAAGTGTGGTTCCGATTAAAAGCCGTAGCCAGAATATCTTCGGTAGTAGGAGAAGGTTTAAGATCACCCGCCAGTTGCATAACCGTAAACTCATCGTAGGGCAGATTTTCGTTAAACGCCTGAATGACCCAATCGCGCCAGGGCCACATTTTGCGGGTGGGATCACCCTGAAAGCCGTTGGTGTCCGCGTAGCGAGCTACATCTAGCCACTCCCAAGCCCAGCGTTCGCCGTAAGCAGTTGAGGCTAGCAAGCGATCTACTACTTTTTCGTAAGCCTTGTCTGATGTATCTTCGGTAAAAGCTTTTATTTCTTCGGGTGTGGGCGGAAGTCCGTTAAGATCAAACGATAACCTACGAATCAATGTCTCTTTGTCAGCTTCTTCCGAAGGGGTTAGTTCCAGCGATTCTAATTTGTCTAGCACGAAGTAGTCAATCTCATTACGGGGCCAGCCGGTATCCTTAACCTCAGAGACTTCTACTTTTACTGGGGCATCAAACGCCCAGTGGTTTTTCCACTCGGCTCCCTGTTCAATCCATTTGATTAAAATTGCTTTCTCTTCGGTGGTAAGGCTTAGATTAGATTCGGGAGTAGGCATCACCAGTTTAGGATCATCACTCAGAATCCGATGAATAAGTTCGCTTTTTTCTGGGTGATCTGCTACCACGGCAAAGATTTCCTGATCGGGTATGTTAGCAAAGATAGCTTCTTCCTGGTCTAGCCGAAGTCCCGATTCTCGCGCATTTTCATCCGGGCCATGGCAGGCGAAGCAGCGGTCGGATAAGATTGGGCGCACGTGGAAGTTAAAATCAACCTTATCGGGAAGGTCTTGGTAAGCCAACTGCACTTCATCCGGCATACCGGTGCCGCAGTTCGTCAACCCGAAGCACATCAGCGAATACCAACAAATCACGAAGACTTTTCTCATTTTATGATTGAGTTAACAAGTTCACCCCCCCCGATTTGATTGTACAATAGGCAGAAAGCAAAGTCTCATAAATTAGGCTTAGCCCAATCCCCCTAACCCCCCGCGCCACGTCGGCTTCGCCAAAGAGGACACATCCATTCTCCCCAGCGCCGCGTCGGCTTTGGAAAAAGGGCGCGGGGTCAGGGGGGGGTGTCCGACGTACTGTAGTCAACCACCAATACTTTATACACTCTTCTAACTCCATATTCATTCGGGCGAAATAAATGCCAGAAACTAAGTAAGAATATCCTTTATTACATGTCCGTGCACATCGGTGAGACGGAAGCGGCGGCCCTGAAATTTGAAGGTGAGCTTCTCATGATCGATGCCCAGCAGGTGCAGCAATGTAGCCTGAAAATCATGCACGTGCACTGGGTTTTCGGTAATGTTATAACCAAACTCGTCGGTAGCACCGTAGGTAAAACCTTTCTTTACTCCACCGCCCGCCATCCAAATGCTAAAACAGCGAGGGTGGTGGTCGCGACCGTAATTTGTTTTAGTCAATTTACCCTGCGAATAATTCGTCCGACCAAACTCTCCACCCCAAATGACGAGTGTATCATCTAGCATTCCACGCTGTTTCAAGTCCATGATCAGTGCGGCCGAAGCTTGGTCAGTTTCTTTGGCCTGAGTTTGAATAGCGTTGGGCAAGTTGCCGTGCTGATCCCAGCCTTGGTGGTAGAGTTGAATGAAGCGTACGTCCTGTTCAGCTAAGCGACGAGCCAGCAAACAATTGGCCGCAAAAGTACCGGGTTCGCGGGCATCTTCGCCGTACATATCGTAGATGTAGTCCGGCTCACTGGCGGTGTCCATAATGTCGGGCACGCTCGACTGCATCCGGTAAGCCATCTCGTACTGCGCTACCCGAGCGTTAATTTCTGGGTCACCCAGACTTTGATGTTGAGCCGCTTGAAGTTGATTCAGATAGTCAAGTTGCATCCGGCGATCGCTAGGATCAATTCCCGAAGGATTATTCAGGTAAAGCACTGCATCTTTTCCCGCTCGGAACTGCACGCCCTGATGTTGCGAAGGCAAAAATCCATTTCCCCACAAACGGGCGTACAACGGTTGACCTCGTTTATTTTTGGTAACCAGCACGACAAATCCCGGCAGGTTCTTATTTTCGCTACCCAGCCCGTAGCTTAGCCAGGAACCGATGCTCGGCCGACCCGAAAACTGGGAACCGGTTTGAATAAAGGTGATCGCCGGATCGTGGTTAATCGCTTCGGTGTACATAGACTTAACGAAGCACAGTTCATCCACAATCTTGGCGGTATGGGGCATCAGTTCGCTAACGGGCGCCCCTGAATTTCCGTACTGAGCAAAATCAAATTGGGAACCCGCTAGGGGGAAAGACGATTGTCCCGAACTCATACCGGTAAGGCGTTGCTCACCCCGAACGGATGCGGGCAAATCTTCACCGTTCATCTTACGAAGTAAAGGCTTAGGATCGAACAGCTCAAGCTGAGAGGGACCGCCACTTTGGAACAAGTAGATGACCCGCTTTACCTTCGGGGTAAAGTAGGGTGAACCTAGCCCACCAGGTTCTTTCGCTAGTGACTTGAGCGGATTCATCAGCGAAGCCAAGCTAACCGCACCTAATCCCAGCGAGGTTTTGGTAAGAAAGTCGCGGCGGGAGTAATGTTGTTCGTAATTATTACAGTGATCCATTTCTTGCGTAATTTTCAAGAAGATTATCGCTTCGTATAAAATTCATCGTGGTTTAGTAGGGTACTGGCTACCAAAGCCCAGGCGGCACTTTCGGTTTCATTGAGCTGAGGGTCAATCGGATATTCACCGATAGCCAGTAATGAATCCGCCTGAGTGGGTGAAGACGCAAATCTCTCTTTTGCTTCAGTGAATAAACCCTGCAAAATGTCAGTTTCCTTGGTGGTAGGCTTTCGTCCGGTAGCTAAGCGGAAGCCGTAGTTGATTTTCTCATTGGTGGTCTCGCCACCTTCGGCCAGCAGTCTTTGCCCCATCACCCGGGCAGCCTCTACAAACTGAGGGTCGTTGAGTAGCACCAGGGCTTGTAATGGGGTATTGGTATTTTCGCGCTTCACCGTACACACATCCCGGTTGGGGGCATCAAAGGCGACCATCGCGGGGTGCGGACTGGTTCGCTTCACAAAGGTGTACAAGCTTCGGCGGTACAGACTATCGCCTTCATCTTCTTGGTAGCGAAGCAGTACGTGGGAGAAGTTGCCTTTTTCAATCCAGAGACCCTCCGGTTGGTAAGGCTTTACGCTAGCACCGCCTATTTTATCAACTAACAAACCACTAGCAGCAAGGGCATTATCCCGAATTATTTCCGCCGGAAGCCGATGGGAAGGACCCCGGGCCAGCCAAACATTATCCGGGTCATCTTTCACCTGATTCTCGTCCTGCACCGAAGCCTGCCGATAGGTACCGGACATCACCATTGTTTTCATTAAGCTCTTTACGTCCCAACCCGATTCCTGGAAGGTGACAGCTAGCCAGTCCAGCAATTTCGGATGAGAAGGAAGGCTACCCTGAAATCCGAAATCATGGGGAGTATCTACTAACCCTCGTCCAAAAATAAGTTGCCAGTAACGGTTCACGGTGACTCGGGCGGTAAGCGGATTCTCTTCGCTAAACAGCCACTTGGCTAAACCTAAGCGGTCGCGGCGGAGGTCGTCGGGAAACTGTAGTATACTTTCGGGAGTGCCCGGTTGTACTTGTTCGGCAGGAGCATCGTAAGCTCCGCGAGCCAACAGGAACATAGGGCGGGGTTGGGGTTCTTCCTCCATCACCATGATCTCTCTGACATCGCTTACTACTTCCATTCGTTGCTGCACTAAGTCTCGTAGCTGCTGTTGCTTTTTCTGGCATTGTTGGTGCTGCCTTTTTAGTACGTGGGTGATTTTAGCCTTTTCTGGAAGTTCCTCGTAGTTTACTTTCTCGCTAGCGGTTTGGGCGTAGAGTTGGCCGATTTCCAGTGGAGTTAAATCTTGGTGGAAGACGTAAATTTCGTCTACGGCTCCTTTATAAATACCAAACTCACCCGTAAAGGCTCGGTATGATTTGCCCAACTGAATGGGGCGGTTGGTTAGTTGGTGCGCTCCGCCGCCAACCGTTTTAATCGATTTGTACAGTCGGTCGTAGAGGGTGTTGGTTACTACGGACTGACCATTAACGTAGATTTCAATATTAGCCGCGGTTCCTCCGCCATCGTAAGTAAAGGCTACGTGCGACCACTCATCCTTCGGAATATTTTTCAGGCTTTTGGTATGAACCATGTTGTGGGGTCGGGAGTTGATCAGCTTTACTGCCGGATGGTTGGTGCTATCGAGGTAAAATTCCCAACCGCGCCAGAAATCATTTTTAGCTCCCGACGTAGCCATAATCGTTTGAATTTTTTGATCTACATCCGGCTTCACCCACACTGACGCTGTAAATGGCTCGTTCATTTCAAACTGCCCAATTTCTTCCAGCGCGAGGGTTTCGTACCCATCGTCAAAATGAAGAGCCTTCCCTTTGATACCATCTACTAACTGCGGTTCGCTAGATATGCGGGTTTTAGGATTACGGTCAATTGTTCGGTACGAATTTCCTTTAGCATCTTTCGCGGAAGAGATTCGCTCTACCGGAAAGTAGCCAACGGGTTGAGGTACGGCTACCGGGTTTTTACCGGATAACTGATCGAGGTATTTGGTAAGTTTATCTTTCTGTTCGGCTATTTCAGTTAGGTCACCCCGCAGTTGCTCAGTTAGGTGATCGAGCGAGTCTATCTTTTGTTTCTGCCCCTGGGAAGGCAGCAGCAACATGGGACCGTAGTCCCCATCGTCTCCGGTCATACCCAGCTCCCGAACATTATTGAAGAAAGCAGCCATGCTGTAGAAATTCTTCTGGGAGAGGGGATCAAACTTATGATCGTGGCACTGGGCGCACTCCAGCGTAAGGCCCAAAAATACAGTAGCGGTAGTGCTGGAGCGATCAAACACGTACTTTAGCCGGAACTCCTCATCGACTACTCCTCCCTCACCCGTCATAGGATGGTTACGGTGAAAAGCAGTAGCCAGCTTTTGCTCTTGATTAGCATCCGGCAACAAGTCACCGGCTAATTGCCAAGTAGCAAACTGATCGTAGGGAAGATTCTTGTTAAACGCATTAATTACCCAATCGCGCCAGGGCCACATCGTTCGGGCTCCGTCGGCGTGCATCCCGTGGGAATCAGCGTAGCGGGCTACGTCCATCCACTCCATCGCCATTCGCTCACCGTAAGCAGTTGAGGCTAGCAAGCGATCTACTACTTTTTCGTAAGCACCTTCTGAATCATCGGCTAGAAAAGCGTCCATTTCCTCAATGGTGGGAGGTAGGCCAGTAAGATCTAGCGTTACCCGGCGGTGCAACCGTTGTTTATTAGCTGGGCTGGAAGGAACAAGTTGACGACCTTCTAACGTAGCGGCTACAAAATTATCAATGGGATTTTTTACAAAATCAGCAAATTGGGTGGCTTCCGGTACTTCTGTCTTTTCTGGGGTAATAAACGCCCAATGCGGTTTATACTCCGCTCCTTGCTCAATCCACTTTACTAACGTAGCTTTTTCTTGGGCAGTCAATGTTAAATTAGATTCCGGCGGGGGCATTTGAATCTCTGGATCATCAGCGAGAACACGGTGGACTAATTCGCTGCGCTGCGTTTTACCCGGCACGATAGCCCGTTTGCCACTTTCCAGTACCGCCGTGGCCAATTCTTCTTCACTCAAACTAAGCCCCGCTTCTATCGCCGCCTCGTCCGGGCCGTGACAGGCGTAGCATCGGTCGGAGAGAATAGGCTTTACGTGATAGTTAAAATCGACCTCCTCGGGTAGGTTTTGGTAAGCCTGGGCTACCTCTTCGGGAAGCTCTTGCTGACAGCACCACAGACTACCAATGATACTGAAGTAAATGAAAGTGCGGATATATTTGGGGTAAACCATAGTAAGTGTAAATCGCTATGGGGAAAGATATTAAAATTACCGGAAAATAGAAACCGGAAACGGGAGTCCGAAGTCCGAAGTCCGGTCTCCCGTTTCCGGCCTCTGTTGTCCAGTCTTCTTTTCTCGTGAAACTTACTATATTGAGCAGTATAAAATCTACACACTATGCGGTCACCGACTGTTCTAATCTTTCTGCTAATTTTTCCCAGCACTTTTCTAGCGACTTTTGCCCAAACAGACACCGTTCGGATCACATTGAAAGCGATATCGGGCTTACAATACGATCAGGTGCGGCTTAAAGTGCCACCTGCCGCTTGGGTAGAACTCACATTGACAAATACCGATGAGATGCCTCATAATTGGATTATGACTCAGCCCGGGGCGCGGGAAGATGTGGTGGACAAGTCATTGGAATTGGCTAAACAAGGTAGTACTGATTACGTTCCAGAATCTGATAAGGTACTGCAAGCGATTCCTTTGATACTACCGGATCAAACATACACTATTTCATTTCAAGCCCCATCGCAGGAAGGAGCTTACCCCTACGTATGCACCTATCCCGGCCATGGGGCGGTGATGTACGGAGCGATATACGTAACGAACAATCAGCTTCCTCCACTGGCTACCGATGAAAACGTACCGACCAGCCGCCGAGATGATGAAAGTGTGGCCGAAGAAAAAGCACCTAAGCATCCTTACCCTGATATTCTCCCGGTTATGTACCGAACTTTTATGCCCAACTGCGGTCCGGCGGGCATTGCTGTCGGACTGCTAGGTGACATCAGCTACTGTTGGGATGCCGGGCAGTGCCGTCTGCGCTACGCTTGGAAAGGAGGCTTTATCGATTTGGAGGAACATTGGTCAGGTAAGGGAAAGGAGTTAGCCGAAATAGTAGGCATGGTCTTCTACCGAGATAGTACCGAATTTCCGTTTCGAATAGGTGAAAGCCAGGAGATTCCTGATGTAAAATTTCTGGGTTATGAGATGAAGAACCGCTATCCTACATTTAAATATCGTCTGAATGATGTTGAAGTTACCGAGCGCATCATTCCGGTTTTTGAAAATCCTGGAATTAAGCGGGTGCTTACTTTCGCTGGTTTAGACGAGCCACTTTGGTTTATAAAAGGCCAGGACAATGTATTGTACTACAGTAACCAAGGTGAGTGGGAAAGCGAAAAAATACTACGCCTTAGCCCAGAAGAAGCTCAGGAATTTACGATCACTATTACTGAAAATATGAGCGAGATATGAGAAGGTATAGTTTGATAATTATTATGCTAGGCTTAACGGTAGCCGGATGCACTATTCAACCTACCGAGCAGGAATCAGGTATTATTAACGATCAGCGCGTTGATGACTTCTATTCCGTCGAAAATGTTCCATTGCCAGAGGGGTTGACTGCCGAAATAGGCGGTATGGACTTTATGCCCGATGGGCGGATGATCGTTGGTTTTCATCGGGGTGAGGTGATGACCTATGATCCTAAAGAAAAAACTTGGGAATTATTTGCCGAAGGGCTACACGATCCGTTAGGGTTGTTAGCGCTAAATAACTGGGAAGTGCTGGTCATGCAACGCCCTGAACTCACTCGCTTAATTGATAATGATAACGATGGCGAAGCCGAAGAGTACCTTACCGCAACCGATGATTTCGGCTTATCTGGCAACTACCATGAGTTCGCCTACGGTCCGGCCTACAATGGTAAAGACCTCTATATTGCTCTAAACTGTGCTTCTAAAAACGCAGGAATCTGGGATGAAGTGCGGGGAGAAGTGAATATGCTGGGGGAAATAGCTGGCATGTATTCAGCGGTACCCTACCGAGGCTGGGTATTGAAATTACGGGAAGACGGAGTACTGGAGCCGGTCGCTAGTGGCTTCCGCTCGCCCGACGGTATTGGCTTTGACTTAGAAGGTAATTTATTCGTTACTGATAATCAGGGAGATTGGTTAGGAACGAGTAAGCTGTACCATATTGAGGAAGGAAATTTTTACGGTCAAATTTCAAGCTTAGTCTGGCGCGAAGGCTGGAAAGGTGATCCTGAAAAAATGCCGGTGTCTACTCTAGATAGTATGCGAACCAGGGCGGCTGTGCTATTTCCTCACAATATTATGTCCAATTCGCCTACTCAGCCATTAGTTATCCCGGAGAATAGTGACTTCGGCCCGTTCGCTGGGCAGTTTTTGGTAGGGGAGATGGATTTCCCTCGGATTATGCGGGTGATGCTAGAAAAGGTAAATGGAAAGTTTCAGGGAGCTTGCACATCTTTTTTAGATTCTGCTGGACTTTCTATCGGCAATCACCGAATGGTGTTCGGCCCTGATGGTAGTCTGTGGGTGGGAAAATCGGCTTACGTGTGGGTGGGTGATCGAGGTATTCAGCGCATTCGCTACAACGGAGGAATGCCAATGGATGTGCTTCAGATGAACGTAACTCCGCAGGGCTTTAAGCTGACATTTACCCGCCCGGTAGACCGCAAAATGGCTGAAAACCCTAACAGTTATCAATTCGACCGTTACTACTACGCCTATCATCAAAAATATGGTTCACCCCGGATGGATGAGCAGCCGGTAGCCGTAAAGCAGGTACAGGTTTCCGAAGATGGGAAAGAGGTTACGTTAGCACTAGCCGAGATGATTCCAGGCTACGTGTACGATCTGCAAATAGACCAATTAACTAGTATGAAAGGTGTTGAACTAGAAAACAGTCGCTTATTCTATACCCTAAATGAGTTGCCCAATGACCAAACTGCGCTTAGTGTCCGCTAAACGAATGCTCTTAATTTCGTATACTTAAGAAAGATTTGTCTTATGGAAATGGAACATTATCTCGTACTGCGAGGTCGACAGATGCACCAGATGACTGACGAAGAGTTTTATCGCTTTTGCCAGGATAATCGTGACTTACGCATTGAACGTAACGAATATCAAGAAATTATCATTATGTCTCCTACTGGCTCACTATCAGGTTATTTAAATAATATTATATCTAGTCAACTTTATCTTTGGAACCAAACCGCAAAGCTCGGTAAAACATTTGATTCATCTACCGGATTTCGTCTGCCCGATGGCTCTAACCGCTCGCCGGACGCTGCTTGGGTGTCTAACGAAGCCTGGAATCAGCTAAGCGAGGCTGAAAAGCGCAAATTTGCCCCGCTGTGCCCTGAGTTTGTTATTGAACTCAAATCGGATACGGATGATATAGCTGATCTGAAGAAGAAAATGCAAATGTGGCTTCGTAACGGCTGCCAATTAGCTTGGCTGATTGACCCCGAAAAGCAACAGTCCTACATCTACCGTCCTGATCAGGAGCCTGAAACAGTACACGGGTTTGACCAATCTCTATCCGGTGAAGGCATTTTACCTGACTTTTCCCTCGACCTATCATTACTAAGTGATAATTGAGTAATGATTACTGTATTATTCACTACACACTGTTCATTGTGGGGCAACCCTTGCTAATTATCTTTTATGCCCCTAATCACCCTCAAAACAAAAATAGTTGCACCGGTGGATCGCTGCTTTGATTTATCTACCAGCATTGACCTGCATAAACAATCAGTAGAGCATACACGGGAGGAAGCCACTGGTGGGCGAACGGAGGGGCTGATGCAACTTAATGAAGAAGTAATCTGGCGAGCAAAGCACTTGGGACAATGGTTTACCATGACCGTTCGGATGGTTGATTACGAGCGACCGCGCTACTTTTGCGATAAAATGATTCGCGGCCCCTTTCAGTCAATGGAGCACCAGCACTACTTTGAAGAACTAGATGGAGGTACACTGATGACTGATAAATTTCGCTTTGTTTCTCCCTGGGGAATACTCGGCCGATGGGCGAATGCCGCCGTACTGAAAAACCACTTCACCGAACTGCTGCTTACCCGCAACGAAGCAATTAAAACCTTTGCCGAAACTAATCGCTGGAAAGAAGTGCTCTCTAGCTAATCTACCATTGATTAAAAAGATAGTTTTTACTTGCTAAACTCTCGAGTTTGTAAGAAAAATAACGTAACATAGCTGATTAATTCTAGCGTACCTTAGCACGCAATGTCGCACTACTATCACTACCTTATCTTATGAAGTATTCTTTAGCCCATCTCAGTTTATGCATGGCCTTGCTTTTCTTGCTATCTTCCTGTGGCGATGAAGGGCGATTTGCCGTCTCCTTTCCCGAATCCCTCAGTGAAGAACCATTAGACGGGCGTCTACTACTTTTAATATCAGATAATACCGAAGACGAGCCTCGTTTTCAGGTGAACGATGGACCAAATACCCAACTGGTTTATGGTATTGATGTGAACGGACTAAAGCCGGAAAAAGAAGCTTTCTTTAGTGATACAGTATTTGGCTATCCAATGGAAAGTATGGCTAACATTCCGGCGGGTGAGTACTACGTGCAGGCACTGCTTCATAAATACGAAACATTCAATTTGTCTAATGGCCATACGGTGAAGCTACCGATGGATCAGGGCGAAGGACAAGTGTGGAACCGCTCACCGGGTAACCTGTACAGCATTCCTCAGAAAATCAGCTTTGACCCTGAAGATGACGAAACCTTCTATATTACACTAGACCAGGAAATATCTCCGATTGAAAAACCGGAAGACACCAAATACATCAAGCACGTTACCATGCAGAGCGATAAGCTCACTGAGTTTTGGGGACGACCAATGTACTTAGGAGCCAATGTGCTGCTGCCCGAAGGCTTTGATGAAAACCCCGATGCTCGTTACCCGATCTGTATTTTCCACGGGCATTTTCCCTATACTTTTCGGGGCTTTCGGGAAGACCCACCTGACCCGGATTTAGTGCCGGATTACAGCGAGCGTTTTCAGATGGAAGGCTACAATCGCGTTCAGCAGCAAGAGGCTCATGATTTTTATCAGACCTGGACGGGGCCAGATTTCCCCCGCATGATTATTATTGAGATTCAGCATCAGAACCCGTACTACGATGATTCTTACGCGGTAAACTCCGCTAATCTGGGCCCCTACGGCGACGCCATTACGCACGAACTTATTCCTCACATTGAAGAGCAATTTCGCGGGATTGGAGAAGGGTGGGCTCGCTTTTTATACGGCGGTTCTACCGGTGGTTGGGAAGCACTAGCCGCTCAGGTAATGTACCCCGATGAATACAACGGTTGCTTTGCGGCTTGTCCCGATCCTATTGACTTTCGAGCCTACACCGTAGTAGATATTTATCAGGATTCTAATGCTTACTATTTACCCAGTAAGTATAAAAAGACCCTTCGCCCCGGTAAGAGAGACTATTTAGGGCACGTAAGCTCTATGCTGAAGGATATGAACTACCGCGAACTAGCGTTGGGTACGAATAGCCGCTCGGGGCAGCAGTGGGATATTTGGCAGGCGGTGTACTCCCCAGCTGGTCCGAATGGCTACCCTCAACCCATTTGGGATAAAAAAACGGGAACCATTGATCCTACGGTAGCTGCCTACTGGCGCGAGAATTACGATCTACGTCATATTCTTGAGCGCGACTGGGATAAACTCGGCCCGGAGTTACAAGGAAAAATTCACATTTACTGCGGCGACATGGACAATTATTACCTCAACAATGCGGTGATGTTGATGGAAGAGTTTCTGGTAAACACCGAAAACCCGCACTACGATGGCGAAGTTGCCTACGGCGACGGTGCCGAACACTGCTGGAACGGCGACCCCGAGCAACCCAACGCCATCTCCCGTTTGCGCTACAACACCATGTACGTCCCCAAAATCCTCGAGCGCATCAAAGACAATGCTCCCTCTGGTGCTGACTTAACCAGCTGGCGCTACTAGGTGATACGTAATCTCCGGATGAGCGGCAGCGAATTCCGGGGTCTCCCACATACTAAGAAGGAGTTACCAGAATTCATCAAAGTTCCTTCAACGAGAGTCCATCAAGCACTACCTAGGCGAAGATGCTGTAACCATAGGTAATGACTTCTCTAATTTAGCTAAATCCGCTAATATACTAGCCCTATCTTTTTGCTTTAAGGCATGGAAGAAAGCTAGTAGCCATGTTCGGTAAGGTACTAAAGCCTCATGTTGGCTGATGAAGTTTGTAGTACCACGAAATGTCTTTTGAATAGTTAAGTCTGCTTTTTGTTGGGCAATAACATCGTGTAAAGTGCGGAATTGTGTTTTGATCTCATCTTCATTTTGACCTATGGCAAAAGCATTAGCAAGTAAAATACTCCGCAAAACTATCTGATTGTTTATACTTAGCTTAGGCTCACTTAGCAAAGCATTGATTTGCTGAGCACAAGCCGAAAAGCGAGCGGTAGTAAAGTACTTCTCAGCAAAATCAGAATGAGCAGATAAGTCATTAGGAAATTGCAATAGCCAATTCTTATTGATAGCGTAGGCTTCAGGATAATTGAAAGCTATCTCATGATGATAGTTGACTACATAGTTATAGGCCTTCTGATAGTAGGGGTAAATCTTTAAACCATTAGAATAGGATTGAGCAGCACTATCATACTGCCGGATAGCGTGGTAGGCCTCGGCTAAATTGTTGTGTGTTTGTCCCCACCACTGCGGAAATACATCTTGAGTGCGTATCTCTAAGGCATATTGAAAAGCGGTGATAGCTTGTTGAATATAATCTAGCTTTAGTGCGCCGTCCACACGAATACCAATATCAAGCAGTGCACGACCTAAGTTATTCTGAGTCATTGCCCAATCTTGTGGAAACTCGGTTCGGGTACGCACCTCTAAGGCATATCGAAACGCAGTAACTGCTCGTTGAAGATAATTCGGCTCTAAGGGGCTGTCTACTCGGGTTCCTATATCAATTAAAACAGCACCTAAATTGTTATGAGTTCTCGCCCATTGTTGAGGAAACTCAGTTTGGGTGTATTCTTCTAAAGCAACTTTATAAGCTTCTACAGCTTGTCGCAGATAATTTAACCTTTCTTTTTCTACTACTCGGGTACCTAGTCGACTTAGAACATTTCCTAGGTTGTTCTGTATCATTGCCCACATTTGAGGCGAATCAGTTTGAGTGAATTCTTCTAAAGCAGCTTCGTATGCGACAACCGCTTGCTTTAGGTAATCCAAGCTTTCTTTACCTCCAACTATAGCACCTAACTCATTTAGAACATTTCCCAAGTTGTTCTGAGTCATAGCCCACTGTTGAGGTAATTCGGTTTGAGTACGCACTTCTAGGGCATAGCGGAAAGCTTTTACAGCTTGAGGAAAATAGTTTAGAGCCTCTTGTCCCCTTACTAGAGTGCCTAGATGACTTAGAACGTTTCCTAAATTGTTATGCGTCCTTGCCCAATCCTGCGGAAAATCAGATTTGGTATATTCTTTTAAAGCTGCTTCGTAGACCTCTATGGCTTGCTGTAAATAATCTATGGCCTTTTGACCAGTAGTCCTCATGCCTAATTCGCGGAGGGTAGCACCCCGACAACTCTGTGTTAATGCACATAGTTGAGGTTCCTCGGTTTGAACCAGCTCTTCTAAGATGACATCATATGCTGTAAGGGCTTGTTGTAGGTAGTTCAGAGATCTCTGCCCGTTAACCTGGATACCTAGATCGCTAAGAGCATTTCCTAAGTATATTTGAGTCAATGCCCATAGTTGTGGCAACTCGGCCTGAGTAACTTCTCTTAATATCTCCTGATAAGATAAAATGGACTCTTGGAGTAACCTGATTGCTTTGCTTCCTTCTACTCTTATACCCAATTCCCTTTTAGAATTTCCTGTTAACATCCTTATTTCTGCCCATTGGAAAGGGTAATCAGTTCTATTAACCAAGGTCGCAGCTTTCTGAAAACGGGTTAAAGCTGAGTCAAATTGATATGCTAACTGTAAAGCTATCCCCGCATTTTTCCAGTTTTCATATGCAGCAAGACGCTTCTTAGTAGCAGCTTCTTCTATCTGTTTTAACGATGCTTCATCCTTTCGTGCGGCTAGTTCAAAGCTCTGAGCGGCTTCAATAAAGTTCTTTTGATAAAAGTCAGCCCAAGCTTTCTTTTGGGTATCCGTACTGGTTTTTACCTCGTTAGCCCATTCATCGAAGGCAATTTTTACTTGCTCTGTATCAAACCCGTATGTTTCTGCCCATTTTGCCAAAAAACGAGTAAAGTCGATAGTTTTTTGTTCATTTAGCGATGCCTGTTTAGTAATTTCATCGGAAAGTTGAGCGACATGCTTTTCAATTCGTTCGTGAGTCCAAAGAGCCATTGAACCATGAGGCACAATAACTACGTCTACAGTATGTACGAATTGATATTTATGGTTAGGTAAATCCCAAATACCATCTAAAGGATGATTAATAACCCAGTTATCCTTGGCTACGCGTAGAATCACCTGCTCACCATCAATATATTCGCTAGAAAGTTTAATATTAAACTCCCCATCGTCATCGGTATAATCTTCAAAACCGCCACTTACACTAATTTGTGTTTGGGGTACTGGTACTTGATCATCTGTAAGTATCCGACCGCTCAATGTAATTGTTTGGGAAGACACCATAGTGCTGTTGGTAAGACTTAGAATAAGGAAGGCAGTTATAAAGAGATAATTCATTTAGAGGCGGACGTATTTTCTTTTTTAGTGAGCAGTTCCATTTTGATTGGAATAGGGCCAGGTAAAGGATAATATTTGTCAACGGATTTATA
>JGI12210J13797_11298760_pt1 | contig 21342 bp, 18 predicted proteins | sample ElkSlonscriptome_3_FD_13797 | JGI IMG/M metagenome (IMG submission 13797)
CCCAAATGCCCAGCGCATCACCGTCGCCCGCTTCCGTAAACGCAACGACGCCCGCACCCACGCCCGCACCCTGCGCCGCCTCATCCCCAGTGCCACTTTCGTCGTCCTCTTTGCCCTACCGCCTATGACACCGCCCGCCGGGTCAACGGAAGCCGCGACCCCGCCGCCTTCCAGATCAAAAACGCCTCGATGCGATCGCCGAATTTCCTGATGCATCGACGCGATCGCCCCATAAACCATAAACCTATCCCCCAAACGCCCCTGCACACACCGTACGGGCGGGTTTAGCAGAGGCAGGTTTCGCAGTGGCGTATGTGTTCCACATCACACTTTTCGCCCTCAAGGCTAGGGCTATTTTGCCGTGATGGGCACCGCCGTCCCGCTGACCACAATTCCGCCTGTGGACGGGATCTCCACCTTGAGACGGCTCGGACGACCCATGGCATCTCCCTGATGAATCATCAGAGTAGCCGGAGCCGTTAGCAGGTTTGCATCCCGCAGATAGCCCCCCAATGCTGCTGCTGCTGCGCCCGTCGCAGGGTCTTCCACCACACCACCAACGGGGAACGGGTTGCGGGCATGGAACAGGCTAGCGCTCTCCCGCCACACCAGCTGCAGCGTTGTCAGATCCTCCCGCTGCATCAGCGCCTTCAGGCCATCAAAGTCATACGCTAGCTCCGCTAAGCGGCTCGCGTTCGTAACCGCCAAGACCAGGTGCCATGCCCCTGCATAGGCCCGAGCGGGAGGAATTGTGCTGTCGAGATCTTTGGGCGACCAGCGCAGTGCGGCCAAAGCATCGCTGACGAGAGCTTCAGGGGCAGCGGTATATTCAGGCTCTACTGACGTGAGGGAGGCCACGGGGAAACCATCCTGCAAGCTGACCGTGACGGGTACCTCGCCTACGGAAGTGATGAGGCGGTAGGTGCCATCCCCGCTCTGCTCCCCCAGCACAACGCCTGTGGCGATCGTGGCATGGCCGCAGAAGGAGACTTCCATCTCAGGGCTGTAGTAGCGGATAATCCGCGTCTCGCCGCTGGTGGGTGCCACAAAGGCTGTTTCGGAGAACCCCACCTCGGCCGCAATGCGCTGCATCTCGCTAGCCTCTGGCAGCGTATCGCCAACCCAAACGCCGGCAGGATTGCCGCCTTCAGGATGGCTCGAAAATGCCGAGTAGCGATAGAGTGAGCCGGATGCCATGATGCCGGATGTCATGATGCTGTCTCCTGGGTCGCAGATTTCATTATCAAATGGGAACTAAACAAAGCATTTATTTCCGACAATTTATCCTCAAAGCATGACATTTCGGTTCCTGACGCCCATTTGTTCGGCTTAGCCCCCTTGGGATAACTGAAAAAATGCGTCATTATCAAGACTAATTATTCTATCGTCACTGCCGTTTCACAAATCATCAGCCATGGTACTTTCCCCACCCGCCGCGCCAACCAGCTCAGCTCAGCAGTTTGACCCCCAAGCGTTTGATCACGTGGTGATGACCACTTACTCTCGCTTTCCTATCACCTTAGAGCGTGGGGAAGGCTGTCGTGTTTGGGATAGCGAAGGCCGGGAGTATCTAGATTTTGTGGCAGGCATTGCGACCTGCACCCTGGGCCATGCTCATCCGACCATGGTCGAAGCGGTAACTCAGCAGATCAAGACCCTGCACCACGTATCTAACCTGTATTACATTCCTCAGCAGGGGGCATTGGCGCAATGGCTCGTGGATCACTCCTGCGCCGACCGCGCCTTCTTCTGTAACTCAGGGGCAGAGGCTAATGAAGGGGCGATCAAGCTGGCCCGCAAGTATGCCCACACGGAGCTTGGCATCGATGAGCCTGTGATCATAACGGCGAACGCTAGCTTCCATGGTCGAACTCTGGCCACCGTGACGGCCACCGGCCAGCCCAAGTACCAAAAGAACTTCAACCCCCTGGTGCCTGGGTTTCACTATGTGCCCTACAACGATACTGTGGCCCTCGAAGCGGCGATCGCTGAACTAGATCGCACGGAGCGCCGGGTTGCCGCAATTATGCTGGAGCCCCTCCAGGGAGAAGGGGGAGTTCGGCCTGGCGATCGCGACTATTTTGCTCGGGTGCGCCAGATCTGTGACGAAAAGGGCATCCTGCTGATTTTGGACGAGGTCCAAGTGGGCATGGGCCGCAGCGGTCAGTATTGGGGCCATGAAGTACTGGGCATTGAACCAGATGTGTTCACCTCCGCCAAGGGTTTAGGGGGCGGTATCCCTATCGGTGCCCTGCTGTGCAAATCCTCCTGCGATGTGCTGCGGCCTGGGGACCACGCCAGCACCTTTGGTGGCAATCCGTTTGTGTGCGGCGTGGCCCTATCAGTGTGCCAGACCCTAGAGCAAGAGGAGATTTTAGAGAATGTCCAGCGGCGGGGAGAGCAGCTGCGATCTGGGCTGAGGGCGATCGCGGCAGACTATCCACAGCTGTTTGCTGAGGCCCGAGGCTGGGGCTTGATCAATGGGCTGGTGCTGCAAGATGACGCGGTAGTGGCGTCAGTTGACATTGTCAAAGCAGCAATGGAAGCCGGGCTGCTGCTGGTTCCTGCTGGGCCAAAAGTGGTTCGATTTGTGCCGCCGCTGGTGGTCAGCGCTGAGGACGTAGATAGCGCCTTACAAATAGTGCGGCAAGCGCTAGCAGCCCTGTAGCCTAGCAAGGCGGCACACCCCAAATCTTAGGGTGGAAAAACCCAGTCGAATCCCCCACCCTAGGATAAAATCGACTGTGGAGATACGGCAATAGCGGAGAACTGTCCATGGGACTTTTTGATCAGGTCGTTGGGGCATTGGATAACCCCAATCAACAGGCCAGCACCGACCAGCTTGGCTCTATCCTCGGAGCCGTCCAGCAGCTTGCTGGGAGTCAGGGCACTAGCCCAGACAACATGCAGATGCTGATGTCCATTGTGGGCCAGTATGCTCGCTCTTCCCTCAAGCAGACTAGCCAGACTGCCGGTCGCAATGAAGCCGAGGCCATGGTAGATAAATTCGCTGGTACTGGCCCCAGCATGGATGCCATGCAGGCTCTATTTTCGCCCCAGCAGCGGGAGCAAATCGCCGACACCGCTTCCCAGCGTACTGGCCTTAACCGCGATACCATCTTGTCGCTATTGCCGATTGTAGTTCCCCTGGTGCTTAAGTTTCTTCAGACCGGGTCGAGCAAGTCGGGGGTGCCTCGGCAAAATCAGCCTAACTCAGTTCTCAATATGTTTTTGGACTCCGACAACGATGGGGACGTCGACATGGGAGACGCCATTTCTGTTGCGAGCCGGTTTCTCACAAATCGCTAGCCTCGCTATTTAGTGGGCGGGCGGAATAGCTTTTCAACCGCTGCAACAATCGCCTGTCGCGGCAATAACCGCGGCAGGTTTGCTGTAATTTGATTCATGATGCTACCGCTGACCATAACGGGAGTGTCCGATTCCAGTGCCTTGAGGATATCTTCAACAACCTCTTCCGGGGAGGTGGTTTGCTGCATGCCACCTCCAGAAAAGCTGTCTGGAAACCCTGCCTCATCAAAAAATCGCGTCTCTGTTGGGCCTGGGCAGATGCAGGAAACGCGGACGCCGTTAGACTTTACTTCTGCCCACAGCGCTTCGCTAAAGCTGAGCACAAACGATTTCGATGCGGCGTATACAGATAGATAGGGAATTGGTTGAAACGCTGCAATTGAGGCAATGTTGATGATGTTGCCCCGCCCACGGGCTGTCATAGCGGGCAAAAACTGGTGCGTCAGATCAACCAAGGCTAATATATTTAACCGCACCATATCTAAGTGGCGCTCTCGGGGGCGATCGCTAAAAGCACCATACTCCCCAAATCCGGCATTATTCACCAAAATATCGACATCAATGCCCTGCTCTTCTACCGCAGCGCGTACGGTCTGGGCGGCATCTGCTGCTGTCAAGTCCTGAACAATCACATCAGCGCGAACACCATGATGCTGAACTAAGTCGGCTGCCAATGCCTTGAGGACAGTCTCTGACCGCGCCACGAGAACAAGATTGATGCCGCGCTCAGCCATGGCTTGGGCTAAGACTTTACCAATACCGGAGGATGCCCCTGTAATTAACGCCGTCTGCATGCTGCTAAGTTTTGTTAACACTACTCCAAATCTTAGCGGGTTGCGTCAATATTGGCACCCCGCTCGCCTTGACCTAAAGTGTGGCTATCGCGCCGCTGTGGGCTCATCACCGCGCTGTGGTGACCCAATTGTGCAATTGCGGTTGCCCTACGCCTTTTCTGCTGCGCCACTACAGCTTTAGCACCGCCATAAATGCTTCTTGGGGCACATCCACCGTCCCCAAAGATTTAAGACGCTTTTTGCCTTTGGCCTGCTTTTTCAGCAGCTTCTTTTTCCGACTGATGTCACCGCCATAGCACTTGGCCAGCACATCTTTGCGCAGAGCGGGGATGCGCTCGCTGGCAATGATGCGGCTGCCAATGCTGGCCTGCAGGGGAATTTTGAACTGATGGCGAGGAATAAGCTCTTTGAGTTTTTCCACTAGAGCGCGGCCCACATGATAGGCTTTGTCGCGGTGGACGATGGTGGCCAGCGGGTCGGCGATGTCGCCATTGATCATCACGTCCATCTTCACTAGCGGGTTCTCACGGTAGCCAATGAATTGGTATTCCATGCTGGCATAGCCCCGCGATCGCGACTTCATTTGATCAAAGAAATCGGTCACCACCTCAGCCAAGGGCAGCTCGTACACCAGAGTCGTTCGGCCTTGGGCCAGGTACTTCATATCCTTGAAGTCTCCACGACGATTTTGGCATAGCTCCATCAGGGTGCCGACAAACTCCTCCGGCACAATCATCTCGACTTTGACGTAGGGCTCTTCAATTTTTTCGCGCTCTTGGGGATCTGGCAGATGAGAAGGATTGTCGATGTGGACGATCCCATCTTCTGTGGTGGTCACCCGGTAAATCACCGAGGGGGCTGTGATAATCAGGTCTAGGTTATATTCTCGCTCGAGCCGCTCCTGGACAATTTCCATATGGAGTAAGCCCAAAAAGCCGCAGCGGAAGCCAAACCCCATAGCGCTGGAGGTCTCTGGCTCGTACTGCAGTGCAGCATCATTGAGGCGCAGCTTCTCTAGGGCATCTCGCAGGTCTTCAAACTGCTCAGAATCAGTGGGGAACAGCCCGCAAAACACCATGGGTTTAGCTTCGGTGTAGCCCGGCAGAGCCTGTGCTGCCGGGGCTTTGGCTAGGGTGATGGTGTCGCCCACCCGCGCATCTTCCACCGTCTTGATTGCCGCAGAGAAGTAGCCGACTTCTCCGGCATGAAGCTCGTCTACCGCCATTTGGGTGGGCGAAAGGACGCCGAGCTCGTCAATCTCATGCTCTTTGCCCGACGCCATCAGCTTGACGCGATCGCCCTTGCGCACTTTGCCGTCCATCACCCGGAAGTAGACGATGACCCCTCGATAGGGATCGTAATAGCTGTCAAAGATCAAAGCCCGCAGAGGCTCTTCAATTGTGTCCTGCGGCGGCGGCACCAGATAGACAATTGATTCCAGGATCTCGTTGATGCCAATGCCTTCTTTTGCTGAGGCCATAATTGCGTTGCTGCAGTCAAGGCCAACCACCTCTTCAATCTCTGCTTTGACTCGCTCTGGCTCAGCGCCAGGCAGGTCAATTTTGTTCAAGACGGTGATAATTTCTAGATCATTTTCTAAGGCCAGGTAAACATTGGCCAAGGTCTGAGCTTCCACGCCTTGAGAAGCATCCACTACCAGCAAGGCCCCTTCGCAGGCCGCGAGGGATCGCGATACCTCGTAGGAAAAATCAACGTGGCCCGGAGTGTCAATCAAGTTGAGGACATAGCTTTCGCCATCTTGAGCTTTGTAGTTCATGCGGGCGGCCTGCAGCTTGATGGTGATGCCTCGTTCTCGCTCGAGGTCCATGGAGTCGAGAAACTGCTGCTTCATATCGCGGTTGCTGACCGTGTCCGTCGCTTCCAGGAGGCGATCGGCCAAGGTTGATTTCCCATGGTCGATGTGGGCAATGATGGAAAAGTTGCGAATGCGGGAAACGGGGATGTCGGTCATAATAGTGCGATTTCAGTCAGCAAACGCTGAGATGACGGGCATAAAAATCACCAGGGTTAACCTATTGTAATGCCTCGCATCGGCTCCTTGCAGCGCAGATCGCCCTTAGCTTTGGTTTGATCGCCCCCTACAGCCTTGGTTTTGTAAACCATTGATGCGCCAGGGTTCGAAATGCTAAAAACTTTGGCTGAATGAGTTTAAATAGAGATAATAAGTATGAAGGAAGATAGCGTATTAAATCTACGAGCTTCCCCTCGGGCCCGCCTGAGGTCATATTGTCCAAGATCACATTGCACCGTAGAGCGCACTGTTGCAGAGCGCACTGTTGTTCTCTGCCATTGTTCTCTGCCATCCTAAAATCGCTATAAACGGCGGTCGCCATGCTGTTGCGAAGCAGCAGGCCATCAAGCGCTCTGCCTTGAAGCGCCCTAGCTGCTCGCCAAATTCTCAACCTACTACCCGTTACCGCACTATGAACAATTCAGCCCGATCCAGGTCCATCCAATCCTCTAACGATGTTAGGGCACGGGACGCAATTGATTCTAGTGAGTCAGAGAAGGTAGACCTCTCAGTACAGCTAGACCCCGATCTACTGCGCCAGGTCAACTATTTGACCGATAACCCAAGCAAAGTGATCGAGGTTGCCCTTAGACAGTGGCTACGCAGCGGCGCTCGCCGGGACGATGATTTGACCCGCAATCTAGAGCGAAATCCTCCGGTACCCGCTCGAGGTGAGTGGAATGACTAATCAGCGTATGTCCTAACGCTCACAGCCCTTGGGCAACTATGGCGCCATCGGCGTGGCGTAATTAGGTAAATTCCCTGATTCGCCTCAGGAGATGAGCGCTATCATGAACGGAGCTATGCAGGGTGCTTACGGATACTACAAGATGTCAGCGTTTACGGTGGCGGTATAAGGCTAGTCACACGATGCTGGCTTAGCCGTATGAGAAGGCTATCAGCGTACCTTTTGCGGATTCAACATGACGACGTCCAGTCACTTACCCCTCTCTTCAGCATTGCCCAAGTCGGGAGTGCGGAATCACCATGGTAGACCTGCCGACTTGGAGTTGATGTGCATTCAGGATGAGACAGGGCATTGCCTCTCTGTTTCTTGGCCTGAAGCTAGTCGCTACGGTATTACTACGGAGCAGGTCTTAGGCGACATGGCGGACGCGTCGTTTCAGCCGATCAACCTTCCGCTCTATCTCAGCTATGTCCGCAGCGTTCTCGACAGCCTCAACCCCCTGAAGGTAGATTATCCCTTTCAGGCCCAGGGACAGTACGTCCTCATGAGCCTCACCATCAGCCCTCATCTGCCCGTCAGTCAGCATGTCCGCCGCGTTGTTGTGACAGGTGGCGTTTGTCGAGTAGTCTCTGAGCAAGAGGCGATCGCCTCTGCTCAAAAACCGGCCCGTCCTGCTACTGGCGACTGCGAACAGGACTACCAAATGAGGCTAGCCCAAGCGGCATGGGACATCCGCCGCACCCTTGACATTGAGACCATCTGGCAAAAAACGGTAGATGGCCTAGGGACAGCGCTAGATGCCGTGCGCTGCTTGATCTACCCCTATCAGCCAGGAGTTCAAGAGCTAGAGGCAACCGCAGAGTATTACAGCGCCTCGCTAGCTCCCCTTCCGGCCTGCTGCCTCAAGCTTGCCCAAGAGCCCCAGCTCTCGGGCACAATCACAACCTTGACCCCTGCGCTCTACACCCAAACGGGCCGTGGGTGCGATGTTGCTGGCTGCCAGGCGATCGCAATCCCGACAATATATCAAGATGAGGCAAACGGCCTGATCGTCATTTGGCAAGCTGGCCATGCCCAGCCGCTCAAGCCTCAAGAGGTGACGTTTCTGCAAGAGTTCGCCCGGCAGATCGGCACCGGTATTGCCCACGCAACGCTGTTTGCAGAGAGCCGCGATCTCACTGTGGACTTGCTGCAGGCCAATGAACAGCTGACCAAAAAGCATAGCGAGCTAGAAGAAGCCCACAAGCAGGCGGAGGAGGCCTCCCGGCTAAAGAGTGAGTTCCTGGCCAACACGTCCCATGAGCTGCGCACCCCCCTCAACGCCATGATCGGCTTTTTGAAGCTGGTGATGGACGGCATGGCGGACGATCCAGAAGAGCAAGAAGAGTTCATCAATGAGGCCTACCGTTCAGCGGTTCACCTGCTCAACATCATCAACGACATTTTGGATATCGCCCGCATTGAGGCGGGTAAGATGCAGCTAGAGATGAACCCGGTCACTCTAGACGATCTGCTGACGGACGTCGAGAACTTTACCCGTACCCAGGCCGAGCAAAAAACGCTGCGCTACGAAATTCTGACCCCTGCGACCCGCGATCGCGTAGTCCTGTACGGCAACTACCAGCGACTGCTGCAGGTGCTGCTCAATCTGGTGGGCAATGCCATCAAGTTTACCCATGAGGGGGGCATCACCATTTCAGCAGATGTGGAAGAGGGTCAACAGGATGTGAACCGGCCTCGGATGGTGAAGTTGGGGGTTGCCGATACGGGCATTGGTGTTTCCCTAGAAGACCAAGACAAGCTGTTTCAGTCCTTTAGCCAGGTAGATGGTTCTCGGACGCGGCGGTTTGGCGGCTCAGGTCTGGGGCTTGTCATTTCACAAAAGCTCGTTGAAGCTATGGGTGGCGTGGTCAATTTCTTTAGCATGGGTGAGGGTTTGGGGTCTACGGTGACCTTCACGGTGCCGCTGTATCAAGAGCCTGTCATGGTGGACAACCCAGAGTAGCGAAACCGCAAGATGCTGTGTTCATGGGAATTATCTCTCTTTTGTTACCGACGCTGGTAACCTTCCCCAGCGACCTAGTCGGTGAGCTTGTGATCACCCACGGCTGTACCCCCTAAAATAGATCGCGTCAGTTTGGGGCACAACATTGAAATTACGTCAGCGACGCCGATACATAATAGCGGGGCTCACCATGCTGCTTTTGATATTGTGGTGTTCTCTCGGAGCAGCCCAAACTAGCCCAGAGCCCGTAGAAACGGCCGAACCACTCCCACAGTTTGGCACTGGTGTGCAATATATTGCGCCTGTGCTGCCCCCCGAACTGAGGGATCTGATCGATTCTGGCAATGCATCATCGTCTGATGGCAGAGGATTGACAGTTTGGTTTGATGGTCGTCGGCTGCTGGAGGTTGCGGCGCTCACCGACACCCGGGACGATACGATCGAGCGGCAGCTCGTATCCTTCGCAATCCAAAAGTTTGACCCCAATACGGTCAGCGTTACGCCAGAGCAGCGGGGCAACCTTACGGTGTTGGTGGCCAAGGCTAAGCCCGTTGCATCCCGAGGTGCCGCTAGCACAGAGGACGACTCTGGCGATCGCCAGCCAGACACCATCTCCGCCGAGCTGTTGACGGTGACCATTGCCGACGCTCAGGTCTCTGAATTTGACCTGGGAGGGTTGGATGCGACCTCCCGGGAAGATGTCACTGGGGCGCTAGCGCGAAGCTGGGCCAAAGATATCCAGCGATCGCTAGTGCGGTTCAAAACAGAGCGCCAACCTCAGTTTCTGCTGCAGCGGCTTCAGGCGGCCTGCAGCATCTTGGTGGGGCTACTGGTGATGAGCATGAGTCTCCTGCAGGTCAAGCGGCGGCTAGAGCGGAAGCGGAGTCAAATCGATGACCAGAGGCAGGCGATCGCCCAGCAGATGGCAGATGAACCTGACGATGGCACTCTCCAGTTTGCTTTGGTTCAGCGGGATATTAAAGCACGGCAGCATCAGCGTGTCTATGCCTTAAAGCGTCGCATCATTCAGCTAGGAGAGATAGCCCTGTGGATTGGCGGCGTCGTTGTGGCTGCGGGATTATTTCCCTACACCCGCTGGCTCCAGGTGCTTTTGCTAGAGGCACTGCATATTCCAGGTCAGCTGTTTATTGTGGTGGTGGTGACGTACCTGCTTATTCGCCTGGATGACATTCTGATTGACCGGCTCTTCATCTTCATTCAACAGACCCCCCGCTTCATCATTCACGACTCTCAGCGCCGGACGCTGCGCCTTTCCACCTTTTCGACCGTTGCTAAAAGCATCACCAACCTCCTGGTCATTACGACAGGCATTGTTACCGCGCTCTGGGTCATCGGGGTAAATATTGCGCCTTTGGTAGCTGGTGCCGGAATTTTGGGCCTGGCGGTGTCCTTTGCCGCCCAAAGCCTCATTCGCGATATCATCAACGGGTTTTTGGTTTTGCTGGAGGACCAATACGGCGTAGGAGACGTCGTGATTTTGGATGACGTGGCTGGCTTTGTGGAGAACATGGGGCTGCGCATCACCCAGCTGCGTAACGAAGAAGGTCGCCTGATTACCGTGCCGAACGGGGCTGTTACCGTTGTCCAAAACCTGACCAAGGAATGGTCCAGGGTTGATCTAACCGTCGATGTGTCCTACGCCGCAAATATCGACGAAGCCCTAGGCGTCATCAGCGCTGTGGCGCAGGCTCTAGATGATGACCCCGCATGGGATGGCATCATTTTAGAGCCGCCAATGGTCCTGGGGGTAGACCAGCTCAGCCATGCTGGGGCAACGGTCCGCCTGTGGATCAAAACCTTACCCCTGAAGCAGTGGGACGTGGCGCGTGAGTACCGCCGTCGCCTCAAAAATGCTTTTGACCAAGCGGGCATTGACATTGGCACTCCCCACCAAGCGATTCGGTTTGACGGTCAGCTGTCTTCTGCGCTTTTGCAGTCTGGCATCCGGGCTAGGGCAGAGGCAGAGACAGAAAGCATCAGTCGGTCCGACGTCCAGCCTGAGGGGGAGGTCTAAATGCTAGGCTGAAGTCCTGCGCTATGGGCAGGCCACCCAGGGTGTGGCAAACTAGATCCTGTGTACTAATCTACAGCTGGTGCGGAGGGCCGCCATGGTGTTATCTCAATCCTCAGAGTATGGTGGCCCCCCGGATGCCGAGGAAACGCCGAGGTCTTCGGCTGAGGATGACGCGACGTCTAGCCGCCCTTGGATCGACCTAACGCCCCACCAGCAGACGGCCCTCGACGAGCTGCTAGAGTTTGTCCATGGTCGCCAGAAGCTTCACCTGCTGACGGGCTATGCCGGCACGGGCAAGACGACCTTGATGCAGGCGTTGGTCCATCATCTGAGGCAAGAGGGCGATCGCCGTCCGGTGGTGCTGACAGCGTTCAGCAACAAGGCCACAAAAGTGCTGACGCGGATGGCGGACGATTGGGGTCTCGATGTCGACAGCATGACCTGCTGCAAGCTTCTGGGCCTCAAACCCGAAATCGATTCCCAGACCGGCAGGCAGCTGTTTCGTCCCGATTCCAGCAGCGAAAACCGGTTTGACCGCTACAAGCTGGTCATTGTAGACGAAGCCTCTATGATTGACGAAGAGCTGTGGCTGCTGCTGACGGCGTCTGTCGCAGACCTGTACAAGCGCACCCAAATCCTGTTTGTGGGTGATGTGGCTCAGCTTCCTCCCGTGAATGAGGGAGACATCTAAAGTCTTTGGCCAAATCCATGACCGCACCGATCTCACCGAAGTGGTGCGCTACGGCGGGGCCATTGGGTCTCTTGCCACCACGATTCGCCAGCACCTGCACACCCAGCTTCCGCCATTTGTCACCAATACCAATGGCGATCGCACCCAGGGCACGTTTGCCCTGCGCCGCCCCCAATGGAAGCAATTGCTGATCCAGGCGTTGCAGAGCGATGCCTACCGCCGAGACTCAGATTATGTACGCGCCCTGGCTTACACCAACGCCCGTGTCAACCAGCTCAACCGCGCAGCGCGGGGCGTCCTCCATGGCCGCGATGCCCCACAGTTCGTTGAGGGGGAGCGGCTGATGGCCAATAGCCCTTGCTGGGTGGGGGAAGCCCTCGTGCTGCAGAACTCAGAGGAATGTGACGTGCTGGCTGCCGTTGAGGGAGAGGAAGGACCGTGGCAGGTCTGGTTTTTGGAGGTTATGACTGACGGGAAGAAACACCGCAGCTTGACGGTGCTCCATGACAGGAGTCGAGGCTTGTTTGATTCGCTGCTGAAACAGTATGCCGAAGAGCGCCGCTGGCAGGAGTTTTGGGAGCTAAAAAGTCTCTTTCATGATGTCAACTATGCGTACTGTTTAACGATTCATAAGTCCCAGGGGTCGACGTTTCAAAATGTGTTTATCGACATGCCCAATATTGGCATCAATCCCAACGTTGGCGAGCGGAATCAGCTGCTCTATGTTGGGGTGACCCGAGCAGCGCAGCGGGTGTTTTTGCTGCAGTAGAGGGTGGGACTAAGCAAGTGGGACTAAGCGCAGTGACCTGTTAGTTAACAAAACCTTTTGTCGTAATTGATCCGCAGTTGTTCAGATTTTGGTCGCAGTTGGGTCATGTTGTAGCGATCTACAACCGCTAACTAGAAGTCTCAAAGTTGTTGATCCAGTTGTTCCACGAGAGTAGACGCGACTTAAAATTAAACCAACTTGAGCTCCTGCCCCGGCCTACATGTTGCATATCATTAAGGACAGCTTGCAAAATTCTGCCTGGTGAAATCTAGATGGATCTTATGACGTACGAGACATATGCGTGCGAGACAAAGGCACTAGGCGCTCCCATGCCACAGCCGCCTGTCCACCAGTACGAGTAAGCATTCATGACTGTTGCGTATCCCCACCTGCTGACCACTCCTACCAAGGCCGACATCTTCAATGCCATTAACACAGCTGTCGGAAAGCGACGGGCCATGCGTCCGAAAGCGCAAGAGCGGTGGATCACTCTGTCGCTGCCGCTCCCGCCCATAGATTTGCTGGCCGCGCTGGTAGAGCTACAGACGAACGGCCATGAGTTTTATTGGGAGAGTCCTCAGCTCGCCGAAGGGCTAGCCGCAGCGGGGATTGCAGCGCAGTGGACCGGGTCAGGTCGCGATCGCTTTCACCAGGCGCAACAGGTAGCTGACAGCTGGTTTGCCAGAACCCAAGATATTGCTCTGGGCACATCCTCAGGGCTCCACGTCCTCTGCCGGTTCACCTTTGCAGATGGCGATCGCCATCACCTGCAGGTTGAAGAACAGCCCTGCTCTGCCACCGCGGCCCCTTGCCTGATCATTCCCCGCTGGCAGGTGACCCGGTGTCGCGCCACATACCGATTTACCGCTACTCTCTGTCTGAGCGACCTTGGTCACACCTCTGCCGTAGAGGTCGCTTGTGATAACATTTGGCGCTGCTATACCAATCTGCGTCAAATGGCGGTCCTCCCCCAGCTCGATATCCCTAACCTGCGCTCCTCCGCTCGGCCAGTGGCACTCCGAGCATCCCCGTTCCGAGAGCAGCAGTTCCTCAGCAGCGTCAAGGCGCTCTTAACCGCTATTGAACGCCGCCACCTGACAAAGGTCGTTCTTGCCAGTGCCCTAGACCTCACCCATCGATCATCTTTTTCTGCCGTGACGGCGCTGCGGCTGTTGCGGCATCGTCACAGCGGCTGCCATATCTTTGCTACGCGATACGGCGATCAGCTCTTCCTAGGGGCAAGCCCCGAGCGTCTGTTTCGCATCCGGCGGCAGCGTCTCTCTGCCGACGCCATCGCCGGGTCATCGCCTCGGGGCAGCACAGCAGCGGCAGATCGCGCTCTAGGGGAGACGCTGCGCCACAGCGAAAAGGAGCTGCATGAGCACCAGATTGTGGCCCACTTTATTGCCGGTCAGCTGCGCCAGCTGGGGCTAAAACCATCATGGTCACCCCATCCTCAAATCCTTCGTCTCGCCAATATCCAGCACCTACACACGCCACTGACCGCCCAAGTCCCGGCCAACATCCATCCGCTGCAGATCGTGGCTAGCCTCCACCCAACCCCTGCCGTAGCTGGCCTGCCTCAGCGGGCTGCCTGCGATGCCATTGCCGAGCACGAACCATTTGAGCGATCGCTTTATGCTGCTCCCCTAGGCTGGATCAGCCAGCAGCGAGATTGTGAGTTCATTGTCGGCATCCGTTCAGCCCTGATCGATGAAACCCGCATTCGACTGTACGCTGGGGCCGGCATCGTTCAGGGCTCTGTTCCGGCGAGGGAGTGGGCCGAGGTCAACATGAAGCTACAGGCCATCGCTTCTGTGCTTTCCCTTAGCGACGCTATGGCATAAGCATTTTTATACCCAGACTGGGCTCAGCTCAAGTGATAAAATCGAGCAAATTAACCATCTCTCTACACTTTACCGTGGGCATTATGGGCTTCATCAACCTGATCCAGTTTGGGCTACGCAGCGTTGTTGCTGGGTTAGCCGTTGTGGTCTTGACCCTGACCTGGGCTTCTGGCTCGGCAGCCGCAGATGTCTCTGACGCCGCTGACCTAGCCCAAACGACAGCGGCTCAGGCAGTCGTCATGAGCACGTCTGACCCCGACCAGACCTTGGGCAAAGCGACATTTACCGAAACGGCAGATGGCCTAGAAGTATCCGTCTCTTTGAGCGACGTCCCATCCGGGTACCACGGCTTTCACATCCATGAAGCGGGCAGCTGTGCCGACGGCGGCAAGGCAGCGGGAGGTCACTATAACCCAATGGAGGTCAAGCATGGTTACTTGCCCTCTGAAGGTCTTAGCAATGCCCATGCTGGTGACCTAGGCAATATCTTTATCTCGGCTAGCGGCAGCGGCACCTTGACCGAGACCATTCCAGAACTTTCAATCAACGACGGCACGACCGCGATCGCAGACCTCGCTGTCATTCTTCACGCCGAGCGCGACGACTTTGGCCAGCCGACTGGAAATGCGGGCGGGCGCATTGGCTGTGGGCTGATCGAATGATTGATCGGCCAGTGATTTGGCGGCCAGCGATTTAGCGGGCAATAATAGCATCTGGTGGTGCCACCATCTGCTGATCGCCATGGAGGTGGTTCTGCAGCCGCCTCACTTGAACGGCATAGGCTTCGATTGCCTCCTTGGCTTGGACAATATCTGCCTTGAGGAACGCCTCCCGCTGAGCCAGCCGTAGCCAATCTTGCTGCTGCTGCTGCAGGGTTTGAGCCAAAAGCTGTAGCGTCTGCTGTCGGCCTTGCACCATCTGCAGCCGGTGAGCTTTGGTGATCCAAGGCTCAACATAGGCTAGCCGCAGCGGGTTCTCTTTAATGGCCTGCTCGAAATGAGGCGAGAGGCGTTGCGCCGGTTGTTGGGTCATCTCTGCAATCGTAGCTTGAAGCTGGTCAGAGACCTGTTTATGCTGCGTGAGCAGCACGTCTTGAGATACCGTTGGCGCAATCTGGTCGTGCTCCTTCGGATTCCAGACCGGACTGCCCAATGCCGCCGCTTCTGATGCTGCCCCAACCTGGCGGTCGATCTGCTGCCACTGCTGCCACTGCTGCTGATAGTCTGGATTCTGGTTCAGGATATCGACAACTGATAGCTGGACATGCATCCCCAACTGCACGTTCAGCTGCTGCAAGTCTCGCTGTAATGTATTGGCTTCCCACTCTAGTCGCTCCTGCTGAATCTCAGCGCTGCGCAAGCGCTGGGCGATCGCCTGGGCCGCCGCCTGGGGGTCGCTGATGGTGTATTGAGCTTGAAGACTTTGAAGGGCAACCTGCCGTTCAGAGAGATAGCGCCGCAGCGTCGCCATTTGCGTTTGGACATGGTTTAGATCGCGGCAAACGGTGGAGCAGCTTTGACTGTCAGCCTGAACCGGCTGCTGAGCTTGGTCCGGTTGCGGGTCTGCGGGTGCAGGGGGCTGCGCATTGTCCCACTGCAGCCCTGTGTCATATGCCGACAACGTCACCGCCGTCAGTACGGCGGCAGTCCCCGTGACGGCTATGGGCATCAGCCAATCCGGTATTGTGGGGTTGCTCTTACCCGGCTGTTGCCGCACCGACGGGGACAGCTGCGATCCATTCGCTGTGAGCTGAGAACGGGTCAGGGAGGAAGACTGGGCGGCCTGCATGCAGAGTCCTGTCGCCATACCGGCATAGGCTATACGGTTACCTATGCGTGGCAAAGCTGACTGAGCCGGACAATTTCAGCGATCTTACTGCCTATGCTCAATGGCTTAGGATAATTGCTATATGGAGCGAGGGTGCCCAACAAAGGCTCAATGCTCAAAGATGTTCTTATATTGCAGTAGGTCGAGATCAACCAGGGTTGGAAGGCAGGTGAAGCAGGCTTGAGCCAAGTCCCAACGCCCCTCCCGCTGGAGCATGACCGTAAGCTGCTGCTGCAGGCGATGCAAGTAGCGTACATCGTTGGCAGCGTAGGCAAGCTGCTCTTCAGACAGATTCGCTGCATTGCCCCAGTCCGAGCTTTGGGCCTGCTTGTCTAGTTCTACCCCTGCAATCTCGTTGACCAGCTCCTTGAGTCCGTGACGTGGACTATAGGTGCGGGCCAGCTTGCTGGCGATTTTAGTACAGAAGACAGGATTGACCTCAATGCCCAAGTTATGTTTGAGAGTGGCTACGTCGAAGCGGGCAAAGTGAAATATTTTCATCACATCGGTTTGCTCCATGAGCTGCTTCAAGCGGGGCGCTTCTGTCTGCCCTATGGCAACGCGGATCGCGCAGGCATTGGCATTGGGGTCGCAGATCTGCACCAAGCAGAGGCGATCGCGTTGGGGAATGAGCCCCATGGTTTCGGTATCGACAGCAATGGCGCTGGCCTGTCGATAGCGCTGCAGCGCCACATCCGTCAAATCGCCCTCGAAGATCTCAAAAGTGTCCTGGCTCATAGCCCTGTTTTGCTCAATATGCCCTATGACTGTAGTACGAATGCCAATAGGATGACCAGTGAACTGGCCCCGCGCGCCCCGCAGTTGAGCGTATCGGTAGGCATTGGTGGGCATCGGTTGCAAAATTGGTAACGCCAATCGAATATGATCATGATTCCCATAGATTAAACCTATGTCTACGTCTCCAGGCCTAGCATTGCCGCCCACGGACCCCAGTATCGACCAGCTGAACGACATCAAAGCGCAGCTGGATTTGATTCTGTTGGCATTAGAGGCTCTGGCGGGTATCGGATCAGAGGCAATGCTGCAGGCCGCTGAAGCCCTAGGACTATCCCAAGTCATGGGAGATCGCATCACCTTATGGCGACTGCGCCAGTCGAGCCCATTGCGCAAAGGTCAGGGGCGCAAACGCCTCGACGTGGACGAAGCGCGATCGCTAGTGCTCATCACCTGCTACTTGGCAGCGGAGCAGGAGGAGCTGATTCGGCGAGCCGTGGCGCTGCTAGAACAGCTCACAGCCCAGGGAACGCCGCCCCACCACACGGCCCTGCTCGGAGACTATATCGATGCGTTCAGCAATCTATACCAGGAGCGCATGCGGGCGGGAGATGAGGTTGCCACCGATAGTCTGGCCCATCTGGCGCTAAAGCTATTGATAGACCTGCTGTTCTATAGCGCTGCCGCTGGGCCTCGGCGGCTATGGCTAGCGCTGCTAGAGCGCGCTGCTTAGAGATCCCGTCATGCTGCAAGCCACAAATTCTATGGACGCTATTCGTCGCTATAGCCCACCCACCTGCACCTTAGAGCTGCTGGCCCATAGGTCGCTCCTGTCCCGCTGGACCCAGCGCCCGGTGTTGAGGGATATTGAGTTTCGCCTCAGCTTCGATGGCCCCCAGCGCCCCATGGAGGAACGCCTGTCCGTGGCAGGGAACCAAGCGCAGCTCGAGGCGATCGCCTCTGTAGTGCAGGACTATGTGCAGATGGCCTTGACCCGATCTTTGCCACAGATGGCCTACCAGCTCCAGCCCGGCCAGACGCCAGCTCCAGGTTTTCAGCGCCCCCAGTCCCAGGACTTGGCCTCACCGCTGGCCTCACCACCAGAGCCATTGCCAGAGCCATTGCCAGAGCCATTGCCAGAGCCATTGCCCCTAGAATGGGCCGCCCCGTCGGCGTCCCCACCTACAGCCAGCCTCAGACCGCTAACGCAGCTCAGGCATCGGCTACAAATCAACATCGGAGTCCAGCCCACATCTATCGATCTCTCTACGATGGAGCTGGTTGATTTCGCCGATGCATTAGATGCCTACGGGCAGGACGGGGTGCTTGAGGTAGCGGCCCCTTCCCGACAGAGACCTAGCTGGATCCCTGCCGCTGCTGCTGCTGTGCTAGTCGTTGGGGTCACCGGAACGATGCTGCAGGTGATTCGCAATGCGACAGGGCCAGAAACAGCGCAGGATGTGGCAATGCAGTCAGAGATGGCAGATTCTGACGCTGTAAATTCCAATGCTGCAAATTCTGGGTCAATTGAGCAAACTGAGAGTCAGCAGGCAGATGCTACCGCCCCAGAGCGCGCATCAGAGAGCACAGCAAACCCGGCGATCGCTGCATTCCCTGAATTTGAGGTAGCCCCAGGGAGCGGAGCACCGCAGAATGCTGCTCCCGCTCCGGAAACGGCACCAAACCCAACGGCACCAAGACCAACGGCCCCAATGTCGCCCACCCAGGCGGAGCCTCCAGAGTCTGTAGGGGCGGCCCGTGACGAATCCATTCCCCCAGAGCTGCGGGCCATTCCACCCATCGAAGCCGGTGCCAATGCTCAAGAATCTATGGCATCGCGCACCAATTCACCGGCGATGTCCCGCGATGCCCGTCGCCCGAGTGCCCCAGAGCCGCTGTCTCCGGGACCAGCGCCTATCAGCCCTAGCGAGACAGTGCGGCAAGTTCAAGATGCGCTGCAGGCCCGTTGGCAGCCTCCAGAAGGACTAGGGCAATCGCTAGAGTATCGGGTGAGCGTAGCGGCAGATGGAACTCTGCAGCGCGTATTGCCGATTGGGGATACGGCCCAGGCGTATTTACCTGATGTTGTGGCCCTGCAGCTAGGAGAAACAGTCAGCGCCCCGATGGCGTCGCAGTCGCCCCCGATTCGGGTTGTGCTGCGGCAAGATGGGCGAGTACAGGCTTTTGTGGAGCGACTGTAGGCGTCTGAGCTTGGGGAGCATTGCCGGATGTGCCTTTATGGCTGGCATCATAACGGGCACCACAATTGGCATCAACATCGGCAACTACCATGGCGTCTTCTGTTCATATTCTTGGCCTAGACATCGGCACAACCAGCACCAAAACAATTGTGTTCACGGCTGAGGGCAATGTGGTCGCGCAGCAAACGGCCTACTATCCGCTGCTGTCCCCCCAGCCGGACGTGCAGGAGCAAGACCCGGCGGTGATTTATGACGCGGTAACCCAGAGCATCGGTATCGTGATCGAGGACGCCGGCTGTAGCGATACCCTAGCGGGGATTAGCATCAGCGCCGCAATGCATACCCTGATCGCTGTAGATGCCCAGGGAGCGCCCCTCACCCGCAGCATCACCTGGGCCGATCGTCGCAGCGCTCCCTGGGTAGATCAGATTCGCCAGCGGTGCGACGCCCATGCCCTCTATACCCGCATTGGGGTTCCGCTGCATCCCATGTTGCCGCTGGTGAAGCTGCTGTGGCTACAGCATGACCAGCCTCAGGTCTTCCAGCAGGCGGCTAAGTTCATTTCCATCAAGGAATATATTCTCCACCGCTGGTTTGACTGCTTTGTTGTAGATCACTCCATCGCTAACGCCACCGGCCTGTTCAATATCTATGAGATGGACTGGGATGGGGAAGCCTTGGGCCTAGCAGACATCAGCCGCGATCGCCTCTCTGAGCTGGTGCCGACAACCCACCGACTGCAAGGCATGAAGCCCTCTGTTGCCGCCGCCATGGGCCTCGCTGCCGATGTGCCGGTGGTGGTGGGGGCAAGCGATGGCGCTTTGGCTAACCTGGGCGTCGGAGCGATCGCCCCAGGCCAGGTTACCGTGACGGTGGGTACGAGCGGCGCGGTGCGGGCATCGGTGACAACGCCACAAACAGACCCTGAGGAGCGGCTGTTTTGCTATGCTCTGACCCAAGACCGCTGGGTCATCGGTGGCGCTACGAATAATGGCGGCATCGTGCTGCGCTGGGTCCGGGATCACTTGGCAGATGCGGAAGTGGATACGGCTCAGCTATTACAGACCGATCCGTACAATATTTTGACCCAAATTGCTGCCACAGCGCCCGCCGGTTCAGCAGGGCTGCTCTTTCACCCTTATCTCGCAGGCGAGCGATCGCCGCTGTGGGATGCCGACGCCAGGGGCAGCTTTTTTGGTTTGGCGCTGCACCACACCAAGGCCCATATGATGCGCGCCGTCTTAGAGGGCATTGTCTACAATCTGCAGATGATTTTGCAAGCGGTGGAGGAGGTTGCAGGTCCAACTCAAATGGTCCATGGCACAGGCGGCCTGACGCGCTCGACGCTGTGGCTGCAAATGCTGGCGGATGTGTTTGACCGAGAAGTGACGGTGCCCAAAATGGTGGAGGGCTCCTGTTTGGGGGCGGCAATGCTGGGGCTGTATGCCCTGGGCTATTTGGACAGCCTGGAAGCTGGGCTGGCTCTGGTGGGCAAGGGCGATCGCCACAAGCCAGATGACGCGGCGGTGATGCGGTACAAGACTATTTTGCCGCTGTATGGAGCCTTGGTGGATGCGGTGAAGCCGCTGTATGGAGCGCTGTCACGGGCGGAGCATGATGCGGCGGTTTGACCCCTGCTGGTCATTTCTGCGCATCACACCACACATCACACTACAGAGGATAGATGTCTCTTTTCCTTGAGGTTTGCTAGGGTCAAGGTAGGCCCCAAAGGACAATATTGCCATGCAAATTCAGAGCCCCAAAAATTATCTTGTTGCAGTCTTCTCCAATCGGGTTCAGGCTGAGGCAGCCTACGCCGAGCTGCAAGAGCAGGGACTACCGATGGATCAAGTGGATATTTTGGGCAAAGGCTACAAAAGCGCCGACCAATTCGGTTTGATTGACCCCGATGAAGAAGCCGACAATCAGTCCAGTACCCTCATCCCCTGGCTGATTCCCTTTGGCTTTGGTGCCGGCTATTTATTTAACCTGCTGACCGATATTCGCCTGGTTCAATGGGCCGGTGCTTTTGGCAACCATATCATTGGCGGTATCTTTGGCGCGGCAGCGGCAGGTATGGGAGCCTACGCCACCGGTCGATTTGTGGGCTGGACCACCGCCAGTGGCGATGCGATCGCCTACCGTAATCGCATCAATCAAGGGAAATACCTGATCATTGCCCAAGGAAGCAGTGATTTGGTCAATCGCGCCACCCTGACGCTGCAGCCGTTTCAGCCGGAGAATCTGCAGGGCTATGCTGAGCGCCCATGAGTGCCCATAAGCGCCGGTCTGTAGTTTCCTATCGGCATCCATGGCTCAAAACAAGGTCTCCATTGGGTAATTCGTAGATGCCTTGGGGTTCGATGATGGGGGCACCGGGTTGCCAGCTGCCTTCAGCTCCAGGAATCG
>JGI12210J13797_10005735_pt1 | contig 21320 bp, 18 predicted proteins | sample ElkSlonscriptome_3_FD_13797 | JGI IMG/M metagenome (IMG submission 13797)
AACGCCCTCTTCGCGCCTTGGCACGAGCCGCGCTGACGGCGTTCTGACCCCACGAGGGTTTCACCACGGGCTGCTAGCCCGCACGCCGTCGTGTGTGCGGGCGACCCCAACGCGAACGCCCCGCGGCCGCTCGGATCATCCGTGCGACCACGGTCGGCGACCTCGTCGGTCCGATAGCTCAGTTGGTCAGAGCGGCGGATTCTTAACCCGCAAGTCGAGGGTTCGACTCCCTCTCGGATCGCCACGGTCCCCTGGCTCGACCTGGCAGAGCAGCGAGCTTTCAACTCGCGGGTTCCGGGTTCGAATTCCGGGGGGATCTCCAGTTCGTACGTTCACGAGCCGGGGTGGCCATCTGCCACCTTCGGCCGACATGGGTCAGTAGCTGAACCGGTTGCAGCGCTCGTCTGTTAAACGAGAGGTATGCGGGTTCGAGTCCCGCCTGGCCCTCCATGATCGCCCCCGCCCGCGTCGCCTCACTTCGGAGGTGGCGCGGGCGAATCCTTGCTTCTCTGCTACGATGCCTGCGTGTTCGGCGGATCCAAGGGAGGGGCTGCGATCCTCGTGATGGCGCTGGTGCATGCGCCTGCCTGCGCCGACGTGGTGGTGGGCCAGTTCGACGCCAGCTCGGGCGAGGCGTCGGATTCCACCTCCACCTCCACCAGCGCGCCGCCCGATTCCACCGGCCCCGGATCCACGGGCTCGAGCTCCACCGAGGGCACCGGCTCCGGCACGAGCGGCGCGGAAGAAGGCTTCGTGCCGCCCGGGTGCTTCTCCGACGACTTCGAGGACGGCGTGATCAGCGAGGCGCTGTGGAATGCCTGGGTCGAGGAGGATGCCTCGGTCGAGGAGGTCGCGGGCCAGCTGAAGTTCACCCCGCCCAGCCTTGGGCTGTTCGACACCGGCTTGACTGGCAGCTACCTCTACGACTTTCCGTTCGACGACACCACGGTGCGGCTGCAGCTCGGCACCCTGCCGCCCCTCGACGACCCGTCCGGCTTGTTCCTCATCGTCTCCGATGACACGCGTGTGGTGCGGCTGCAGGCCAGCGGCGGCAACCTGCGTGCGGTGAGCACCGACGACGAGGTCATGGACTACTCCGAGGTGTTCCCGGCCGAGCCCTACCCGGCCTGGCTGGGGATCCGAGCGGAGGGTCCCACCGTGCACTTCGAGACCTCCGAAGACGGTGAGACGTGGACGACCCTCTCCTCCCACGACCCGCCCGTGCCCTTTGGCGCGTCGCAGGTGCTCATCATGGCGCAGACCTTCGGCAGCAACCCCGACCAGGCCATCATCTCGGTCGAGAGCGTCGAGGTCTGCGTGCTTCCGTAGGGGGGGGGTGATCGGGCCCTCGGATTAGACCAGCCCGAGGTCGTTCGTGTCGATTGCCAGACTGCCGAAGACCTCACCACGTGGAACTCCACTCATGCCCCGACTCGCCCTCCTTGCTCTCACTGTACCCCTCGCCTTCGGGGCCCTGCTCGCCTGCAAAGACGACGCACCGCCCGAGCCGTCGACGACGGCGATCGTCGATGCTGGCGAGATCTCCCCAGTGCCTCCAGTCGAGGACGGGAAGTCAGCACCACATGACGTCCTCAACAAAGAGTTCCGCACGGCGTATGCCAAGGCCCGTGACGAGCAGCTCGAGAAGATTCCATACACAATCATCGCCAGCGGCGACGAGCTGATCTTGCGTAAGGGCAACGAGACAGAGCGGGTGCGCGTCTTGCTGCCGCACTACCACGTTCCCAAGACCGCCGCACACATGCCTCTCACGGCCTGGCTGCTCCTTGGCCCGATGCAGCCCAGCAACGCCGCCGAACTCTTCGAGCAATTCAAAGCGCAACTCGAGAGCGCGGAGGAGATATACGACGAACTCGATGCGTCCGATGAAGACATGAAGAAACTGAAAGAACGCTTCGAGAATGAGTCGGGCGGTAGTTCGGACGACCCCATGACGAAGGAGGCCAAGGCGAAGTGTCTCCCAACATGGAGCCGTGATCATACAGACGTCTCCGTCAAGGGTGTCGTCAAGGATCTCATTGACGACACCAAGAAGTTCATCGCTGACAATCCCAAGAATGCTGGAGACCCCAACTCTTCGAAGAAACTCCAAGACTTCATCGACTGTCAGAAAGACAACATCGAGAAAGCGATCACATATGCAGCCTACGCACAGATCATCGAGACCCACGCTGTCGTCGAGGAATGGACGAAAATACCGGGGTTCACACCGGCAGAACTGCACGTCGTGGTGATCGGACCCAAGCTACCAAGGGAACGAAACACGTTAGTCCAGTACTTCTCCAGATACCTCGAGGGCGATAGCTCAACGGAAGTCGTCGAGGGCGAAGACCCGCGGCTCGTCTACGCCGAGACCCTCTTCTACGACAAGGCCGAGATCGAGGCCACAGCGCTGGGTCTGCTCGGCACGAACCGCCTCGACTACGAGATCGGGAATGCGTTCTTCGGAGACCGGAAGATGATGACCCACGACATTCTTGCGGATGCTGCCGAAGAGTGGATCAAGAACAAATTCGCATCGCAGCCTACCTCGCCCTCGCCCTCGCCCTCGCCCTCGCCCTCGCCCTCGCCCTCGCCCTAAGTAGCTCTGGGGCGGGCCCGTGGTGGATCGAGAATCGCGGCGGTGTATCGAACGCCAAGCTGGATGATCCCGAAGCGCTCATGCTCGATGATCCCGAGCGGACCGCGAGGCCGCGGAAGCGGCTCCCGCACCTCGCCGACCGTCTGCTCCGCGAGCGTGCAAAGGTGCGCCGTCTTCTTCTCGTCGCTCGGATCCCGCACCGTGCTCCGCACCCGATAGCCCCCGCGTAGGAGCTCGGCGACGAGGTGGCTGGCGATGAAGCCCGATGCTCCGGTGACGCAGACGAGATCCTCGGGCTGGGCGGAGGATTGCGGCTCGGTCATGGGCGGGAGGGGCGGGCTGTAAAGCACCCACGACGTGGCGCGCGGCGGACTTGGGAACGTCGATCTACGCCCGCACCTCCAACAACCCGCAACTAACCCATGGAGCTCAGCAAAGCGGGCCTAGACATGAGACTATTCGAACTCATTCTCGATCCTCTTATAGACAAGATCCGATGGGTCTTCCGAGGCATTGTAGGCCGTGTTCTTGCGCTCGAATCGAGCAAACACGCCGTCGCCATCGACATCACCTATTGCCCTGGCGAGGATCTCGCATCGGTCCAACCCCTCCCCCTGCTCCAAGAGCCTCCACTCGAGTGAATAATGATAACGATGATCAATGAACTGCCTGAACTCCGCAGTCTCCCACTCTGAAACATCCCATGCTGCAGAAGAATACTCCCAAGGCCGCTCCGGCTTCCGTGGAGGATCGACCGGAGAGCACTGCTTTTCAGGCCCTTTCGTGCAGTCCACCGCCAATGGAGGTGTCGGCCCGATACTCCCATTCGGGGTAACCGAGCAGAGACCAAACTCTCCGTGCTTATCGTTCGACGTTGCATCCATTATCTTCGCAATAGCAACGATCGCCTCACCTGTCGCAGCCTTCCTCCGAACACGCTCTACAGCTGAGAAGTCCTCCAGTTCATCGGGCCTCGCAGAAGGCAGCTTCGTCACCTCAGGCTTCACTGGCTGCTCGGACGTGGGCCCGTCCGCCTTACACGCCAGGCCAAGTCCAGCTAGGAGGAGCACGGAGATTCTCTGTCTCGAGCTGACCATCATCCTACTCCGCCAACTGCGCGGCTGCTTCCTGACCGAGTCCATACTGCCTGATGAGAATTCCCTTGACAAGGCTCGTGAGGACCAATTTTCCAGCTCCAAGCGGCCAGAAATTTCCGCGCCCCGTCGCAGCATTCTCAAAGGTTGCATCCCCGAGCCGATCGAGCATCTGGTTGATCTGACCGCCCCACGGACAGGACTTTAGCTGCTTGGCGAACTCCTTGTCCTCCACGATGCTCTTCCACACTCCTCGCACGTACCGGCCCGGCCCCGGCAGCGCCTCTACGCCCGGCAACACGCTCGCCATCCATTTGTCACGACTCGACAATAGTGTCTGACCAACGAACAGTATGGCCATCGCTACCGGCATCGCTACTCCGGTCGCCGTGGTCAGCATGGTCATCGCCAGCTGCAACCCACTGAGCATGATCTTCTCGGCCGCCATTTCCTTTTCTGTCGTGGTCTTCGTCTTGGACTTGTCGACTGCCGAGGCCGCGAGGACCGAGCCCACGAGATCGACCCATGCAGTAGCAATCCCAATGCCCTTGAACAGGGACTTCTCGCTCACGCGATCGAGCGCCTCGAACAAACCCTCGCCTCGGTGAGACGCGGCCTTCATGAAGGTAGGGGACAGAACGAGAGTCTCCGCGAACTCCAGGCCGGCGCTCGACGCATCGAGGATCGCCTTGACTCCGTCGATGGCATACATGGCGGGCTTCTTCTCGCCGTCGGCGAGAGTCTCGTACACCGCGAACAGTGCCACCGCTCCCTTGAAGGCGCGCCAGGCCCGCTCGCTGTCGAACTGGCGACGAATATTTTGCAGCGAACCTGTCTCCCGATCGAATACTTCTAGAGCCGCTTTGCGCTTATCACGGGTTTTCGCAATTCTGTTGAGAGACTCCCACAGGGTCTTCTGTTCATATTCCTCCTTCTTGCTCGCCCCTAGCACCGAACGAAACAATACGCACCTCTTGGTGACCGACGCGACCTGGCCAATATCCTGGGCCTTTCTCCCCACTTCGTGCAACATGGGGGTCAACGTACTCGCCCATAGGCGCACGAAGGTGTCAGTGTGGCTCTTGATTGAGTCCGTCTTCCCGAAGAGTTCAATCAACCGCTTCGAGAGTTCGGTCTCCTTCTCCTTGAGTTCAGTCTCGGGTACGAATGTAGAGATGCGCTGGCTTAGCTCGCGCTCGCGCAACGTGCCCCCCGACTGCGGCTCGATGTCGATGTCTCGGCGCGCTGCGACCCGCATCATGGCGAGTGCCTCGCTACCCAGCAGATCGGACAGCACGTCGGGGGCAGTACCAATCTGCATGAAGGCTTCGACCAGCACCATCTCCAGCATCAACCACTGGCCATACGGGACACGTTCGTGTTCCTCGAGCATGGTGAGGATGAGCGGATCGGAGCGCAACTCGTCGAGTAGGCGACGGGCAGCCGTGTTGCGAGCGTGGGCGAGTTCGTAGACCTTCCCCTGATGCTCGGCTCCGCTGTTCATCCAGATCAACGCCTGCGACAGATTCTTGGCCAATAGTTCCAACGAGTTGTCGCGCAGGCTCCGAGCGTTCGAGATCTGTTGTTTGGTAGGGCGATGGGGCAGGAGATCGCGGGAGAACACCCAGGGTTCGTCCTCACGGGGCTCGGTCGTGCCCCATAGCTCGCGGCGAACCGAGGGCGGCTCAGCGAAGTCGATCATGGCAGTGACGGCGAGGTGGGCATTGTGGACCCGCGACAAGGCTTGACGGATGGGCTTGGTCTTCTCCAAGATTCGCTCGTTCCACCGCCGCACGTGCACCACGTGTTCGATGTAGAATTTCTCGAGCTGCTTCACCACATCGTTCGACGCGACCTCGACCACATACCTCCGCGTCCTCACCAACGCCTGGTAGCGCAGGCTCAGATCCGTGCATCCATCCCGCGTTGTCGACCGTAGACGCGACTCGGAGACGTAGATGATGGTCGGACCCATCTCCACGCCGTACTCGTCGACCACAGTACTACGAAATCCCTGCTCGAAGCGCGCGCGACCGACCATCAGATCATTGAGCGGGCAGCCATCGATGATATCAAAGGTGTACAGCTTCATTACATCGGCCGTCTCAGCCTCGAGCTCAGTGAGGATGAAGTCGCTCTGAGGCGGGTCGAACAAGACGCGAGCGAGCATTTCGTCGGACCAGTAGTCGCGCAGGGTAGGCTTGGCAGGGTCGAAATCATCGAGCCCAAGCGCGAATTCCTCGGGCAGCTCTTGGAGGTTGAGCGCGTAGTAGAACCCGTCGTCGGTGCCTTCGAGCTTCTCATGATCCCGAAGCTTCACGCGACGAATACCAGGAACGATGTCGACACTCATGGAACCTTCTTCCGGGGCACGGGACGATAGTGGAGCGGCTCGAAGTACATCACGCGAGCGCGCTCATCGATGGCCCGCCCGCTGGCGCGAGCCCGACGGCCCTCCAGGCCGATGTGGACGGTGCGACCGTAGTTGTCGACGCCCCAGCCCACCCGGCCCTCGCGAGCGTGGGCGCCGTCTTCGAATTCGAGGCGCAGGCGGTGCAGCTGCTGGCCGGGCGGCTCGGACAGGGCATCGGCGCCACCGCCCCGCACCCGGAACACGGGCGGCCGCAGCCGGTTGGCGCTCGACCACGCCAGCTGCGGGTTGGCGACGATGTCGTCGTAGGCGAGCGCGGGGTACCAGTCGTCGAAGTCGAAGGGGTCGAAGCCGTCGGGAAGCTCCCAGATGACCTGCGCCACCCCGAGGCGCACGATGCCAGGCAGCGTCTCGCTCAGCGGCGCGTCGAGGTTGTCCGCGGAGACGTCGTCGGGGCCGTCGACGGGGCCCGAGCGGAACACCTGAAAGTCCACGGCGTCGCCGTCGGCGAGGCTGGTGATGGCGCTCAGCAGCACGCGGCGGCCACCGGCCAGGGGCAGCCACCGCAGGTCGATGTGCACGTGCGGCGAGCGCTCGGGCTCGTCGACGTGGGAGCGGTACCACAAGCAGCGCTGCTGCTCGCCGTCGACGGGGCAGGCGGTGTGATCGCCCTCGAGACAGGGCGCGCGGTCGTGGTAGGCGGGCAGGCTTCGGTGCACGACCAGCGCGACGCGCCGGTTGGCGGGTGCATCGGCGTCCTCGCCGAGGAGGGGGTTGAACTCCGAGCAGCCGACGGCCGGGTGGGTGGGGTGCAGCTGCTCGGGAGCGACCAGCGGCGAGCAGGCGTGAACGTAGGCGTCGATGAGGGCGGCGGCGGTGAGCGGGCCGCACTCGCCGTCGGGGACCAGGGTGGGATCGCGAGGCTCGGCGTCGGCGTGGCGATGGAAGATGCCGTCGAGGTAGTCCTCTTGGAAGTCGCGCACCGCCGCGGTGGTGAGCGGGCCGGGCTCGCCGTCGAGAGGGCCCGGATCGCAGTGGAGCATGCGCAGCATGGCCTGGTGCTCCCTCGAGCCCCAGCCCTCCTGCTGGGCAACGGCGTCGAGCGGGGCCGGATCGCCGGTGAGCATGGCCAGCACGACCTCGGCGCGTCGCTCGGAGAGCGCCTTGTTGTGGGCCTCGGTGCCGCTGCTCTGGGCGTGGCCGTAGAGCTGGTAGATGGGGCGGGCGTCGGGCTCGAGCAGAGGCTGGAGGGTGGGGTGCAGCAGGCCGAACAGCGCGGCGGGCGAGGGAAAGGCAGAATCGTGGCCAAAGCCGCCGCGACCGAGCGGCACGGCGGGCGCGAGCACGGGGCGCTCGAGCACCAGCTCGTTGTGGGCGCCCACCTCCAGCGGCAGGCCCTCCGGGGTGCGCAGGCCCTCGGAGGTGTATTCGAGCTGGTCGGCGTGGATGGTGAGGGTGCGGGGGCTCATGCGGCGGCTTCCGTGGGCAAGGGCGTGGATGCGGGCGCGGGCGCGGGCGCAGACGCGGGCGCGGGCGCAGACGCAGACGCAGGCGCAGACGCAGGCGCAGACGCAGGCATGGACGCAGGCATGGACGCAGGCATGGACGCAGGCATGGACGCAGGCGCAGGCGCAGGCATGGTCGCAGCGGCTCCCGTGGATGCGGCTCCCGTGAGCGCGGGCGCGGGCGCGGGGCGGGCGGGCACGGGGATCCGCTCGAGGACGATGGAGCAGCGGGCACTGGGATCGATGGGCTCGATCCGGGTGCCCTGCTCGTCGACGAAGCGGCCGGGCCGAGGGGTGCCGTCGGTCTTCAGCACGTAGTCGGCGGTCACGTGCCCCAGCGCCCGGTCGCGCAGCGCCACCGCGATGAAGGTGGGCGCGGTGACGTCGTCGATGCCGGGCCGCACCAGGGGCTCGATGTCCTCGACCGGGGTGGAGACGACTTCGCGGCGACTCCTCGGGCCGAATCCGCCCCCGAAGCCCAGGGTGGACCGGTAGCGCAGCCCGACCAGGCCCCGCTCGACGAGGTCGGCAAAGGCCTCGTCGAGCGAGGGTCGCGCGGGCGCGGTCCACAGCTCGTCCTCGACCAACGCCGCGATCACGCTGCGGTTGGCGGGCTCGAGCAGCAGCCGACGCACCATCCCGAGCAGCGAAGGGCCGCTCGAATGCGCGTCTGCGGGGTGCAGGGGGGTGAATTTGGTGCTCCAGACCTCGATGGGGGTGACGCCATCGAGCAGGAGGAGGTGGCAGGGTCCGAAGGAATCGAGCATGGGCAGCGGGCTTCGTCCCCTCTAGGAATCGGCGAGACCGATCCTGACGCCGCGCGTGCTCTTTTTTTCGATTTCGTCGTGCGGGCAATGCGCCGTGGGCAGGAGCGGGGCGCAGACTCGGAGGCTTCGCGAGGCTCACGGGGCGTGGGGGCGACCGGGGGCCGGGGCGTGGAATACTGGCGGGCACGCCTGCCATGTCATCGACGTTGCTGCTGTTCGACGACCGGATGATCGACCACGACCCCGGGCGGGGTCACCCCGAGCGACCCGAGCGCCTGCAGGCGATCGTGCAGCAGCTGCGCGAGCGCCCGGTACCGGGCACGCAGTGGGCGACGCCCTCGCGGGGCAGCGCGGAGGCAGTGGCGCGCGTGCACTCGCGGGAGCACGTGGCGCTGGTGGAGGCAGCCCGCGGCACGACCCACGCGTTCGATCCCGACACGCTCACGTCGCCGCAGAGCGTGGAGGCGGCGATGGTGGCGGTGGGAGCGGCGATCGACGGGGTCGACGCGGTGCTCGACGGTCGGGCCCGCAACGCGTTCGCGCTGACGCGGCCGCCGGGGCACCACGCGGAGCCGCAAGGGGTGATGGGGTTCTGCCTGCTCAACCAGGTGGCGATCGCGGCCGAGCACGCGCTGCTGCGGCCCGAGGTGGAGCGCGTGCTGGTGGTCGACTGGGACGTGCACCACGGCAACGGCACGCAGCGGGCGTTCTACGAGCGGCGCGACGTGATGTTCGCGAGCACGCACCAGGCGCCGTACTACCCGGGCACGGGGGCGCTGGCGGAGCACGGGCAGGGCGAGGGCGAGGGCTTCACGCTCAACGTGCCGCTGGAGGCGACCGCGACCGATGCCGACCTGCGGCGGGTGATGACGGACGTGGTGGCCCCGGCTGCGGAGCAGTTCGACCCGGACCTGGTGCTGGTGTCGGCGGGCTTCGATGCGCACGCCGGTGACCCCCTGGGAGGCATGGTGCTGAGCACCGAGGGCTTCGCCGATCTGTGTGGAACGGTGCGGGCGATCGCCGAGGCGCGGGCGAAGGGGCGGCTGGTGTTGGTGCTGGAGGGCGGCTACGACCTGGAGGCGCTCGCGGCCAGCGTGTACGCGTGCGTGGAGGTGCTGGCGGGAGCGACGGCCCCGGGCGGGAGCGACCAGCCCAGCGCGGTGGGAGACCGCGCGCTGCGGGAGGCGGTGGCGGAGCACCGGCGCTACTGGCCGGTGTGACGGCCTAGCGGCGCGCCCATGTGCATACGAGGGGGATCCTCGCGGTCTCAGCGCCGCGTGGCTCGAACGGACCCGATACGCAGACGAGACTCTTGATAGGACGTGCGCTGAGATCGGGGCGGATCGGTGAAACGATCGACACGTGCGGAAACCGCGCGCGCCCTTGGCTCCACCAAGGGGGGACCCACGCTCGTCATGACCACTGCACGCCCTGCCTTCCGTGATCGTTCCTGCCTCGTCGGCGGCCTCGTGCTTGCGGCGGCCCTGCTGCTGGGGTGCGAGTCGGCCCCCTCGGGCAACGAGGGGCCCACCGCCCCGGAGCCGGAGGAGGTCGCCAACGCCGAGCCCGAGCCGCTGCCCGAGGGGCTGGAGCACCAGGTGGCCACGTACCTCGAGCAGTACGGGCGGCACTGGCCCACGTTCCGCTTCCACGGGGTGGTGCTGGTGGCGCGAGGCGAGCAGGTGGCGGTGGACCGGGCGTTCGGGCTGGCCGACCTGGTCGAGGGCGAGCCCAACGACACGAGCACGCTGTTTCGGGTGGGCACGCTGTCGGCCCAGCTGACGGCGGCGGCGGTGATGCGGCTGGTGGAGGCGGGCACGCTGAAGCTCGACGACCCGGTGTCGACGCACGTGCCGGGCTTTGGCGAGTCGACCACGCTGGAGCACCTGCTGTCGCACCGCAGCGGCATCCCGAACTACACCGAGGACCGGATGTTCGAGGTGTGGAAGCAGCAGCCCCGCACGCTGGCGGACACGCTGGAGCTGTTCCGCGGCCAGCCGCGAGAGTTCGAGCCGGGCACGGACACGGCGCCCAGCAACTCCAACTACGTGCTGCTGGGCGCGGTGCTCGAGGCGGCGACCGGCAAGCCGTACCCGCAGGTGGTGCGCGAGCAGGTGCTCGAGCCGCTGGACCTGCGCTACACTCGCTACGCGACCGCCGAGGAGCCGCAGGCGGTGGGCATGTCGTTCCACGAGGACGAACTGCTGGAGCTGGTCGAGGGCGTGGACCCCTCGGCGTTCGGCTCGGCGGGGGGGTGGCTTTCGACCTCGGGCGACCTGCTGCGCCTGACCCAAGGGCTGGCCCACGACCGGCTGCTCACGCGCCACGGCACCATGCGCATGCAGGGGCTGACCGACGACGGGCTGGGCTACGGCTGGGGGCCCTCCGTGGTGGAGGGGCACGCGGCCATCAGCTGGCCCGGGCTCATCGATGGCTTCAACAGCGCGGTGCTCTACGTGCCCGAGGACGACACGACGATCATCGTGCTGTCGAACTCCGAGGTGATCCCCGCGGGGCAGATCGTGCAAGACGTGGCCACGATGGTCTACGACGGCGACCCGCCCCGACGCGAGGAGCCGCAAGCCGCCCCCGTGCCGATCGAGGACCAGCTGTTCGCGGTGGGCCGCTACGTGCCCACGCGCGGCACCGAGGAGGCGATGGCCGCGTCGGGAGCCGACACGGCGGTGATCGACGTGGTGCACGTGCGTCGCGAGGGCGACCGCCTGCGCTTCGAGGTGCCCCACCACGGCCGGAAGTTCATGCACCCGCTGTCGCGCAGCCGGTTCTTCTTCAAGGACGGGGTGCAGACCCGCGCCGAGGTGATCAGCCGCGCGGGAGACACCCCGCTGCTGATCCTGGAGGCGGCGGGCAGCGAGGTGCGCTTCGTGCGGGTCGACGAGCCGAGCCCGACGGACGGGTGAGCGGGCGGCGGCGGCAGCAGGGTCGCGAGATCAGGTCGGGCCTGGATCTCGGCGGAGGAGCTGCTCGGTCAGGACGATCTTCACCGCCTCGGTCGTGTCCTGCACGAGGCGCTGCCACGCGGGCAGCTTCGACACGACGCCGTCGATATCGAGGCGCTCGAGCAGGATGGCGCGGTTGCGCGGGAAGCTGGACCGAAACTTCTCGAGGCGCCGCCCCGAGAAGTTGCATGCCGCCACCAGGGCACTGGCGAGGCGCTCCTTGGGGTGGGCGGTGGACTCGATGCGCGAGGCCTTGGGAAGCCCGAGGGGAGAGGAACCCCCAGGGTTCATGGCCACCGTACGGATCGCGGGCTCATCGGTCAGCAGCCACGCCTCGAGCTCCTGGATGGGCACGACCGGCACGTGGGGAGGACAACCCTCGACCTTCGCGATGCCGCCGGCGATGTCGCGCTGAGCCAGCACATCATCGGCGTGATCGGCATCGCGGTGGACGAAGACGAGCTGCGCGCCCGGAACGAGCTGCAAGGCCGCCCGAACCTGGTCGGCGACCTTCTTGCCGGGAGGCTCGGGCAGCGCCGCGAGATCGGGTGCGACCCCTTCGACCTCCACCGCACCCGCACGCACGCAGAGATCTTCGAGGTGAGCGACGAGCCCCCGGTCGGACGAGCCCTCGGTGACCAGCGCGAACCTAATTCGCATGGCCCACGGCACGAGGCTCGACGCTCAATTCCTCGAGCGAGAGCTGGGCGCCCGGCGGGGCGGTGAGATAGGCGAGGATCTCGCCCTTGCCGACGCCGTCGTGATCCCGCTCGTCCCTCCAGGTGCCGCTGAGGGGTCGCAGCCGGAGCACCCGGGTCGAGATGGCGAGGGGTGCCTCGTGGCCCTCGATGGGCAGCTCGACGCTGAGCTTCACGGCCCTGGCGAACAGCAGGGCGTGGTGCTGGAGCTGCACGAAGCCCGGGCTGTGGGTGTTGACGATGACCTGGCGCAGCGGGTTGTCCGGACCGGGTGCTTCGGAGGGATCGACGGCGATCTCTTGGAGCAGCTCCACCATGGCGGGGAGGCGCTCGGGGTGGATGCCGTTCTCCGGCTCTTCCATGCAGACCAGCCCCTCGATGTCTGGATCGGCGTCGAGGATGCTCAGCGCGAGGAAGCGCAGCGTGCCGTCGGAGAGGGAGCGCGCGGGGAGGAAGCCACCGGTGCCCTGTCGCAGCTCGAGGGTCAGCAGATCGCGCCGGTCGTCGCGGTCGACCCTCAGCTCCCGCGCGTCGATGAGTCGGGCGAGGCGGCTGGCCACGGTGGCATAGACCCGCGGCGGATCGGGCTCGGGCTCACCGGCATGGGCCAGTCGGTACAGCGCAGCGGCCATGTGCCCGCCGTCGGGCTCGATCGAGGGGACCGCCGCGAAGGGATCCGGGCTGCGCATGGCGGTGGGCTCCAGCGCGAGCATCCGCCAGCCCTGCATCTCGCGCCGCGCGGCGAGGATCGTGGGCTCCGAGGCCGTCGTGGTGGTGCAGACGATGGTGCGCGGAGCGGTGCGGGCAGGCGACGGTCGCGGGCGCTCGCCGGCGTCTCGGTGGACGTCGATGACATCGACGCCGTCGTCGTCGCTCTTCTCGGTGGAGATGAACGCCTTGCCCGCACGATCGCCGAGGACGACGGCGTCTCGGAAGGAGGGGCTCGCCCAGGAGAGGCGCGCTTCCGCGTCGCTGTGCGGGATGGCGTGCAGGGACTCGTGCCGCAGCACGAGCCGCCCGAGCCGAGCGAGATCGGCCGACGAAGGCTCGTAGCCGAGCCGCAGCTCGTAGCGCAGGAAGGTGGAGGTGACCCGCTCGGCACGACCGAAGTCGTCGGTCACGGCCGGCGACACGATCATCTCGACCACGAACCGCATCTCGGAGACACGCCGGGTGCCGTCGGTCCACAGCAGCTCCTTGGGATCGCTCGGGCGCCCCTGGTCGGAGCGCACGCGCTGCGCGGCCTCCATGATGGGGTGCTCGGCGAGCAACGACAGGAAGTGGATGACGTCGAAGACGTTCGACTTGCCCGTGCCGTTGGGCCCTGCGATGCAATTGAACGGCCCGAGATCGACCTTCAGGTCGATCAGGTTCTTGAAGCCGCTTACTTCGAGCCGGGTCAGCATCGCGGGCGTTCCTCGCGAGGAACGATATCACCCGACCTGGATCAGCGCTTCTTCTTGCGCCGCTTCTTCGCGGGTCGCAGGGCCTTGCGGGCGCGCTTGATGAGCCCGTGCCCGAGCACGTCGTCGGGGTGGATCCCGGCCTCGGCGTCGGCGAGCAGCGTCATGGCGCGATCGATCGCGTCGGGGTCGTCGGTGCGGGCCAGCGCGATGGCCAGCGCGGCGCTGGCCTGGGGGTGGCCGCCGAGCCCCGCGTAGGCGGCCTCGAGGTGCTCGCGGGCGGCGTCGGCCCGGGCGGCCTCGTCGAGCATGACCACGCCCAGCCACATGCGATCGCGATCGTCGAGCGCGTCGGCCTGCTGGAGGGTCTCGAGCGAGTGGCGGGCGGCGGAGCGAGCGTCGGCGAGCATCAGCGCCCGCGCCCGCGCCCCGAGCAGCACGGGCATGTCGGGCTGCTGGAGGATCCGCGCGGTGTCGGCGAAGTCCTGGGCGGCGGCCTGGCCGTCGCCGAGCGCGAGGTGCAGCCGCCCGCGCTGGAGGGTGACCCACGCGTCGGGAGCGAAGGCGGACACGAGCACCGAGCCGTCGAGCCACTCGATCTGGCGGCGAGCACCCTCGGGGGTGGTGACGCCGGCGATGGCGACCTCGCGACGCTCGATGATCCGATCGGTGATGACCGGGATCAGCAAGAAGCCGAGCACGCCCACGGTGATGAGCACGTAGCCGACGACGGGCCACGGCAAGGTCAGCGCCAGCAGCAGCATCATGGTGCCGAACAAGGTCCGAGCGATCCGCCCCTGGAGGGGCCGGCCGCTGCGAGACCACACCGCCCGAGGAAGACGGACGTCCAGGAGATCGGCTCGGGACGCGGTGGGGGTGCTCACGGCGGCCAGGAGATACCGCGTGGGGTCCCGAGGCCGCAATCTTCGGCTTTTGTCGGGCAGGGGCCCACCGCGAGCTAGACTGCGCGACGTGGTCCACATCGCCGCGGATCTCCCCCAGTTCATCCAGCGCCGCGAGCTGGCCTCCTACGAGCAGCGCCTGGCGCGGACGGCCTACGCCTACGGCGTAGACCTGCGCCGAGCCCAGTGGCTGGCCAACTCCACGGTGGGTGACCCCCTGATGCGCACGGTGGACCGCCGCTGGAGCGGTCTGGTGGCGTCCTTGGAGAAGGACAGCGTTCGGCCGCTGCGGAAGGCGCCGCCGACCGCGCTGCTCGAGGAGCTCGCCGGGCTCATCCACCTGCTGCGCGCGCCGCTGCCCACGGTGCGGCTGCTCCGCGCCTCGGCCGCGAGCGGGTGGCCCGCGGTCACGCCGCTGGGCACCACGAATGGGGGCATCCACTGGCTGGTGCTGGACCTCGACCGGGTGATGGCCATGCCGACCGAGGAGCGCACGTTCGCCCTGGCGGCGGGGCTGGGGCACCTCCAGTGCGACCATGGGCCGATCTTCGCGGCCCACCTGATGGCCCAGCGCGGCCGCGGGGTGAGACTGGTGAAGGGGCTGATGCGACCGTGGGCCAAGGTCACGGTGTTCTCGGCCGACCGGGCGGGGCTGCTGGCCACGTGCTCGCTGCCGGCGGCCCTGCAAGCGGTGGAGCGACAGGCGGCGGAGCACGTGGCGTGGATGCCCCGCTGGCCGTCGCTGCAGCTGCGACGCCAGGCCCTGGAAGACTTCGACCGCAGCACGATCATGGCCCGCCGGCGCCTGCTGTCGGACGTGGAGGGCCGCAACGGGTTCACGATGGCGCCGGCGGGGCGCGAAGAAGAGCTCGACTCGATCGCCCGCAAGCTGGCGTCGGCCCTCGGCGGAGCGATCCGCATGGGCGGACGGCTGGCGATGCGCATCGAGGGCTACGAGCGGCGACCGTCGGACGACGACGGCACGGAGGCCGCTCCCAAGGCCGGCGACGCGGCCGAGGCCGACTCCAAGCCCGACTCCAAGGCTGCCCGCTCGCCCGACGACGCCGCGGCGGCCGACGGCGAGGCTCCGCCCCCGCCCGAAGATCCTCCCCTCGACCCAGAGCGCGCGTCCCGACTGGAGTCGGCGCTGCGCGACGCCTGGTCCCTCGCCCGCTGCGACCAGCGCTTGACCCGAAGGCTCGGACTCCTATGACCACCGCTCCCTCGTCCACCCCGGCCGATTCCCCCGCCCCCGACCAGGCCCGGCAGGCCCTGCTCGAGCACGCCCGGGCGCTATGCGCCATCGCGTCGGAGCTGGGGCTGAAGGATCTGTCGCGCAGCATCGAGTCCGACACGCGACGCCGGCTCGACGACCACCGGGTGCGCGCGGTGGTGCTGGGAGAGATCAAGCAGGGCAAGAGCACGCTCATCAACGCGATCCTGGGCGCCAACGCGCTGCCCACGGGGGTCACCCCGACCACGGGAGCGGTGGCCACGGTGCGGGTGGGAGATGCGCCGGGCACGTTCGTGTGCACCGACGAGGGGCGCACGGCGGTCGACGCGGAGCGCTTCGCGGCGCTGGCCACCGGCCGCGAGCCGCCGGAGGAGGGCTCGACGCTGGAGCTGGTGGTGGACGACGGCGCGCTGCCGCCCACGCTGGAGCTCATCGACACGCCGGGCATGAACGACATGGAGCGGGTGCGCGGGGCGATCAGCCGCGGCGAGCTGCCCCGGGCCGACGTGCTGGTGCTGGTGCTCGACGCGACCCAGCTGCTCAACCGCACCGAGCTGGCCTTCCTGCGCGACGCGGTGTCGGCGGTGGGGGGGCTTTCGGGCACGGGGGCGCGCCTGATGCTGGTCATCAACCGCATCGACCTGGTGGAGCCGGCCGAGCGGCCCCAATTGGTCGAGTACCTCGGCCGCGAGGTGCGGGGGCTGGCCGGCGAGGACGGCGAGGGCTCGATCGAGGTGTTCCAGACCGATGCGCGCGGGGCCCTGCGCCGGCCCGAGGCCGACGAGCCGGGGATCGAGGAGGTGCGCCGGCTGCGAGCGCGGCTGCTGGAGATCGCAGACGGTCACGCCGACGTGCTGCCGGCCCGAGCCCGCGCCGCGCTGTCACGCCACGCGTCGCTGCTGGCCCACAACGCCTCGATCGCGGCGCGGGCCCTCACCCTGGAGGAGCTGGCCCTGCGCCGGGAGATCCGGGCGATCGAGCGGGAGGTGATCGACCACCAGTCCGACATGGTGGTGATCCGCGAGCTGCTCGCGGCCGGGCAGGCGAAGCTGCTGGAGCAGAGCGAGGCCCGGATCGACCGGTTCCGCGACGACCTGCGCGCGAGCACGCTTTCGTGCATCGACTCGGCCAACCTCCGCACGCTGTCGCACCACCTGCCCGGCTCGCTGCACGACGCGTTCTTGGCGTTCGCGCGCGAGGAGTCCGACCGGCTGCGGGTGGAGCTGGACGAGCTGACCCGCCAGGCGATGCGCACGCACGGCGAGCAGGCGCGGCGCCGGCTGTTCCAGGCCACGATGCGCCTGGGCTTCCGGGGGCCGCCGATCTACGTGGACCCGCCCTCGGTGGTGCTGGAGGCGAGCCTGGTGGTGGTGGGGCTGGCCGGCACGGCGGTGATGTACTTCGGCAGCTTGATGGCGGGCATGGCCATGACGATCGCGGGGCCGCTGGCCACGGTGGTGCTGCGGGAGAAGTCGCTCCGCGACGCCCGGGAGCGGGCCAAGGCGGAGCTGCCCGGGGCGCTGCAGCGGGCCAGCGACGCCCTGCGCGACAGCATCCGGCGGGTGGCGCAGCAGCACGTGCTCGCGGTGGAGGAGCACCTGGTGCTGGCCAACGTGGCGCTGGGTCGGCAGCTGGTGTCGGTGCTCGAGCAGGCGCGCGAGCGGCTGGGCCACGACGATGCGCCCGATGCGGCCGAGCGCCGCACGAAGGCCCAGGCGCGCATGCTGGAGCTGGAGCGGCAGCTCTACGCGCGGCGGAAGCAGCTGCACGCCCGAGCTGGCGCGACCTCCTGAGCGCGACCCGTTCGATCCGCCGCGTCGCCGACCCTCGCCGCCGATGCGGCGAGGGGGTATCGCGGTGCGGGCTCGAATGTGGCACCTTGGATCGCATGGGGGAGCACGATGACCTTCGGGCGCTGCGAAGCGAGCTGCTCGCCAACCGCACCCACCACGAGAAGGCGTACATGAGCGAGGTGGGTCACCGGCTGCGCAACCTTCGAGAGGAGCGCGGGATGACGCAGCAGGTGGTGGCGCAGGCGGCCGGCATCGCCACCGACATGGTCTCGCGGCTCGAGAACGGCCACTACAGCAGCCCGGGCCTGCGAACCCTGCTCCGCATCGCCGAGGGCATGGGGCTGACCGTGTCGGCGCTGCTGCCCGACGTGCCGAGCCTCAACCAAGCCAGCCCCGAGGCCAACTTGCGCGTGCGGCTGAACTCGCTGCTGCACCGCGTCGACATCGACGATCTGGAGCTGATCGTGGAGATCGCCGCCACGATCGTGGCGCGGCGCCGGCACTGAGCGCGGCGCCGGCCCTGAGCGCCGCGTCTAGAAGCGGCCGACCACGGCCAGCCCGCCGCCGCCGCGCACGGTGGTGGGGACCACGACGGTCTGCTTCTCCTGGGGCGACCAGTTCTGCCAGCGCTTGTAGCGGACGGCATAGCCCACGCCCACGCCGAGGAGCATGGCGCCGGTGAGCAGGGTGGCCGCGCCCATCGGGATGAGGAAGCGGTCCTGGTTCTGCAAGCGGCACTGGAGCGGGCCGTCGTACGAGCACCGGCGGGTGATGAGCGCGAAGGTGATCGTCATGGCCAGCCCGACGCCGGCGACCGTGCCACCGGCGATCATCAGGCCCTTGCCCGTGGCCGGCCGGCCCGCGACCAGCGGCTCGTCGGGCTTCTCGTTGTCGGGGTCGTACACGGGCGGCGGAGGCTCGGCGGCGGCGTCCTCGGCCGCCTCGCCCTCGGCGTCCTCGCCCTCGGCCGCTTCACCTTCGGCCGGGTCGCCCTCGGCCGCTTCGCCCTCGGCGTCCTCGCCCTCGGCTGCCTCGCCCTCGGGATCCTCACCCTCGGCCGGGTCGCCCTCGGCGTCCTCGCCCTCGGCTGCCTCGCCTTCGGGATCCTCACCCTCGGCCGGGTCGCCCTCGGCGTCCTCGCCCTCCGGCGTATCGGCGTCGTCGCCCTCCGGTGCCTCGGCGTCCTCGCCCTCCGGCACCTCGGCGTCGTCGCTCTCCGGCGCCTCGGCGTCGTCGGCCGGGGCGGCCGCGTCACCCTCCTCGGGAGCTGCAAGGGCCCCGTTGACGGGCGCCAACACCAGGGCGGCAGCAACGAGCGAGGAAACGAGCGACACGGTTCGGGTCTGGGTGCGCATGGACGACGCCTCTGGGTAGAACGTGGCGGAGTATCGTACGCTCCGCGGGGCTTCACAAGCCCGTTGGGGCCGTTCGGTGCGCTCGGGGAGCGTCGGCGGGGCCATCCATCCCCGCCGATCCGCCGATCCGCCGATCCGCCGATCCACCGATCATCGAGGCCGAGCTGCTAGACTGCGGCGCAGGACCCTTCCTCATGCCCATGCTCGCCGACATCGACGATCCACCGCGGTCCCGGATGCCGGGGCTGCTGGTGGGCTTGCTGGTCGCCCTGCCGCTCGCGGCGGTGTTCGTGGGGGTGTTCGTGCCGTCGCTGGTGAGCACGGTGTTGGGGGGCGCCCAGCGCTTCGACGACCGCCTGCGCCAAGAAGACGGCTACATGCAGGCGGTGTGTACGCAGGCGATCGCCCTGCCGCGCGACGAGTCGCTGTGCGCGTGCGTGCTGGCGGTGGAGTACCCGGCCCTCGACTGCCAGGCGCCGTTCATGGCGTGGTCGGTGGAGCGCCAGCTCGAGCACTGCGCCGTGCCCGACAACGAGAAGGCGGCGCTGAGCTTCTGCGCGTGCGTGGGCGCGGTGGCCGAGCAGATGGCCGCGGCCGAGGACGACGACGCCCGCGAGCAGGCCGCCCAGGCCTATCCCCGCTGTCAGGAGCTGCCCGACGCGGTGTTCCTGCCCTCGGTGGAGGCGCTGGGCGGGCCGGCCAGCGAGTAGCGCACCCGCCACACGCGCTGGCCCCGGGCCAGGGTGGTGTCCTCGCGCTTGGACTGGGCGGGGAACGGGTTGCCCCGCCAAAACCGCCACGGCCCCATGCGGTTGCGCAAGCCCAGGTGCTCGACCGAGGGGTCCTCGATCTGGGCCATGGCCTCCAGGGCCACCTCGAACACGTCGCTGGCCACGTGCAGCTCGCCGCCGGGGCGCAGCTGGTCGACGATCACCGCGAGCATGCCGGGGTCGACCACCCGGCGCTTGGAGTGGCGGCTCTTGAACCAGGGATCGGGGAACAGCAGGTGGAACGCGTCGACCGAGCGCGGGGCGAACACCCGGTCGAGATCGACGTTGAGGTTGACGTAGGCGAATGCGAGGTTGCCCAGGCCCTCGCGGCGGGCCTGGACGTCGTTGGCCGCCACCAACTTCTCTCGGATCTCCAAGCCGACCACGAAGCAGGCGGGCCGGGCCCGGGCGAGCTGGAAGGAGAACTGGGCGTCTGCGCAGCCCAGCTCGACCTCGACGCGCGGATCGGCCCCCAGGGCGGGGGGCGGACGCACCGACCGGGCCCGGGGCCGCATGAACTGGGCCGCGAGCGGGTTGACGTGCTGACGGACGCGACGGGACACGGGTCGCGGAGGGTACGTCGGGTGGGAGGGGGCTTTGAAGAGGGAGGCCCGAGGGGGGTCCCGGGAGGGACCGAAGAGCGGCCCGAGCGGCCCGAGCGGCCCGAGCGGGTCGAGCGGGTCGAGAGGGCCCAGGGACGAAGGGCGCGGTCGTACGACATGAGCCCACGTTCGGACCCGGTCCACATTCGCATGCACGGGAAGTGGAGCAGGCCTGGCCCCCGGGCGCCGCACGTGGATACCCTGGGCTTCGTGTCCGACCCCGTGGAGTCATTGACGGCCGATCAGCGCGCGCATCGGGCCGAGGCCCAGCGCGACATCTTGCTCGAGGTTCTGGAGATCTTCACGCACGATCTCAGCAACCCCCTCCAGAGCCTCATCGTGCTCTCCGAGCTGGCCCTCGACGACACGCCCGAAGGCACCGAGGACTACGACCGCGTGCGGCAGAGCCTGGAGGCGGCCGAGCGCATGCGGACGCTGGTGCAGGGCTTGGCGGGGCTCACCCGGAGCATCGACGGTCCGCGCAACGCGAAGACGGTGGTGGATCGCCTGGTCTCCGTGTTGTCCCGACGGTGGGAGCGCCACCAGATCCGCGTGTCGATCGACATGGGGATGATCGAGCGCACCCCCACGCCGGCGGTGCTCCAGACCGTCATGCTCAACATCGGCCTGGCGAGCGTGGCCGCGGCCGGCGACCGCAACCATCCGCGCTACGAGCTGAGCGTGCAGGGGGTCGACCGCGACGACTCCGACCTCGGCTGCGCGCTGGAGATCACCCTGGTCGGTCACAACGCCGGAGGCGCCGCCGCGCCGGTCCAGCTCGCGCGCCACCAGATGGAGCGCGTGGCCCGGCTGCTCGACGGCAGCACATCGGTCCGGATGCACGAGTCGGACGGTGTGGTGACCATCGAATTCGCGCCGGAGCCGAGGCACTAATGGCCTCCTCCCCCGTCCCGGGGGAACGCTCGCGTCCGCTGCCGCCTCCCCCCCATCCGACCGGCGTGGTGCTCCTCGTGGAGGACGACCACCTGGTGGCCAGCGCGCTGCGCATGCTGCTGGTGCGCGCGGACTACGAGGTCCACATCGCCACCGACTTCCACGAGGCGGTGCCGGCGTTCGAGCGCCAGCCGGTCGACGTGGTGGTGACCGACCTGCTGATGCCGGGTGGCACGGGGCTGGACCTGCTGCGCGAGGTGGAGCAGCGCGACCCCCGGGTGCCCGTCATCATCGTCACCGCCGACCACAGCGTGCAGGCGGCCGCCGCCGCCGTCCGCGACCACGCGTTCGACTACCTCACCAAGCCGGT
>JGI12210J13797_11095753_pt1 | contig 21299 bp, 19 predicted proteins | sample ElkSlonscriptome_3_FD_13797 | JGI IMG/M metagenome (IMG submission 13797)
GTCGGCTGGGTCGCGGTCGGCGTGGGCGTCGGTGTGATGGTCATCAGCCCGCTGATCAAGAAGCTGATGCATCTCGACACGCTGACCGACGACAATGTCGGCGACGATCTCGAAGGCCAGAGCGAGGCCGGTCTCGAGGCGCAGGAAGGCGGCATGCGTCCGTCGACACGGCCCGGTCCGCGCCCCGCGGAATAAGGGTCCGCGACCGGCAGAGTGATGCGACAGGGCGGGGCCGGGCGACGGTCCCGCCCGCGGCATGTCCGGACCATCAGCTCGGCTAAAGTTACATTCATTCTGTCCAACTGCGTGGACAGGCGACGGTCACCACGTCTAGGCTTTCCCATCTCGCGAGAGTTAGGGGACTGTATTGATGCGTTTTCGAGGACAAGTGGCCTATCCGGCCCGCATCGGCGTGATCGCCGGGCTTTGCGGGGCGCTCGCGCTGGCGGGCTGCACCACGACCGGCTCTGCCAGTGCGAGCGCCGAGCGCGCCGACAGCGACACCGGCGATTACGCCGCCAAGACGGAAGACGAGGCGCCCTTCGCCTCGACCTACAGGCCCTATCCCGGCATCGCCACCGCGCTGGTCGGCGCGACCGTCTATGACGGCAAGGGCGGGATGATCGCGAACGGTACCGTCTTCATGAGCGGCGGCAGGATCGTCGCGGTCGGCGGGCCGGACACCCCGATCCCGCAGGACGTCACCGTGTTCGATGGAACCGGCAAGTTCGTCACCCCCGGCATCATCGACATCCACTCGCATCTTGGCGACTATCCGAGCCCCAGCGTCGATGCGCATTCCGACGGCAACGAGGCGACCAGCCCGACCACGCCCGATGTCTGGGCCGAACATTCGGTCTGGCCGCAGGACCCCGGCTTCTCACGCGCGCTCGCCAATGGCGGGATCACCGCGCTGCAGATCCTGCCCGGCTCGGCCAACCTGATGGGCGGGCGTTCCGTCACGCTGAAGAACGTGCCCGCGCGCACGGTGCAGGGGATGAAGTTTCCCGGCGCGCCCTACGGCTTCAAGATGGCCTGCGGCGAGAACCCCAAGCGCGTCTATGGCAATCGCGGGCGCAAGCCTTCGACCCGGATGGGCAATTTCGCGGTCAACCGCCAGACCTGGCTCGAGGCGATCGACTACGCCAATTCCGACGATCCCAAGCGCGATCTCGGCAAGGAGACGCTGAAAGGCGTTCTCGACGGCGAGATCCTCGTCCACAATCACTGCTACCGCGCCGACGAGATGGCGCTGGTGATGGATATGGCGACAGAGATGGGATACCGCGTCACCGCCTTCCACCACGCGGTCGAGGCCTACAAGATCGGCGACCTGCTGCGCGAAAACGACGTGTGCAGCGCGATCTGGGCGGACTGGTACGGGTTCAAGATGGAAGCGTATGACGGCATCCTCGAAAACGCCGCGCTGCTGCAACAGGCGGGCGCCTGCGTGGTGATCCATTCGGACGACGAAAACGACATCCAGCGATTGAATCAGGAAGCCGCCAAGGCGCAGGCTGCCGGGCGGCGCATGGGAATGGAGATTTCCGATGCGACGGTGATCGGCTGGATCACGCTCAATGCCGCGAAGGCGATGGGCATAGGCGACATGACCGGCAGCCTCGAAGAAGGCAAGATGGCCGACGTCGTGCTCTGGAACGGCGACCCGCTTTCGGTCTATTCGCGGCCCGAAAAGGTCTGGATCGACGGCGCGCTGATGTTCGACGCGGCGGATCCGAAGCGGCGGCCGGTGAGCGATTTCGAGCTCGGCCAGCCCGGCGCGGGAGATGTGAAATGAAGCGGCTCCTCACAAGTCTCGCCATCGGGGCGGCCAGCGCGCTCGCACTCGCGTCCACTCCCGCGCTTGCGCAGGACGTGGCGATCACCAATGCCAAGCTGGTGCTCGGCGACGGCTCCGAGCCGATCGAGAACGGTACCGTGATCGTGCGCGGCGGCGAGGTCGTTGCAGCGGGTGCCGATATCCCGGTTCCCGTCGGCACGACCAGCGTGGATGCCGAAGGTGGCTGGGTGACGCCCGGCCTGTTCGCCACCGTCACCACGCTCGGCCTGTGGGATGTCGGCGCGGTCAGCGAATCGAATGACCAGCGCGCCTACCAATCGCCGTTCAGCGCGGCGCTGGACGTGGCGCCGATCGTCAATCCGAACTCGCAGCACATCCTCGTCCACCGCGCGGCGGGCATCACCCGCGCCGCGACGACGACGCTGCCCTCGGCCTCGATCTTCGCAGGCCAGGGCGCGCTGATCGATCTCGGCGCCGATCCCGAACCGGTGATGCGCCCGCGCGCCTTCCAGATGGTCGACATGGGCGAGGCCGCAGGGCGCATAGCGGGCGGCAGCCGCGCGGCGGCGCATGCCCTGTTCCGCAACGCGCTCAAGGAGGCGCAGAGCTTTGGCGAGGCCGCACGGATACCGGGGCAGAGCGCCTCGCGCCGCGACGTTCGCACCGGCGACGACGTGCCGATCGACCCGCGCCTTGCCGGGCGCGAGACCGACCGGCCGGGCGACGTGCTCCTCACGCGCTTTGACGCGGCGGCACTTGTCCCGGTCGTGCGCGGCGAACAGAAGCTCTATGTCGCGGTCGAACGCGCCGCCGATATCCGCGCCGTGCTCGCGCTGAAGGAGGAATTCCCGCAGCTCGACATGGTGCTGGTCGGCGCGAGCGAGGGCTGGCTCGCAGCCGGCGACATCGCGCGCGCGGGCGTGCCGGTGATCGCCGACAGCCTCGACGATCTTCCGACCGGTTTCGACCAGCTCGCCGCGACGCAGAGCAATATCGGCCGCATGAAGCGCGCCGGTGTGACAGTCGCGATCAACGCCGCGGCGATGCAGAACCCGCGAAGGCTGCCGCAATATGCCGGCAATCTCGTCGCGCTCACCCGGATGCCGGGGGCAACGGGGCTTTCCTGGGGCGAGGCCTTCGCCGCGATCAGTTCGGTCCCGGCCGAGATCAGCGGTCTGGGCGGACGCGCGGGCGTGCTGGCGCCGGGCGCGATGGGCGACGTGGTGATCTGGGACGGCGACCCGCTCGAAGTCACCAGCGTACCCACCCGCGTCTTCATCGAAGGCGTCGAACAGCCGATGGACAGCCACCAGAGCCGCCTCAGGGAGCGTTACCGCGACCTCGACGAAAGCGAACTGCCCAAGGCCTATGACTGGTAGACGCTGGCGCGGGGCGCGAGGCGGGCTATAGTCCGGACTCCTTCATTGGGGATGGGAACATGGAACAGGGCCTGGTCCCGCTGATCGCCGCGAATGCCGCCTTCGTCGGCTCGCATTTCGTGATGTCGCACCCGCTGCGCACGCCGCTCGTCAACATGCTGGGCGCGGGCGGCTTTCAGGTCGCCTATACGATCGTCAGCGCGGTCACTCTCGCCTGGGTCTATTTCGCCTACACGTCCGCACCTGCCGGCGACCTGCCCGGCTCGGGCGAGATTGGCTGGGTCGTGGCCACGGTGCTGACCCTGCCCGCAACGGTGCTGCTCTCAGGATCGCTGTTCGGCAATCCCGCCCTCCCGACCCCGCAGGCCGAAACGCAGGCGCGCGCGCAGCCCAAGGGCGTGTTCAAGGTCACTCGCCACCCGATGATGTGGGGCATCGGGCTGTGGGCGCTTTCGCACATCATCCTGTTCGCCAACTGGCGCAGCGTCGTCACCGCCTTTGCCATGGGCGTCCTCGCGCTGGTCGGCGCGAAATTGCAGGACGCCAAGAAGGAAGGCCTGATGGGCGAGGCATGGGCCGAATGGGAAGCGAAGACGAGCTATGCCCCGCGCCTCGGCAAGCTCGCCTCGGCTGGAGCGGTGGCCTGGGGCCTCGGCATCGTCCTGTTTCTGGGGCTCAGCTGGCTGCACATCCGCGCGGGGGGTATTCCCGCAGGGGTGTGGCTCTGGATATACTGACGGCGGTCATTCGCCGCGGAATTCGGCCTCGCGCTTCTCGATCAGGGCGGCCACCCCTTCGGCATGGTCGGCAGTGTGGTGCATCATGGCCTGCGTGTTCGCCGCCAGTTCGAGCGCGGTGTCGTAGCTCACCTCGCGGCCCTGCCGCAGCAGCATCTTGGACTGGCGCAGCGAGTGGGGCGGCATCCTGGCGATGCGTTCGCCAAGCGCGCGGGCTTCGTCCATCAGCGCCTCGGGCGCAACCACATGGCTGACCAGCCCCCATTCCTGCGCCGTCGCGGCGTCGATCACGTCGCCGGTGTAGAACAGCTCCGCCGCCCGGCTCATCCCGATGACGCGCGGCAGGATCCACGTGCCGCCGTCGCCCGGAATGATGCCGAGCTTGAGGAAGGTCACGCCGAATTTCGCCTTTTCGCTGGCGATGCGGATATCGGCGAGGCACGCGACGTCGCAGCCGAGGCCGATGGCAGGGCCGTTCACCGCCGCGATGACGGGGACGCGCAATCCGTAAAGCGCACGCAGCATGCGGTGGATGTTGTCGCGGTATCCATCCGAGATCGCGGGCGGGGTTCCGCCGAACGTGCCCGTCTTGTCGCGCATCGCCTTGATGTCGCCGCCTGCGCTGAAGGCCTTGCCTGCGCCCGTCAGGATCACGCAGCGCACGCCCATGTCGGTGTTGATGGCCTCGCAGGCGCGCGCGAATTCCTCGCCGTCGCCCGGCGCGCCGAGCGGGTTCATGCTTTCGGGCCGGTTGATGGTGAGGGTGGTGACAGGGCCGTCGGTTGCGATGGTGAGGAGGGACATGGGGCGGTTTCCTTTCGCCCCTTCCCATGCCAGCGAGGCGCCCTCCAGTCACCAGCCTTCGTCACCTGCCGATCACGGCTCTCCTGGCGCGGGATAGGCCTCGCGCTTGAGCAGCTTTGCCAGGTGCGCGGCATTGGCGGCTAGGCTGCGCGCGGTTGTCCGGATCGGCTCCGGGACATCATCGAGATCCTTGAAGTCGGTCGGATGCATCGCCTCGCCCACCCAGTAGCACGAACCCATTGCCGGGATCGTCCAGCCGACATCGCCAAGGGCCTGGTAGAGTTCCGCAGTGACATGGTGCGCGCCGTCCTCGTTGCCGACCACGCCGACGACCGCGACCTTGCCGTATGGCGGGTAGCGGCCCTCGTCGTCCGCCTCGCCGAGGAAGGCGTCCATCCGCTCGAGCACGCGCTTCGCGACGCTGGAGGGCTGGCCAAGCCAGATGGGTCCGGCAAATATCAGGATGTCCGCGGCGAGCACCTTCTCGCGCAAGGCGGGCCAGGCATCGCCCCCGCCTTCATCCGAGGTAACCCCGGGTTTGACGTCGTGATCGGCAATGCGGATCGTCTCGGCAAGCCGCACGTCCTCGCGGGCGAGGTGCTGCGCGATAAGCCCGATCATCCGGTCGGTGGAGGACGGTTCGTCGGCGCTGCTCGGCTTGAGGCTGCAATTGAGGGCGATGGCCGACAGGGGGGCGGAAAGGGTCATGGGCGTCTCCTCTTGTCCCCCCCTCCCGAGACGGCTGGCAGGGGTGAGAGGTTCCGAGGAAGGTGTGATCAGTCCCTTTTTCCGAGCGCGTCGACCAATGCCGCGATATGGGCAGGACCGACCTCGCAGCAGCCGCCGATCATGTTCGCGCCCGCATCCGCCCAGCGCGCTGCGAAGCGGGCATAGGCCTGTGGGCCGAGATCCTCGCGCGCGTCGAGGCGATCGACATTCGCCCCGCCGCGCAGGGCCTCGATCGAGACGAAGCCGTTGGCATAGGCTCCGAACGTTTCGACATTGTCCGAAAGAACCCCGATCGCTGCCGAGATCGCCTCGGGCGGGGAGCAATTGGCGAGAACCGCGTCAGCCCCTTCTTCGACGGCGGCCGCGGCGGCCTGGGCGAGGTCCTCGCCCGAGCGCAGGCGACGTCCGTCCGTCTCGCTCACGGTGAGCGAGGTCCAGACCGGCAGGCCGCTCTTGCGGGCCGCGCGAGTGGCAATGCGGGCCTCCTCGATCGATGGCAGCGTTTCGCACAGGAAGAGGTCGACACCGCCTGCCTGCGCTTCGACGATCCGCTCGTAATCGGCCATTGCCGCGCCGGGTTCGAGACGCTCTTCGGGACGATAATCGCGCACCAGCGGCGGAAGGGTCCCGGCGATCCGGCCCCGTCCCGCGCGGTCGCGCGCCCGGCTCGCGGCGTCGATGGCAGCGGACTGGAACCGGCCGAAATCCGCCTCATGGCCGAGCCGCGCGAGCCGGGCAGGCGTGGCGGCATAACTGGCGAGCGTGATCACGTCGCACCCGGCCTCGAGGAAGTCCGAATGGACCTCCTCGACCAGCTCGGGCCGCTCGGCGAGGACCTTCACCGACCACAGGGGCGAGGCGGTTTCGCCGGCGCGCTTCACCAGTTCCTGCCCGGTTCCGCCGTCGAGAATGATGGCATTCATGCCTGTCCAATGCGCAGCGGGCGCGGATCGTTTCCGATCCGCGCCCGCCTGAGCCTCGAAAAAGAACCCGGACGCCTACGCCCGCGCCTCTTCGACGCTCGCGCTGTTGTGCTTGAGCGCCTTGAGCACCGTCTCCACGATGTGCGGAGCATTGAGGCCTGCAATGTCGTATTGCTTGTCGGGCGAATCCTGGTCGATGAAGATGTCGGGCAGGCGCATCGTGCGCACCTTGAGGCCGTTATCCGTCAGCCCCTCGTCGGTGGCAAAGGTCAGGACATGCGCGCCGAGCCCGCCGATCGCGCCCTCCTCGATCGTCACGACGACTTCGTGGCTGCGCATCAGTTTCGCGATCAGGTCCTCGTCCAGCGGCTTGGCGAAACGCATGTCGGCGATGCTGGTCGAAAGCCCCTTGGCCTCAAGCGTGTCGGCGGCTTTCTTCGCCTCTTCGAGGCGCGTGCCCAGCGACAGGATCGCGACCTTGGCGGCCCTGTTCTCGTCACCGCGCACCACCCGGCCCTTGCCGATCGGGAGCTTGAGCGGCGTCTCGGGAAGCGGCACGCCGGTGCCCGCACCGCGCGGATAGCGCAGGGCGATGGGGCCGGAATCGTGCTCGGCAGCGGTGTAGGTCATGTGAACCAGTTCCGCCTCGTCGGCGGCGGCCATGACCACGAAATTGGGCAGGGTCGCCAGATAGGTTACGTCGAAACTGCCCGCATGGGTCGATCCGTCCGCCCCGACCAGCCCGGCACGGTCGATCGCGAAGCGCACCGGCAGGTTCTGGATCGCGACATCGTGCACGACCTGGTCATAGGCGCGCTGGAGGAAGGTCGAATAGATCGCGGCGAAAGGCCGCATCCCCTGAGCGGCAAGGCCGGCGGCGAAGGTAACGCCGTGCTGTTCGGCGATGCCGACGTCGAAACTGCGCTCCGGGTGGCGCTTGGCGAAGCGGTCGACACCCGTCCCCGACGGCATGGCCGCGGTGATCGCGCAGATGCGCTTGTCGCTGTCGGCAAGATCGGCGAGCGTGTCGCCGAAGACATTCTGGTAATTGGGCGGACCGCCGCCCGCTCCCTTCTGCTTTTCGCCGGTGACGACGTTGAATTTCGGCACGCCGTGATACTTGTCGGCGCTTTCCTCGGCCGGGGCATAGCCCTTGCCCTTGGTGGTGACGACATGGATCAGGACCGGCCCTTCGGAGGTGTCGCGGACATTCTCGAGCACCGGCACGAGGTGGTCGAGATTGTGCCCGTCGATCGGGCCGACATAGTAGAAGCCCAGTTCCTCGAACAAGGTCCCGCCGGTCACCATGCCGCGGGTGTATTCCTCCGCCTTGCCGATCGCGCCGTGCAGGCGGCGGCTCATCTTCTGGACCGCACGGCTCGCGAGGCTGCGCAGGCCGAGATATTCGCTCGAGGAGACCATCCGGGCGAGATAGGCCGACAGCCCGCCCACCGGGGGCGCGATCGACATGTCGTTGTCGTTGAGGATGACGACGAGGCGATTGCCCGCCTGCGCCGCGTTGTTCATCGCCTCGTAGGCCATGCCTGCGCTCATCGCGCCGTCGCCGATCACCGCGATGCCGCGACCGGGCTTGTCGTTGAGCTTGTTTGCCATGGCAAAGCCCAGCGCCGCCGAGATCGAGGTCGAGCTGTGCGCCGCGCCGAACGGGTCGTATTCGCTTTCGGACCTCTTGGTGAAGCCCGACAGCCCGCCGCCCTGCCGCAGCGTGCGGATGCGGTCGCGCCGCCCGGTGATGATCTTGTGCGGATAGCACTGGTGGCCGACATCCCAGACCAGCCGGTCCTCGGGCGTGTTGAAGACGTAATGGATCGCCACCGTCAGCTCGACCACGCCGAGGCCGGAGCCGAGATGTCCACCCGACACGCTGACTGCGTCGATCATTTCCGTACGCAATTCGTCGGAAAGCTGGCGCAATTGTTCGGGCTTGAGTTTGCGAAGCTCGTTCGGTGTCGGGACCTGATCGAGGAGCGGTGTGACAGGAGGATTGGTCATGAGATCCAGCTTTACAGTGTCGAAACGGGCCTGTCGATGAACGCTTTATCGTTGCAACAGGACATGCGGGAAGGCGCGCGCCTTACGCGCAGGTGGCGCACAGGCCGCGGATCTCGAGCACCGGGCGTTCGGGCCGGAACCTGCGCTCGGCAGCGAGGGTCCGGACCGCGCGACTGACATTCTCGTCGTCGATGTGGGTGGCCTCGCCGCATTCGTCGCAGACCAGGAAGATGCAGTCGTGCTGACAGCCCGGATGGCTGTTGGCGAGATAGGCGTTCGAGCTTTCGACCCGCATGGCCAGGTTGTTCGCCACGAACAGGTCGAGAATGCGATAGACGCTGTTGGGTGCGACCCTTTTGCCCCGCGCGGCCGACAGATTGTCGGCGATGTCGTAGGCCGAGACCGGTCGGTCGTGCCGGGCGAGTTCGGCGAAAACGGATTCGCGCATGCTCGTCCACTGCTCGCCGCTCTCGGTCAGGGATCCGCGTGCGGCAGCGACGAGGCTCTCGCCGGTATGCTCGACGTGCGCGTGGTTGCCTTCTCGATGCGAACCGGGCGCATGGGTGTGTTCGTGCTGTGCCATGGCCATCATATAGGCGTCCCGCGCACGCTTCGCCAAGCGGCTTGTGAACCGGTCGCCCGGAGGAATGTCCTAGACCGCGGGAGGTCCGTCGCGCAGGAAATCGGCACGGTAGTCGCGCGGGAACATGGCCTTCAGAGCCTCGACCTTCGGCCGATCCCAGCGCAGGATGTAACCGTGGCGCGGATTCTTCGCCATGAAATCCTGGTGATAGCCCTCGGCTGCGTGGAAGCTGCGCTGTCTTTCTATCTTCGCGACGATCGGATCGTTCCAGAGACGCGCCTGTTCGAGCTGGGCGAGATAGGCTTTCGCGACCCGCTCCTGCTCCTTGTCCGTGGGCACGAGCGCGGTCCTGTAGTGCGAGCCGACATCGGGACCCTGCCGGTTGAGCTGGGTCGGGTCGGCGACGACCGAAAAGAAGATACGCAGCAATTCGTCATAGCGCACTTCGTAGGGATCGTAGGTGATCTTCACCGATTCGGCGTGGTTCGTCATGCCCGTGGTGACGATCGAATATCTCGCGTTCCTCGCGGTGCCTCCGTGATAGCCGGAGATTGCCGATTTCACGCCCTTCACATGGCTGAACACCGCTTCCACGCCCCAGAAGCAGCCGCCCGCGAAGATCGCCGTCTTCAGCCCTGCGCCTTCCTTGGCAATGCGCTTGGCGGCGGGGGCGTTGACGGGTTCCTCGGCAGCAAGTGCCGGGCCGGCGCAGCCGCTCAGCACGAGCGCGCCCGCGAAAAGGGGCGCGAGGACGCGCCTCAACCGGCCTCTCCGGGAAGCGGCGCGATGACGAATTCGGGCGCGGGCTGGAGCGATCGGTGGGGCTCCGCGGCGTGCGCTGGCGAGGCGATCTCGCCGCTCAGTGCCTGCGCGTTGGCGACACCCACGCCGATGGCGGCGATGGCGAAACCAATGGCGAAATTGCGATAGAGGTCGTTGGCGAAGAAGCGCATGGGAGGGTCTTTCGTCGGCTCGGTCTTTTCCAATTGCGTGCCGCGTTCATGCCGCAGGATGGCTTGCAATCCGGTGAACGCGTCGTTGGACGGCGTTTTCCTGCGGCCAGTTGCTGCAGGATCGGGAAAAGTTACGCCGCGAAGGACGCGGCGGATGCGAAAGGTCCGGCCCCGGATCAGTGCCGGAAGTGGCGCATCCCGGTGAACACCATCGCCAGCCCGGCCTCGTCGGCGGCGGCGATCACTTCCTCGTCGCGGATCGAGCCGCCCGGTTGAATCACCGCCGTCGCGCCCGCCTCGGCGGCGGCGAGCAATCCGTCGGCGAACGGAAAGAAGGCGTCGGAAGCGACCGCGCTGCCTTTCGTCATGGGCGCACCCCAGCCGTATGTCTCGGCCGCCTCGCGCGCCTTGATCGCGGCGATCCGGGCCGAATCGCGCCGGTTCATCTGGCCTGCGCCAATGCCCGCTGTCGCGCCGTCCCTGGCATAGACGATGGCGTTCGACTTCACGTGGCGAGCGACGGTCCAGGCGAAGAGACAGTCCTTCAGTTCCTGTTCGCTGGGCGCGCGCTTCGTCACCACCCGCAGGTCCTGCGCGCCGACCGCGCCATTGTCACGGCCCTGGATCAGCATCCCGCCCGCAATGCTCTTCATCGCAAAGCCCGCGCGCCGCGGATCGGGCAGCGCCCCGCATTCGAGCAGGCGCAGGTTCTTCTTCTTCGCGAACACCGTGCGCGCCGCCTCGCTCACCTTCGGGGCGATCACGACCTCGGTGAAGATGTCAGCGATCGCCTCGGCGGTCGCGCCGTCAAGCTCGCTGTTGACCGCGACGATCCCGCCAAAGGCCGAAACGCTGTCACAGGCGAGCGCGGCCTGCCATGCCTCGAGCAGCGAGCCCCCTTGCGCGACGCCGCAGGGATTGGCGTGCTTGACGATGACGACCGCAGGGTCCTGCCCGGTGAATTCGGCGGCCAGTTCGAGCGCGGCATCGGCATCGTTGAGATTGTTGTAGGACAGCGCCTTGCCCTGCAATTGCTTCGCCTGCGGCACGCCGCCTTCGGTCACCTGCGGGACGTAGATCGCCGCCTGCTGGTGCGGGTTTTCGCCATAGCGCAGGCTGTCGGCGCGGGTGAAGGAAAGCGGCATGGTCTGCGGGAAAGGCGTCGCCTTCAGCGCCTCGGCGCCGAGCGGGTGGGTGAAGGCATCCCCGAACGCGAACCAGCTCGCGATTGCCGCGTCATAGGCGGCGGTCCGGGCATAGGCCTTGCCCGCCATGCGGATGCGGAAGGCCTCGCCTGTCGCGCCGTCATTCGCCTCCATTTCCTCGATCAGCGCGCCGTAATCGGCCGGATCGGTGACGATGGTTACAAACCCGTGGTTCTTTGCCGCCGAGCGGACCATCGAGGGCCCGCCGATATCGATGTTCTCGATGATCTCCGCGCGATCCGCGCCTTTCGCGACGGTCGCCTCGAACGGGTACAGATTGACCACGACGAGATCGATCGCGCCGATGTCATGCTCCTCCATCGCCGCGCGGTGTTCAGTATTGTCGCGCAGGGCAAGAAGTCCGCCATGGACCTTTGGGTGAAGCGTCTTGACCCGGCCGTCCATCATCTCGGGAAAGCCGGTTAGGTCAGCGACGTCGCGCACTGCAAGCCCCGCATCGCGCAGGGTCCGCGCGGTCCCGCCGGTGCTGACCAGTTCGACGCCATGGTCGGCGAGTTTCCGCCCCAGTTCGGCCAAGCCGGTCTTGTCGGACACCGAAAGCAGCGCCCGTTCGATCTTCCCAATGCTCACGAAATGCTACCCCGTCTTTCTCAGCAGCCAGGAGAACTGGCCGCCACCGCGCGATGTCAGCCCCTCGATCACGAGTTGACCGGTCGAATGCGGGCGCCCGTCGCCATCGACCCACAGGCTGTCCTCGATGGCAAGCGCGATATCGCCCGCCGCGGCACTATCGCCGCGCAGGCGGAATTGCCAGAGCTTCCCGTCGGGGGTGAGCAGGCTTGCGCCGTACTTGTCCTCGGACAGACGTGCCTCGATCCCGCGCCCGAGGTGAAAGCGGATCGCGAAGCCGATCTTGCCGCGCTTGCCCTTGCGCCCGGCGGGCACCAGAATGTCCTCTCCCGCAAGCTCGGTCCCGTCGGAGCGCAGCGAGAGGACGCGGCGGTGGGTCAGGCCGAACCGCGCTTCATAGCCGTCGTGGCTCGCCTCGATCCGCGCGCCATCGCGGCCTTCCTCGCCCAGAAGACGGCGTTCGACCTCAACCGTCTCGACCCCGCGCCCGAGCTTGCCGTGAAGCTCGACCGCGGTCGAATTGGCGTTGTCGAGCACGAGTGTCGAATGGGCGGCGCTGGCGCGCAGGCCCTGCCCGATGCGCGCAGGAACCTGCCCTCCGGCAAGCGCGGCGCCGCCGCAATTGACGATGATGCGCGAAGGGCCGTCCGACATCTCGAAGGCGAGCGTCGAGGCGCAGCCGCAGCGGGCATGGCGCGCGCGGGGCGGTGGGGCGGCATCGAACTGGACCTGCGTCTGCCCGCCGCGCAGCCGGTGAAACCCCCAGTGCTCCGCCTCGGCGAGCGGGCGGGTGCGCACGCCGGTCGCCTCGATCAGCGTGGCCAGCCGGTGCCCGTCCACAGCGCCCTGACCCTGCCAGCTGCCGAGCCCGCCATCGCCGTGGCGCAGCGCCAGCAATGGAGGCACGAGCAACTCGCGCATCACCAACAGCGCCTCCGGCGACGTGACCTCTGCGGCCTCGTAACAGGCAACGAGATCGGTCAGCAGCCGGATCGCCTCGATCTGCGCCGCGGGACAGCGCGCAAGCCCGCCGCCATCCTCGCCCACCATGTCGCCCAGAGCGCGGATCAGCCCCGCCTCGCCATGGAGGCGCCGCGGGCGGCCTTCGGGAAGCAGCAGCCCCGCCGCGGTGACCCCCGCCCAGCCCGCGACCTGGCCAAGCCCCGCTCCGCTGGAAGCAGCCTTGCGGTCGAGCCAGTCGGCGGTGGCCTCGATCGCCTCGAGCAGCCGGGCCTTGAGGCTCGGATCGTGCCCCGACAGCACCAGCGGCGCATGGACCAGCCAGGCAAGCAGGCGCAGCCCGGCCAGTTCGATTTCCCACGCCGCGCCTCGAGCGGGCTGCGGATGGGCGTCGAGCCAGAGTGCGGCGATCCGCTCGGCCACGGGCACGCAATCGGCACGCGGGGCGCTGGCAGCGAGATCGGCAAGCCAGGAAAAGGAATGGATCGCCCGCTCGATCCCCGGGGCGAGCCGGGTGGAGCCGGTGAAATCAAGGCTCGCGATCGGCTGCTTCACTCCGTGGAGGAGGAAATGCCCCGCCCTCAGCGCGGTGCCAGCGGCCCGGTCGCCCGGCGCGCTGCCTTCGACCGTGGCCAGCACCCGCAATGGCGAAGCGCGACGAAACGGCGCGGCCAGCGCCTGTCGCGGCACGCCAAGGCGATAGGCGATGCGGATCAGCGCCTCGCCCGGCCGCGCCCTGGGCGCGATCACATCGGACAGGGCCAGGGCGCGCGATGTCTCTGGCGGTGCGGGGGCGGCGCTCCTGGAATCCGGAGCAGCCTGCACATTCGGCTCGGCCCGGTCCGGCAGCGGGAGGGCCGTCGCCCCGGTCTCGGCCGCACCGCGATCCTCGACCTCTTCGGGAGACGAAGGCTTCTGGCTCGCGAAGAGGCTTTCCATCACGCGTCCCCCTTCAGCGCGGCGATATTGGCCGCATATTGCGCGGGACCGCCCTTGAAGGTGGCCGATCCCGCGACGAGCACGTCCGCCCCGGCATCGACGCATTGCCGCGCGGTCTCGGGATTGACGCCGCCATCGACCTCGAGATGGATGTCGCGCCCGGTCGCATCGATCATCGCGCGCACCCGCTCGATCTTGGAAAGCTGCGAGGAAATGAAGCTCTGCCCGCCAAAGCCGGGATTGACGCTCATCACGAGAACGAGGTCGACGAGGTCCATGACATTGTCGAGCGCGCTCACCGGCGTGCCCGGATTGATCACCACGCCCGCCTTCCTGCCGAGCCCCTTGATCGCCTGCAGCGTGCGATGGATGTGCGGGCCCGCCTCGGGATGGACGGTGATGATGTCGGCCCCGGCCTCGGCGAAGGCCTCGAGATAGGGATCGACCGGCGCGATCATCAGGTGGACGTCGAAAGCCTTGTCCGTATGCGGACGCAGCGCCTTCACCACGGCCGGGCCGATCGTGATATTGGGCACGAAATGGCCGTCCATGACGTCGACATGGATCCAGTCCGCCCCGGCCTCGTCGATGGCGCGCACTTCCTCGCCCAGCCGGGAAAAGTCGGCGGACAGGATCGAGGGAGAGATGAGAGGTGCTGACATATGGGTGCGGCGCGCCCTTCCTCGCGCGAGCTTCGCATTACCGGAGGGGTGATTCGCCCCACAAGGAGGGTTGACGGGCTTTTCCACCGTCATGCCACCAGGCGCGGCGGGCCGGGCGGCACGTCGGGTAACGGGCGCGGTTAAGACGCGATTCACCGGGGCACCTGTCACCTGTGGAACATTGACATGCCCTGCATGACGAATGCGCGATAGGCGGTCGCGGGAAAGACGGTGCGCCGGCACGAACCTTCGCTGGCAAAGCGGATCATGGTTTCGCAGGGCATGTTCACGCGTTCGGCGCATTCCGGCGCGAATTGGCAGCGTTCGGCTGCGGGCATGGCGAGGCTCGGCGGGACGATGCTCAAGCAGACGCGGTTCTGCAAGGGCGAGGGCGCTCTCCTGTTGAATGCGATGCGCTAGTCCGGTCGATCCCCGCCCCTGCGGCGGCGGTGGCGCCACAGGGAAAACAGCACGCCCGGCGCGGCAAGCAGCGGGTGTTTCTCGCGGAACGGCGTCACCTCGACCGGCATTCCGGTGTGGCGCTCGATCTTCCACGCGGCATAGCGCGCCGCGCCCTCGAATGTGGTGCTGGCCTTGACGAGGCGCAGCAGGTTCAATGGCTTACCGAGCCGCTCGCGCCGCTTCCACCAGCGCAGGACCGCACGGCGCTGGCCCGGCTCCATGCGGGGGGCAAGGCGCCCTGCCTCGACCGAAAAACCGATCCCCCCCGCTGCCAGTGCGAGCGGGAGGAGCCCGTCGAAGTGATCCGCATTGACCGACAATATGTCGTTCTCGCGCCCCGCTTTCTCGACCCGGAATTCGGCGCGATAGGTCGCGCCAAACAGCGCGCGCCAGTAATCTCCCGGCGTGCCGCGTTCCGGTCCGAGCGCGACCGCAAGACGCGCGGCGGTGATCGCGGCGGCCTCGAGAGCAGCGCCAACCTTTAAGCGTGCCTCATTGTCCGCCGCCTTGTCCGAGACCCAGGCGAGCGCGCTTGGCTGGACGAAGCGGGCCCAGATCGTCGTGTCGAGACGCTCCCCGGAGGCCGCCTCGGCGAAGCTCGCGAGGCGCATCGTCGCGACCTTGGCGCGCAGGGTCAGCTGGTTGTGTGAACGTTCACGATAACTCACCTGCGGCCAGATCGCGGGCTCGCCGGCAGCGTCCCCCGGCAACAGGACGTAGAAGTCGAGCACCCCTTCGAGCGAGCGTGTGCGCAGGTTCGAACCGTAGAACAGCACAGCCAGCGCGCCCGCTTCCTCGCCCAGCGCAGCGGCGAATTCGCGCACCGCCGGGTCGACCGCCATATCGACGGGCGCATCAACCGGCGCACCGAGACGCGCGGCGATCCGCGCCGCGAGCGCGCCGCTATCGGAAATGGAGCTGTCCGGAGCCGCAAGCGGCGCGGCCTCGCGGGCCATGACCTGTCTCCGACCTTACGGAGTGACGAATTCGAGTTCGGGTCCCTGGCTTATGCGATAATGGCCGGCCGGAAAAGCCTCGCCGTCAAGGATGAACTGGTCCTCGATCTCGAGCGTGAACTGCGAGGCGGCGATCTGGTGGATGCCCTTTTCGCGCAGGCCGGAAAGCGCGCGCCCGCGCACGACGGCGGGAACGGCAAGGGTCGTAAGGCGGGATATCTGGTCGACCGCAACGAGCTTGAGCCCATGCCGCAGCTTGCCGAAAGGGACGAGCCCGGCGGGCAGCCTTTCCAGCGTCGAGGCGAAGAGGGCCTGGCGGAATCCGGGGTCCCCCTTGCCGCTATGCCCCAGCGGCGCGCCGCTCGAGCCCAGCCGGATCGTCATGCGCGCGCCCCTGCGCCACGGATTGCTCCGGGTCGCGAAAAGCGACTGGGCGAGCGCCCACAGCGCCGTCGCCCCGACGGCGATCGAATTGAATGCGCCCAACCGGTGCGAGACCTGCCCCGCGCGCGTCGCGGTGGTGAATGCGCCCGCGCCCAGGATGAAGCCGAAGACATGGGCCGAGGCCGGATCGTCGAGCGATTCGATCGCGATCGGACGGCGGCGCACCGTCCCGCCGCTGTCGAGCGCCTCGATCGCGGCCTGCAGGCTCCAGTCCTTGGGCACGCCGAGATCGATCGTCAGCGCGTTGGTCTTGCCCTTGGGCAGAACCGCGATGGGCGGCCAGTCGTCGCCGAAAAGAGCCGCGCCGCAGGTCAGCACGTCGCGCACCGTTCCGTCGCCGCCATTGATGACGAGCAGGTCGATGTCGCGCGCCGCAAGGTCGGCCAGCGCCTCGAGCAGCTGGCTGCGATCGCCGGGCTGGGCGATATGAACATGCGGGCTGACCGAACAGTCGAGGTCGGCCCCCCGGTTGCGATGGCTGCGCGGATTGTAGACCACGCCCACCACCGGCGCCTCGCCCGCTTCGCGTGAGCGGCGCGCGCGCGAGCGGGCCGGGCGCTCGCCCGGAGCGGCATCGCGGCGCGGCAATTGCGCGAATTCGTAGATCGAGGTCGCCATGGTCGGGCTCTATAACGGTGCAGCGTGTTGCATGCCACTGCCATCTTTACCCGCAAATGTCACAATGCGGAGGGCGTTGCGCGCTTACATCGGCCCGGCCAGGCGAATTGCAAGGCCACCGGCGCAAACCGGGCGATGAACGGGCTCGAGCGCGCCTCGGGGTGAGCCGCCCGGCGAACAGCCCCACCAAGCCTCTGGATCATGACATCCGGACGGCATAGGATCGCGCGATGCTTGCCCCCGACCTGCTCGATTCCGCCCGCACTCTTGCCCCCGGCATCGTCGCGCTGCGGCGCGCGATCCATGCCGAGCCCGAACTCGGCCTCGATTGCCCGAAGACCATGGCCAAGGTGCGCGAGGCGCTGGCCGACCTGCCGCTCGAATGGCGCAGCGGCCCGTCGACCACCGGCGCGGTCGCCACTCTTCGTGGCGGCAAGGCCGGCGAAAGCACACGGCGCGTGCTCCTGCGCGGCGACATGGATGCGCTGCCGATGGAGGAGAAGAGCGGGGTCGACTTCGCCTCGACCATACCCGGCCGGATGCACGCCTGCGGGCACGACACGCACACCGCCATGCTTGCGGGTGCAGCGCGGATGCTGTGCGATCGGCGCGAAGAGATCGCAGGCACTGTCGATTTCATGTTCCAGCCGGGCGAGGAAGGCCATCACGGGGCGCGCTTCATGATCGAGGACGGGCTGATCGACCCGCTGCCCGATGCCGCCTTCGCGCTCCACATCATGCCCAATGCGCAGCATGGCGTGCTTGCGGGCAAGCCGGGCCCGCTGATGGCGGCGGCGGACCAGTTCACCATCACCGTGCGCGGCAAGGGCGGGCATGCCTCGATGCCGCATGACTGCGCCGACCCGGTCCCTGCCGCCGCCGCGATCGTCGGCGCGTTGCAGGCGATGGTCACGCGTCGCTTCGATGCATCGAGCGCGGTGGTGGTCACGGTCACCCAGATCCACACCGGCACGGCGCACAACGTGATCCCCGACGAGGCGATGGTCGCGGGCACGATCCGCACGCTTTCCCCCGAACACCGCGCCAAGGCGCACGCGCTTCTCGAAGCGACCGCAACCGACACCGCCCGCGCCCACGGCGTCGAGGCGGAATGCACGATCATTCCGGGTTTCCCGGTGACGATCTGCGACAGCCGCGCCGTGGCGCTCGGAGCGAAGGTCGCGCGCGAGCTCGGCGGGAAGGACGGCTGGCGGGATCTTCCCGCGCCGATCATGGGGGCGGAGGATTTCTCCTATGTCCTCGAGCAGGTGCCCGGCGCGATGTTCTTCCTCGGCGTCGCCCCCGAAGGCGAGAACTGGAGCCAGTGCTGCGCGATCCATTCGCCGCGCATGCATGTCGATGAAAGCGCCCTGCCCCGCGGCGCGGCGATGCTTGCGGGCTGCGCGCTCGAATTCCTCGAGCAGGGTTTCGGCTGATCCGCGTTCACCGGGGTCCTTGCGGCCCGGCCCTTCACGATTTCAAAAAGATTCGGCCGCAAAAAGACGCGCGGTCAGACCATGTGAACGATCCCGCTTACTCAATTTCCTAATATATGTGAGATATCCGGGCTGGCGGGTCGCACGAAAACAAGAGGGTCGTTGCCATGGGCCGGGGCAACATAACGATCGAGGACGTTGCGCGCGAAGCGGGAGTTTCGCGCCAGACCGTTTCGCGCGTCATCAATCGCAGCACCCATGTCAGCGGATGCGCCCGCGAGCGGATCGAGCAGGCGATCGAGACGCTCGGCTATGTCCCGAATGCCGCGGCGCGCAGGATGGGGGGCGCGCGCAGCTATCTCCTTCTCACCGCGATCGAGCGCGGATCGGATGGCGAGCTTCAAGGGCGGCTGCCGCTCGACCGGATGCTGCTCGAAGGGCTCTCCACCTGCAGCGCCGAGGGCTATCACCTGATGTTCGAACAGGTCTCGGGCGAACGCGATCTCGCATCCGCGCTGACCTCGCTCACCCCCGACGGCGTGCTGCTCCTGCCCCCTCTCGACGAGCGGCAAGACCTTCACGACCTGCTCGCCCGGCGCGGGCTGCCGGTCGCCTGCCTGGCAGAGCGGCGCGAACATGGCCGGGTTCTGCCCGGCCTCGACGAGGCGGGCTTCGGCGAAGCGGCAGCGGCAAAGCTGATCGAGCATGGGCATCGCCAGATCGGTTTCATCTGCGGCGACCGCGGCGGCCATGGCGATCGGACCCCATCGCGGCAACGGATCGAAGGCTATCGCCGCGCGCTCGCCGAAGCGGGCAGCAGGGCGCATCGCCATTTCGTCTCTGACGAGCCGCGCGACTTCGCCGGCGCCATTGACCTCGCGCGCAGCTGGCTCGCGCCGACGATCCGGCCGACCGCGATCATTGCCGGGACCGAGGCAGTCGCGCTCGGCGTGCTGCAGGTCGCGCGCGAGCTGGGGCTTGTCGTCCCGCGGGACCTGTCGCTGCTCGCACTCGAGGATACGCCCGGCCTTGCCCGGAGCCATCCCGCGGTCTCGACGCTGCATCGACCTTTCGGCGCGCTTTTCGCGCGGGCCTGCAAGCGGCTGATCGAGGCGAACGGCAGAACCACAGGCGAGGACACGCCGACCCCGGCCATGGCATCGGACGCGCATGCCTTCGCGGACCGCGGGACCCTCGCGCGGGCCCCGCGAGCGGTCTGAATCCGCCGCCGGCCTCGCCTGCCTGGCCTCTTCGTCATCGGTTCATCGAAACGCACCGCCTTGCGGTCGCGAGCCTCGCGCGGTTGCGTTTTTGTGCACATCCGGTGCGCCGGTTTCGCGAGAATCGGGCGCACCTCATGGCTATCTAATGGGGGCCGAGAGAGTTCTGGTCAGGGCGCCCGACATGGGGTCGGGTAGAAGGGGCCGAACGAGCTTTGGGTGTTCCCGAACCATGCAGCCTATCGATCCCCGCCCGCTGATCCGGCAGGTCAATCACGCCGCCGTGCTCGACAGCCACGTCCCCCCGCGCAATGCTAGCGACAAGGTCGCGTTCGCCTTCGTCAAGGCACTGCGTTTCGTCGCCGACAGTTTCTTCTCGAGGCGATACGGCCATCGCGCCGTCGTGCTCGAGACGGTCGCAGCCGTCCCCGGCATGGTCGGCGGCCTGTGGCAGCACCTCACCGCGCTGCGCAAGATGCGCGATGACGAGGGCTGGATCCGCACGCTTCTCGACGAGGCCGAGAATGAGCGGATGCATCTCATGACGTTCATCGAGATCGCGCAGCCCAATGCGCTCGAGCGGCTGCTGATCGCGATCGTGCAGGTGGTGTTCTACAATTTCTACTTCTTCCTCTACCTCGTCGCCCCGCGCACGGCGCACCGGGTGGTCGGCTATTTCGAGGAAGAGGCGGTCATCAGCTACACGGCCTATCTCGCCGAGGTCGATGCCGGGCGGCACGAGAACCTGCCCGCACCCCGGCTCGCGATCGATTACTGGCAGCTTCCCGCCAATGCTCGCCTGCGCGACGTGATCATCGCGGTCCGCGCCGACGAGGCCGAGCACCGCGACGTCAATCACGGCTTCGTCGAAGAGCTGGATACCCGCCGTGCGCACAAGCCGCTCGAAGGGCCGACAGCGGCGTGAGCCGCGCTGAAGACATGCAGTTTCGCGCCAGCGAACAGGGCCGTGCGGACCGCGCATCCGGGAACGATGGAAAAGCGGCCGCCAGCCTCCGGACCTTGCCCCGAAGGCAGGGCGAAACCGGCCTGCACCTGCGCGAAGATATTGGCGCACCCGACAGGATTCGAACCTGTGACCTCTGCCTTCGGAGGGCAGGCTTTCTGGGTCCACGCTCGTTTCGGAAAGGCTATAAGCATCTGACTTACGTGCATTCTTGGTTCGTATTGGGCCACGAAAGTCGCAGTAGGTTTTCCATACTCTTTCCATACGCTATCTCTGCGCATCATGGATCTCAGCAGAGTCAGCATTCGCGAAAGCCTCAAACCGCAGCGCGAGCCACATTGGCAACGCATCCACAACGGTTGTTTTCTGGGCTACAGGCCTTCGAAACGGGATGGCCCAGGATCTTGGATTGCTCGCGCCTATGATCCCGATCAGACTCGGTACAAGACGAAGTCTCTGGGCGATCTGGGCGATCTAGCCGCGCGCGATAGGTTTATGGCCGCAAAGGTCCTGGCTGAAGAATTCGCCGAGAAAGTGCAGTCGGGAGGATATTCCCAAGAAAGAATCAAGACCGTCGAGCAGGCTTGTCGCGCATACGCAGCCAAGAAACCTGAGGAGGAGGCCCGTCTTGAGCGGCTGGTCTATCGAGACGAGATCGCACGTATCCCAATCGATAAGGTTCGGAAGCACCATCTCTTGGAATGGCGGAAACGCCTTGAGGCTACACCAGCGCGCATCGGCAGTGAGAAGCTGCGATCGAGCGAACAGAAGGCCCGGTCCCCAGCAACCATCAACCGCGATATAGTCCCTCTGCGAGCGGCCCTGATGAAGGTTCTTGCTCCAGGCGCACCGGGAACTGAAGCTGCTTGGCAGGAGGCCTTGAAGCCCGTCACGAATGCCGATCGACAGCGTACTCTGTA
>JGI12210J13797_10044102_pt1 | contig 21292 bp, 19 predicted proteins | sample ElkSlonscriptome_3_FD_13797 | JGI IMG/M metagenome (IMG submission 13797)
ATGCCTCTACGACACTTCGCGCTGCGGCTCGTTTTCACAATTTTTGATGCCGGGGAGAATCGTTTTTTTGAAACCTTGGGGAAATGCGGCGTCAATATTGTCCACGCACATGCGGTGACACTTCCGCGGCGTAAAATTCGGCGAGCTGCGCGTGGGTCGAATCCGGGAGCGGCGGCAGCTCGCTGGCAGCGGCGTTCGACTCGGCTTGAGCCACACTGGTCGCTCCAGGGATGATAGTCATGACCTCGGGATGATCGAGGATCCAGCGCAAGGCTAGTTGCGCCATACCAGGTTCCGAAGGTAGGAGGCGCTTTAGCTTGTCGGTCAGTGCAATCCCCTTCTCGAAAGGCAATCCGCCGAAGGTCTCGCCGACATGGAACCGTTGTCCGTCCCGGTTGAAATTCCGATGATCCTGTTCGCCGAACACCGTGTCATGCCCGAACTTGCCAGACAACAAGCCACTGGCCAACGGCACCCGCACAATCAATCCTACGCCTTTCTCTCTGGCTTCTGCGAAGATTTCATCACGCGGATGTTGACGGTAGATATTGAAGATTATTTGCAAGGTCGTCAGTCCTTCCTGGGCCATGCAATAGCGGGCTTCTTCCATCGACTCGACGCTGGCTCCGAATCCCCGGATGCGGCCATCGGTTTTCAACTGCCTCAAGGCGTCCCAAATACCTGGCTGTTGCATCATCTCCATCGACCAACAATGGAGCTGCAACAGATCCACCGGCTGCATCTGCAGATTGGCGCTCGACTGGTCCGCGCTTGCACGGATATGCGCCGCACTGGCCTCGGCTCGCGTGATTTTGGTGGCAATGAAAAGTTCGCGACGCTCGGCCTCCGTCAGACTGGCTTTGAAGTCGGCAATTCGACGCTCGCTCTTGCCCCCGCCATACGCCGCGGCGGTATCGAAGAATCGAACACCGGCATCGAAGGAAGCGCGCAGGATGGCCTGAGCATCGGTATCATTGACCTCGCCCCAGGCATCTCCCAGCTGCCAACAGCCGAGCCCAATCTCCGTGATTTCTGTTCCAAACAAGTTTTTGCGGCAATTCATGTCGCATCCTACCGATCCTTTCAAGAGGACTCCAGATCGTTTTCGTCGAATAAAACCAATGGGGCGCGCTAGAGTCCCGTCAGCCACCGCACCGACTGAGACAAGCGGTTACTCCAATTCAGCGCTACGGGTGCAGACGATTCATCAATCCTTCGGCTGGCTGATTTTGCCGCTAGCGGCATACCACTCCATGAATTGTTCGGCGGCAGCCAACGAATTGCGAATGGGAATACCACCAGCAAGCTTCGCGGCTTCCGCTTCGCTCTGTTCGAAAACACGAACAATCACCGGAATATCCCGAACATGTCGCAAGACTTTCAGGCCGTCAGAAACTCGGCGAGGAGAGGCCAGCACTGCTTTCGCTTGATCGACCCGCGCGGACTGGAGGACTGCTGGATCCGTGCCGTCCCCCAAAACAGACGGGATCTGCTCCTGACGCAGCATTTCAACGACGGCAGGATCATCGTCAATGACGACGAAAGGAATTCCCGCCTTGCGCAGAGGACGAGCCACCCATTTACCGCCGGCTCCATACCCGATCATAAGCACGTGTCCCTCCCATGCTCCCGGTTGGGGCAACGGCCGGATTCGCCTTCGCAACTGTAAAATCAGACTGGCGACACGATCATGGGCAACTAGCGGAGTGATCATCATGGTAAATGCTGCGATGAGACCGAGCAACGCCATTTCGTTATGGCCGAAGACGCCGCGTTCCAACGCGATCAGCCCGATCACGAGCGCATACTCGCCCACCTGCGCCAACAGGAGAGCGCTCTCCGTTGCGCCCCGGCTATCCAATCCCGCTCGACGAGCGAGCAGGTAACCCAGGAAAAAACGGCTAACAAGGATCACACCGGTAAAGAAGAATGCCTCCAAAAGTATCATGACTGTCGGCGAGACGGAAAGTTGAGCCAGCGTGGTGAAAAACAACGCAGCAAAGAAATCGGTCAGGGAACTAAGTTGGCCACGGACGATCCCGTTGGAGGGGAACCTGGAGAAAACGAGGCCGCCACAAAATGCGCCGACCACGATAGGTAACCCAAGGAAGCTGGCGATTCCAAGAAACGCGAAAAGCGTGGCGAGCAGACCCAACAAGAGCGACTCATCATCGACCCGATGCGCTTGTTCCATTCGATTCGCCATCCAGCCCCGCAGAATGATGGCGAGCGCGAGTAATAAGACGGCACCGAGGACGGCGATCGGCCAGGCATGCATTTCGCTTCCCCACGCTGCCAACAGGGCGATCACCACTATGACAACAGCATCTTGTGAAACGAGCATCAGCTTGGAGAACCGGGCAAAGGGTTCCTGTGTCTGGCCAAGCCGCCGCAGCTGGCGAGTGCTGACCAGCGTTGACGAAATTGAGACCGCAATGGCCAGATAAATCGCCGTCAAGACCTCCAACCCGAGAGCCCGAGAGAGCGCGAAAGCCAGTAACGCACTAACAAACATTTGAAAAAGCGCAGCTGGCAACGTGAACCTGATCCGTCGTCCCCCCTCTCTGGAATCGAGTTCGACACCAGAGGCGAAAGCGAGAAAGGCCACCCCCAGTTCCAGCGCTTTCGTCATCATCGCCTCGGAAAGGAGGAACCCGGTCAGCGACAGTAACCATCCAGCAAACAGCAACAACGGAATGGAAGGCAACTTGAACCGACGCGCAATCGTAGCGCCCACCGCCGCGGTCAGGAGCAGTATGGCAATTTCATTCATAAACTCACCAGGCCCAGCCGTTCCAATTCTTGTTTGACAACTTTCATCCCCTCGACCTTCGGGGTGATCATGAAAGCAGCGTCCATTGCTAACAAATTATTGACCGCACCCAGATCCATGACTGTGGCCGCGAAAGGAATGCCTTCACATCGGCAACGGCATGCCAGTAAGTCATTCGCATCCTCGATTCGTAAAGCAGAGACCATTAATTTGGCTTGCGCGAGGCCGGCTTCCTCTAACACGGCTTGGTAGTCGGCATTCCCGAGCAAAGTCGGACAAGGCAAATCCTTTAACTTGTCCGGATCAGTATCAACGGCGAGCACCACCTCACCGCGGTCGGTCAACCGCGTCGCGAGACAGCGCCCCAGCGTATTCATCCCGACGATGATGACATGCCCGGCAATTTTGGTAGCATCGGCTATTTCTTCTTCGCTCCGCCGAGCCTTAAACCATTTCAAAAGACCTCGGTCGCGGCACCATTCATATAATTGCCTGTTATAAATAATAAAGTAAGCAGAGATCGAGATGGTAATGAGGCCGATGATGGCCGTCAGCGATAGAATATCCGCCGAGACGATGCCGGCGGAGACTCCCATGGCGATGAGAATAAAAGAAAACTCGCTAATCTGGGCCACCGTCACGCCGGTGTAAAAGGAAGTTCGCTCAGCATATCCCATCCGGCAGATGATCCAGATGAAGATCAACGGATTGCCGATCAGGACGAATAGCGAGAGTGTGACCACGGCAAGAGATGATTCGAGCGCCCCGCTCATATCCATTTTCACTCCGAGCGAAACAAAAAACACAGCGATGAAAAAGCTCATCAAAGGATGCAAACGAACGCGAATATCTCCGTTGAACGGAAGCTGAGCAAGGCTCACACCGGCAAGAAAAGCACCAATCTCAAGGGAAAGCCCCAGCCCTTTGGCAGCAAGAAGGGAAAGGAAACACCAACATAAACTCCAAAGGTAACTGGTCTCCGGCGAACGCGCGGCCCACGCAAAAGGGCGAGGCAATATCCATTTGGCTGCAGCAAGAGCGGCACAGAGCAGGACAGCCATTCCCGCGAATGAGCGCAAAACGCCCATGGTAATTTCCTGGGCTCCACCTTCCTGTCCTCCCGCGGCGAGGCCAGCCAAAAAGGTAAGCATCAGAATCGCCACGAGATCCTGAACTAAAAAAATCCCAACCGCGATCCGGCCATAAAGCCGGTGCATCTCCTTCTTTTCATCCAGCAGTTTCACGACCACTACCGTGCTCGAAAAAGTCAAGGCGGTTGAGAGGAACGCACATTCGATCAGGGAAAAACCGAACAAGGCGGTTAGGCCAAAACCGACGACGAACGTAAAAATGACCTGCCCGATGCCGGCCACCACGGCCACCTTCCCGATGGCTCGGATCTTATCGAGCTTCAGTTCGAGGCCAACAATAAAGAGCAGCAAAGCAATCCCAATTTCCGAAATCAATTCCAAGGGATGATCAATCTCCACCAAACCGGTAAGCGGCCCAATCAGAAGTCCCGCAAACAAGTAAGCAACAATCGTGGGCATCCGAATCCGCCGGGCGAGATGCGACATGATCGCCGCTGCAATCACGATCAAAGCCAGACTTTGAACCAGCGAACCTTCCATACCCACCAGCATAGAAATAATTTCACGATTTGCAAAAACAACCGCTGCCGCTCCAAGTCGGCAACTTCCACCCAGGCAAGTCGCCGCGACCAGCGGGCGGGGACTGCCGAATTGCATTGCGCCCAAGCTCATGGCTTGAAAAGATGATAAAAGATGAGTCTGAAGTTTTTTCCAGGTCAAAAACTAATCACGGCGGGGATCGTTTTTGGGGGGATCGTCATTATTGCTTGCTTCTGGCTGTTCTCATCGAATTCGAGTCCGGAAGATTTTGCCAAGCCGAGAGCTTCCCAATCAACCGGTGCCCCACCGCCGCAGCCAACACCTGCCGCAAGCGAATCGCATCAAATGCCGCGAGCTGCTTACCAACCGGAGTCGTGGACTTGGCGTCCGCAATCAGATGCCGCTCCGTTCCCGACTCAGACAGTCCGGCGACTGGGTTCTATTGAGATCCTTCAAGTCGAGGCGGGATCGACCAGGGATGGTCGCAAGGCTCGCCGTTCACTTCTCGAAACGAACGGCAAATATTCTCCAATCATCCTGCATCAGGAAGTTCTGACCCCGCCCGGCAGGGATCCGGTTGTCGCTCGCGAGATCGCTTTTCCAGCCGGTTATATCCTGATCGGCGGAACTTCCGGCACCTCGTCCAATCTGGCTGAAGCCGTGGCGGCACAATTGGGCACTCCTCAACGCATTTTGAACCGAGAGAATGGCACCACCCTTGTTAAGCTCCAAGCGGCGGAGATTGACAGCGTCGACCGTGTAATTTCGGGACACACCCCAGGGAACAGCGAGCTCATCATCGAACCGGATTACCTGCTCTTTACCTCGGAACAGCTGGATTCCACGAATGAACTCTTATGGATCGAGGAAGCCGGTCGCTTTTTCGACGAACAAGCTCAGGATTGGGTCGATTTGCACGGTGCCCCGCCCTCGTCCCTTACGCGTTCGCTGGTGGCGGAGGCAGCGCCAGCCGGCACCGAGCGCCTCATCACCTTCGACCCTCCTTATGTCACTGCCGGCAGCTATCGCCCTGAAGTTCGCATCCAGAATTTCGTCGTCTCCACTGGGGCAGGCCTGAGCTCACCTTTCTCGAGTGTTTACATTCAAAACGCGTATAATTCCGGATACCCAGAGAACGGTAGCAACTATTTGCGTTGTCTTGGCTCCGACACAAGCATCAAACTCCGGCATAAGGAGGGCCTCCCTTTCACCCTTCACGCAGCAGATCTTTCGGAATACTCGACCGTTTATGCATCGCCCAGATCCGTGACGTTTCGAGGGACAACGGCCCTGGGAAATACGATCAACCACACGGTGGTCACCGACGGCGTGATTGATGGCCGAGGAGCGGCGACCGATTTCCAGACGTTCACACTGCCAGCAAGTTTCACTGACCTTACCGAAATCGAGGTCACCGGCCCGCCTTTCATGGTCGACAATCTGGTTGTGACGCTCGAGGGACAGGAAACGCCACCCGAGCCATTGCCAGCTCCGCCGGTATTGTATGAGGTCACCTGGGAATCCGCCCCTCACGTTCCGGGAGAGATGACGGCAGTAGGCGGACCCTACGCCCCCACATCGATCAGTTTCGGCCGCCCCTTCGTCCGCGAAGGGTTCAGTGTATTGCCTGGCCGTTCGATGGAGTTGACCGGAGAAGGCACGGAGTCATTAACCTTCCCTTATGGTCAGGTGAAGTTCGATATGGCGCGTTCTGCCAAGGCCTACGAAGTGGAATTCGACGTCTGCCAGACGCAAAATGATACGCTCGCGTTTTTTGCCGACCTGGTTAATGGCCTGGTGCGACTCGATATCCAGAATCAGATTCCGGAGAATCGAGTGACACACGTCCTCTTCCACTTCAATGTTGAAACCGGCATTTACCGCTGTGAGATTGATGGGGTCGAACGATTCTCAGGCGCCAAATCGCCGGCGGACATTCGAACGATCCGGTTCAGTCTTAACGACCGGAATCGCGACGGAGGCACCGCAATCGACAATGTCGTCATTCGAGGATTCGGCATTGAACCTCCAACAGACGAGCCTCGAATCTCGACAACACCCGAATCCTCACTGGTCTTCTCGCCGACGATACTGGGACAAACCGCAAACCTCATTCTGCGAGTAACGAATATTGGAAGCCAGCCTCTCGAACTGAACTCCGCAAGTATCGCTGGCGAAGGTTTTACGCTGCCTGATTTTTTACCAACCATCATCCCGCCATCGCAGACAGCCGAAGTGCCAATCGTTTTTCAACCAGAGACCGTCAACGCTTTCCAAGCTGAATTGTCACTGTTCACTAATGATGCCCGCACACCAGTCAAGACCATCACTCTCACAGGCTCCGGCCTCGGGATCCCCCGGGCGGTGATTACGCCGGCATTACTCGACGTGGCCATTGTGGAAGGGGATAGCGGCACGGAGGAATTCGTCGTCAGCAACACCGGCAGTGATCGCCTCGAATGGCAACTTGTTGAAGCCGTAGTCGAAGGTCGCGAAACTCCGGAGCCGGTCGCCACGGACGATCCACTTCGCGCGTCGTTGTGGGGGATTACCCAAACGGAAGCCGATCGGGCCTGGACATACTCGAGAGCCAACAAAGACATCCTCGTGGCGGTCATCGACACAGGCATCGATCTTGACCATCCAGATCTCGCCAGCAATTTGATAACAAACAGCAGTGAGATTCCTTGGAATGGGATCGATGATGATGGGAATGGCTACGTGGACGACTTCGCAGGCTGGGACTTTTCTTCCAACGACAACGATCCCGACGACGGTCACGGTCACGGCACTCACGTCGCCGGAACGATCGCGGCACTGGGAAATAACGCCATCGGCGTCATCGGAGTGGCTCATGATGGCGGGGTTCTGCCTGTTCAATTTTTAAGCTCTGGCGGCTCTGGCTACACCTCCGATGCAATTGAATCGATCCAGTATGCAATGCTTCGGGGCGCGCGAATCATCAACGCCAGCTGGGGTGGCGGCGGGTATTCGCACTTACTTGAGAATGCAATTGCGCAGTTCTGCTCTACGAACGACGGCTTTTTCGTCAGCGCAGCTGGTAATCAAGGGTCAAACGCCGACCTTTCTCCAAGTTATCCGGCGGCTTATGCAACGGACGGCATCATTTCCGTCGCCGCCACGACCGCTTCCGACAACCTCGCGTATTTCTCCAACTATGGGGCCCAATCGGTCGATATCGCGGCGCCGGGTTACCAGATCCTCAGCTGTTTTCCTGGAGCCAACTATGTGAGCATGAGCGGCACTTCGATGGCAGCCCCGCATATGAGCGGCGCTGTTGCTCTCGCGCTTTCGATGAATGATAACCTGCGCGCGTCCGACATCCCACGGCTCTTTTATTCCCTTGTCGATCAGCCAGTATCACTCAACGGTAAACTCGCCTCCAATGGCCGCCTTAACATTCTGCCCGTCATGGAACGCATTCCGCCGCCGTGGATTTCTCCACAACCGGCAAGTGGCGCCATCGCCGCTGGAGGATCAAATTCCGTTTCCCTCCAGATCGATGCCAGGACCCTCTCACCGAAGCTTTATGCGACGGAACTCGTGTTTGCCACGAATGATCCCTCGAATCCTGCTATTTCCCTGGCAGTCAACGTCGAGGTATTCGGGGCAACCACTTACCATCAATGGCTCACCAACGAGTTTGGGGAATCAAACTTACTTTACTCCGCGGCATTCAATAGCGCCTGGTCGATGACGGCCGATCCAGACGACGACGGGCTCGCCAATATCTTCGAATTTCTTTTTGGCTCCAATCCGAGCCAGGGAGACGCTCCCGCAGGGCTCGCCGCCCTCGGAACCGCTGGCAATTTCCAACTCACAACAGCCCCGGACACCAGCGGCGTCGATTACTGGGTCGAATGGTCAAAGACACTCAAAGATGGTGACTGGCATGATGATCAGGTATCGCTGACACCAGCAGGCATCGATCCGGACACCGGTCTCATGCTCTGGGATTTGACGTTCGACCCTGCCTTTGACGCAGGAGATCAGCTCTTTCTTCGTCTGCAAGCGCGGGAGAGTGCGGCCAATTGAAGCCATCTTTGATTTTTTGAAGACGCGCAACAGCGTATAAACACCGCCGCTGACGCCTCATTATCCAGGCGGAGAAGGATTAGAATACCACGTTAACACCCGATCTCGCGCCCGATCAACAGCGAGGCGAGAATGCCATTGACAACGCGCCCAACACTTGGCAAGTTCGCCAAATAGCAATGCAACTCTCCGCTAAATCCAGAGTCCGCGCCGAACATCGGGCCGAAGTCATCAAGGCGCTCGCCCATCCTTCCCGGCTTCTCATTGCCGAACGCCTCGAGCAGGGCGAGCAATGTGTCAGTGATCTAACCAATTTCGTCGGCGCCGACACGTCGACCGTCTCTAAACATCTCGCCCTGATGAAAGCGGTCGGCCTTGTCACGGTTGAAAAACGGGGGCTTCAACAATTCTACTCCCTCGCCTGCCCTTGTCTCGGCAGCTTTTTCGACTGCGTCGATGAACTCACCCGCAATCGTTTGAAACGCCTTCGTCGTTGACCCCACATCCCCCGACCCGTCTCGTTATGAAAACGCTCCAACTCTTTGATCCGCCGCTCTGCTGTTCGACCGGTGTTTGCGGTCCGGAAATCGATCCGCTCCTGCCACAGACCGCGGCTTTCCTTGACCAACTCAGTCGGCTCGGCGTCGAGGTGAAACGCGCCAATCTTGGCCAGCAACCGCTCGAATTCGTCAGCAACACCAAGGTAAAACAATTGCTCGATGCTGAAGGCGTCGATGTCCTTCCACTCATACTGATTGATGGCGAGGTCGTCTTGAAAGGCCGGTATCCCACAGAACCCGAGCGCGACGAATGGCTGACCAAAGCGGGTGCCCCTGTCCACCTCTCTTAATGGCTGCCACCCTGCTCCAGTTCTTGGAACCACCCACCCGGTTCTATTTTTTCACTGGCAAAGGCGGTGTCGGAAAAACGTCGCTCGCGTGCAGCACGGCGCTCGCCTTGGCTGAAAGCGGCAAACGCGTGCTCTTGATCAGCACCGATCCCGCTTCCAACCTCGACGAAGTTCTTGGCGTTGAGTTGGAGAGCCGGCCGACCCCCATTCCTAGCGTCAATGGCTTGGAAGCCCTTAACCTTGATCCGGTGGAAGCCGCTGCTGCTTACCGGGAAAAGGTCGTGGGTCCAATGCGCGGACTTCTGCCGGAGAATGCTTTGCAAGCCATGGAAGAACAGCTTTCCGGCGCTTGCACCATGGAGATTGCGACCTTTGATGAATTCGCGCGTTGGCTCGGCGATCCCGAGGCGATTAAAGGTTACGATCATCTGATTTTCGATACCGCTCCCACCGGCCATACGCTTCGGTTGCTCGCGTTGCCGAAAGCTTGGACCCATTTTTTCGACAGCAACACATCAGGCAGTTCCTGTCTCGGACCACTCGCTGGTCTGGAACAACAACGCGGTGTTTACGAAGCAGCGCTCAAGGCCCTGGCGAATCCCGATTTCACCACGCTTCTCCTCGTCGCCCGTCCCCAGCCGAGTTCGCTCCAGGAAGCTGAACGAAGCGCGCATGAGTTGGCGGCGCTTGGCGTTCACAATCAGCGGTTGCTGTTGAACGGGCTCTTCACGGTCCAGGCTCCCGAGGACCCTTACGCCGCCGCTATGCAAGAACGGGGACGAGCCGCGTTGCAAGGCCATTCAAGTTTCATCAATCAGTTGCCGAGTTTGCAGTTGCCGCTTCGTTCCACGAACCTCGTCGGCTTGGACGCCCTGCGCGCCATGGCCAATTTCGAAGAGAGCGCCCCGGCTGAAACAATCGCTTTTGCACCGGACCGGGGTGCTATGGAATCGCTCGCCGATCTGATCGATGGCATCGAAAGCGCTGGACGAGGCGTTGTGCTTACCATGGGCAAAGGCGGGGTCGGCAAAACCACGGCGGCCGCCGCCATCGCGACTGAGCTGGCCCGGCGCGGGCATCCCGTGCATCTCTCCACGACCGATCCGGCCCCTCATTTACAAGCTGCGTTGCCTGAGGCATTTGAAGGCTTATCCGTTAGCCCGATCGATCCGGTCGCCGAGACGGAAGCTTACGTCGCTGAGGTGATGGAAAAACAAGGCGCCAATCTCGATGAAGCCGGTCGTTCACTCTTGCTCGAAGATCTGCGGTCTCCCTGCACCGAGGAAATCGCGGTCTTCCGTGCGTTCGCCCGGACGGTGGCCATGGCGGAAGTTCAATTCGTCATTCTGGACACCGCACCCACCGGTCACACGCTACTCCTGCTCGATGCCACGCAGACCTACCATCGCGAATTGGGGCGTCAATCGGGCAATACGCGTTCCGACGCGGTCAATCAGTTATTGCCGCGATTGCGCAACCCCGATTTCACCCGGGTCATCCTGGTCGCCTTACCGGAACCGACCCCTATTCATGAAGCGATGTTATTAGGCGACGACCTTCAACGGGCTGGCATCACGCCATATGCCTGGATCATCAATCAAGCGTTACATCCCTTACCATTAAAGGATCCCTGTCTCATCCAGCGCGCCCAGGCTGAGATCGCCCTGCTCGAACCGCTGCTCGCTCAGGCGCCGCATCCGGTCGTGGTGCCGTGGCAATTGCACGAGCCGACTGGAGCCACCGCCCTTGGCCAACTCACCGCCTCAGCAACTCACCCAGCTGTCATCTGATCACTAACCTCCGAACCCACAAACCTACCATGCCTATCTACGTCTACGAAACCATCCCCGCCGATTGCTGCGCCGATCCACAACACTACGAGATCGAACAGGCAGCCGAAGCCGCCCCCCTCGAAAAACATCCTGAAACCGGTGAACCCATCAAACGCACTCTGCTTGCCGGACGCGAGGTGGTCCGCGATGCCGCGACCGACGGTGAATGCTGCAGCGGCAGCAGTTGCTGTTGATTCGCGCGGCTCAATCTCCCTCTTGCCTTTTTAAACCCCAATGTTTCATAAAACCAGTCGTTCTAGCTTGATCTTTTTGCGCAGAGCTGTGTCGTTCAGGCGGTTACGTATCTCAACGGCAAATTCACCAACGGCCCTTTATGTCTAATTCCGACAAATTCAAAATCCTCTTCCTCTGCACGGGCAACAGCGCTCGCAGCATCTTCGGCGAATACCTGATCCGCCGTTTCGGCCTGGGCAAATTCGAGTCTTACAGCGCCGGTTCGGATCCCAAAAGCAACGTCAATCCTTACACATTGCGCGTGCTGAAAGAGCTCTATCAAATCGATACCTCCGACGCTCGCAGTAAATCATGGAAGGAATTTCAACAATCTAACATTCATTTTGATTTCGTGATTACCGTCTGCGATGACGCTCGGGAATCGTGCCCCGTCTGGCCAGGCCAACCGATTATCGCGCATTGGGGTTGTGAAGATCCAGCTGCCTTCCAAGGTAGTGACAAGGAAACCTTCGATTTCTTCTACAAAACCGCCCGCCTCATCCAATGGCGCTGCGAACTCTTGAGCGCCTTGCCGTTCGATAAACTCGACAAACTTCGGCTCACCGAAATGACCCAAAGCATTGCCCACGAAACTTCGGGCAACCCACGCGAAAAAACCGCCTCCGCATGATCGACACACCAACCATCTTAATTCTCTGCACCGGTAATTCCTGCCGCAGCCATATGGCGGAAGGCATCCTGCGCCAATCGGCGGGCGGTTGCTTGGATGTGCAGAGCGCTGGCTCGAAACCTTCCGGGTACGTCCATCCCCTCGCCATTCGGGTGATGGAGGAAATCGGCATCAACATTGCCGGGCACCGATCCAAATCGATGACGGAATTTCAAGATCAAGAAGTGGAAACCGTGATCACGGTCTGCGGCAACGCTGACGAAGCCTGCCCGATGTTTCCCGGCCAGGTGAACCGTTACCATTGGGGCTTCGACGATCCCGCTCATGCCGAAGGTTCCGATGAAGAAAAACTGGCCGTCTTTCGCCGGGTCCGCGACGAGATCGCCCGTGTCTTCCAAGCTTATGGCGCCGGGCGCAAGGACGCTTTGAGTGCCGCATGACCACCCGCAGTATCTTCGCCGGCGAATTCGTCGGCACGTTCATCCTCGTCTTTTTCGGTTGCGGCAGTGTCGCCGCGGCGGTGTTGCATGGTGCCCAGATCGGCATTTTTCAGGTGGCTATCGTCTGGGGCATTGCCATTGCCTTGGCGATCTTTCTGACAGGCGGGATGAGCGGCGCTCATCTTAATCCGGCGGTCACGCTCGCCTTCGCCGCTTTCCGCAAACTGCCGCCACGACAGATTCCGAATTATCTGCTGAGCCAATTCGCTGGCGCTTTTCTGGCGGCGGCCATTCTGTTCGTTTTGTTTGGCGGCTCCATCGAGGCTTTTGAATCGAAGCACGGGATCGTGCGAGGCGCTTCGGGGAGTGAGGCAAGCGCGATGATTTTTGGAGAATTTTTCCCCAACCCAGGCGGCGATGCGTTGTCGGCGGAACAACTCGCTTGGATGCCGACGTGGCGGGCCTTTTTGGTCGAGTTGATCGGAACCGCCATTCTGGTCTTTGCCATCTTCGGCTTGACCGATGAACGGCAAGCGAACGCGCCGGGGATTCTTTTGCCGGCCATGGTCGGGTTGACCGTCACCATTCTGATCAGTCTGCTAGGTCCGCTCACGATGGGGGCATTCAATCCGACACGCGATTTGGCGCCTCGAATTTTTTCTTCCATTGCCGGCTGGGGCTCCGTGCCCTTTAGCGTCAATGGGATGGGGTGGTTGACCGTCTATATCTTCGGCCCCTTCTCTGGCGGGCTCATCGGTGGCGCTTTTTGGAAATATTTGATGGCCGAGTCGCATCCGGTTGTTCCCGACCCGGCATTCATCGAGGCGGTCGAGGGCGAGGAACTGGAGCGGGTGAACGTCGCTCGCGATTCCTAAATCAGCACCGCGTGCCATTTGGATTTTGGCGAAATCGCTCTATGGTCATACCGCGTGATCGATGCTTTGATCCAATCTTGCCCAGCTTCCGAGCGGGAGGCTTGCCGGTTCCGCTCGTTGTTCGAGCCACCCGAACCGGTGCTGGCGCTCGCCCCGATGCAGGATGTGACCGACCTCGCGTTCATGCGATTGATGATGCGCTATGGGGGGCCGGACCTTTTCTTCACCGAATATTTCCGGGTAACCGAAGGGTTTAAACCGAACCGCGAGATCCTGCGGTCCATTACCGAAAACGACACCGGCCGGCCGGTGGTAGCGCAATTGATCGGTAATGATCTGCCTTGGATGATTCGCGCTTGCGAACGGTTGCTGCAATTCCCAACCGCGGGAATTGACCTCAACCTCGGTTGTCCCGCTCCGATTGTTTACAAAAAATGCGCAGGCGGTGGACTGCTGCGGGAGCCGGCTCGGGTCGATGATACCTTGGCCGCCCTGCGATCGGCTTTGCCCGGGATCTTCACGGTCAAGACACGGGTCGGGTTTGAGTCGGATACGGAATTCGACGCACTCCTGCCCATATTCGCCCGGCACCAGATTGATCTCCTCAGTGTGCATGGCCGGACGGTCACCGATCGTTACCGGCCATCGGTGCATGTGGAACGCATCGCCGATGCCGTCACCCGCATGCCGTGCCCCGTGCTGGCCAACGGCAGCGTCGACTCCCCGGCAAGCGCCGCCCGATTATTGAAAAAAACGGGCGCCCAGGGACTCATGATCGGTCGGGGTGCGATTCGGAATCCATGGGTCTTTCAACAAATCCGCGACGCCCACGCTGGTCGCCCTGTTTTTCAACCGACCGGCCACGATGTGCTGGGTTACATCACCGATCTTTACGCCAGCACCTCACCCGAGTCCGTTCCCGAAAAGGTGCAGGTGCAAAAGATGAAAAAATATATGAACTTTCTCGGCGCCGGAGTCAGCGAACCGTTTCTTCATGAAATCCGGCGGGTGCACACCAAAGCGGATTTTTTCGCCGTGGCACGCCGACATCTCGCGCATGACGATTGGATCGATCTCCATGTGCCAGCGGCCGGAGTTTCCTCTTGCGAGTCGCCAGCAGTCGCGAGTCTGGAAAACGGATAGTTCCCGAACAGCTCGGAGCAGCCAAACGAAGTCGCTATGCAGGCTCAGCGCCCATAGATTTCGGGATTTTCCTGACGCTTTTGTTTGATCTGATCTGCCACTTCGTTGGCACGATTGATCGGGCGGGAGACTACGGAATCGGTTGGAGCGTCGCTGGGCTCATTCCTTTTCACATCCGGTTCTTCACCCAGCCGAGATTCCAGCGCTTCGACCACTGGCTTCGAGCCGACATACCGCCCCATCTCGATCGACTTGGCCAGTACCCTCCCGTGATTATCGATCAGGACCAAAGCTGGAATCCCGCTGCCACCAGCTTTGATGACTTCCGGCATCGCCTCCAACGCGGGCAGACGGACCGCAGGCCATGGCATGCCGATTTCCTGCATATAACTCGCCATCTCCATTTCACCCTTATCTTTGCTGATGAAAATCACTTCGAAGTTCGGGTATTTCGACTTCAATCGATTGTAGACGTCGACTAATTCACGGGCAGTCTCGTGGCAGGGCGGGCACCATTTGGCTCCGTAATAAAAGAGAAGAAAATCCGCGTTCTGAAGGCGTTGCGGATCGTAAGCGACCAACCCGCCCGACTGGCTGGAAACCAACTGGGAGAGCCAGCCACGATCGAATTGGATCCGTTCAGAAGCCAAATCACATCCGTTCACAAGCGCAAGGAGCGCAACGGCAGCCACGAAAACGGTCACCAGCTTCATAAGAAACGATCGGAGATCCCGGACGGAAGTCAATGCCTGGAAAAAGACTCTGTCAGCGTTCCGGCCACAAAATCTGACACGTGTGTAAATATAAATGACACCAAACCGTCCTCAGAACGTGAGCTGGCTCGCGATCATGGGCTTGGCAACAGGCATCGGGCCACTTCCCGCCCTTGCTCTAGGGGTCTGGCACTTCGATTGCTTTAAAGTAGGGAACCATCCGATTATGACTATTCAAAAAATCTTCCACAGCAATCAGGCCCTTTCTGAAACCCAAGAGAAACTTTTCAATCTGTGGGGATATCGGCGTCACCTCAGCGGCGTGGAAAAAGCCTGCATTCGCCACGACGGCTCTTCTATGTGGCAACTCGATCTCGGCAATGGCGTCGGCGTCGATGCGAAACTGGAGTATTTCGAAGGCGACACTCCAAACCAAGTCTTCTTCCGATCGGTCGAGGGCAATCTCGATGTTGCCGGTATTATCGAGTTGACCGCCATCCGGGAGGACCTGACCGAGGTCGAAGTCACGATCGATGCCGAATTTAAATCCCCGATTGCTCGCGTGGTTGATCGGATGACTGATGGTCTAAACCGGTTCCTCGATTGTCAATTGAATGGGATTCGGGGTTACCTCGCTGCCACGCACGTGAAAACGGCTGAGCATCGCGGCTTAGCGCTCTGCCCTTGATTCGCGGTTGATTCTTCGAACGAAATGAGTCCATAAATAGGAATGACTCGTTTCTTGATCTTAAATGCCATGGGGATGGGAATCTCCATGGCATTATCATTTTCGGCTTTCGCACAGGATGCACCAACGGCTGCAACTGAATCCACCGAGGCGCAACTGGCGGCCCTGCGTGAAACCGTTGAAAAACAAAATCAGCGAATTGAAGCTCTGACTCGCGAGGTCATTCGGCTTTCGCGAATTATCGAAGGAGGCAGCGCCTCTGGACCGAGCGTTCAGACCGGGCCAGCTTCCAGCGCTTCCCCTTCCAGATCCTCTGCCACGCCTCCAAAAGCAGCCCCGGTGCAACCGAGCGGTCCAACCCATACCGTGAGCAAAGGTGAAACGCTCACCATTATCGCGAAAAGTTACAACACCTCCGTCGAAGAATTGGTCAAGCTGAACAACATCAAAGACGAACGGTTGCTTCAAATTGGTCAGGTCCTCATTCTTCCCGAGTCAGCCACCTCGGAAGCGACGCCGGAATCCTGACGATCGCTGGTATTGCATTTTTGCATGGCAAACGCTCGTGACAGATCGAGCTCAACACGCTTTACTCTCTTTTCATGTCCCCCGAGTCTTCCCGCTGGTATCTCCTGAAACACGATGATGCGACTATTTTTGGTCCATTAGAATTTCAACAGCTGCGCGCCTGGGCGACCGAAGCTCAAGTTTCGCCCCTGGACAAGGTTTCGAATGATAATCAGACCTGGATCAAGGCCCCGATGCTGCCGGAATTAGAAATGGATTGGTTGGTCGAAGTGACCGCTGACCGGCTCTATGGCCCGACGACTTTAGGCGCGGTGCGCGAGTTCTACGTCATTGGAGAGCTCGCGGACAACACTCAAATCCTCAACGCCACGGATGGCAGCAGTTATCGTTTAGGCGATCTGATCGAGAACGAGGAGGAAGAGGAGCAAGCACCTGATTCTGGAAGCGCGAAAAAAGAGGCGCAAGGTCAGCCTGGCAGTATCGACCCAGGACGAGCCGGCATTCGGGTTAGCTTGCAACAACGCATCCGGGAACTAGAAGAAGCGCTGTTGGAAGAGCGACGGGCTTATGATGAGCTCGAATCGCAATTCAAGAAATTAGCCGAGTCTTACGAAGCGAAGACCGGCGAGTCCGCACCCGTTCGGCCTAACTAGTTTCTGAATAACCAACGCTCGATTGCTTTTCTCTGAGAAGCTTGTTTCACTTGGGGCTATGCGTTATCTGCTGGTCTCCCTCATTCTTGTTACTGCCAATTTCCTACACGCGGAATCACCCGAACTGCTTTCCAAGCTGGAAGAAGCGGGCTTCAGCCCTCGAGCCAATAACGAGGGAGAGCTGACCGCCATTTACGGATTCAACCCCGATGGCAGCTTGAGCCCAGAACTTTGGGCCGTGATTCAATCCTCGCCGGAACTGATCACGATCAATAGTTCCAAAATGGATGGGGAAGATTTGCGTGAAACCGCGCGAATCCAATCGCTCGAAACCCTCGTCATCGGCGGTGGGGGCGAGGCGGAGGAATCCGATTATGCCACGCTGGCCGCGTTACCCAACCTCAAAAGGCTCAACCTGCATCACTTAAAGAATTTCGAAGGGGCCAAAGCATTTTCGAATTTCGAGGATGCCGAGAAGCTGGAGCATCTCACGATCCATAACTGCCGCCCCTTTCGTGGTAGCGCCTTGCCGGAAATCGCCGAAATCCCGAATCTCAAGGAAATCGAATTTACCGCGCTCCTCATCGACATGGAAGACCTCGCCCCGCTCGAAGGACATCCGGCCCTCGAGTCGTTGATTCTCCCTGTAAAGCCAGCGAATATGGACGCTTTCCTCGAGCTGGCAACTTCCCTTCCCCAGCTGAAAGAGATCTCTTTTCTCTGTCCCCGTGGCGATTTCACCCGCCTTGACGAACCGCAGTTCGCGAGCTTGAACGCCATCCCAAACTTGCACCGCATTCGGGGTATCAACCTCGGCTTGACCGCTTCGCAAGTCGAAGCCCTGGTCAAAGAGCATCCAGGAATGGAAATCGAGCTTCGCGTGAAAAAGGAATCACACGGCAAGAGCGAGCCGATGGAGCCGCTGAAGGAATAATCGACTGCCTGACCAGAGCCGGCCTACGGACTTGACTAGGAAAGGGCTCTCTCACAGTTCTCAAAATGGCCGCCAGCCCTGAGATCCCCTAGAGCTTCGCTTGCGTTTTGGAGTGAAGTCCCGTCGGTTGGCGATAGGAGGTCGCGGGACGTAGGAGGAACGTGGTTCTGAGCGGAGCGCAGCAACACAGTCGATCACTTGATTTCCTGAATAAAATCGACAATTCCTCTACGCGGTGCGCTCAGCCGTAGAGGAACTTGGAACAAGTTTCTGAGTGCGCTACCTCAAACTGGGACCCAAGGGAATCGAGCAGGACAGGAGAGTCCAAGAAATCTTCGCTTGACCCCTCCGTCTGCATGAACGAAGAAAGGCATAGTGTCGCGGATATACTCTATCCTCTTATTAGTCTGCTTTACCTTGGCGACTTCGCTGGCCATCGCGCCTTGCGAAGCCGCGCATGACTCCGACGCTTGTTGTTCGACTGGGGCCGCCACCACCGCTTACCAACCGTCCGCGGCGGATGAGCCCTCTGGCAATCCTTTGCAGCACGAACAATGTCCTCTGACGCATGCCGCTCTAGTGGCCGTCTTGCCGCTAACGGTGGCGCAGGATCATTCGCCTCAGCCAGCTGTTGGGGTTGCGTATTTCGGCTCCGGTTATCAGCCAGAACAGCTGGCTAGCAAAATCGAGTATCCCCCTCGAAAAGGTTAAGCCGCGCCCAAGCGGCGTCTGATCTATTGTCGACCGGAGCTTTCGCTCTCGGCTCGCTTGCTTTCCCTCGAATGCTTTCCCGGCTCGTGCAACGCCGGATTCCCGACCTGAGTCATGCCTTTTTTTTATTATTTATCCTTCATCATCCTTGGCAGTTGCCTTTCGCTGACAACGGCGCTGGCGGAACCCGTCCGGTTCTCCAGTCCGGACCAGGCTGTCGCCTATGCCTTGGCCAATCAACCCGATCTACAAGCTTTGCGCGAATCCGTCGCGGAAGCCGAGGCCCGGGCCAGCCAGGCGGGCCGTCTTACCAACCCCGTTATCGGACTGGAAAGCGCTGGCGGCCGGGACTTTGAAGGCCGGATCGAGGGCAGATTCACTCAACCACTTCCACTCAATAACCGTCTCGCACTTGAGAAACAGCGGGCTCGTTATGAAGTGGCATTCGCCCGCTTGATCGTTGCTGAAGAAGCTAGACAACTGGCTTTACAAGTTCGGCTAACCATCCTGGAACAGAGTCACAGCATCGAAACCCAACAGCTCATGCAACAACGGGCGGCCCTTGCCCGTGACTGGTTGAACGCCCTGGAACGCAGTGTCCAGGAAGGCGCTGAATCCCCGCTCACCCTTTCAAAACAGAAACTGGTGACCCAGGAACTCCAACTGGATGCCGCAAATTTCGAAGCGGAAATTATCGCCGCCCAAAGCCGCCTGGCCCGGCTGCTCGGTTTGCCTCCAGGATCAACCATCTCCATCCCGCATTCGCACAGCCTCGTGCCAGTCCCGGCCAAACGCGCCATCGTTAGCCGCCCCCAATTGCAGTTGGCTGAACTGGCAGTGGAAGCGGCCGCCATGGACGTGGCGCTTGCCTCCGCGACACGCTGGGATGACATCGTGCTCGGTATTTTCTGGGAAACCGCCCGGATTCCTGGCGACGAAAAAGTGGAGAATGAATTCCTGGCCGGCTTACGCGTCTCCATTCCACTACCCTTATGGCAAGATGGCCGGCCCGAAATCCAGGAACAGCAAGCAAGCGAGAAACGGGCTCGCCGCGAGTTACAAGCGGTCCGCGCCAACATCGAACATGAAGTCGCTGCCGCTCACGCCATTATGGTCCGCCGGCATCAAGCCGCAACCCGGGTAGAAAACGAACTGCGCCCCGCCACAAAAAAGCAACTCGCCCAGATCGAAGCCGCCTATCAACGGGGGGAAGTTGATTGGGAAGCCGTCTTCACTGCCCGGATGGAACTTGCCCTCCTGCGCAGCCGGCAGCTTCGCCAGAATGAACTCTACTATCAAGCCCGTCTCCAATGGCTTCACACCATTGGGGCACTTCAACCTGCAACCTCTCATCCCTATCAAAAACCATGAACCTCTTCCATTCCACTTCCTTCCTTCTGGCATTCGCCTTATGGCTGCCCGCCCAATCCGCAATCTCAGCTCCGGCTTGTTGCCCGACCGGTGATCTTTTCGATAGCAGTGCCCCTAAAGAAAAGATTGCGCTTTCCGATCTTCAACAAGCGAATCTCGGCCTGCAATTAGCCGCCGCCGAAGAGATTGCCATGGAAACGACGACTTTTGCCCTTGGCCAAATTGAAGCGATTCCAAATCAGGAAGCAAACATTAGTTCCCGAATCGCCGGCCGGGTAAAATCACTAGCAATCAATCCGGGCGAATCCGTGGAAGCGGGCCAACCCATCATTCAAATCGAAAGCCGACAGGCAGGCAATCCGCCGCCGGTGATCACTTTGGAAGCTCCCATTGACGGGATGATCAGCGAAATTGATGTGAAACCTGGCGACCCAGTCGAACCTGACCGGCATCTCCTCGATATCACCAACCTTCGACAAGTCATGGCGGTCGCTAACGTCTTCGAACATGATGCCGGTAATCTGCAACCCGGAATGCAAGCGCGTATCCGGGTTCCAGCCTTCCCGGACAAGGTGTTCGAAGGGCGGTTGACTCATCTCGGGACAGCTGTCAATCGGGCTAACGCCACTCTACCGGTCTTCTTCGAAATCGATAATCCTGACCTCCTGCTTCGACCCGGGATGCGGGCGGAATTCTCTGTCGTGACAGACCAGCGGGAATCGGTTCTGGCCGTGCCACGGGAAGCTATTCTCGGTGAACATGGTGATCATTTTGTTTTCGTCAGCGATTTCGAAGTGCCCGGCGTTTTTTTAAAAGCTCCGGTGCATGTCGGGGCGCGCAATGATCAGCATGCGGAGATTCTCGCCGGACTATTCCCGGCGGATGAAGTGGTCACCACCGGTAACTTTGCGATGCAATTCGCCGGCGGAGGCGGCGCTGCTTTGAAAGATGCGATGGATGCCGCTCATGGCCACGCACACGGGCCGGATGGTGAGGAATTGGAGGAACATGCGCATGAGCAAGAAGGCGAATCGAATAGCACAGTCCCAACGCCCATGACCAAGGCTGATAAGGCCACTCAAGCCCTTCCCATCGCCGGTGCGGGTATCGGCGGCCTGTTGCTCGGCTTACTGCTCGGCCGGGTGCGCACCCGGAAATCATGAATGACTCCAGGGCAAGCGGCTCCCGAATCATCTTACTCACGCAACATCTTCTGGATGCAATTTTCT
>JGI12210J13797_10366510_pt1 | contig 21290 bp, 18 predicted proteins | sample ElkSlonscriptome_3_FD_13797 | JGI IMG/M metagenome (IMG submission 13797)
CTCCGATAAAATACTGCTTTTCCAGTCGATTGATTACCTTGACGGTATCTTCAGTGATCATCACCCTGCCCAATTCAATGCCGAATAACGGGGTGATGGATATCCAGATCGCTGAATCTTTTTTGATCCTAATGTTCGATTTGAACGTATGCTTTTTCCCTTCTTGACGCAGAGTAATGACTGCTTTAGCCGAGAATGTCTCGAAGGCAAACTCATTCATTCGCATTTGCTCGATCAAATACTCGGTCTTTTTCCCTTCCAGAGAACTACGTTTTGCTTTTTCCTTGGTCTTGCACGACCAAAGCACGGTAAAAACAACCAGCAAAAAAAGCAGATGAGCTGCCCTATTCGTAAAATTCCTCATCTTCGATCTTGCGTTCTATTTGCTCAGAAGCACCGCCGGCTATTTTCGCTTTTTCCCAGTAATCAAGAGCCTCCTGTCGCTTTCCCAGCTTAAAGAGAATATCTCCCTTGTGTTCCAATAACGTCGCACTAGCCGATTGATCTGAAGCAATTGCTTTATTAATCCATTCCAAGGCACTTTCGTATTCCCCCAATTGAAAGAGAATCCATGCGTAGGTATCTTGGAAAGATGCTTGCCCGGGCGAAATCTGATTGGATTTAAGCGACATTTCTTTCGCGCGGTCTAAGTTTTCTTTCCTTAGCGAAAGATAATAGCTGTAATTGTTCAACACGTAGATGTTGTCCGGGTCTAATTTTAACGCTTCTTCATAACTGCGATCCGAAGCAGTATGATCATCCATTTCATGGTAAATGTCGCCCAAACTCGAGTAAAACTGACTTTTTAGGGCTTGGTTGTCGATCACCAAGTCCTTGCCCATTTCTAGGTTTTGAGCAGCCTCGTCGTAAAGGTTTGCTTGGTAGAGCCCCAAACCGTAGATAAAATATAAAGTAGGCTGGTTTGGGAAAAGTGTGATCGATCGCTTTGCGTAGTCAAGTAGTAGCTCGGATTCTTCGTTCTCTGAAAGTATGATCAACATCTGGTTCCATACCGGAAAACGGCTGCTGTCGATACTGATGGTTTTGCGGTAAGCCTCAATAGCCTCTTGATCGCGATCTGCAAAATAGAGATAGTCGGCTAGTAGGGCATGCGACTTCGCATCGTCTGAGTGAGTTTCTGCGGTGATTTTAGCCAATTGTATTGCCTCTTCCAACTTCTCTTTCTCGTTCTCAGCGACTTGATAATTGCTTAACAAGAACTTCACTTTCTCATCAATACTGACCCGCTCAGATTCAAAAGCCAGCTTTGCATTTCTCAAAAACCCCTCCTGATCCCCGGTACTTTTAGAAAGTTCTGCCAGAGTAAGGTACAATTGACTGTTGTCAATATTCAGCGCTTTCATTCGCTCTAACACACGAATGGCGTCTTCCTTCCGTTCATTGGAAATATAGATGTTAGCCAACGTACCGTAATATTCGGGATTGCGCGGGTTTTTTTCGATCAGTTTTTCGATCTCGGCTGCTGCTTTATCGACATCGTTAATCGAAAGGTAGATTCGCTGCTTTAAAAAGGAGATCTCGGGATTGACGCCCAATTCATCTTCAATCTTGTTCAGGTACGTGATGCTTTCTTCAAACCTGCCTTTATTCAAAAGCAATTTAGAAAGCTCGTAGTTAATCTCGAGCTGAGTAGGATTGGTCTCCACCAATTCTTTAAATACTTCAATCGCTTCATCAACTCTGCCTTGACCCTCTAGAAAAGTCGCGTAAGAAAGCTTATACCAGTAGTTATCGTTATCGAGTTGGTTGGCTAACCTAAATTCTTCAAAGGCCCCTTGAGAATCTCCTAAGGCATTGTAGACGATTCCCAGTTCATAGTGCGCAGCAGCGCTATATGGATCGATTGAAATCGCTTTCTGATAGAGTTTTTGAGCCTTTTCAAAGTTACCAAGCACTTTTTCTTTGGACGCGTCAATGTAGTTTCGACCAAAATTGATCTTTTCTTTCTCACTAAGTGCCTTAGTCTGCGGCTCAGCATCCATCAGTTGATCGCCACTTTTACAAGCAAGAAGGAAAAGCAGCGAAACTAAGAGATATCGGATTTGGAACATCGTATAATTCAATCGCTGATCTGATTATAATCGCCCACACTCAACTCTTTCTCTTCTATGGCGATCTGTGTGTGGTTTCCGATCATGGAATTTCCGGCATGTAAACCGGAGATGAGGGAGTTCTTTTGAATGATCGAGTTGGACACCCTACTATTCACGATCTGACTTTGATCACCTATAGAAACATGCGGACCAACCACTGAGTTCTCTATGGTTACATTTTTTCCAATGTAACAAGGGGGAATAATTACCGAATCCTTAAGCTTGGCCGAATCTGAAACGATCTTTTCGTTTTTGATGAATTCCAACACTCTTTGATTGGTGTGCACCGTAGCATTCTTATTTCCACAATCCAACCATTCTACAACCGTTCCTGGAGAGAACTTACTGCCTGCCTTGCGCATGCGTTGCAGTCCGTCTGTGATCTGGTACTCTCCTTTATCTTTGATGTCATTGTCGAGAAGGTACTGCAGATTATCTCTCAACTTAGCCCCATCCTTGAAGTAATAAATCCCAATAATCGCTAGATCAGAAACAAACTCTTGCGGTTTTTCAACGAAATCGGTAATGAATCCCTCTTCATCGAGCTGGACTACGCCAAAGGCAGAAGGGTCTTCTACCTTTTGAACCCAAATGATACCGTCTTGCTTTTCATCCAACTTAAAATCCGCCCTGAATAAGGTATCTGCGAAGGCCACGATCGTTTTCCCGTCTAACATCTCTTTGGCGCACATGATGGCATGGGCCGTGCCTAAAGCCTGATCCTGATGGTAGATCTTGCCCTTAGCGCCCAAGTTTTCCGCTACTTTGAGTAGAGATTGCTCAACCTCCTTACCAAAATCTCCGATCACAAATCCTATTTCCTCGATCTGCTCGTCGCACACCTCAGCGATGTCTTCTACCAAGCGTTGAACGATTGGTTTACCTGCTATTGGTAATAATGGTTTTGGTATCGTGAGGGTATGAGGCCTCATTCGCTTTCCAATTCCCGCCATGGGTACCACAATTTTCATAAGTCTTTTGCTTTTATTCTTCTTTATTCTTTACCTGTACTGCCAAACCCACCTGCACCTCTGGTGCTGGCTTCAAGCTCTTCCACTTCATGCCATTCGGCTTGTTCGTGCGCTGCGATCACCAGTTGGGCAATGCGTTCTCCATCCTGAATGCGAAAAGCCTCTTTGGATAGATTCACCAAAATCACTTTGACCTCGCCACGATAATCTGCGTCTATGGTGCCCGGTGAATTCAAGACGCTAATCCCGTGCTTCAGTGCCAAACCACTTCTAGGTCTGACTTGCGCTTCGTAACCTACGGGAATTTCCATAAATAATCCGGTGGGGATCAATACCCGTTCCATGCTTTCCACCTCTACCTCTTGGTCCAAATTGGCTCTCAGATCAACTCCCGCAGAAGCCGGAGTAGCATATTGCGGTAAAGGATGTTTGGATTGATTAACGATCTTTATCTTCATAGGAAAGCTTTTGGAAGCTACGAAATTAGGGCTTTTTTAGGTTTTTCTAAAGCCCAGGCCATAGCGACAAAGAGCACCATAACGATTGCTTTTAAAGTATAATCGAAGCTCGTGGAAAGATCCGAAATGAAATGTGCAAAGAGCAGGTGTAAGCCGAGTGCGGAAAGCAAGTAAAACAGCACCTTAGTTAATTGATAGGGCACTTTGTAATATTTCTTACCGATGAAATAAGACAGCAATGACATGCTAAAGTAACAGATCAAGGTAGCCCATGCGGACCCCAGGTAGCCAAAAATGGGGATCCACCAGAAGTTCAAGACAATGGTAATGACCGCCCCTACCCCCGCGATCATAGCCCCATACCTGGTCATGCCATTGAGCTTGTACCATACCGAAAGGTTATAAAAGATGCCCAGGAAGATATTTGCCATTAACAGGATCGGTACAATGTGAAGCCCCTCCCAATATTCTTCATTGGCCAGAAAGTATTTTAGAATATCAATGTAGAACATTACTCCCATAAAGATCAAGGCACAGGTGATCACAAAATAGTTCATGATCTTGGCGTAAGTTTTCGGCGCCGATTGATCTTGGGCTTGAGCAAAGAAGAAAGGTTCAGCCGCATATCGAAAAGCCTGAATGAATAAACTTATGATGATTGATAGCTTGTAACAAGCTCCATAGATTCCCACCATACCGGTAGCTCCTTCGGTACCCAATTCGTCTATGAGTAAGCGCTTGATCAAGATCTTGTCGGCATTTTCATTCACGATGATCGCCAAACTGGAGAGCAGTAACGGACTGCCGTAAACGATCATCGCTCTCCACATCTTCCAGTCAAATTCAAGCTTTAACTGCCTGAACTGTGGGGTTAAAAGCAAGAACTTGATCAGTGAAGCGAATAAATTAGCGAGAAAGACGTAACCCACCCCTATTTCGGGCGAGTAAAGCCAGTTGATCAAAAAGTTACTTTGGCCACTCTCGAAGGCAGGCATGCAGTATCCTAACCAAAAAAGGTTCAAACCAATGTTTACGGCTATAGAAGCCAGATTGATTCCCGCGAATCGAATAGCCTTAGTTTCGATCCGAAGCCTTGCTAACGGGATTGAGGAGATGGCGTCAAGTCCAACGATCAGGGCAAACCAAAGCACGTATTCGTTATTCTCAGGGTAGCCAAGCCAATCGGCAATAGATTGAGAAAAAGAGGAAGCAATTGCCCAAAACAACAAAGTGCTCCCGATCAAAGAATAGAGTACCGTAGAGAATACGCTTGAGTCTTGCTTTTCTTCTTTGGATTGAAATCGAAAGTAAGCGGTTTCCATTCCGTAGGTTAGAAAGACCACCAGAAAGGCCACATAGGCATACATTTCAGTGATCACCCCAAAGCTTTCTTTTAAGAAAACCGAGGTGTGAAGAGGAACCAGAAGATAGTTCAAAAGCCTTCCAATAATACTTGGAAGGCCATAGATTGCCGTTTGACCGGCCAGCTTATTGATGGCTTTCAAAATTCAGCTCAGCGGTGAATTACTCACCTGTAAAATTGGGTTTGCGTTTAGAGAGAAAGGCGTCCGTACCTTCTTTGAAATCTGCCGTGGTAAAGCAATTGGCAAATTCTTCGATCTCCTTTTCATAGCCGTCAACACCTTCCGCATAACCGGCATTAATGGTGCGAATCGCAGCGGCAATTGCAGTTGGGGAATTCTTAAGGATCTGTTGGGCAATCTGCATGCATTTATCCATCAATTCATCCTGATCAACCACGTGGTTGACCAAACCGACTGCTAAAGCGTCTTCAGCGCTTATCATGGCCGCTGAACTGATCATCTCAAAGGCCTTCCCTTTGCCGGCCAGTTGTGCCAATCGTTGTGTGCCTCCATAGCCAGGGATAACCCCCAAACTAACTTCAGGCAGCCCCATCTTGGCCGAGCTGGCCGCCACACGAATGTGACAAGACATCGCCAATTCCAAGCCCCCTCCTAAAGCGAACCCATTGATGGCGGCAATAACTGGCTTCTGAGTATTTTCAACCAGATCAAATAGGTCGTCATGCCCGCTCTGGGAAAGTTCCTTAGCCTGATTTAGATCGAATTGATGAAACTCAGCGATATCGGCACCAGCCACAAAAGCCTTTTCCCCAGATCCACGGACGATGATCACGCCCACCTCCTTGTCGGCTTCTGCCCTTTTGATTGCCTCACCAAGCTCACTAATGGTTCTACGATTAAGGGCGTTAAGTTTATCCGGTCGGTTGATGGTAATGAGCTGAACTCTTCCTTCCTTTTCAATCAGTAAATTCGACATATCGTGCGGTTTTAAACAAATGTAGTTTATTAGCTTTTGGGAAAGTACAAAGTAAAGGTGCTTCCTTCACCAACTTTTGAACGCATTTCAACAGTGCCTCCCATTTGTTCCATGGCTCGTTTTACAATGGCGAGTCCCATCCCGGTACCGGATGATTTTGTGGTAAAACTCGGTTCAAAGATATGGGCTGCTTGTTCTTGGCTAATTCCCTTACCATGATCTTCAACTTCTACCCTAATCATGTCGTTTGCTGGATCTGGTTCACTGATCCTGATCCAAATTTCCGCTTTTTCCTGATCTGTATAGGCCTGAACCGAATTTTTAATGAGATTATTCAACACCCGAAGCACCAAATCTCTGTCGGCCATCACTTCTACATGCTTGACATTTTGATCCACTTGAATGCTCACCGCTGCCTGATCCACATAAAGATGAGCCACTTCATTTGCAATCGGTTGAAGCAGTAGTGGTTTCAGGTCTTTATCGGGGAATTTGGCAAAAGTTGAAAAGGCCTCCGCAATTGCCGTTAATGATTCGATCTGGGAGATCAGGGTATCGCTGGTTTTTTTGATTTTCGTTCTGATCTGCGCTTCGTCGGAATCAGCCGCCCGCTGCAAATGCTGAATACTAAGCTTCATTGGGGTCAGCGGATTCTTAATTTCGTGTGCAATTTGCTTAGCCATCTCTCTCCAAGCCGACTCCCTCTCTGTTTTGGCCAGCTCTTCTGCACTTTGTCCTAGCTCAATAGCAATTCGATTGTATTCCTGAACCAACTCTCCGATCTCATCCTCAGATTGCCAGGCTATCAATTCGGTTTTCCCCCCTAATCTCAAACCAGAAATGTGCCTGCGAATCAACAGCAGCGGCTTTGAGATCTGGTTGATGAGCAGAAAGGAGATCAAAAGTGAAAAAGTAAAAATGATCACATAAATGTTGATCGTCGGCACTAAAAAAGCTGCGATTTCTTCTTCTAATGCCTCCTGACGCGCAAAATAGGGCAAGTTAAGATAGGCCAACAATTCATTGTTCTGGTTTTTAAAGGGGACATATGCCGATAAAAAATCAAGTTTTCCGATGCTTTCACCCTGAACCCATTTCGACTTATTTAAATTGGCTAGGTTGGAAAAGGCGATTGGATGCATTCTACTGCTTTTCAAATCTTGCTGATACAATTCCGGTCGCGAGCTAACGTATAACTTTCCTTCGGCGTCATAGAGGTTAATATCCGAGTAGAATACGTTTGAAAACTTGATCAAAAGGTTGGCCATGAAGGCTTGATCTTCCTGGTCTAGCCGTTCTTGATCCGCGACTTTTTGATAGAGCTCAAGACTAACTGACCTCAGCTTCTCTTCCATGGCGCGCGCGTTCTTAAGCTCGTACTGTTGCTTAATGTAGTAGGTGGTACCCGCTAGGAATAAGGCCAAAGCCATCAATAAGCTAGCACTTACCAGCAAGCGTATCTTTGCCGAAAAGTCTGTCAAGATAAACCTTTGCGCATAAGGGAATCGCTTTAAATTAAAGGCCAAGACAAGGTAAAGCAAGCCAAAGAGGATCAATAAGTAGGTGATCCGACTCATGTAATCAACCCCACTCACTTTCTGTTGAGAAAGCACAATAGATATGTTTTCGTTCTTGCGAAGTGCGCTATTTTCATACTCTCCGTCGGAATACATGAAAATCGTGGAATCCGATAAATTGGAGGAAAAGGGCTGAGTGGTGTAAATGCGACTGCCACTGCTATTGATCAAGTTTCCTCGGTAATAGACCGCATTTGAATACTCGTCGAGTTTGCGATGCAAATAAAGGTCTTCCTCATTGAGAAAGAGTTCAGGATAACCGAGTTCTTCCGAGAAGTAGTCGCGGGATAACTCGAGATACAGTCGGAAGTTTTCGTCTCCATTGAGTTCAATTTCTCCAATGTAATCGATCCTTCCTGCCATATTGCTTAACTGAAAAAGATTAATGGAAGAGATCTGATCCCCTTCGGTATAAATCCGATCTTGGAAATAAATGAAACAGTTCTGACTGAATTGATTCGAACCTACCATAAGAGAGTCCGATTCTTCACAAAGGGTGAAATTCATTCGGTAACGGTCCCAATAGCCGTTAAAATATCTTTTTCTCAGGTATTCTTGATAAGCCCCCGGATCTTCCCAGCGATCATTCAGATACCTTTTTAAACTATCGTCACTCCTTACTTCTACCTGCACTTCCTTAAAAAGATATTCCAACAAGGGGTCCCTCTCCTCAGCCAGTTTCTGCAAGATCAGTTCACGGTTTGAAGCCTCTTTATCCAAAACCAAGCGATCGATGGTGGTATTGCAAAGAATGGAGATCAGCACAATACTGGTAAAGGGGTAGAGCAAGTCGCTTTTTTGCCGGAATCGTATACTGAGTAGATAAATGATCAGCAATACAGGCATTAACAAAAAGGGCTCAGCAATCAATTCACTTTGCTGAACACACCAATAGAGGAACGCCACATACAGCAAACCGATTACCGCATAACCCAACCCCCTTGATCGAAGACTGGCTGCTTGCTTGATCATCACAGAAAGCCAGATCAAAATACTCATGAAGAACAAGCCGAAGGAAGTCAGGCTCAAGTAACTGGGGGCACTCAACTTGAAGATGTTTTCCAATTCAAAACTGTATCGCGAGTTGAGAACTACTTCAGTAACCAGGTAAAAGGTAAAGTAGGTGCCTAGGATATAGATCACCGCACTTGAGAAGAAGATCCATGGCTTTTTAAGCTCATTGAACCAAATGCTCAATTGATAGGAAATCACTAAAAGCAAGAGGGCATGCAAAAGCAAGTCTCCGGTAGAAGGTAATAACCAGGATAAAGAGAAGGACGAAGGACTAAATAAGATGGTTTGTTGGAGCTGAATGGGGTCGAATAGGAAGAAAACGCCCCTGATCGCAAATGCAAAAGCGATAATCAGTAAAACCCTTACCCTTGTCGAGAGCCTATAGGCTGATAAGAAGGCCAGCATAATCCCTGCCGAACCGGAGAGAAAAAGTAACAATCGCAGCAGTTGCCCAACTAACGAATTGCTGTTTTCTCGGCTTTGAGTAGGCCAGTTCAATTGCGTTGGCCCGTGATCAAGCTTTTGATTGAGCTGCTCTTGATAAGGCAACCAGCCTTTATTGATCTGATTTGGCAAATAGGGGTTTTGATAAGGATAACTAGTAGCGATGCGCTCCAGAGCTATGTACAAGAGATTTTTATCGTGCTTCCCCACTTTCAAGTGCATGGTGGTTCCCGTGCTGATGAAATCCGAATCCTTTCTCAGTTCCTCAACATCGATCGCTGTCTCATTCTCTGACCAAAAAGTGAGCCCGGAATCATGAAGAATAAAAAAAGAATACTCCTGTTTGACGAAAAGCGAATGCCAATGATCTACCTCGGCTTTCAGTTCACCACTTTGATGTGACTGAATGAGTGCGTTTAAGTGCTCTTCTAAAACAAGTTGCTCTTCACTGAGAAAGTCGTTGAAATCTTCCTGACTTGGACTCAACGACAGACTTGTGCTCTGCCAGAAGAGGGAGAACAAAAGAGAGGCCACACTTAGAAAAAAAATGAAACGACGAAGAGTCTGAGACATAACCGGATCAGGCAAATTTTATGCCTAACCAAAAATAGCTATTCTGAGCAATCGCCTAAACGATTCTTAGCGATTATCCATTGAGTGCTTCTGCACCACCCACGATCTCGAGGATCTCATTGGTAATCGAGGCCTGACGGGCCTTATTATAAACCAGCTTAAGGTCGCCGATCAGCTCAGTAGCGTTATCCGTGGCTTTGTGCATGGCGGTCATACGAGCCCCATGCTCAGAAGCATGTGAATCTAAAATTGCCTTATACAGTTGGATCTTCAGCGACTTTGGCAATAGCTCGCCTATGATAAATTCCTTAGAAGGCTCAAAAATATAATCAGATTTCGATTGCTCATCCTGCGCTTCTTCTGCGGTCGGAGGCACCACCGGCAGGAACTGCTCGCTATTTACCTTCTGTACAGCTGCATTTACAAATTGATTGTAGATCAGCTCTACCCTGTCGAATTGCTTATAGGTAAACGCATTCATGATCTTTTGCGCGATCTCAGATACTTTTTCAAAAGTGAGATCATCAAAGACTTCGTCCAAACGTCCGGGAAGGGTAGTTCCTTTGATGTTGTAATCGGTCTTTTTGAAAAAATCGTCTGCTTTTTTCCCTATAGCTAGCACCGTGACATCCTTGTTGGCAAAATCTTCCGCGATCAGCCTACGGGTCTCTTTAATGATATTGGCATTGAATGCTCCGGCCAATCCGCGGTTAGAAGTAATCGGAACCAAAAGCACTCGCTCTACTTCTCTTTCCTCCGTATAGGACCCTTCTTCCATATCGGCTGCCGCCTCACTCAAATTCATGAGCAACTCTCTAAGTTTGTTGGCATAAGGACGCATTTGAGTGATCGCATCCTGTGCTCTTCTCAACTTGGCTGCAGATACCATTTTCATTGCAGAAGTGATCTGCCTGGTAGAGCTTACCGAAGTAATTCGACTTCGTATTTCCTTTAGGTTAGCCATTGATTAGCGATTTTCTTACTTAGAAGTTTTATAGGAAGCAGTGAGATCTGCAGCTACTTTTTCCAATACTGAAGTTTCGGCATCGGTATACTTTCCAGCTTTCAATGCATCCAGTGTATCTCTGTGCTTAGCGTTCATGAATTCAATGAATTCCGTTTCGAACTTTCTCACCTGATCAACCGGCACATCTCTCAACAAGCCTTTAGTTCCCAAATAGATAATTGCTACTTGGTCCTCTACTGACATTGGAGAGTTCTGAGCTTGCTTTAATATCTCAACGTTTCTAGCTCCCTTGTCAAGTACAGACTTGGTTGCCGCATCAAGGTCGGAGCCAAACTTAGAAAATGCTTCTAGTTCACGGTACTGAGCCTGATCGAGCTTCAAGGTACCGGCCACTTTCTTCATCGATTTGATCTGCGCAGAACCACCCACACGTGAAACTGATATCCCAACGTTGATCGCGGGGCGAACTCCGGAAAGAAATAGGTTGGATTCTAAGAAGATCTGACCATCAGTGATCGAAATTACGTTGGTGGGGATGTAAGCAGATACATCACCAGCCTGCGTTTCAATGATTGGAAGGGCAGTGATCGAACCACCACCTTTCACTTTATCTTTTAAGGATGGGGGCAAATCATTCATTTGAGAGGCGATGGTGTCGTCATTGATCACTTTCGCAGCTCTTTCCAAAAGTCTTGAGTGCAAGTAGAATACGTCACCTGGATATGCCTCACGTCCCGGAGGTCTTCTCAATAGAAGAGAAACCTCACGATAAGCAACCGCCTGTTTTGATAAATCATCATAGATGATCAATGCTGGACGCCCTGTATCTCTGAAATATTCAGCGATAGCAGCCCCGGTAAATGGAGCGTAGAATTGCATAGGAGCAGGATCAGAAGCGTTAGCCGCAACAATAGTAGTATATGCCATTGCGCCTGCATCTTCCAAGGTCTTTACGATACCGGCAACGGTAGACCCTTTTTGTCCGATCGCCACATACACACAATATACAGGCTCACCTCTGTCGTAAAATTCTTTCTGGTTGATAATGGTATCAATGGCCACAGTGGTTTTACCAGTCTGACGGTCACCAATGATCAACTCACGCTGTCCTCTTCCGATTGGAATCATGGAGTCAATCGCTTTGATCCCCGTTTGAAGTGGTTCATTTACCGGCTGGCGGTAAATTACCCCTGGTGCTTTTCTTTCAATTGGCATCTCAAAGGTTTCACCTTCGATTGCACCTTTCCCATCAATTGGATTACCCAAGGTATCAACCACACGACCTAGCATTCCCTCACCAGTGTTAATGGAAGCAATTCTGCCGGTACGCTTTACGGTGTCGCCTTCTTTTACTTTATTCGAAGAACCGAGCAATACGGCACCCACATTATCCTCTTCGAGGTTAAGCACGATACCCATTAACCCATTTTCGAATTCGATCAACTCACCTGATTGAACCTGAGACATACCATAGATTCTGGCAATACCATCACCTACTTGTAGTACTGATCCCACCTCTTCCAGGTCAGCTGCCGATTTTACTCCGGCCAATTGGTCTTTTAAGATTGCAGATACTTCTGCTGGATTCACTTCAGCCATTTTTTGAAAAATTTTGCTTTTATGCGTGTATTAATTCCTGTTTTATGTCTTGTAGTTTGCGTTTGATGCTGCCATCGATCTGTTTGTCCTCGATGCGCAATATCAAGCCTCCGATCAGTTCCTCATCAACGATCTCTTCCAGTTCTACCGACTTAAAATCATAGTTTTTATCGATGAAGTTGAGTACCTCTTTGCGTTGCGAATCGGTCAGCTTGGTAGCGGTGCTCAACTGCACTCTCGCAATCTGATGCTCCTGATTGTATTGCTTGATAAATTCTTCGCAGATGGCCTTCAGTAAGGCTTCCCTTTTTTGATCGGCAATCAACAAAATAAACTTCAAACTCAGTTCATTCACCTTAGACTTGAACACCTCATTCAAGATCACCTTTTTCTTGTCGATCTTGATCAATGGGCTACTGAGAAAATTGCTCAATTCCGTGCTTTCGCGGATGGCGTTCAAGATCCCCTCAACATCTCGCTTCAGCTCTTCCAAAAGAGATTTCTCTTTGGCAAGTTGCATGAACGATTTAGCATATCTAACTGCGGCTCGATGTCCTTTCATCTCTGCGTTTAGTCTTTTCCTTAATTAAGTTTAGCTTCTTTCAAAGTAGATTCAATGATCTCCTTTTGCTTTCCTTCATTGGAAAGTTGTTCTTTGATGATCTTCTCGGCAATATTAAGTGACAACTCCGCTACGTGGCTTTTCAATTCATTCATTGCCGAAGCCTTTTCTGCGCGAATGCTTTCTTTGGCAGATGCGATCATTTTATCTCCTTCCTCTTTAGCCTTGCCTTTGGCCTCAGTAATCATTTGGTCTTTCGCATCTCTGGCCGATTTCAAGATCTCATCTCTTTCCATTCTCGCTTCCTGAAGTAATTTCTCATTATCTTCCTTTAGCTCTCTCATTAATTCTTTGGCCTTATCGGCGTCTTCCAAAGCTTGAGAAATTGACTCCTCTCTTTCCCTGATCGAGTTGAGAATTGGCTTCCACGCAAACTTGGCAAGCAGGAAAACCACTACCAAAAAAGCGATGGTAGTCCAAATAACGGTTCCTAAACTAACTGATAACATATCTTTTCTTTATTGAATTTTGAAAGGGATCTCAGCCAACCGCTGAGACCCTTTCTAATCTTTTGTTAGCCGAGAACGACCAACAGACAAACGATTACTGCAAAAAGTGCAACACCTTCCACAAGTGCGGCAGCTACAATCATGTTCGCTCTGATGTCTCCAGTAGACTCAGGCTGACGAGCCATTGACTCCAAGGCAGAAGCACCGATCTTACCGATACCCATACCTGCTCCGATTGCGGCTACACCTGCACCAATACCGGCATATCCGGCGGCAGCTGCAACTTCAAGTAATACTGTCAATAAATCCATTTTTATAGTTGTTTAATTAATAAATAGATTACAAATTAGTGATGGGCCTCCTCAACGGCTGACCCAAAATATAGTGCTGCCAGTAGCGTAAATACATAAGCCTGTAAAAAGGCCACCAGTAGCTCAATGAAGTTCATGAAAATCATGAACAAGGTAGATCCTATCCCTACCCCATAGCCCGCAGCGGCTGATTGCTCTCCGAAAATGAAGATCAGCGCTACAAATGCAAGGATGATGATGTGTCCCGCAGTGATGTTTGCGGTCAATCGTACCATCAACACCAGCGGCTTGATGAACAGACCTGCAATTTCAATCGGGACCAATATGATTTTGATGGGTATTGGCACATTTGGAGGCCACAAAATGTGAACCCAATAAGGCTTTCTACCATTAATGGTTGTAATGATGAACACGATAGTGGCCAACACTAGCGTGACACTTAAGGTGCCCGTGATATTCATTCCTCCTAAAAAAGGAATCAATCCCAATAGGTTAGAGATCCAAATGAAGAAAAATATAGACAATAAAAAAGGCACAAAACGATCTGCTTCTTTTTTCCCGATCGATGGAATAGCAATCTCGTCCCTTACGAACAAGATCAAAGGCTCCATAAAGGCCTGAAAGCCAGTTGGAGCGCTAACTCCTTTTTTCTTGTACGCTTTTGCTACCGAGAAAAAGATCAAACACATAATCAGCATGGTCAAGAAAATACCGGCTACGTTTTTGGTGATCGACATGTCGAGTGCTACCGCCTGATTGGTCGCGTCTCCATTTTCGTCCAATGTCAGTCCATCTTCCTTATGGTAAATGTGTTCGTGGAACAAAATGTAATCCTGGTATTCATAATAATGCTCATTCCCAGATTCTCCTTCCAAGGTTTGCTCATTATGATAGAAGTGAGACGAAGAAAAGACATCCCATCCCGTTTCGGTTTTGATGATCACAGGGAGGTAGATCGCAAAGTCGCCAATGATGTGAATTTCGTGCGCATCGCTGATGTGATGCATGATCATTTCGCCGGCGTTGAATTTTCCATCTCCTTCAGAAGCCATTACAAGCTGCGTATTGAGACCTAAAATGGCGGTCATCGTAAAGGCAAGAACAAGGCTAAAGAGCTTGTTATTCTTAGGATTTTCGCTTGAAAATAAAATCAATTTACTGGTCTTAGAAATTCGACCGCAAAAGTAGAGAATAAAAAAGGAATAAAAAACTAAAGAAATGCCCTTTTTTTGGCTTCTACTGGTCACTTTGACCGAAGCTTGGCAAAGATGTAATAGGTATTCAAAGAGGTAAAAAGCAGATAGAGATATAAAAAAGAAAGCGCAAAGGAAATTTTGATGGCTGGAAAGCTATACAAAACCACAAGGAGAAGGCCTAAGGAGATAAATAGCTTAGCCGCCATCGTGCCCATAAAGGCGGTGACAAAAACCTGAGGACGGCCGTCAATTTGTTTATTGAGAACCTGATGGATGAGATAAGTAGCAAGCGGAAAATAAAGGTACAACACCCACATCCAAATGCTCCACTCAAAGTGCAAAGCAGAGAAGATTAAATAATGTCCGCCAAGGCTGATCAAACTGATGATCAGTAGACTCCAATAAAAATTGATTTTCATTTACTCAGGTCTCTTATGGTCATGAACATAGCTAGGGCTACTGAGAGAAGAGAGAGGATTAAAGTAAACCAGGGGGTGCCGTTCTGGAGTTTTTCATCTATATATGAACCTCCAAAGACTCCACAGGAAATGATCACTGCCATTTGAGTGGCCATTCCGGTATATTTTAAGAACTGCTTAGGCGGTTCTTTCTTTGCGCTCTTCTTTTTCTGACTTTCCTCCATCAATACCTTTAATCACTGCCCCCATTTTACAGTTTCCGGAGAAGTTGGCGCCCGGCTCAATTTGCAACTTGTTGGTGCTAATTTCTCCAACCAAGTTAGCGGTCGACTTCAGGCTTAGCAGTTCATTGACGATAATGTTGACCTTCACTCCGCCGGAGATGGTTGCGTTGGAGCATTTGATGGTACCTTCTACCACACCTTGCTCTCCAACTACTACTTTACCTTCAGAGATCAGATTGCCGATCAGTTTGCCATCGATTCGAATATCGCCCTTGCAGCTGATATCACCCTTGATCTCCGTTCCTCCTCGGATGATGTTTATCGAGTTCTCTGATTCATTCGTGTTGCGTGCCATCTTAAATAGTTTAATTAGTCATCGAAGCTTAAACGCACAAAGTTAAGATTATCTTCCAAATGGTTTACAGGCCCTATCACGAAGGGTATTTATTCAGAAAGAATTCAAGGTATGCGTCTTCTTTTTTGACCTTGAAAAACTCCCGAAAATTTTCTGTGGAGATCAGATAATCGTAGCCGCCTTCTTGTTTGGCTTCCAGGGCTATTTCCAGCTGATTTCTGATGGCTTTCAAATAACGCATGGCCTCCTTCTCATTTTTAAAAGTCCTTATCAGGAATAGCTTTCTTCCTTTAATGGTAGTGGTGGTAAAGTCGAGCGACGATTCTCTGAAGAACTCCTGATTGAAGTTCGATATCTTGATCTTTAGATCGTTACCCTTCTTGGAATTGGTTGGAAGTGACATGATGTACATGTGCTCCTGGTTGGGGTCGTAGATGTAGGAGACTTTGGCAGAGTTGAGGTTGGTTGGTTTCTTTTGATTGATCAATTTCAAGATCTCTTCTGCCTGCTCACTCACTTCCGCATCAGGATGGTCTGCAACTACCTCTTCTAAAGCCGCCTTGAACGCTTCTTTGGATGAGGTGTGTCCGATGGCTTTTGCCTTTAGAAAATCAAATTGGGGCTTTAAATGATTGATGGTAAATACAGACTCTGCCTTATCGCAGCTTTCGATCACATCGGCATAAAGCTCATAAGAGAAAAGTCGGTAAGTGGTTTCATAGAATTCCTCTACTTTTTCACGACTTTCCTTCGACTCTTTGTTGTAATCCGGATTCTTGATCAAATAGGCATATTCACTGAAGGGATGGTTGTCTAAAACCCACTCTTTTTCTACTTCCGCCTTGTCCTGATCGTCTACCAATAAGTATAAACGATAAAGTTGATAGTGCGATGGAAGATTATACCTTGAGGTGTCGTATTGCCTAGTGATCCTTTTGAAAGAGCTTTCTGCATTCTTATAATCCTCGAAACTCTCTTTAAAAATTGTTCCTACATTGAATAAGGCCTCAATCACTTTCCCGTGGGCAGCAAGCAGTTCATTGATCTCCACCGGAATGTCTCTTAAGTAGGTTTCTGGCTGATAACGGGTCTGTTCTGACTCATTCTGAGCTACAGAACCTTCCGTTTGGGGGGTGGTTACTTGCGAAACTTGCCCGGGTAGGGCTTTAGCCGTATTTCTACGCCAATTGTCTGCTAATTTCCTTTCTCCCCACACTCTTTTAAAATCGTTCCTACCCAGAGCCAAAGTAGTTTGATTGTAAAAATACCAGTCCCCTCTTCTTCCGCTATTCCTATTTTGGACAATGGCACTTTGTTCCCTTTGTGCTTGTGCACTTTCCAAAGCCCTCAATTGTGCCTGTTTCTTGCGCTCTTCTTCGGCCTTGATAGACTTAATGATGTCTTTGACCCGCTTTTCTCTTTCTTTTTCACTTAAGCCCGCTAATGCGATGAGACTGTCTTGCCTCTGAATCACTTTTAGGCTTTTCACCAAATCTTGCAAGCTGCTATTCTTCTCATCTGCCGGATAATATTCCGGATGGGTTTCCGGAAGGTACAAAAGGGTGCTATCGTAAAAAAGCTGGGCTTTGATATAATTCGGTTGTTCAAAATGAATGTCGGCTAGCTTCAAATAGGAAAGGGCCTTTTGCTTTTGATTCGCTCTGGAAAACTTCACTGACTTTTTCAGGTAGTCGATCGCTTGCGGCTCATCGTCTTCTTTCAGTGCGATTTCCGCAAGCGCGTAGTAGATCTGGTCCCTGAACTCTTCATTCTTTTTATCGCGAAGCATCTTCTTCATTTCCTTTTTGATCTCATCGGCATTGCTGGCCGTAACATCGAGTGAAATGGCCCTGCGGATCTTGGCATTGAACCGCATGGTATAATCAGGCTTCATCTTTAATACCTGAGTGTAATATTGCGTCGCCGAAGAATAGATCGCCCGGTCTTGATAGATCTGAGCTAAGATGAAGGTGAATCTGCGGGTGTCTTCCTTGTCCTCAACAAAACGAATAGCTTCCTCCAGCTTTTCGATCACTTTTTCAATGTCTTTGTCTTTTTGAAGATGATATTCGGCATAGGTGGCATTGATTTCTCCCCAAATTTCTTCAGGTATCTTTCTCTGCTCATCCTCTGCCAGATCCAAAAACTCCTCTGCTTTCTCCCATTCGCGCATCTTGATGTAGGTTTTGATCAACCAGTTTAGACCGTTATAGCGATTGGGGTTCTTTTTATATGCCTGGTACACATACAAAAAGGTTTCTTCAGCCAATTCATATTGTTCTTTATAAAATCTGGCTTTGCCAATCAGGAAGTAACTATCATCAATCCACTTGACGTGCTCTTTCTTTCGAATGTACATGGTATGACGTTCGATCACCTGTGAGCATTTATCGATCACCTTATCCATGTCAGGATACATTTGCTGTGATTCTTCCTCAGTAGGGTAAATAAAGATCGGTAGAAGCTGAGAGTAGTCATAGGCATAGCCATCTTTTAGCCTTTGCTCATTTTCCCTGATTATTTCTCTTGCGTTGAAGTAGCCATTGTACCTTGCTGTGGTATTGTGATAGGCTCGAGAGATCATGGTACTCTTTTTCCTGGAGCAGGAGAGTAGCAGGAAGATCCCAAGAATCATCACGAAAAGGTATGAGGAAGGCCTGTAAAACACGGCAATTAAACTAAAAAGAAGGTTGAATAGTATATCAATCTCATCTTTTTACAAAGTTAATAAAGATGTGAAGCAGCTGTGTGAAAAGGTTGGCTGTATATTTTCGGATATTTGAACTTTCAATTGGAATGGAAGAAGATAAGAAAAAGAGTCAAATTCTGCGGAAGCTTAAAAGCAAGTACCGGCTGGTAATCTTGAATGATGCCTCTTTTGAAGAAAAATTTTCATACCGTCTTTCCCCCCTGAACATCTTTACTTTATTCATCAGTATCACGCTTTTGATCATTCTTATCGTTGCCGGGATCATCGTCTTCACCCCTTTAAGAGAGTCCATTCCGGGTTACACCGATGTCAATCTGCGAAAAGACCTTACCGATATGGTGCTAAAAGCAGATTCTCTGGAAAGGGAATTGACGCTGAATCAAAAATACCTCAACAATGTACAAGCGATCTTGATGGGCGAGGAGCCCGAAGCCATAGCCGAAGATAGCGCGCTAGACAGCGAAGATCTGCCCCAGAGCGGCAATAAGAACGATCCCATTTTTCAAAAATCAGTAGAAGATTCCCTTCTTCGTGAATACGTGGAAAGAGAGGATTCATACTCTATAGACCTTAGCAGTGATAAACAAATTCGGGCGGTAGACCGACTATTCTTTTTCAACCCGCTCGAAGGAACGGTCACTCAAAAATATGACCTGGCCGACGGGCATTACGGTATTGATATCGTGGCGCCTAAGAACGAGGCAGTAAAAGCAGTACTTAGAGGGACCGTAATTTTTGCCGAATGGACGGTTGAAACGGGTTACGTTATCCAGATCCAACATGTGGGAAACCTCAGCTCGATCTACAAGCACAATTCCGTGTTGTTAAAGCAAGTCGGCGACCAGGTAAATGCCGGTGAGGCGATTGCCATCGTGGGCAATACCGGCGAATTCTCTTCCGGTCCCCATCTGCATTTTGAACTTTGGCAAGAAGGGGTCTCTCTCGACCCCTCCAACTACATCAATTTCAATTGATGAGCATTAAAGAGATTGCCGGAAAACTACTCGCCAGCTGGGTCTACAGCACCACTTCCAAGTGGAAAAATAATCCCGTCCAAACGCAAAAAAAGACCTTGAAACGAATTATCCAACAGGCTGAGCAGACCCAATTCGGCATGGATCACGATTTCAAAAACATCCGTAGCTATGCCGACTTCAGGGATCGGGTGCCTGTTCGTGATTACGAAGGACTTAAGCCCTACATCGAAAAGATGGTAAAAGGTGAAGAGGATGTGCTCTGGCCGGGAAAGCCTATTTATCTGAGTAAAACCAGCGGCACCACCTCAGGAGCCAAATACATCCCTTTAACCAAAGACTCATTGCCCTACCACATTAAAGCCGCCCGCGATGCGATACTTCATTATGCCTACCACTCCGGTAAAACCTCTTTTATCAACGGCAAGATGATCTTCTTGCAAGGCAGCCCGGAACTCGACAAATCCGGAGCCATTCCCACTGGTCGCTTAAGTGGAATTGTGGCTCATTATGTGCCTTCCTACCTGCAATCGAATCGCCTACCATCTTTTGAAACCAATTGCATCGATGATTGGGAGGAGAAGGTAGATGCCATTGTGGATGAAACCATTTCTCAAAAGATGGCTGTAATTAGTGGCATACCTCCCTGGGTTCAAATGTATTTTGAACGTTTGGTTGAAAAAAGTGGCAAATCCAGCGTTTCTGAGCTGTTTCCTTCTTTTTCGCTCTTTATTTACGGCGGCGTAAATTACAAACCGTACCGGAGTGCCATGAGCAAGTTGATTGGCAAAGAGGTTGATTCTATTGAACTCTATCCGGCCTCTGAGGGATTCATCGCCTATCAAGATGACTACAGAGAAGAAGGGCTGTTGTTGCTTTTGAATTCTGGCATTTATTACGAATTCATCCCCCTGGAAGAACTGGGAAGTTCCAACCCAAAGCGAATCAACATTGAAGAGGTTGAGATCGGAGTAAACTACCTGATCATTCTGAGTACCAATGCCGGTTTATGGGGATATAACATCGGCGATACGGTGCGCTTTGTTTCCCTAAACCCCTATCGGATCGTGGTGAGTGGCAGGGTGAAGCATTACACCTCGGCGTTTGGAGAACACGTGATCGCAGAGGAAGTGGAAAAGGCAATGGCCCATGCCATCTCTGAATGCAAAGTAGAGGTTGCCGAATTCCACCTCGCTCCGGAAGTGAATCCGGCAGAGGGCGAGCTTCCGTATCATGAGTGGTTCATTGAGTTTAATTCCCCCGCTTCAGACCTCAAACGCTTTACTCTACTACTGAACGATAGAATGTGTCAACTGAACAGTTACTACAATGACCTTATCCAAGGAAAGATCATCCAACCACTCAAGATCCACAGTCTTCCCAGAGGTACTTTCAACGCTTACATGAAATCGAAAGGAAAGTTAGGCGGCCAAAACAAACTTCCCCGTTTGGCGAACGATAGACAGTTGGCAGATGCGTTGATCAAAATTGATCAGCGGTGATCCTGAAATACTGTAAGCACCGTTTTTAAAATGATCTTGATATCGAAACGGAGGGTCCAGTTGTTCACATAAAAGCGGTCCAGCCTGATCCGATTAGCCAACAGGTAGTGGTCGTCAATCTCCCCTCGATACCCTTTGATCTGAGCCAAACCGGTTATTCCCGGTCGAATGGCATGCCGCTGCATAAAGTTCCCTACCAATGTTTGATACTCTTCAGTATGCTTGACCATATGAGGCCTGGGACCTACAATACTCATTTCCCCTTTTAACACATTGATGAATTGGGGCAATTCATCCAGAGATGTTTTTCTCAAGACCCTTCCAAATGCGGTAATCCGAGGGTCATTTTTAGTCGCCTGAAGTTTGTCTGCATCTTGATTCACCTTCATGCTTCTGAATTTATAACATTGAAAACCCTTGTTATTCCTACCCGAACGTTCTTGTTTAAAGAAGACGGGGAAACCAGAATCAAATAGAATGCAAATTGCCAGAATCGGAAATAACCAACTG
>JGI12210J13797_10991278_pt1 | contig 21277 bp, 16 predicted proteins | sample ElkSlonscriptome_3_FD_13797 | JGI IMG/M metagenome (IMG submission 13797)
GGCGCGAACAAGATCGCCCTGTTCGAAGAGTTGTTGGATTCCCAAACCCTTGTCGTCACAGCGAACACGTCGACGCTTTACGCCTACACCTACACCGATCTCGCCCAGGACGGCCCGACCGTGATCGCGGTCCCGCCCGGCATGCTGGGATTTCTCGACGACGCCTGGCAGCGTTTTGTCGGCAACATGGGCGTCACAGGTCCGGACAAGGGCAAGGGCGGCAACTATCTGGTGATCCCTCCCGGCTATACCGGCGAAATCCCCGATGGCTACTTCCTGCTCAAGCCGCCGACAAATCGGAATTTTCTGTTCCTGCGCGGATCGATCAAGGACGGGCTGAAGCCTGCGGTTGAGAATATTACATCCAATCTGAAGGTCTATCCGCTGAAAGAGGCCGCAAACCCGGTGGCGACCGAATTCGTCAACCTGTCGAACAAGGCTTTCAACACGGTATTCCCAAGCGATTTCAGCTACTTCGAGGCGCTGAATCAGGTCATCCAGGATGAGCCCATCGATGCAATCAGTCCAGAGGTGCGCGGCGCCATCGCCGCCATCGGCATCGTCAAGGGCCAGCCCTTCGCCCCGGACGAGCGGATGAAGAAGCTGCTGACCGAAGCCGCCACGCTCGGCGACGCGACGGCCCGCGCCATCACCTACCACCCGCGCTTCGACGGCGTGCGGATCTATCCGGATGACCCCAACAGCGTCTGGTCCACGGCATTCGCCAACCGCAACACCAGCTTCGAGGCCGACGGAACCATGGGCCTCGGCGCGCGGGTACTCTACTACTTCAATGCTGGCGGCGTGACGCCGGCCATGGCCACCAGCCATGCGGGGCAAGGGTCGGACTATGCGCTCGCGCTGCTCGACGCCGACAAGCAGGCCTTCGACGGCTCCAAGACCTACAAGCTGCATCTGCCGAAGGAAGTGCCGGTCAACGACTTCTGGGCCGTGACCATCTATGACACCCAGACCCGCTCGCAGCTCCAGACCAGCCAGAACTTCCCGACCGTCGGCAGCCAGTCGAAGGGCATGACCCAGAATGCGGACGATTCCTGGGACGTCTACTTCGCTCCCGAAGCGCCTGCGGGCAAGGAAGGCAACTGGCTGCAGACCGTCCCTGGCAAGAGCTGGTTCACCATCCTGCGCATGTACGGCCCACTGGAACCCTGGATCAACAAGACCTGGCGGCCGGACGAAATCGAGATTGTGAACTAGTTCGTTCATCTCCCGCACGTCTCCAACCTGATTGGACGAGCACAACTGGAGTTTTTCTATGATCCTGAAACATCTGGCATGAAAGCTGATAGTGGCTGCTGCCGCTCTCTGCCTTGCCCTACCCACGCAGGCGGAGCGGAGCGCCGAGATGCCAAAACTCGAGGAGATTGCCGCGCGGGCTTATCTTTACGGGCTGCAACAGGCGATTTACTACGGCCAGCGTTGGACCTACACCCAGAACGACGCCAAGGACAATATCGTCTATTCAGGCCTGAACCAGTTTTCGTGGGTGCGCAAGCAGATTATCCCCGATTATCCGGTGGTGACGCCAAATGCGACCACGCTTTATGGCGCAGGCTTTCTTGACCTGCGCGCAGGGCCGGTCGTCATCGAAGTGCCAGAGATCACCGACCGCTATTTCAGTGTGCAGGTTATGGATCAGTACGGCATTTTCCGGATGATCGTTGGGTCGCCCTTCAATGGCACAAGGGCGCGGAAATATATCCTGGTGCCGCCGGGGTTCACCGGCGATGTTCCGGCGGATTTTCCGACCACCGAAATCGTGCAATGGCCGGCCCTGACCGCTTACGGCGTCGTGCGAATGGCCGTCGAAACCGGATCCGAGGCCGAGATCAAGGAGATCAACGGCTATCAGGATGAAACCACCATTACGCCCCTGGCCGACTGGCTTGCCAATGGCCACAAGGGCATTGCCCAAGCCGACAGAGCGATCGTGCCAGGCGATTTCTTTATCCCCGAAGGTCTGCCAGAATATCAGTTCGGTCAGGTCGACAAACAGACTGCCGAGCAATATTTCACTCTGCTGAGTGTCATCCTGAACGATCCGACCATGCCAACGATGAAGGATTCAATCATGGAAGCCGACATGCTTAAGCAGCTTGAGACGTTCAACATTGGCAAGGGGCTGACCTTTGACTGGGCCAAGCTGACGGCGGAGCAGCAAACGGCACTGGAGACCGGGTTCAAGGCTGGGTTTGACAACGTCCGTAAGACGCTGAAGACCAACATGATCAACATGAATGGCTGGGGCGTCGTGCGAAATGACGGCGGATTCGAAACCCGCTGGATGGATCGAGCAATCATCGCCGACGCAGCCTGGGCAGCACCGGACAAGAACATTTCGCATGGTGGCGCGTTCCTGTTCACCGATTCCGAAGGCAAGCCGTTCGATGGCAAGAATAGCTACACCCTGACCTTCGACATGAACGATCTACCGCCGGTCACCCAATTCTGGTCCATCCCGATCTACAGCGCCGAAGGCTATTTTGTGGCCAATGAGATCGACCGCTATACCGTTAACAACTTCATGCTGGCGGCCGGTGACCTGGTGGCCAAGGACGGCAAGTTGGTGATCTATATCCAGCACGAAAAGCCTTCTGACCCGGATCAGGCCAAGAACTGGCTCCCGGCGCCGGCAAAAGGGTTCCGCTTCACCGCACGCTTTTACGGCCCTTTCGCTCCGCTCGTGAACGGGACCTACGACATGCCCAAAGTGGTCAAGGCACAATAGGGCATCATAGGTGCATGCGGCTGCGGCGATGGCGTGGAGAACTGTCTGCCCATCATGGACGGCTGGAACTACGCGGTTCGCATGTATAAACCGGAACACTCCATCGTCGACGGCGCCTGGACGTTCCCCGGGCCGCCGGTAGCGCGCGGCCAATGAAAGCGACTGACATGATCCAAACAGCCGAGAGGAAACACAGATGTCCGATACCTCAGGGACAGACCACCTTTTCGCGCCAATCCGAAGTCGAAGCCGATTGGAATCTATTGTTGCAATCGCGCCATCCGCCAGATCCTGCTCATGGCGCTCGATGACAGAGTGGATATACTCAGCTTGGCGGCGCCCCAAACACAGGTATCAGGCAGAAGCCTCAAGCCGCGGGCGATACCGGCTCGACCCGTTCGTGCTGGACCAGGCGGTGAGCGTAGATGAGGCAGGCCAGGATGTCTTCCCGCTTAAGCCAGGGGTAGCCCTCCAAAAGGGTGTCGAAATCGTCACCTGCCGCGAGCATTCCAAGGATATGCTCGACGGCGATGCGGCGTCCGCGCACAACCGGTTTGCCCCCGAAGATCTCTGGGTTGACTGTAATGCGCCGAAGAAGCTTGTCTTCTGCCACGGTTTTCCCCATCGCTTTGTGGTTAGGCTCACGGATAGAAATTTTAGCCCCGATCGCCACGACCTGAATTGGCAGGTTAGGTGTCGGTCCGTCACCAGTCAAGACCAAGCTCGGTGGCCTTGGGATTCGCTGACCGACGATGGTGCGGAAGTTCCGTCTCCCGATGGGCATCGCGCATCCTGATGCTGGCGACCCCAAGACCGGGAGCGCCGACATCAGGGACCTGTCGGCAGACCGTCCGCGACAGCAAGCCGACCGCCCCAGAGACGGCTACGCCTACTCCCAAACCTCTCGCAAGAGGTGCGGCACCAGCGCATCCGAGGCATAAAGCCCGGTCCTGCGCAGGTGCTCAATAATCGGTGCCGCCTGGCTGATCCGCCCCATGGCCTTGGCGCGACCGACGACGCCGAGCGTCCCGATGACCCTCAAGCCCATCGCTTTGGCACAGCGTCGGGCTTCCAGGTCATTTCGGAAGCCGTTGCCTTTGGTGCGGCACAGTAAAGGCTGCCGTAATTGATGACCTAGGAATGGAGTCTAATAGTCCCTTTTACGCATCTCGGCGATTGGCTGGCGCCGCCGCATAGCGCCTCGCATCCTTGAGCAGCAGGATCAACTGTCGCTCATCCGCTGGTGTGGATTCGAAGCCAAAACGGCGATAAAACGCCTCGGCGTTGGCGTCTATCGGGTGTGTCAGCAGCGCCCGGATACCGGCGTGCTCAGCCATTGCAATCGTTCGGCGGGTGGCATCTTGCAACAGGCTGAACCCCAGACCCTGCCTCTGGTGGTCGAGATCAACGGCCAGCCGCGCCAAAATGGCCAACGGGATCGGGTACTGACCCATCCCGCGACGAACCCGCTCAGGGACATCGAGTGTATCGATCTGGCCAACGGTTAGGCTGAAGTACCCGATCACGCGATCTCCGTCGCAACTGACAAAGGTTCTTGCGGAACCACTGCCTTGTGCTTGGCGCGCATGGCGCTGCAGCCAGTCGGTGAGCGCAGGTTTGCCGCAGTCAAATTCGTCAACGTCGTGTTGAGCGTCGAGCGACTGCGGTGCTGACAGGCTCATGTGTCATCCCAAACCGGGCGCCGAGAGAACAGGTCGGCCAAACCAGGGTTGTCGGATTCAGGTTGATCCAGCATATCCAGGAGCGCTTGGTACTGATGACCGGACACCATGAACAAGCGCTGATCAAGCAAGGTTTGCTCGGCCGCCTGATAGGCGGCATCCAGGATGAAATCAGTCAAGGATTTGTGCGCGACCTCGGCGGCGCGACGCAGTACGGCCTCCTGTTCAGGGGTCGCACGTAGCCCGAGCCGGGCGCTGCGAGCACTCGCTGTTGCGGGCATGATGAAGTCTCTGTTTAGCGTAGATTGATCGTTATGTTAGTACAAATGACCCAAGCCGATCTAGATGTGAGGGAGACGATCGAGAAAGATCGATCAAGACGTAGGCACGGGGCGCTGGACATCATTCCAGCGCCCCAAGCCGCGATCATTCAGGCTCATAGGCCAAATTCGGCGACAACCAGCGCTCGATCTCGGCCAGCGGCATGCCCTTGCGCTCGGCATAGTCGGCGACCTGATCGCGGTTGAGCTTGCCGATGGCGAAGTAGCGGCTGTTGGGATGACTGAAGTAGAGCCCGGAGACGGCGGCGGTGGGGACCATGGCCTTGGACTCGGTGAGCCAGATGCCGGTGTTGGCCTGCGCGTCCAGCGCCTGCCAGAGCAGGTCCTTTTCGCTGTGGTCTGGGGAGGCGGGGTAGCCCATGGCGGGGCGGATGCCCTGGTAGCGCTCTTCGATCAATGCTTGGTTGTCGAGCCCTTCGTCTGTGGCGTAGCGCCAGTGGCGGGTGCGCACGCGCTGGTGCAGCATCTCGGCTAGGGCCTCGGCGAGGCGGTCGGCGAGTGCTTTCAACATCAGCGCGGAGTAGTCGTCGTGGTCGGCTTCGAAGCGGGCGACCTGTTCATCGATGCCGATGCCAGCGGTGCAGGCGAAGCCGCCGACATAATCCGGGATGCCGCTGTGCGCTGGTGCGATGAAGTCGGCCAGGCAGTCGTTGTATTTGGCCTCGGGCTGCTTGCCCTGTTTGCGCAGGCAGTGGAAGGTCAGCATGGGCTCGACGCGCTCTTCGTTCTCGTAGACGACGATGTCATCACCGACGGCGTTGGCCGGGAACAGGCCGATGACGGCCTTTGCCTCCAGCCATTGCTCATGGATGATCTGCTCCAGCATGGCCTTGGCATCGTCAAACAGCTTGCGCGCCTCCACGCCCTTGTCCGGGTCGTCGAGGATCCGCGGAAAGCGCCCGCGCAGCTCCCAGGCGTGGAAGAAGAAGGTCCAGTCGATGTAGGCGGAGATCTCACCCAAGGGGATGTGCTCAAAGACCTGCACGCCAGGCTCGGCCGGCACCGGCGGTTGGTAGTGCTCCCAGTCGATCGGCACGCGGTTGGCCTGTGCCTGGGGCAGCGGGATGAGATCGCGTGCCTCGTCGCGGGCGGCGCGGCGCTTGCGCACCTCTGCATAATCGGCGCGGATGCCGGCGACATAGTCGGCCTTCATGTCCTTCGACAGCAGGCTGCCGGCGACGCCCACCGCGCGGCTGGCGTCTTTGACGTGGATCACCGGGTGCTCGTACTGCGGCTCGATCTTGACCGCGGTGTGCAGCTTGGAGGTGGTCGCGCCGCCGATCAGCAGCGGGATGCTGAAGCCCTGGCGCTGCATCTCCTTGGCCACATGCACCATTTCATCCAGCGACGGTGTGATCAGGCCAGACAGGCCGATGATGTCGGCCTTGACCTCGCGCGCCTTGTCCAGGATCTGGTTGGCCGGGACCATGACACCCATGTCCACGACCTCGTAGTTGTTGCACTGGAGCACGACGCCGACGATGTTCTTGCCGATGTCGTGCACGTCGCCCTTGACCGTGGCCATCAGGATCTTGCCCTGGGTGTCGCCCTCGCACTTTTCCTGCTCTAGGTAGGGCTCCAGGTAGGCGACGGATTTTTTCATCACGCGCGCGGACTTGACCACCTGCGGCAGGAACATCTTGCCTTCGCCGAACAGGTCGCCGACGACGTTCATGCCGTCCATCAGCGGGCCTTCGATGACATTGATTGGCGCGCCGAGCTTCTGCCGTGCCTCTTCGGTGTCCTCGACGATATAGTCGGTCACGCCCTTGATCAGCGCATGCTCGATGCGTTTCTCCACCGGGGCCTCGCGCCAGCCGAGGTCCTGCTTGTTTTCGCTGGTGGAGCCATCGCCCTTGTACTTGGGCGCCAGGTCGATTAGGCGCTCGGTGGCCTCCGGGCCGCGGTTCAGGATCACGTCCTCGACCGCGTCGCGCAGCTCGGCGGGCAGGTCGTCGTAGACGGCGAGCTGGCCGGCATTGACGATTCCCATGTCCATGCCGGCCTTGATGGCGTGGTACAGAAACACCGAATGGATCGCCTCGCGCACCGGGTTGTTACCGCGGAACGAGAAGGACACGTTGGACACGCCGCCGGAGATCTTGGCGTAAGGCAGCTCGCGCTTGATGCGGCGGGTGGCCTCGATGAAGTCCACCGCGTAGTTGTTGTGCTCTTCGATGCCGGTGGCGACGGCGAAGATGTTGGGGTCGAAGATGATGTCCTCGGGGGCGAAGCCGATGTCATCGACCAGGATGCGATAGGCGCGCTGGCAGATCTCGAACTTGCGCGCTTCGGTGTCGGCCTGGCCGACCTCGTCGAAGGCCATCACCACGGCGGCGGCGCCATAGCGCCGCACCTTTTTGGCCTGTTCGCGGAACGGCCCCTCGCCCTCTTTCAGGCTGATGGAGTTGACGATGGCCTTGCCCTGTACGCACTTGAGGCCGGCCTCAATCACCGACCATTTGGACGAGTCGATCATGATCGGCACGCGGGCGATGTCCGGCTCGGCGGCGATCAGGTTTAGGAAACGCACCATGGCGGCCTGGGAGTCGAGCATCGCCTCGTCCATGTTGATGTCGATCACCTGCGCGCCGTTCTCGACCTGCTGACGGGCGACATCCAGCGCCGCGTCGAAATCGCCGTCGAGGATCAGGCGCTTGAACTTGGCCGAGCCGGTCACGTTGGTGCGCTCGCCGATATTGATGAAGGTTGCTTGTGGGGTCATAGGAATCGTGATCTGTATCGGCGTCTCTGTATCGGCCTTGGCGGCATTAGGCGTTAAAGGCTTCGAGCCCGGATAGGTGCATGCGATGGTCCGGCGCCCGCGGCTGGCGCGGCGCCTTACCGGCAACCGCTTGAGCGATAGCCCGGATATGCTCCGGCGTGCTGCCGCAGCAGCCGCCGATAATGTTGACGAAGCCGGACTCGGCCCATTCGCTCACCTGTCCCGCCATCTCGTCCGGCCCCATGTCGTACTCGCCCATCTCGTTGGGCAGGCCGGCGTTGGGATGGAAGGTGGTGTAGAACTCAGACACCCGCGCCATGTCCTCGACGTGAGGTCGCAGGGCATCCGGCCCGAGCGCGCAGTTGAGTCCGATGGCCAGCGGCTTGACATGGCGCAGGCTATTGTAGAAGGCCTCGGTGGTCTGCCCGGACAGGGTGCGACCGGAGGCGTCGGTGATGGTTCCGGAAATCATCACCGGCAGACGCAGGCCATCTTCCTCGAACACCGTTTCGACGGCGAAGGCCGCGGCCTTGGCGTTCAGCGTATCGAACACGGTCTCGATCAGGATTAGGTCGACGCCGCCGGCGAGTGCCGCGCGGGTCGCTGACGAATACACCTCTACCAGTTCGTCAAAATGTGTGTTGCGAGCACCCGGGTCGTTCACGTCCGGCGAGATACTGGCGGTCTTGCTGGTGGGGCCAAGCACGCCGGCGACGAAGCGCGGTTTGGACGGATCGCGCGCGGTAAACTCGTCCGCGACCTCGCGGGCCAGGCGCGCCGCGGCAGTGACGATCTCGTCGGTATGATCCTGCAGGCCATAGTCGGCCTGGGACAGCCGGTTGCCGTTGAAGGTATTGGTCTCGATGATGTCCGCACCGGCCTCCAGATACTCTGCGTGGATGCCGTGAATCACCTCCGGCTTAGTCACTACCAGCAGATCGTTGTTACCTTTCAAATCGCTCGGCCATGCCTTGAACTTTTCGCCGCGGTAGTCGGCATCTTCCAGCTTATGGCGCTGGATCATGGTGCCCATGGCACCGTCCAAGATTAGGATGCGCTGTTGCAGCAGGGTCGTCAGTTCGTCGGTGCGGTCATGCATGGTGGGGCCGGTTGCTCTCTGTCTAGGGTAAGGGCCTGTGGGCCGGTCTATTGGTCGCGAGATCGCCCGCGGTTCGAAATCGAGCCGCGCCGCGGTAAGCCGGGGCTCTGCCGAGGCTCTAATGGGGCTCTGCTAGGTCTCTGCTGGGGCTCTGCTGGCTCCCTATTGAGACTCGAACGAATGTGAAGTGGCCGGTCATGATACCGTTTGCAAGCTCGGGTTTCGAGCGTGCGCGCGGGTCTAGTCGGCGACGGCCTATGATGTCGACGCGCGGGCGGGCGGCAACCGACCTAAGATTGCTTGAGGGCGCAATGCTTGCGGATGAGTCAAGTTTCGACGCAGCCTAGAACCGGCAAGGGTACTCGAAATCGAAATTGAGATCGAGATCGAGATCGAGATCGAAATCGAAATCGAAATCGAAATCGGGTCGGGACCGGGATCGGGTCGCTTGCCACTCGTTTCGATACCGATACCGATGGTCACCATTCAAAGGTCTGAGGCGCAGCCTCGCTAGAGATGGTCTGCGAATCATTCGGTAGGGTCACCAACAAGAATACAGATGAGGCATCACCGGGAGACTCTGCCATGCCGGCTCGTCAACAGCAAGACTACAGCGTCAGAATGCCATGCGCATCCGCCTGCTGAGCATCGGCCGGCGCATGCCAGGCTGGGTAAACCAAGGCTTTACCGAATATGCCAAACGGCTGCCGGTCGAGTGCGGGTTAGAACTGGTGGAGATTGAACCCGGTCGCCGCGGGCGGGGCAAGGCAAGCGCCGCGGACCTGGACCGCATCCGTCGCGACGAGGGCGAGCGCCTGCTCAAGGCACTGCCCGTGGGCGCATTGGCAGTGGCGCTGGATGTACGCGGTCGGCCTTGGTCAACCGAGCAGTTGGCGGGGCAATTGACCGGCTGGCTCGGCAGCGGTCGAGACCTGGCACTGCTGGTGGGCGGGCCAGACGGGCTGGCCGATACTTGTCTGGCGCGTGCCGAGCAGCGTTGGTCATTGTCGCCGCTGACCTTTCCTCATCCGCTGGTGCGTGTCATCCTCGCCGAGCAGTTGTACCGGGCCTGGAGCATGACCAAGGGCCATCCGTATCATCGAGCCTGATGAGTGGCTGATGATCACCGACCTTCCGGAATAGGCATTCTCGCGGTATATCACTGACTGACATTTATATTAGTCGTCGAACATCGGACAGTTGGCGTCGCCGATGCTGGCGGATTTCAAGGTAGTTGTCGCCATCGTCATCGAATGACCGCAACACTAGGATTACGACGACGGCGACGACCATAGCGACAACGACAATAACGACAAGGCTGTCGACGAACCGAGGCGGCTTTCTCGCCTTTACGGGAGGTCTGAATAGAATGAACGACGAGACCCTGCTATACCTGGCGTCGCGTTCGCCGCGTCGGCGCGAGTTACTCGACCAGCTCGGCCTGGCGCACGCGCTGGTGGCAGCGGACGTGGACGAGACGCCGCTGCCCGACGAAGCCCCCAGGGATTATGTGGAACGCATCGCGCTGGCCAAGGCGCTTGCCGGACGCCAGAACCTGACCACGGGGCACCCGGTACTGGGCGCCGACACCGCGGTGGTCTGCGACAATCGGCTACTCGGCAAGCCGGTCGATGCCGACGACGCGCTGTCCATGCTGCGGCTGCTGTCCGGACGTGAGCATCGGGTGCTGACCGGCATCGCGCTACTCGGTGCGCGGCGGCAGACCGCGATCAGCGAGACGCTGGTGCGGTTTCGCCAGATCATGCCAGCGGAGGCCGCCGCCTACTGGGCCAGCGGCGAACCTAGGGACAAGGCAGGCGCCTATGCGATCCAGGGCAGTGGGGCGGCCTTTGTGGAGCACATCAGTGGCAGCTACTCTGGTGTTGTGGGATTGCCGCTGTTCGAAACGGCGGCGCTTTTGCAGTCTGAAGCAACGCTGTCCAAGAACCCAGGCGGTCCTCTCGCCTTTTTAGGAGGTCTGAGTTAGTCACATCGAGTCGGTATTGACGCACCACTCAACATTCACCAGTCGAGCCCTTGGCTTTCCGTCCCGATGCCGCCGATAGCAGCGGGGCTGCAAGCCAAGTGCTTGCCAATCACATTGGAACCAAACATCTCGTGAGCGAAGAAATACTGATCAACGTCACGCCGCCTGAGACCCGCGTCGCCGTGGTCGAGAATGGCGTGGTGCAGGAGATCATCATCGAGCGTGCCGAACGCTGTGGTTTGGTGGGCAATGTTTATCGCGGACGCATTTGCCGCGTTTTGCCGGGCATGCAAGCGGCCTTTGTCGACATCGGACTGGATCGCGCCGCGTTTCTGCATGCCTCTGACATCATCGGCAAGGATGGCGTACCGCGCAGCGAACAGATTCTCGATTTGGTCCACGAGGGCGACGGCATCGTGGTGCAGGTGGTCAAAGACCCGCTCGGCACCAAGGGCGCGCGGCTGACCACCAACATCTCCATCGCCTCGCGCTACCTCGTGTTCATGCCCCGGCTGGGCAATACCGGCGTATCACAAAAGATTGAGGCTGATGACGAGCGCAAGCGCCTGCGCGAGATCCTGCAGCGCTATGTCGACGAGCACGATGACGCTGGCGGCTACATTGCCCGCACTGCCGCCGAGACCGTCGACGATGACGCCTTATGCCGGGATATGGCATTTCTGGCCAAGCTCTGGTTCGGCATCAAGGAACGCTGCGAGACCGGCTCGGAGGTCGGCCTGATTCACGACGACCTGCCGTTGGCCCTGCGCGCACTGCGCGACCTGGTCACGCCTGAGGTCGAGCGGGTGCGCATCGACTCCCGGGCCACCGTTGAAAAGTCTAGGCCGTTCGCGGCCAAGTACATTCCCGAGATCGTCGAGCGCATCGAATACTATTCCGGCGAGCGCCCACTGTTTGACCTGTACGGCGTCGAGGACGAGATCCGCAAGGCCCTATACCGCAAGGTACAACTCAAGTCAGGCGGGCATCTGGTCATCGATCAGACCGAGGCCATGACGACAATCGACGTCAACACCGGCGCCTTCGTCGGCCACCGTAACCTTGAGGAGACCATTTTTAAGACCAACCTTGAGGCGGCGCAGGCGATCTGTCGGCAGCTGCGGCTGCGCAATCTCGGCGGCATCATCATTATCGATTTCATCGATATGACCGACGACGAGCACAAGCGTCAGGTCCTGCGGGCGTTGGAGAAATGCCTGGCCAAGGACCACGCCAAGACTCACATCACCGAGGTGTCGGCGCTGGGGCTGGTGGAAATGACGCGCAAGCGCACCCGCGAGTCGTTGGAGCACGTGCTCTGCGAGCTCTGCCCCTGCTGCGGCGGGCGCGGCTCTATGAAGACCGCCGAGACCACTTGCTACGAGATATTCCGGGAGATCCTGCGTGAGGCACGGCAGTTCGAGGTCGAGACCTTGCTGGTGCTGGCTTCTCAAGAGGTGGTCGACCGCTTGTTGGACGAGGAATCGGGCCACCTGGCGGAGTTAGAGGAGTTTATCGGCAAGCCGATACGCTTGCAGGCCGAGGCCCTGTACACCCAGGAACAATACGACGTCGTGTTGATCTGACGACGCTAAGCTGATCTACCACCGCCCCGCTCATTTGACCACACCGACGAGAACGATCGCGACTGACCCGGACTGATGAGGGCCTTTGTGCAACGTCTGGCGGGCCGCCTGACGGCGGTGCTCGCCGCCGGTATTATTGCCGCTGCGCTGCTGTCTCTGGCGGTTCGGCTGGCTCTGCCGCAAGCAAATCTATTCCGAGATCAGCTGAGCGACGCCCTAGCAGGCATGCTTGGCGCGCAGGTCAGCATCGGCCAGGTCGAGGCCCGCTTGCGCGGCTTCGCGCCGCAGTTCACACTGCGCGACCTGCGGCTGCGCGACCTTGACAGCGGCGAATTGCTGTTGTCCCTGCGTAAACTGCGGGTCGACTTGGACCTCAGTGCCTCGCTGCGAGAAGGTGCGCCCCGCATTGACGGGGTCACCTTGGTCGGCGCCGACTTGGAGGTTGTACGCAATGCCGACAGCCGTATCCTGGTGCGCGGACTGGATAAGCTCCGTGGCAGTGATCCCGGCGCACGGGCGTTTTTCCTTCGCAGAGGGCGCTTCAGCCTAGCCAACAGCACACTGCACTGGACCGACCATCGGGCCGGCGTACCGACGGTGCACCTGCGGGTCAAACGGCTCGATCTGTACAATCGATATCGCCGACACCTCGCGCGGATCGCGGCGCGGCCGCTCGGCGAGGCCAGCGGCGAGCTGACGCTGCTCGCGGACCTAACTGGCTCACCTTACAGCATGGGCGAATGGTCCGGCGAGCTCTATCTGCGCTGGCAGGGCAAGGATCTGGCCCAACTGCTGCGCGGCAGATTGCCGGCCGGGCTCGGCATCGCGAGCGAGCGCATCGACATCGAGACCTGGAATCGGCTCGACGCCGGTCGCCCGGTTTCCGCGCTGGCACGGCTTGAACTCGGCGATGTCGCGCTAAGCCGTCGTCTGGATCGCGCGCCAGGTCTCAATGCCGATGCCGATGCCGATGCCGATGCCGATGCCGCTCCCGCTCCCGCTCCCGATCCCGATGCACCTCCGGCACCGACCGCTGTGCAAGACCCTGGCTCGCTCGACCTAGGCCGTGTCGCCGCCCTTGCCGACTGGCAGCCGACCGACAGCGGCTGGCGCGTCCATTTGGCCAAGCTCGCGTTCCTTGGCTTCGAGCTGCCCCAGGCCGCGCTAACGCTAAAGCGACTGCCAACCGCGGCCACCGGCGCTGGAGAGATCACCCGTCAGCGGCTCTCCGGCCTGATCCGGGAACTGCCGCTGGCCATGGTCCAGCGGTTAGCGCCGATACTGGCCATGGTACTCAATCAGCCGCCGGCCGCGACGCAAGGGCTGCAAGGGTTTGATCTCGCCGGTCAAGCCCGTGACCTGCGTTTCAGACTCTATCTTGATGCCGATGCCAGCACGGATGTCGACGCAAATCAGGGGGTGCAGATCGACTCGACCCTTGGCAGGGTCGATGCGTCGCGCACCGATCCTGCTCGCGGTTCCATTGACGGCGGGACTGGCGAAGCATCGGCGGACTGGCAAGTTCAGGGCGCGATCGACGGGCTTCAGGTCGATCAATGTTCGCCGAACACCAGCACTGATGCGCGACCGGGCACCTGCGCCGACCGACGCCCCCGACTCAACGGACTCGACCTGGTCTTCGAGGCCGGCCCCGGCGGCGGCTATATCGGCCTAGACGGCCGTGCGATCATGCTGGACCCGAGACCGGGCCTTGGCGGTGTCTTGGACCTCAAGAACCTCGCTGGCGACATTCAATGGCGGCTTAATGCCGACGGCGTGCTGGATATCTCGACCAACGCCCTTGTCGCCAACACCGCGGACATCGACACCGAGACCAGCCTGGAGGCGCAGTTCTATACCTTCGGCGCAAGCCCTGTCATCAAGCTACAGACGCGCCTCGACAATGGCCGTCCGGGCAACTTCGACCAACTGGGCAGCTACCTGCCGGTGGCCGTCATGAACGACGGGCTAGAACGCTGGCTGCTGCGCAGCGTGCGTGCCGGAACCCTGACCTCCGGCGACGCGGGATTCCATGGTCGGCTGCGCGATTTTCCCAACGATTGCGGCAACGGGCACTTCGAGCTGACGCTGAACCTCAGCGGCGGCGAACTCGACTACCTGCCGCCACGCCCGGCGCCGGACCCGATCGCCGTCAGCGACGCCGAACGCGCGAAACGGCTCGGCTGGCCACCGATCCGTGGCGTCGACGCATCAATCCGCTTCCGCGACCGCTCGCTGACCATTGAGGTGGCGCGGGGCGAGTTACGCAACACCCGCCTGACCAGCGGCAGCGCTAGCATCAAGAATCTGTGGCGACCGACGACTATGGCCATTACCGGCCAGGCCGTCGGACCCCTGACCGACGGCCTCTGGGTGCTGCGGAACACCCCGCTGTCGAACAACCTGTCTGGGGTCGCGGACGCCTTCGATGTGACCGGCGACGCCGCCCTAGCGCTGGAATTACAGATCCCGCTGCAAAAGCCGCGCGCCGACGGAAAGCCGCGGCCGGTTGGGTTCGACGGCGCGCTCAGCTTCGACGGCAAGCAGACCTTGACACCGCGGGCGCTGCCGCTGACCTTGAGCGGCCTCAATGGCCGGTTGCGCTTCGACCCTGCTGGCGTGCATGCACAAGAGATCGCCGCCCAGGTCGACGGGCAGCCGATCCGCATCGGCCTAGCCACAAAGCAAAGGACGCGGCAAGCCGGCGCGGAAACAGAAGGCCAGACACTGATCGAGATCGCTGGACGTTCCACGGTCAAAGAACTCGCACGGCGCTTTCCAAGCCCGCTCTGGTCCATCGCCGAGGGTCGCGCCGACTGGACGCTTGAGTTGACCCTGAACAACGCGGACATGCAGCTCGCCGCACCGCCGTTGAATATTTTGCTGAAATCAGACCTGCGCGGTGTTGCATTGTCGCCGCCGACGCCGCTTGGCAAGCCCGCCGACGAGGCGCGCCCGCTACGCCTGACGACGGCCTTCACCGGCGCCTGGCCGATGGACCTCAAGCTAGAATATGGCGCCAACGGCGGGTTGATGCAGCTACAGCGCGAGCCCGCTACCGACACGCATGTGCTGGCGCGCGCCGCCTTCGCCATCGGCGCAATGCCGCAGCGCCTGCCTGATGCGCCGGGCATTCTGATCGACGGACGGCTTGATCAAGTCGATCTGTCACCCTGGCTCGCCTGGAGTCGCGACGCGCAGGAGCTGTTTGGCAGCAGTAATCCCGCCACAAGCGCCAATTCAACGCCTTTGGTGCTGCCATCGCGACTGGAAGTTGGCGAGGTCCGGTTCGGCGCGCTGCGCCTGACTGACCTTGATGTGCGCTTCGCGCCGCGTTCCGGCGGCTGGTCCATCGGATTCGAGGGTGGCGGCAACGGCGGCTCGGTGGAGCTGCCCCGCATGGGCAGTGATGGCACCCTGCGGGTGCGCCTAGATGACCTCGATCTGAAACCTTTTGTCGAGCCCGACCCCGCCGCGGAGACCCCAACGGCCGACGACGACCCGCGCAACATCGGGCGTCTGGCGCTGACCATCGAATCCCTGCGCCTCGACGACGACGTCTTGGGACGCGCTCGTTTGAGCATTGAGCCGATCGACAACGGCGTGCGCTTTACCGAGATCAACCTGGAAGGATCATTACTGAGCGCCACCGCCAACGGCCGCTGGACCGTCGACGCCACCGACTATGTTCAGACCGAGATTCGCGCGTTTGCACAAAGCGACGACTTCGGGCGTTTGCTCAATGCACTTGACTATTCTAGCGAAGTCCAAGGCGCGCCCGCGGACGCGGAGTTGTCGCTGAGCTGGCCAGGTGGTCCGCGGCGTTTCTCGCTTGAACGCGCGCGCGGCTCGCTGGCAATGGAACTGGGTTCCGGCCGCTTGTTGGCGGTCGATCCTGGCGTCGGGCGCATGCTCGGATTGGTGAACCTGTCGGCCTTGACCCGACGCCTGGCGCTGGATTTTACCGATGTCACCGATCCCGGCTTCGGCTTCGACTCCATCCGTGGCAACCTCAGCATCGGCAGCGGACTAGCACGGATCGGCCAGTTTGAACTGCTGTCGTCCACCGCTGACATTCGCATCACTGGCATTGCCAACTTGGTCGATCATACCCTCGACCAACAGGTGCAGGTCACGCCCAAGGTCGGCTCCGGCGTCGCCATTGCTGGCGCGGTGGCCGGCGGTCCGCTTGTGGGTGCCGCCGTGTTGCTGGCCGACAAGGTCTCGGGCGGTGCGCTCGACCGTATCGGCCGTCAGGACTACCGTGTGACCGGGGCCTGGACCGAACCGAGAATCGAGCGGCTGTCCGTCAGCAACAGTATAAGCAGCGGGTCAAGCAACGGGGCGTCCGCCGCCAATTCCAAGACAGCCAAGCCGCGGCCGGCCACCACGCAGCGCACTCCAGAGCCTCCGAGTCAGAGCGGGGCCAAGACCGGTAGCGGCAGCGCGCGCGACCGCCCGGTACCAAAAGCAGACAACCCCTTCCTGGAGGGCTTTTGACAGCGCTTACGCTCGGCATCCGCAACCCACTGATGGTATCTTGCTGCATCATGACCGATCGGCACCATCGCCGATCTCGGCACAGCACAAGCAACGATATCATGAGCGAAAAACCCAAGGTCGCGGCCGTTCAGATGGCCGCCGGGCCGAATGTCAACGCCAACCTGATCGAGGTGGAGCGCCTGATCCGCGACGCCGCCGACTCCGGGCTCGGGCTGGTCGTGCTGCCCGAGAACTTTGCCTTTATGGGCCGGCAGGATCAAGACCTGCTGGCGATCGCGGAAGCCGACGGCGACGGTCCGGTGCAGACATTCCTATCGACAACCGCATCGCGCTACGGCATCTGGCTGGTCGGAGGGACCATCCCGTTGAGGTCGTCAACCAAGCAACGCGTGCGCGCGACATCCTTGGTGATCAACGACCAGGGCTCGCGCGTCGCGCGCTACGACAAGATGCACCTGTTTGATGTCAATCTGCCCGGCGCCGACGAGCACTACGAGGAGTCCGCGGTCATTGAGCCCGGCAACGACGCGGTCGTCATCGACACCCCCTTTGGCCGGCTCGGCATCATGGTCTGCTACGATCTACGCTTTCCGGAGTTGGCACGGCATATGCAGGGTAGCGGTGTGGAATTGCTCGCCGTGCCCGCCGCATTCACCGCACTGACCGGCAAGGCGCATTGGGACATCTTGGTAAGGGCCCGTGCGATAGAAAACCTGGCCTACGTCATCGCCGCCGCGCAGGGCGGCTACCACCTCAGCGGGCGCGAGACCCACGGTCACAGCATGATCGTCGACCCCTGGGGTTCGGTGCTGGCCCAGGTACCCCGCGGCAGCGGCTGTATCTCCGCTGTCATCGACCGCGGTTTTCAAGACTCCGTCCGCCGCACCTTCCCAGCCTTGCGGCATCGACGTTTGAAATGTCGGTGATTAGGAAGTAACTAGTGTGTAGGGACGAGTAGCTAGGGCCGAGAGGTGCTACTAGCGCGATTGCGCTAGATTGGCTTTTGTGCCTAGGCCCATATCGCAACTCATGCGCTCAATTTCCGTCAGTCCGAGCCTCCACCTCGCACCCAGAACCTAGGAACTCGAAACTTCTCAATAATGAACGACCCCTTATCCATCGCCCGCAGTAGTATCCTCGCCCCGGTCGGTCTCGCCGACGCCGATCTTGACCGCCTGATCGGGGTATTGCACAGCCCAGCCATCGATGCCGCGGACATCTATTTCCAGGCGAGTCGGCTGCAATCCTGGGTGCTTGAGGATGGCATCATCAAGGATGGCAACTTTCATATCGACCAGGGGGCGGGTGTGCGTGCGGTCGCTGGCGAGAAGACCGGCTTTGCCTATTCCGATGAGCTGCAGTTTCCGGCTCTACACCAGGCCGCGTCCGCGGCGCGCGCCATCGCCAGCGGCGGCCACGAGGGTCAGGTACAAATCAACAACGCGCCGCTGCTCAAGCGCCTGTACGAGCCCTTCAACCCGATCGACTCGATGGACGATGCGGAAAAGGTGGCGCTGTTGCACCAGGTCGACGCCGAGGCGCGTCGCTCTGACCCGCGCGTAACCCAGGTCGTGACCAGCATGGTGGCGGTGCAGGACACCATCCTGGTGATTGCGGACGACGGTCGCATGAGCGCGGACGTGCGCCCGCTAATCCGGCTTGGCGTCAACGTCGTCGTCGAGCAAGACGGCCGCCGCGAACAAGGCCACAGCGGCGGCGGTGCGCGACAGGAGCTGAGCTTTTTTCTGGAAAAGGATCGCGCCATGGGGTACGCCCGCGAGGCCGTGCGCCAGGCCCTAGTCAGCCTGGACGCGGAGGCCGCGCCCGCCGGCAGTATGACCGTCGTGCTTGGCTCCGGTTGGCCCGGCGTGCTATTGCACGAGGCCATCGGCCACGGGCTCGAAGGGGACTTCAATCGTAAAGGCACCTCGGCCTTCGCCGGGCGTATGGGCGAGCGCGTCGCGGCTAGAGGCGTCACCGTGGTCGACGATGGCACCTTGCCCGGTCGGCGCGGCTCGCTCAACATTGATGACGAGGGCACGCCGACCCAGTGTACGACGCTGATCGAAGACGGCACGCTGACCGGCTATATGCAAGATCGACTCAACGCCCGATTGATGGGCGCTGCCGCTACCGGCAACGGCCGCCGCGAGTCCTACGCACACCTGCCCATGCCACGCATGACCAACACTTACATGCTGGCCGGTGATCGCGATCCGCAAGAGATCATCTCCTCGGTGGACAAGGGCCTCTACGCGGTCAACTTTGGCGGCGGCCAGGTGGACATCACGTCCGGCAAGTTCACCTTCTCCGCCAGCGAGGCTTACCTGATTGAGAACGGCAAGATCGGCCGCCCGGTCAAAGGCGCCACCCTCATCGGCAACGGCCCCGATGTACTGACGCGCGTTAGCATGATCGGCAACGACCTCAAGCTCGACACCGGCGTCGGCACCTGTGGTAAAGAGGGGCAAAGCGTCCCGGTGGGCGTCGGCCAGCCGACCTTGCGCGTGGATGGGCTCACCGTTGGGGGTACGAGCACTTGACGGCAGGGCCGAGGGCCGGGAGGCTTGCGGCACCTAGAGGTCACCGCGCCGCGCCAGCGCCGCTGCGCGCGCTAACTTTTTTCTCGAATCGACAGGCATGATCATGGGCAATCTCGCCATCACGGACCCCGACGAGCAACTCAGGCGTCTTCAACAAGCCATCGACGACCTGCTAGCCGAGGCCAAGCGCCAGGGCGCCAGCGCCGCCGAGGCCGCGGTCAGCAACAGTACCGGGCTCGAGGTCGCGGTGCGACTCGGCGAGGTCGAGACCGTCGAGCACACGCGTGACAACGGGCTCTGGATCACCGTCTACTTCGGCCAGCGCAAAGGCTCCGCGAGTACCTCCGACCTCAGCATGGCCGCCATCCGCGACACAGTGGGCCAGGCCTGCATCATCGCCACCCATACACAGGAAGACCCCTGCGCCGGTCTCGCACCGGCGGAGCTGATGGCCCGCGAGGTTCCGGATCTGGACCTGAACCATCCCTGGTCGATCGACGTGGAGACGGCCGTGCGCATGGCCATCGAGTGTGAGGACGCCGCCCGGGGCGCCGACCCGCGCATTGTCAACTCCGAGGGCGCCAGTCTCAGCACCCACGCCGGACTCTCGCTGTATGGGAATAGCCACGGTTTCATCGGCGGCTATCCGAGCACGCGCCATGGGCTAAATTGTGCAGTGGTCGGCAAACAGGGCGACTCCATGCAGCGCGACCACTGGTGGACCACGGCCCGCGCGCCCGAAGACATGGACGCTCCCGCCTCGGTCGGCCTGCGCGCGGCCGAGCGCACCGTCGCCCGGCTCGGCGGTCGGCGCCTGTCCACCCGCGAGGTGCCCGTGCTGTTCCGCGCCGAACTTGCCGCCGGATTGCTGCGCAGTCTCACCGGCGCCATCAACGGCGCAAGCCTCTACCGCAAGACCAGCTTCCTGCTGGACAAGCTCGGCGAGCAGATCCTGCCCGCATTCGTGCGGGTGCGCGAGGAGCCGCACCGCCTGCGCGGTCTGTCCAGCGCTCCGTTCGACGGCGACGGCGTCGCCACCCGGTCAAAGGACTTCGTCACCGACGGCGTGCTGGCCAGCTACATGCTCGACCACTACGCCGCCTGCAGGCTGGGCCTACAAACCACCGGGAATGCAGGCGGCAGCCGCAATCTGGTCGTCAGCATGGGCGACCTCGACCGCGTCGGCATGCTGCGGGAGCTCGGTACCGGGCTCTACGTCACCGAACTCATGGGCCAGGGCGTCAACAACGTCACCGGCGACTACTCGCGCGGTGCCAGCGGCTTCTGGGTCGAAAACGGTGAGATCCAATACCCGGTTGAAGAGATCACCATTGCCGGCAACATGCTCGACATGTACCAAGGCTTGGTCGCTATCGGCAACGACTGCGACTTCCCCGGCAGCACCACCACCGGCTCCTGGCTGATCGATCGAATGACGGTCGCCGGGGAGTGATGACCCCCGGCGAATCCCTCCAACAAGCCCTCGCCTTAGTCGAGCAGGCGCCCGAATCGGCCGCCGCGCTCACACTGTACGCGCTGGTCAACACGCTCGAATACGAGCGCGCCGGCTGCCTGTTCAAGCTCACCAAGCTGCGCGACCTGCCAGCGCAACACCACCGCTCCATCGCCTACGGCCTGATGGAACTCATGGCCAAGCAAGGCGTTGGAGACAATGACTGGCAAAAGGCTAAGGCGCGCATGGACCGTGCGGTGCGCGGGCAATAAGCAACGCAAAGATCAGTAGATCATCGGGCGTCGGTGGCCCACGGCACCTCGCCCACCTCAGGGCTGATCGGCTGGAAGCGGTTGCCGCGTGAAGCCAGGCCGCGGCGCGACCTCGCTACTCCAGCTGGCACACGCCTCCGGCCCTGTCACCAAGGCCCTCGGCTGCGCCGACAGCATCGCCTAAGCACAAGCTCGCCTAGCGCCGTGCGCGGCAGTGTGTTTGAAGCTGAGTTGGCGCGGGATCTGGTCGGCGAGCAGGGCGGCCTGCGCCATCAGCAGGCGGATCAGGTTGTAGGCCAGCAGGTAGACCCAAAGCTCCTTGAGCGCCATCGCCGGG
>JGI12210J13797_11873910_pt1 | contig 21263 bp, 7 predicted proteins | sample ElkSlonscriptome_3_FD_13797 | JGI IMG/M metagenome (IMG submission 13797)
GACCGTTCTACTCCTAGTGGTCGTTTAAATCAGCCTTGTCGTTCTAAGCGTTATGATTGGTGGGAAAAAATTTGCAATTCTGCTGAACCCAAGGTTTTACCGCCCAAGGATGTGTCTATTAGTGTCCGGCGTACAATTGCTTGGTTGCGGAAGATTGCCCCTAGTATCTCAATGGTTAAAACCTTTTTTGAGTCAATCTCTGGGCGTCGGACTTGGGAGAAGCTCATGAACAAAATTCTCTATGATGGCAATCAGAGGATGGCACCTAAGCATTATATTGCTGCTAATCAATCGATAGCTCAAGTTAATCAGCTTTTGCAAGATGCCACAGAGAAAGATGCGACTAAAATTCTGAATGCTTTGTCTGTTGGTGATTTGCTAAAAGATGAGATTAAATCAGAGGATTTACTGAAGGAGCGTCGTGAAAGAACTAACTGTTGTCTTCAGTTCCTTGATAAGCTTTTTGACCTAGCTGAAAGTTCTGAACCATTTTTCTGGTCTGATGTCTACTCTGAATATCGGGAGATTGAGTTATTATCTGAGGGGGCGGATTTACCTGATAACTACTGGGAGTATGTAGCTCGGTTTATAGGTGATTTTTCCCATTATGTTGATGAGCAGACGGGGATTTGTCTCTACTCTAATCAATCGTCTAAACCTATCCTAGATAACCAGCATTCAAAAGCGATCGCATCTGACGAGTTGGTTCAGGAGGTTAATGAATCTGTGGAGATACTAGCTGCTACGGGTGAGCGATATCGATATATAGGTGAGTCGCGTTTCTTTCATGTTATGGATGCCTTGGGCAAGTGGGTTAAGGCATGGTTTGAGCCTGGGCTAGAGCTTGAAGCCACAGAGCAAATTAGCTCTAATGATTCCCTCAAGTATGTTCGTCCTGTGGGGCAAGGTTTACTTGCTGGGTTCGGAATCTATGTGGGTGACTTGGAGCCTTTGACTCTCTGATAATCGGCTAGCGATTTTGTACACAATCGCTGACAGCGGTAAACTTGTGTTGGTTCTTTGCCTTGGCGTTACTCACCCAAAAATCAAAAAAAATGGGGTAGTAACTGTTGTTCTGGTGTTACTCACCCAAAAATTCAAAAAATTGGGATTGATAAGCAGAGATTTTTTTCTTAGGTATGGTAACTAAGCAAGTCCTGCTTGAAGTAGCTGTTGTGCGGTTAGGTTCAGCTCAGAGATTACAGAAGACCGAATTTGGTCTTCCCCACGAAAAACACCCAACTCCCGATAGATTCCGTCCGTAAGTTCCAAAACAGTAACGGTAGCTCGAGCTGGGTCAATTAACCAGTATTCGGGGATGCCCCGGTCTTGATACTGTTTCCGTTTATCGATATAGTCCCTTTCTCTATTACTGAGTCCAGGGCTAACCGCTTCAATGACTACTAGAGGCGGTTGCATTGAGAGCCTGATTGTGTTGCGTGGTCGCAACTGTTGGATATGCTCTTCCCGAATGACGGTAAGGTCAGGGTAGCGATTTTTAGGTTCTCCCCTAACTTCAAGCTCCAATCCCCATCGAACTATTTGATGTCCCATAAGTAGAACTAACTGGAAATGAAGAAAACTGAGGATGGAGATATTTTCACCTGATTCTGGGGGCAATTCAATTAACTCTCCGTTTAATAGTTCATAATGTTTATCCGTCCCATCGTCATAGGACAAGTATTCTTCAAAGCTGGAAAATCTAGGTTTGGCTTGAATCATAGTGTAAGTTCCTAAAAACTATACCATTCAGCAGTTCTGCTGCTGTTTCTTTCCTTGACTAAAGTCTAGGAGATTTTTAAGCGATCGCACTTCCTGCTCAAACCAGATCGGATAATTGGTGGCTCAGTTCTCCTTGGTCTCTATGTCGGGCGTCATCGTAAATCATGACAGTTTCGATGGTACTGTGCCTAGACAACTTCTGAACCTTCCGAACATTTCCATCAGTTAGATTAAGTGCCGTAGTAATGGCGCTGTGGCGAATACGGTGAGGACTCATCTGCTTACTGACTCCGGCTTGCTGGCATAGTAGGTCAACCATTCGGCGTATTGATTCCCCAGTGAGGCGATTCCCCAAGTAGTTCGAGGTCAATGCTGCAAAAAGTGGGCTGTCTGGTTTTGGGTCGGGGTGAACTTTGATCCAAATTGCGATCGCCCTCACTGTAACCGGGGCTAAATCAATCGTCTCTCTTTGTCTTCCTTTGCCCTTGCCCAGTATACTGAGTGTTTGTCCAGTCGGGTCAAAGTCACCGATATTACATTGTACGATTTCATTCCGGCGTAGGGCATTATCCCAGAGTAGTCTTAGGATGGCGTAGTTTCTTTTGCCTTGGACGTTTTCCCCGCATAATGCCAGCACCTTCTTAAATGTTTCTGGGGAGATGCCTGTGGTATCTCGGTAGGGTTTAACCTTTTCTCCCTTAATATCTTCCAAGGTGTAAGTGCAATGCCCCAACTTTCGCCCCATCTGGACCAGGGACTTAATCGCAGCCATGCGGCGATTGACTGTAGCCTCGGATAGTTCCTTGTTGAGTAGGTAAGCTTTGTAGTCCAGGACTAGGGCGATCGCGTCCCTTTGTTCCAAATGTAGGAACTCCAACACCAATTCCTTTGTAGGTTTGGTGTTTGTTGCCCACTGGAAGAATAGGGTAACATCTTTCTCGTAAGCTAGGCGGGTATTAATAGAACGTTTATCAGCAAGTAACTGTGATAACACATCAGGGATGGGCTTAAGCCTAAAGGATGTCCCTATTTTCGCATCAAGGCAGCGTTGTAGTTTAGCTTGAACTTCGGTGATTTGAGGCATTGTAGCATTTGTCATAAGTTTTCTTTCCGCACGCGGTTAAGTATATTGCAGAGATGGGGGTTGTGGCTAGATTTTATTGCAGAGATGCAATGCAGACATTAATTATTGTAGGGGTTGCTGATTGCAGAGATGCAATGCAGAGATGAAATGCAGAGATCAAGTATTGTAGGGGTTGCTGATTGCAGAGATTAGATATATGTGTAAATATAATTTAATTATATAGTTAATTAGTATTTAAGAATTGGTTATAACTTTCCGTAATTATTTGTTAGAGATTCAGATATAATTATTCTTGAAGTATTGTGATGTTTTTATGAGTAATCGTCGTAAAAAACGTTCTAATCGTGGATTTGCTAAATTGGTTAAATCTGCCAAGTATGTTCAGTCGGCGTTGGAATCAGGGAGTGTTATTGGTTACGTTATTGTCCGAACTGATACTCATGAAATGTTGGCTAGTTTTAGTCAGTTTGAGGATGGGGATTTGACGGCTTGGTGTAAATTTCCTACTGAGGCTAAAAGATTTGAATCCTCAGACATTTGTAAAGCTGAGGTTACTAGGCTTAAATCTATTCTGGAGTTGCCTTTAATTGCTTGTGAATTAATTGATACTCTTGAGCGTTATTGTGTTAATAAGATTTAGTTGTTTTTGTTGGTTGATTGGGTGGAGATTTTGCCTCAGCTTTTTTTGCAGTTAAACATTGCAACTAGCCCGATGAAGTGCATCCTGAGCCGAGCCGAGTGAGTCCCCCGTGAGTGACTGATTGTCCCTGCGCGTTTAGACTTGACAGACCTGCTACCAAAATCGCGGGGACGGGCGAGGCGCTTTTATCTTTTGCTTGTGCTTCCATCGCTGTCGCCTCGCTCGTCCCACGCAATCAAGATAGCGGGTCTGTCAAGTCCAGGGGCATGAAGAAACGAACAAATTGAACAGGTTTTTGTGTTGTTTATTCAAGGCTTAATTGGCAGATTATCATGAGCAGATTACCATTACCGCCTATTTCCAATCTTTGGATGTGACCGTTAAGATATTTGGCTTGTAAAAAATTCTTTACCTTGATATATAATGGTGGCAACTGAATAAGTACCCCCAGTGAGGGCAAACTCACCGGAGGTGTACTCCACAGTTACGGTAAATAACTATGGAGCGAGTTCCATTATGTCAAAAAAATCGACGCTTCGTGACCTTTTTCGAGAGTCAATTCAACAGCCTGAGACTGATTACTTGTCTCTGATTGAGGCTCTCCCCTCCTATCAGCAAAGTTTTCTCTTTACCCTTTCTGCCTGTCGTGGTATTACCTTAGACGCTCTCCTGCGTTCGATTATCGCTGAGGCTCTCTCTGGTTCTCATCCCAAGTTTCAGTCTGAACTCGAATACTATCGGTCAGCCTTGAGCCTGGGGTCAACCTTTGACCTTATGGCGTTGTGTCGTCGTAACCCTGACTTGGTGTTCGACCGCGTGACAGCGTTTAACAATCGGTTGCACTGTGATGATTCTCAGGTGAGTTAGCGGTGGTGGTCTTTTGCTTTAGGTTTCCTTCCCCCTTGGGGGTTATTGAAGGGTTAAACCGTTTCCCGTAGGCTTCAAATCATTTTGTTACGGTTGATTCATGCCGGGGTCGTTGACCAAAATGAATCTCAATAATCTGTGCTATTGTTCTGCCCCCACTAAATGGGGGTGTAATTATATCACTTTTCTCTTTTTGAGTCTTCCTTGAATTGTTGAGAAAAGTAACTTGTTTTTTAAGAGCTGGTTTAACCCTGGTTTTAACCGGGGTTAAAATGCCTTATTGTAGGTTTTTTGTGAAGAAGTATTAATTTATCCATTACACGTTATTTTTGTGCTAGTCTGCACTTATCGAGTTTAATTTACTTGTTCTTATGCAACCTACTAAGAGGAAGCAAGTCTGTTTTCGGATTGAGCCTGAAGTTTGGGAAAACTGCAAACGTGTGTCTGAGCAGTTTGATGTTAATTGGTCGCGCATGGTTGAGGATACATTCAAGTCTGTTCTTGCTGTGTACAATCATGCTCTCTCTCTTTCAGATGATCCTGAGGTTGAGGATGTTTGTGTTCCCCCGCTCTCTCTTGTTCCTGTATCGACTGTTTATAGTCCTCTTGAGGATGAGGGGGATGGCAGTACTATTCATCATCACTGTTTAGTTCGTTATAAGAAGCTATCTAAAAAGCAGCGATATTACTATATTCCTGCTTTTAACCCTAACCTTGTTGGGAATGGTTTTACCAAGGGTTTGGAGTCTTGGGAAAGGATTTCTGTTCATAATCTTGAGCGTTTGATTCACTCTGATATTGTTGACCCTAGTGTTCTTGATAGGGCTATATCAGAGGAGGATTACTTTGCCATGATTCGTGATGAGCAGCGTGATGATTCTGTTTTGCATGAGTGCGATTTGTAGCTACTACGTCTTTAGAGGATGTCTAAATCATGAAAACCTATGTTCTGTATGTTTCTCGTTACGCCATGACTGACCGCAATGGTGGTGGTCAAGTGGCTGGTGCTAAAGTGACCTATCTTGATGACCAGTCTGTCAATAAAAAAGATGCGATGGGTCAAGCTGCACTGACTGTCAACTGTGACTACAAATTTTTCAATGCCTTTCGTGGTTATAAAATCCCTGGTCATTTTGACATTGACTTCTCCGCCCGTCCTGATAGTCGTGGGCGTCCTGTATTATCAATTTCCTCTGTTCGTCCCTGTCCTGAGTCCGAGCGTTCTGTAACTGTTCCGGATGATGATGGTGATTCTCTTTCAATGTATGAGAACCAAATCGAGCGAGAGCTAGAGGAAATAGGTTAGAGGAAAGTCGAGGGTGCGCGGGCACGCGCCAGCGTGCGTCCGCGCCTCGTTTTCCTCTCTCCATGGCAAAATAAAAAGGACGCTTCGTGGGCGTCCTGCATTATCAATTTCGATGCGATCACATTTTTACTGTGGGTAATACAGCAAATGAGACCACAACATTATGATACCACTCCAGTTTCTACTACCCCTGTGGGTAATACAGGGGTAGACTGTACAAGCTCCAACTCCCAGCCGCTAAATGGTGCTGAAAATCAGGCTTTCGGTGAATTGGGTCAAGATATGGTTAACTATACAAGGTATCGAGACCAGTCGTTGAATGCCTATAGAGGTCAAGGGTTTGGGGTTTCTCGAAAATCTGATGGGGTTCAGGTTGTTGAGGATTCCCAAAATTCTGATGGGGGTCAGGCTCCTGGGGCTTTTCAGAATCCTGCCGCCAAGGTCGCGTTTTTTGCCTACACCATTCCTGCATCGGATGAAAGTCTCAGGTCTTCTCTGGCTGAACTCCTTGGGTGTGACTCTGATCGGCTTGGTGAGTGTAAGGGTATTTCTCTAATCTCGCTTCCCCAACCCAGCAAAGAGAAGCGGTCTATGATATATGTCCGGCTACTTCCGGGGTGTTCTCCTAAAGGGTTTCTTTCTCCTGAGTCGATATGCTCGATTACTAAGCAGATTGAGTCTGCCGGGGGTTCATATTTTGGTTTCTTTGAGACATCTTTATCTGAATACAAACGGGGTTATATTCCTGGGGCTATTCGCTTTGATGATTATCAAGATGTCATGGTTACTGTTGAGGCTAAGATTGACTGGTTTAATGGAAGCTATCCAATTGAAAAATTGCCTGAAGTTATGAGTTTGGGGGCTAAGTATCTTGGTGGAGAGTTCTGCTATGATGAGAGCCGACCTAATTTAAAGCACTATAAAAAGGCTTATTGGAATCCGCTTGGTGTGGCTATTGGCACTAATCATTATAGTGACCCATCTCATGGATATTTAGAGGTTCGCGGTGGGATTCTTAGTTACATATCACCGTCAAAGCTTCATAAGTTTTTTAGCTGTGTGAAGGAGTTGGGGTTTATCTGTAGTCGTATAGACGTGTGTCTAGATGTTTTTGGTTTTCCCCATCTTCTTCAATATGCTATTGATGCGGGTAACGCTCGTCACTATGCGGGGTATCGTAATAGTTTTAGGGTTATTCAGTCCGGCGCTCATGCTTCCAAAGGATTGACTGCTGCATGGGGTAATCGTGGTTCTGCGGGTTCGGGTAAACAGACGGAAATATATGATAAGTACCTTGAGTCTAGGGGGGAACGTAAGTGCATCCGAATTGAGGTTTCTTTTTCTAATGCTTCTTCCCCTCGCTCTGGTAGTTTGAAGGGCTGTTACGCTCATAATGCTTTTCTGTCTTTCTGTGATAATCCTGTTGACGGTACCGATGATAAACTGTCCTGGGGTTCGATGATTCGTTCTTATGTTATCGGTACGATTGACTTTGTTGACCGTTCTACTCCTAGTGGTCGTTTAAATCAGCCTTGTCGTTCTAAGCGTTATGATTGGTGGGAAAAAATTTGCAATTCTGCTGAACCCAAGGTTTTACCGCCCAAGGATGTGTCTATTAGTGTCCGGCGTACAATTGCTTGGTTGCGGAAGATTGCCCCTAGTATCTCAATGGTTAAAACCTTTTTTGAGTCAATCTCTGGGCGTCGGACTTGGGAGAAGCTCATGAACAAAATTCTCTATGATGGCAATCAGAGGATGGCACCTAAGCATTATATTGCTGCTAATCAATCGATAGCTCAAGTTAATCAGCTTTTGCAAGATGCCACAGAGAAAGATGCGACTAAAATTCTGAATGCTTTGTCTGTTGGTGATTTGCTAAAAGATGAGATTAAATCAGAGGATTTACTGAAGGAGCGTCGTGAAAGAACTAACTGTTGTCTTCAGTTCCTTGATAAGCTTTTTGACCTAGCTGAAAGTTCTGAACCATTTTTCTGGTCTGATGTCTACTCTGAATATCGGGAGATTGAGTTATTATCTGAGGGGGCGGATTTACCTGATAACTACTGGGAGTATGTAGCTCGGTTTATAGGTGATTTTTCCCATTATGTTGATGAGCAGACGGGGATTTGTCTCTACTCTAATCAATCGTCTAAACCTATCCTAGATAACCAGCATTCAAAAGCGATCGCATCTGACGAGTTGGTTCAGGAGGTTAATGAATCTGTGGAGATACTAGCTGCTACGGGTGAGCGATATCGATATATAGGTGAGTCGCGTTTCTTTCATGTTATGGATGCCTTGGGCAAGTGGGTTAAGGCATGGTTTGAGCCTGGGCTAGAGCTTGAAGCCACAGAGCAAATTAGCTCTAATGATTCCCTCAAGTATGTTCGTCCTGTGGGGCAAGGTTTACTTGCTGGGTTCGGAATCTATGTGGGTGACTTGGAGCCTTTGACTCTCTGATAATCGGCTAGCGATTTTGTACACAATCGCTGACAGCGGTAAACTTGTGTTGGTTCTTTGCCTTGGCGTTACTCACCCAAAAATCAAAAAAAATGGGGTAGTAACTGTTGTTCTGGTGTTACTCACCCAAAAATTCAAAAAATTGGGATTGATAAGCAGAGATTTTTTTCTTAGGTATGGTAACTAAGCAAGTCCTGCTTGAAGTAGCTGTTGTGCGGTTAGGTTCAGCTCAGAGATTACAGAAGACCGAATTTGGTCTTCCCCACGAAAAACACCCAACTCCCGATAGATTCCGTCCGTAAGTTCCAAAACAGTAACGGTAGCTCGAGCTGGGTCAATTAACCAGTATTCGGGGATGCCCCGGTCTTGATACTGTTTCCGTTTATCGATATAGTCCCTTTCTCTATTACTGAGTCCAGGGCTAACCGCTTCAATGACTACTAGAGGCGGTTGCATTGAGAGCCTGATTGTGTTGCGTGGTCGCAACTGTTGGATATGCTCTTCCCGAATGACGGTAAGGTCAGGGTAGCGATTTTTAGGTTCTCCCCTAACTTCAAGCTCCAATCCCCATCGAACTATTTGATGTCCCATAAGTAGAACTAACTGGAAATGAAGAAAACTGAGGATGGAGATATTTTCACCTGATTCTGGGGGCAATTCAATTAACTCTCCGTTTAATAGTTCATAATGTTTATCCGTCCCATCGTCATAGGACAAGTATTCTTCAAAGCTGGAAAATCTAGGTTTGGCTTGAATCATAGTGTAAGTTCCTAAAAACTATACCATTCAGCAGTTCTGCTGCTGTTTCTTTCCTTGACTAAAGTCTAGGAGATTTTTAAGCGATCGCACTTCCTGCTCAAACCAGATCGGATAATTGGTGGCTCAGTTCTCCTTGGTCTCTATGTCGGGCGTCATCGTAAATCATGACAGTTTCGATGGTACTGTGCCTAGACAACTTCTGAACCTTCCGAACATTTCCATCAGTTAGATTAAGTGCCGTAGTAATGGCGCTGTGGCGAATACGGTGAGGACTCATCTGCTTACTGACTCCGGCTTGCTGGCATAGTAGGTCAACCATTCGGCGTATTGATTCCCCAGTGAGGCGATTCCCCAAGTAGTTCGAGGTCAATGCTGCAAAAAGTGGGCTGTCTGGTTTTGGGTCGGGGTGAACTTTGATCCAAATTGCGATCGCCCTCACTGTAACCGGGGCTAAATCAATCGTCTCTCTTTGTCTTCCTTTGCCCTTGCCCAGTATACTGAGTGTTTGTCCAGTCGGGTCAAAGTCACCGATATTACATTGTACGATTTCATTCCGGCGTAGGGCATTATCCCAGAGTAGTCTTAGGATGGCGTAGTTTCTTTTGCCTTGGACGTTTTCCCCGCATAATGCCAGCACCTTCTTAAATGTTTCTGGGGAGATGCCTGTGGTATCTCGGTAGGGTTTAACCTTTTCTCCCTTAATATCTTCCAAGGTGTAAGTGCAATGCCCCAACTTTCGCCCCATCTGGACCAGGGACTTAATCGCAGCCATGCGGCGATTGACTGTAGCCTCGGATAGTTCCTTGTTGAGTAGGTAAGCTTTGTAGTCCAGGACTAGGGCGATCGCGTCCCTTTGTTCCAAATGTAGGAACTCCAACACCAATTCCTTTGTAGGTTTGGTGTTTGTTGCCCACTGGAAGAATAGGGTAACATCTTTCTCGTAAGCTAGGCGGGTATTAATAGAACGTTTATCAGCAAGTAACTGTGATAACACATCAGGGATGGGCTTAAGCCTAAAGGATGTCCCTATTTTCGCATCAAGGCAGCGTTGTAGTTTAGCTTGAACTTCGGTGATTTGAGGCATTGTAGCATTTGTCATAAGTTTTCTTTCCGCACGCGGTTAAGTATATTGCAGAGATGGGGGTTGTGGCTAGATTTTATTGCAGAGATGCAATGCAGACATTAATTATTGTAGGGGTTGCTGATTGCAGAGATGCAATGCAGAGATGAAATGCAGAGATCAAGTATTGTAGGGGTTGCTGATTGCAGAGATTAGATATATGTGTAAATATAATTTAATTATATAGTTAATTAGTATTTAAGAATTGGTTATAACTTTCCGTAATTATTTGTTAGAGATTCAGATATAATTATTCTTGAAGTATTGTGATGTTTTTATGAGTAATCGTCGTAAAAAACGTTCTAATCGTGGATTTGCTAAATTGGTTAAATCTGCCAAGTATGTTCAGTCGGCGTTGGAATCAGGGAGTGTTATTGGTTACGTTATTGTCCGAACTGATACTCATGAAATGTTGGCTAGTTTTAGTCAGTTTGAGGATGGGGATTTGACGGCTTGGTGTAAATTTCCTACTGAGGCTAAAAGATTTGAATCCTCAGACATTTGTAAAGCTGAGGTTACTAGGCTTAAATCTATTCTGGAGTTGCCTTTAATTGCTTGTGAATTAATTGATACTCTTGAGCGTTATTGTGTTAATAAGATTTAGTTGTTTTTGTTGGTTGATTGGGTGGAGATTTTGCCTCAGCTTTTTTTGCAGTTAAACATTGCAACTAGCCCGATGAAGTGCATCCTGAGCCGAGCCGAGTGAGTCCCCCGTGAGTGACTGATTGTCCCTGCGCGTTTAGACTTGACAGACCTGCTACCAAAATCGCGGGGACGGGCGAGGCGCTTTTATCTTTTGCTTGTGCTTCCATCGCTGTCGCCTCGCTCGTCCCACGCAATCAAGATAGCGGGTCTGTCAAGTCCAGGGGCATGAAGAAACGAACAAATTGAACAGGTTTTTGTGTTGTTTATTCAAGGCTTAATTGGCAGATTATCATGAGCAGATTACCATTACCGCCTATTTCCAATCTTTGGATGTGACCGTTAAGATATTTGGCTTGTAAAAAATTCTTTACCTTGATATATAATGGTGGCAACTGAATAAGTACCCCCAGTGAGGGCAAACTCACCGGAGGTGTACTCCACAGTTACGGTAAATAACTATGGAGCGAGTTCCATTATGTCAAAAAAATCGACGCTTCGTGACCTTTTTCGAGAGTCAATTCAACAGCCTGAGACTGATTACTTGTCTCTGATTGAGGCTCTCCCCTCCTATCAGCAAAGTTTTCTCTTTACCCTTTCTGCCTGTCGTGGTATTACCTTAGACGCTCTCCTGCGTTCGATTATCGCTGAGGCTCTCTCTGGTTCTCATCCCAAGTTTCAGTCTGAACTCGAATACTATCGGTCAGCCTTGAGCCTGGGGTCAACCTTTGACCTTATGGCGTTGTGTCGTCGTAACCCTGACTTGGTGTTCGACCGCGTGACAGCGTTTAACAATCGGTTGCACTGTGATGATTCTCAGGTGAGTTAGCGGTGGTGGTCTTTTGCTTTAGGTTTCCTTCCCCCTTGGGGGTTATTGAAGGGTTAAACCGTTTCCCGTAGGCTTCAAATCATTTTGTTACGGTTGATTCATGCCGGGGTCGTTGACCAAAATGAATCTCAATAATCTGTGCTATTGTTCTGCCCCCACTAAATGGGGGTGTAATTATATCACTTTTCTCTTTTTGAGTCTTCCTTGAATTGTTGAGAAAAGTAACTTGTTTTTTAAGAGCTGGTTTAACCCTGGTTTTAACCGGGGTTAAAATGCCTTATTGTAGGTTTTTTGTGAAGAAGTATTAATTTATCCATTACACGTTATTTTTGTGCTAGTCTGCACTTATCGAGTTTAATTTACTTGTTCTTATGCAACCTACTAAGAGGAAGCAAGTCTGTTTTCGGATTGAGCCTGAAGTTTGGGAAAACTGCAAACGTGTGTCTGAGCAGTTTGATGTTAATTGGTCGCGCATGGTTGAGGATACATTCAAGTCTGTTCTTGCTGTGTACAATCATGCTCTCTCTCTTTCAGATGATCCTGAGGTTGAGGATGTTTGTGTTCCCCCGCTCTCTCTTGTTCCTGTATCGACTGTTTATAGTCCTCTTGAGGATGAGGGGGATGGCAGTACTATTCATCATCACTGTTTAGTTCGTTATAAGAAGCTATCTAAAAAGCAGCGATATTACTATATTCCTGCTTTTAACCCTAACCTTGTTGGGAATGGTTTTACCAAGGGTTTGGAGTCTTGGGAAAGGATTTCTGTTCATAATCTTGAGCGTTTGATTCACTCTGATATTGTTGACCCTAGTGTTCTTGATAGGGCTATATCAGAGGAGGATTACTTTGCCATGATTCGTGATGAGCAGCGTGATGATTCTGTTTTGCATGAGTGCGATTTGTAGCTACTACGTCTTTAGAGGATGTCTAAATCATGAAAACCTATGTTCTGTATGTTTCTCGTTACGCCATGACTGACCGCAATGGTGGTGGTCAAGTGGCTGGTGCTAAAGTGACCTATCTTGATGACCAGTCTGTCAATAAAAAAGATGCGATGGGTCAAGCTGCACTGACTGTCAACTGTGACTACAAATTTTTCAATGCCTTTCGTGGTTATAAAATCCCTGGTCATTTTGACATTGACTTCTCCGCCCGTCCTGATAGTCGTGGGCGTCCTGTATTATCAATTTCCTCTGTTCGTCCCTGTCCTGAGTCCGAGCGTTCTGTAACTGTTCCGGATGATGATGGTGATTCTCTTTCAATGTATGAGAACCAAATCGAGCGAGAGCTAGAGGAAATAGGTTAGAGGAAAGTCGAGGGTGCGCGGGCACGCGCCAGCGTGCGTCCGCGCCTCGTTTTCCTCTCTCCATGGCAAAATAAAAAGGACGCTTCGTGGGCGTCCTGCATTATCAATTTCGATGCGATCACATTTTTACTGTGGGTAATACAGCAAATGAGACCACAACATTATGATACCACTCCAGTTTCTACTACCCCTGTGGGTAATACAGGGGTAGACTGTACAAGCTCCAACTCCCAGCCGCTAAATGGTGCTGAAAATCAGGCTTTCGGTGAATTGGGTCAAGATATGGTTAACTATACAAGGTATCGAGACCAGTCGTTGAATGCCTATAGAGGTCAAGGGTTTGGGGTTTCTCGAAAATCTGATGGGGTTCAGGTTGTTGAGGATTCCCAAAATTCTGATGGGGGTCAGGCTCCTGGGGCTTTTCAGAATCCTGCCGCCAAGGTCGCGTTTTTTGCCTACACCATTCCTGCATCGGATGAAAGTCTCAGGTCTTCTCTGGCTGAACTCCTTGGGTGTGACTCTGATCGGCTTGGTGAGTGTAAGGGTATTTCTCTAATCTCGCTTCCCCAACCCAGCAAAGAGAAGCGGTCTATGATATATGTCCGGCTACTTCCGGGGTGTTCTCCTAAAGGGTTTCTTTCTCCTGAGTCGATATGCTCGATTACTAAGCAGATTGAGTCTGCCGGGGGTTCATATTTTGGTTTCTTTGAGACATCTTTATCTGAATACAAACGGGGTTATATTCCTGGGGCTATTCGCTTTGATGATTATCAAGATGTCATGGTTACTGTTGAGGCTAAGATTGACTGGTTTAATGGAAGCTATCCAATTGAAAAATTGCCTGAAGTTATGAGTTTGGGGGCTAAGTATCTTGGTGGAGAGTTCTGCTATGATGAGAGCCGACCTAATTTAAAGCACTATAAAAAGGCTTATTGGAATCCGCTTGGTGTGGCTATTGGCACTAATCATTATAGTGACCCATCTCATGGATATTTAGAGGTTCGCGGTGGGATTCTTAGTTACATATCACCGTCAAAGCTTCATAAGTTTTTTAGCTGTGTGAAGGAGTTGGGGTTTATCTGTAGTCGTATAGACGTGTGTCTAGATGTTTTTGGTTTTCCCCATCTTCTTCAATATGCTATTGATGCGGGTAACGCTCGTCACTATGCGGGGTATCGTAATAGTTTTAGGGTTATTCAGTCCGGCGCTCATGCTTCCAAAGGATTGACTGCTGCATGGGGTAATCGTGGTTCTGCGGGTTCGGGTAAACAGACGGAAATATATGATAAGTACCTTGAGTCTAGGGGGGAACGTAAGTGCATCCGAATTGAGGTTTCTTTTTCTAATGCTTCTTCCCCTCGCTCTGGTAGTTTGAAGGGCTGTTACGCTCATAATGCTTTTCTGTCTTTCTGTGATAATCCTGTTGACGGTACCGATGATAAACTGTCCTGGGGTTCGATGATTCGTTCTTATGTTATCGGTACGATTGACTTTGTTGACCGTTCTACTCCTAGTGGTCGTTTAAATCAGCCTTGTCGTTCTAAGCGTTATGATTGGTGGGAAAAAATTTGCAATTCTGCTGAACCCAAGGTTTTACCGCCCAAGGATGTGTCTATTAGTGTCCGGCGTACAATTGCTTGGTTGCGGAAGATTGCCCCTAGTATCTCAATGGTTAAAACCTTTTTTGAGTCAATCTCTGGGCGTCGGACTTGGGAGAAGCTCATGAACAAAATTCTCTATGATGGCAATCAGAGGATGGCACCTAAGCATTATATTGCTGCTAATCAATCGATAGCTCAAGTTAATCAGCTTTTGCAAGATGCCACAGAGAAAGATGCGACTAAAATTCTGAATGCTTTGTCTGTTGGTGATTTGCTAAAAGATGAGATTAAATCAGAGGATTTACTGAAGGAGCGTCGTGAAAGAACTAACTGTTGTCTTCAGTTCCTTGATAAGCTTTTTGACCTAGCTGAAAGTTCTGAACCATTTTTCTGGTCTGATGTCTACTCTGAATATCGGGAGATTGAGTTATTATCTGAGGGGGCGGATTTACCTGATAACTACTGGGAGTATGTAGCTCGGTTTATAGGTGATTTTTCCCATTATGTTGATGAGCAGACGGGGATTTGTCTCTACTCTAATCAATCGTCTAAACCTATCCTAGATAACCAGCATTCAAAAGCGATCGCATCTGACGAGTTGGTTCAGGAGGTTAATGAATCTGTGGAGATACTAGCTGCTACGGGTGAGCGATATCGATATATAGGTGAGTCGCGTTTCTTTCATGTTATGGATGCCTTGGGCAAGTGGGTTAAGGCATGGTTTGAGCCTGGGCTAGAGCTTGAAGCCACAGAGCAAATTAGCTCTAATGATTCCCTCAAGTATGTTCGTCCTGTGGGGCAAGGTTTACTTGCTGGGTTCGGAATCTATGTGGGTGACTTGGAGCCTTTGACTCTCTGATAATCGGCTAGCGATTTTGTACACAATCGCTGACAGCGGTAAACTTGTGTTGGTTCTTTGCCTTGGCGTTACTCACCCAAAAATCAAAAAAAATGGGGTAGTAACTGTTGTTCTGGTGTTACTCACCCAAAAATTCAAAAAATTGGGATTGATAAGCAGAGATTTTTTTCTTAGGTATGGTAACTAAGCAAGTCCTGCTTGAAGTAGCTGTTGTGCGGTTAGGTTCAGCTCAGAGATTACAGAAGACCGAATTTGGTCTTCCCCACGAAAAACACCCAACTCCCGATAGATTCCGTCCGTAAGTTCCAAAACAGTAACGGTAGCTCGAGCTGGGTCAATTAACCAGTATTCGGGGATGCCCCGGTCTTGATACTGTTTCCGTTTATCGATATAGTCCCTTTCTCTATTACTGAGTCCAGGGCTAACCGCTTCAATGACTACTAGAGGCGGTTGCATTGAGAGCCTGATTGTGTTGCGTGGTCGCAACTGTTGGATATGCTCTTCCCGAATGACGGTAAGGTCAGGGTAGCGATTTTTAGGTTCTCCCCTAACTTCAAGCTCCAATCCCCATCGAACTATTTGATGTCCCATAAGTAGAACTAACTGGAAATGAAGAAAACTGAGGATGGAGATATTTTCACCTGATTCTGGGGGCAATTCAATTAACTCTCCGTTTAATAGTTCATAATGTTTATCCGTCCCATCGTCATAGGACAAGTATTCTTCAAAGCTGGAAAATCTAGGTTTGGCTTGAATCATAGTGTAAGTTCCTAAAAACTATACCATTCAGCAGTTCTGCTGCTGTTTCTTTCCTTGACTAAAGTCTAGGAGATTTTTAAGCGATCGCACTTCCTGCTCAAACCAGATCGGATAATTGGTGGCTCAGTTCTCCTTGGTCTCTATGTCGGGCGTCATCGTAAATCATGACAGTTTCGATGGTACTGTGCCTAGACAACTTCTGAACCTTCCGAACATTTCCATCAGTTAGATTAAGTGCCGTAGTAATGGCGCTGTGGCGAATACGGTGAGGACTCATCTGCTTACTGACTCCGGCTTGCTGGCATAGTAGGTCAACCATTCGGCGTATTGATTCCCCAGTGAGGCGATTCCCCAAGTAGTTCGAGGTCAATGCTGCAAAAAGTGGGCTGTCTGGTTTTGGGTCGGGGTGAACTTTGATCCAAATTGCGATCGCCCTCACTGTAACCGGGGCTAAATCAATCGTCTCTCTTTGTCTTCCTTTGCCCTTGCCCAGTATACTGAGTGTTTGTCCAGTCGGGTCAAAGTCACCGATATTACATTGTACGATTTCATTCCGGCGTAGGGCATTATCCCAGAGTAGTCTTAGGATGGCGTAGTTTCTTTTGCCTTGGACGTTTTCCCCGCATAATGCCAGCACCTTCTTAAATGTTTCTGGGGAGATGCCTGTGGTATCTCGGTAGGGTTTAACCTTTTCTCCCTTAATATCTTCCAAGGTGTAAGTGCAATGCCCCAACTTTCGCCCCATCTGGACCAGGGACTTAATCGCAGCCATGCGGCGATTGACTGTAGCCTCGGATAGTTCCTTGTTGAGTAGGTAAGCTTTGTAGTCCAGGACTAGGGCGATCGCGTCCCTTTGTTCCAAATGTAGGAACTCCAACACCAATTCCTTTGTAGGTTTGGTGTTTGTTGCCCACTGGAAGAATAGGGTAACATCTTTCTCGTAAGCTAGGCGGGTATTAATAGAACGTTTATCAGCAAGTAACTGTGATAACACATCAGGGATGGGCTTAAGCCTAAAGGATGTCCCTATTTTCGCATCAAGGCAGCGTTGTAGTTTAGCTTGAACTTCGGTGATTTGAGGCATTGTAGCATTTGTCATAAGTTTTCTTTCCGCACGCGGTTAAGTATATTGCAGAGATGGGGGTTGTGGCTAGATTTTATTGCAGAGATGCAATGCAGACATTAATTATTGTAGGGGTTGCTGATTGCAGAGATGCAATGCAGAGATGAAATGCAGAGATCAAGTATTGTAGGGGTTGCTGATTGCAGAGATTAGATATATGTGTAAATATAATTTAATTATATAGTTAATTAGTATTTAAGAATTGGTTATAACTTTCCGTAATTATTTGTTAGAGATTCAGATATAATTATTCTTGAAGTATTGTGATGTTTTTATGAGTAATCGTCGTAAAAAACGTTCTAATCGTGGATTTGCTAAATTGGTTAAATCTGCCAAGTATGTTCAGTCGGCGTTGGAATCAGGGAGTGTTATTGGTTACGTTATTGTCCGAACTGATACTCATGAAATGTTGGCTAGTTTTAGTCAGTTTGAGGATGGGGATTTGACGGCTTGGTGTAAATTTCCTACTGAGGCTAAAAGATTTGAATCCTCAGACATTTGTAAAGCTGAGGTTACTAGGCTTAAATCTATTCTGGAGTTGCCTTTAATTGCTTGTGAATTAATTGATACTCTTGAGCGTTATTGTGTTAATAAGATTTAGTTGTTTTTGTTGGTTGATTGGGTGGAGATTTTGCCTCAGCTTTTTTTGCAGTTAAACATTGCAACTAGCCCGATGAAGTGCATCCTGAGCCGAGCCGAGTGAGTCCCCCGTGAGTGACTGATTGTCCCTGCGCGTTTAGACTTGACAGACCTGCTACCAAAATCGCGGGGACGGGCGAGGCGCTTTTATCTTTTGCTTGTGCTTCCATCGCTGTCGCCTCGCTCGTCCCACGCAATCAAGATAGCGGGTCTGTCAAGTCCAGGGGCATGAAGAAACGAACAAATTGAACAGGTTTTTGTGTTGTTTATTCAAGGCTTAATTGGCAGATTATCATGAGCAGATTACCATTACCGCCTATTTCCAATCTTTGGATGTGACCGTTAAGATATTTGGCTTGTAAAAAATTCTTTACCTTGATATATAATGGTGGCAACTGAATAAGTACCCCCAGTGAGGGCAAACTCACCGGAGGTGTACTCCACAGTTACGGTAAATAACTATGGAGCGAGTTCCATTATGTCAAAAAAATCGACGCTTCGTGACCTTTTTCGAGAGTCAATTCAACAGCCTGAGACTGATTACTTGTCTCTGATTGAGGCTCTCCCCTCCTATCAGCAAAGTTTTCTCTTTACCCTTTCTGCCTGTCGTGGTATTACCTTAGACGCTCTCCTGCGTTCGATTATCGCTGAGGCTCTCTCTGGTTCTCATCCCAAGTTTCAGTCTGAACTCGAATACTATCGGTCAGCCTTGAGCCTGGGGTCAACCTTTGACCTTATGGCGTTGTGTCGTCGTAACCCTGACTTGGTGTTCGACCGCGTGACAGCGTTTAACAATCGGTTGCACTGTGATGATTCTCAGGTGAGTTAGCGGTGGTGGTCTTTTGCTTTAGGTTTCCTTCCCCCTTGGGGGTTATTGAAGGGTTAAACCGTTTCCCGTAGGCTTCAAATCATTTTGTTACGGTTGATTCATGCCGGGGTCGTTGACCAAAATGAATCTCAATAATCTGTGCTATTGTTCTGCCCCCACTAAATGGGGGTGTAATTATATCACTTTTCTCTTTTTGAGTCTTCCTTGAATTGTTGAGAAAAGTAACTTGTTTTTTAAGAGCTGGTTTAACCCTGGTTTTAACCGGGGTTAAAATGCCTTATTGTAGGTTTTTTGTGAAGAAGTATTAATTTATCCATTACACGTTATTTTTGTGCTAGTCTGCACTTATCGAGTTTAATTTACTTGTTCTTATGCAACCTACTAAGAGGAAGCAAGTCTGTTTTCGGATTGAGCCTGAAGTTTGGGAAAACTGCAAACGTGTGTCTGAGCAGTTTGATGTTAATTGGTCGCGCATGGTTGAGGATACATTCAAGTCTGTTCTTGCTGTGTACAATCATGCTCTCTCTCTTTCAGATGATCCTGAGGTTGAGGATGTTTGTGTTCCCCCGCTCTCTCTTGTTCCTGTATCGACTGTTTATAGTCCTCTTGAGGATGAGGGGGATGGCAGTACTATTCATCATCACTGTTTAGTTCGTTATAAGAAGCTATCTAAAAAGCAGCGATATTACTATATTCCTGCTTTTAACCCTAACCTTGTTGGGAATGGTTTTACCAAGGGTTTGGAGTCTTGGGAAAGGATTTCTGTTCATAATCTTGAGCGTTTGATTCACTCTGATATTGTTGACCCTAGTGTTCTTGATAGGGCTATATCAGAGGAGGATTACTTTGCCATGATTCGTGATGAGCAGCGTGATGATTCTGTTTTGCATGAGTGCGATTTGTAGCTACTACGTCTTTAGAGGATGTCTAAATCATGAAAACCTATGTTCTGTATGTTTCTCGTTACGCCATGACTGACCGCAATGGTGGTGGTCAAGTGGCTGGTGCTAAAGTGACCTATCTTGATGACCAGTCTGTCAATAAAAAAGATGCGATGGGTCAAGCTGCACTGACTGTCAACTGTGACTACAAATTTTTCAATGCCTTTCGTGGTTATAAAATCCCTGGTCATTTTGACATTGACTTCTCCGCCCGTCCTGATAGTCGTGGGCGTCCTGTATTATCAATTTCCTCTGTTCGTCCCTGTCCTGAGTCCGAGCGTTCTGTAACTGTTCCGGATGATGATGGTGATTCTCTTTCAATGTATGAGAACCAAATCGAGCGAGAGCTAGAGGAAATAGGTTAGAGGAAAGTCGAGGGTGCGCGGGCACGCGCCAGCGTGCGTCCGCGCCTCGTTTTCCTCTCTCCATGGCAAAATAAAAAGGACGCTTCGTGGGCGTCCTGCATTATCAATTTCGATGCGATCACATTTTTACTGTGGGTAATACAGCAAATGAGACCACAACATTATGATACCACTCCAGTTTCTACTACCCCTGTGGGTAATACAGGGGTAGACTGTACAAGCTCCAACTCCCAGCCGCTAAATGGTGCTGAAAATCAGGCTTTCGGTGAATTGGGTCAAGATATGGTTAACTATACAAGGTATCGAGACCAGTCGTTGAATGCCTATAGAGGTCAAGGGTTTGGGGTTTCTCGAAAATCTGATGGGGTTCAGGTTGTTGAGGATTCCCAAAATTCTGATGGGGGTCAGGCTCCTGGGGCTTTTCAGAATCCTGCCGCCAAGGTCGCGTTTTTTGCCTACACCATTCCTGCATCGGATGAAAGTCTCAGGTCTTCTCTGGCTGAACTCCTTGGGTGTGACTCTGATCGGCTTGGTGAGTGTAAGGGTATTTCTCTAATCTCGCTTCCCCAACCCAGCAAAGAGAAGCGGTCTATGATATATGTCCGGCTACTTCCGGGGTGTTCTCCTAAAGGGTTTCTTTCTCCTGAGTCGATATGCTCGATTACTAAGCAGATTGAGTCTGCCGGGGGTTCATATTTTGGTTTCTTTGAGACATCTTTATCTGAATACAAACGGGGTTATATTCCTGGGGCTATTCGCTTTGATGATTATCAAGATGTCATGGTTACTGTTGAGGCTAAGATTGACTGGTTTAATGGAAGCTATCCAATTGAAAAATTGCCTGAAGTTATGAGTTTGGGGGCTAAGTATCTTGGTGGAGAGTTCTGCTATGATGAGAGCCGACCTAATTTAAAGCACTATAAAAAGGCTTATTGGAATCCGCTTGGTGTGGCTATTGGCACTAATCATTATAGTGACCCATCTCATGGATATTTAGAGGTTCGCGGTGGGATTCTTAGTTACATATCACCGTCAAAGCTTCATAAGTTTTTTAGCTGTGTGAAGGAGTTGGGGTTTATCTGTAGTCGTATAGACGTGTGTCTAGATGTTTTTGGTTTTCCCCATCTTCTTCAATATGCTATTGATGCGGGTAACGCTCGTCACTATGCGGGGTATCGTAATAGTTTTAGGGTTATTCAGTCCGGCGCTCATGCTTCCAAAGGATTGACTGCTGCATGGGGTAATCGTGGTTCTGCGGGTTCGGGTAAACAGACGGAAATATATGATAAGTACCTTGAGTCTAGGGGGGAACGTAAGTGCATCCGAATTGAGGTTTCTTTTTCTAATGCTTCTTCCCCTCGCTCTGGTAGTTTGAAGGGCTGTTACGCTCATAATGCTTTTCTGTCTTTCTG
>JGI12210J13797_11104684_pt1 | contig 21259 bp, 16 predicted proteins | sample ElkSlonscriptome_3_FD_13797 | JGI IMG/M metagenome (IMG submission 13797)
GTAGGGACAAAGCAGAAACGCTCATGATTAAAGGTTAAGTCTAGACCGGCTATTTGATCAGGTAGCCCACCAAAACCAGCAATATCAAAGATACCACCAAGCGAACTGTCCAGAGGCAACATAGTAGTCAGCGAGTTAAAGGCGACATCAGTTAGCGTTAAGTTGATGTTCACTACAAAAAGTATTTTTTTGCGAAAGAAGAGTTTGCCCCGATAAATGCGTCTACTTTGTCGGTTAGGCAGGGCATTAAGTACGAATTCAGCTCGCACGTCGGTACGTGTGACGAGTGGAAATCCAATGAACAATTGCGCCGGATAACTAGTAAACGGGGCTACTACTGCCGACAATATACCACCAATATCACTCCAAGAGATCAAGGCGTCGTTAGGGGCTCGATACAGCTCTGCGTAGGGGCTGAATTCCTGACCAGGGGCACATTCTGACCCACTAGCAATAGCAATATTACGAATGTTGTTATCTTGAGGTAAACCCAAATTTCTATAGTTCTGCATAAAAGCATTGTGCTCCGAAAAATCATATGACGGTTTACCTGCTCCGTTGAGGCTAACTGCATATTGAACTAACTGGCGGGTAGCGGGTTCCCGTAGCAGCCGAGCCGCTGCATCTAATTCTACACTCAGGTCAGCTAGGGTAATAGTGTAGTAAAAGCCGGGTATTCCAAAGCCAATACTGGAGGTAGCTAAATGGTTGACGGCAGCCTGGGCGGCAGGGGGAACGTTGGCTCCTTGGTGGGGGCATCGTGGCTGATGTAGAGGCGGGTTTGGTGATCTTCGTTTTGTGTTTCCATCTCGCGCAGGGCCATACGGGCTACCAAACCGCCCATACTCATGCCGAGTACCACATTATCATCTGCGCCCGAAGGTTTTTGAGCATTAACCCAGCGGATAACATTCTCCATCATATCGGCATTACGCTCAATGGCCGCAGTACCGTCTTCGTAGTCAATAAAGACTAAATCGTAGTTATCTGACTCAATAGCATCATTAAGGGATTGCCCCCCACCTATTGGAATATTTATCTCGCCTGGTCCTTGTCCTGAACCGAATCCAGGAAGCCCAATAAAGTCTTCAAAGCTAAAGTTCCTATCCGGATCATCAGGAGAAAGAATACGCCAGGCATCAAAGCCCTCTACTACAATAAAGGGTTTATCCAGTACTTGGTCATTACCCGCGTATTCAACAGTTACTAAAGCCCCAGCTGCTTCATTAGTTTCATTAAATCGTTGCTGTAGAGTATCAATAGCATCATAGCGGGCGACAGGGGAACTAGGCCTAAAGTTGGTGATGTACATCGGGCTGCGACTCTCTACAGTGGTGCCATCGGTATAGCGTACCCGCACTTTAAGGGTCTTTTGCCCCTCACTACTGTAGGTTTCTGTAAATGCAGTATTAAGCTGAACGGTACGGAACGAACCTCTACCGGCATCTACCTCAATGCGATCTAAGGTCTTACCCGAACGATTGATAAACAAATTACTAGCCAGCCGAAAGCGATGGGTGCGTCCCTGGAGTATACTGTTTTCTAAGGCCGTGGCAAAGGCAAACTTCGTTTGATAAGGGTTGCGGGTGTTACCACAGGTGAGGCGGTTGTTGCTTACGCTTACACCCCGGCTGGTAGCATCGCTGCGGAACTTATCGTAGCGCACGTGCAGGGCAACTATGGCGTGGGTAGTACCTGCCCCCGCTTGGCGGATACGCTCGTTGATGGTCACTAACTCGGGAATGGTAATGCTGGTGGTAAACTGCATGGTAGTGAGTGAACCATAGACCATGCGCCACTCGGGCAGGGTACACTTATTGTTGCTGCGGGGCGTGCCGTCAAACCGCAGCACATCGGTCAGCTCCAACCCGTAGTCCCATAGCAAGCCCGTACTGATGGGTCGGGGGTCTACGTTGGCAAACACTTGGTTGATTTGGTCGCGAAAACCGTTACTAGGTTGAGTAAAGCCCTGGGGCGTAACGCGCGTATTAGGCAGCAGCCGTGTAGTAGGCTTCAGTCGGATACCGCCCGGGATGGCTTGGGAATTGATTTGGGCTAGCGTAGGAAAGCTGACCAGCCATAGCAGTGCGAAGATTAAATATGTTTTCATGGTAATAGTGTGGGTTGGCAAGTAAAAGAATTAAGGAATATAAGGAATATCGAAGCGACCATCCGTGACGCGGATGGTATCACAATCTTGTGTGACAGTTGTGAACTTAAAGGTGCCCGAAACGATAAAGTCAATATTATCAAAGCGAGTGATAGTAAGAACACCCTCTACTAAACCTTTGTATTCGTATCTGCAAGTAGAACTAATGAATTCTACACCTTTTTGCCTAGAATCTAAAATATAATTCTGCGTACCTAAAAGAGAGTCTCTCAGGCTGATACTAAACCCTTCTACAGCGTTATTAATTTTTGCATCAGCTCCCATTTGCAATACTCCCCCCTGATAAATCGCAGTAATATCCCGAGTAGACTCCGGCACAAAGGCTTCCCCGTTTACTAAGCAGCCAAAGGTGTACTCCCCCGTTCGGGTCTCGGGGGGCAGTTGGTCAATAGGAGCAACAGGGTCATCCTCTTCGCACTCTACAGCTAGTAGTGGTAAGAGGAATAAAAGGATGGGTATTCGTTTCATCATGGTAGTTAAGGAATATAGGGAATATCAAAACGGCCATCCGTTACACGAATGGTGTCACAGTCTTTGGTAGCCGTGGTAAACTCGAAGGTGCCCGAGACAATGTAGTTAATACTATCAAAGTGAGTGATCGTGAGGGTTCCCGATAAAGTATTCTCCGGTTCATAGCGGCACGTAGATATATCTGTGCCCCTAACTACAAGTCTACTACCACTAACAAGACTATCAGTTAGACTATATTCTACTCCTTCTTGAATTGAGGAGTATATAAATAGTTGAATATCTTGTTCCCCTGGGTTGATAAAGGCACCTCCCCCAATCTGCAGTATTTTATCTAAATATATAGCAGTTATCTGATTTGTAGACTCCGGTACAAAAGCCTCCCCATTGACTAAACAGCCAAAAGTATACTCCCCCGTTCGGGTCTCAGGCGGTAGTTGGTCAATGGGAGCGATAGGGTTATTCTCTTCGCATTCTACGGCCAGTAGCGGTAAGAGGAACAGAAGCCAAAGCGAATATTTCATCAATACTGAGGTTAAGTAAGGAACAAAGTATCAAAATCTACGGTAACAAGCCTAAAGACTTGTAGTAAGGTTAGATAGTACTCTCAACCTTATTTTATTTCTCCTTCGCCTTCAAAGTTGCCCGTAGCGCTTCTACTTCGGCACTGAGTTCTTTCACGGCGTTGATCAGCACAAAGGTGAGAGCGGTTTGGTTCACCGTCAGGGTTTCACTGCCCTCGGCATCTTTAAAACTACCGACCAAATCGGGGGCCACCGCTTGCAGTTCCTGGGCTACTACTCCGAAGTACTCCCGATCATCCATCACCAGTACTTCTTCTTCCACCACTTCATCGCCGTGTTCTTTCCCGGCTTCATTGGCCTCATCGGGGTCTTTTATCTTCTGTTCTTTCCGGGGTTTGTACTTGTACTTTTTGGGGTTGATTTGCTTGACCAACGCTAGTCCAGCGTCGTATTCCCGAACGTTTTGCTTTAGCCTTTCGTCGGAGGTAACATTGTAGTTACTGGCCAGCACATTGCCGTTAACATGCAATTTTTCGGAGGCATCTCGGTGACCGATCCCCACGTTGCCATTCATATTAACATTCAGCCGGTAAACACTATTCACCAGAAAGTATAGCCCTTCATCTCCGTCATCCTGCATTCCTACCAACGCTCGTTTATTAGCGATAGCTGTTTTAAATCGCATAAAGGAGTTATCGCCCCGGTGGCTGATATCCACTACATTGAATTGGGCGTAGCCATCCGCTTGAATATACGAGGTTGGACCCGCACTTGGCTCGGTAAAAAACAGATCAGATTCCAGCTCAATTTGGTTATTGGGCATGGTTTGCACGTTAATTTCTGGGGCAAATAGCTGGGCTTGGGCGGTTATGACCCAGCCGGCGAGCAAGAGCGTGATAATAGTGGTACGTGTTTTCATCGGTTTATCAGTAGTATAGTGTTGAAATATAGCAAATAACTCATCATACGAAACAGCAGAAGATGGTGCATCAGCTAGCACCTGCCGAATTGTCAGCAAGACTAGCATACTCGCACTTGGGTTACCATACATTGGTCACCTTGAAGGCGAGACTCACCAATAAGAAAGATACTTTTGCTACTAAACAGTGAAGAAGAAGTACGCAGGGCGCGAGGAAACGCGTTGCTTGAGTAATGTACACAAAACGGTCTGTTATACTAAACCCTGCTATCAATGTTTCCATGCTTCAAATGTAAGATTTTTGTTATTTGTAAGCCGTATCCTGTGCTTAGCATTAGTTGTGGCTGATAAGAAAAGGTCGTTTTCAACCGTAAGAGGGGGTAGCTACTAGTTCAGAATGCGAGTAGCTAAATGTACCTTTTTCTTAATTTTTGCACGAAAATAGAGCCTTGTAGTCCCAAGAGTATTATTTATAAAAAAAATAAAAGAGCCGAAGCTGCAACTAAACTTCGGCTCTCTAGATCAGATATATTAACTTCTAACGACTGGCCACTCGCTGTTCAAATTGATTGCTCTGAAAGTAAATCCAGTCAACCGCTGCTTTGGCTCCGGCTGAACTGCCTTGGGTGACGAAGTAGAGCGTATGTACTCCCGAAGGCGACTGCTGAAGGGGTAGGTCAATATTTGTCCACTCAGCATTGCTACCCGTAGCCGGAACAGAGGCTTCGGCAATAACTTTTCCATCGGCCGCATCTAGTCTTACTTGTAAAGTCAAACCTACTTCGTTAGCTGCAACTCGGGCTTGCAGCGCATTCACATTTTTCAAATCAAAATTCTCAAAAGTGAAGTAGCTGCCATCTCGCATGTCGGACATGAAAGCGTAATTCGTTTCGCTCGGCTGGCGAGGACGACATTGGTACCGTTCGTCGTGCGATTCCGCTTCAACCTTCGGATGGCGAAGAGAAACTGTCTTCTCCCGAGTAAGCGAACCTACTGGTTCTCCGCCTTGGTCTTTATATTTCACCGATAGCTCATACGTACCGCTTCCAGCGTTAAGATGCTGATCAGCCACAAAACTTCCTTGTAGTGGTAACAGGGAGGTTTCGTCAATCGATAGAATATAATCAACAATCGACTCCGCTTCTGCTGGTGATACCGCCTGAGCCGGCATAGCTCGATCTCCCCAGGTACCCATTCCCCCTTTCAGAATTTTATTCACGAGCATAGTAGCCACTTCTTCACTACGCTCGTAGCGTTCGGCTACCGCATTATACGCTGGGCCAACCGACTGTTTTTCGTAAGCATGGCAAGCTTTGCACCCGCTATTTTCAATCAATGAATAGCCATCCACAACCATCTTGTGCCCTAAGTCATCTTCTCCGCTTCCAGTACCAGGAACAAAATTAAAGGCAAAGTTCACCGCTTGGGTATCGATAGAGCCATCCTGAAGATTGCCGTCTTCTTTATCCTGCACCACCACTTGATACTCTATCGGGGCATTATCCCAGTAGAATGTCTGGTTGGAAGTTAATTGAATATCCACCGCGGGGGGCTGGTTTCCCACCTGTATTTCAATGTCTTTGCTAGATGCTTCTCCCTTATCATCCAAGGCAGTTAGTCTTACCGAATAAATACCCGCTGCGTCGAAAGTGAAACTAGGGTTTGCTTCATCGGATTGAGGTTCTTCGGCATCGGTAAAATGCCACTGATACGATAGAGTGTCTTCTTCATCGTAGTCAAAGGTGCCTTCGCTCGAGAAGTTAACGGTTAGTGGGGCGGCTCCTACGGTTTCATCTGCCGCAATCTGCACTACCGGGACGCGGTTCCCTTCAAAATAATCTATTTTAGAAAGAGAGGCATCCGGATTTTTGGCAAACCAGTCAGTGCCGTACTCCAGAATATATATGCTACCGTCCGGTCCCATTTCCATATCGATGATTTTCACAAAATCTACCGAATCCAAGAATGGCTCCAGACGAACCAGGTCGCCATTGTTATCTAGCGTAACAGCGATAATCCAATTTCGCATCCAGTCGTAAATAAATAACTTGTCATCGTAGTACTCAGGAAGCTTAGTATCGCTATATGGATAATGATCGTGGTGATACACCGGTCCGGCCATGGCGTTTCGTCCGCCTTTGCCTACAATTGGGAACTCAGGCGACTCATCGTAAGGGTACCAGATCAGAGCCTTTTTGAAAGGAGGTAAAACTTTCGCCCCGGTATTGTTAGGGGAGTTGTTTACTGGAGCATCAAAGTCGAAGTAATCGCCAATTTCGCCGGTTGCAAAATCGTAGTCGGGGTACGCCCGATTTCCCCGGAAGTGAGGCCAGCCGTGATTACCCGCTTCTTTAGCCTGATTAACCTCATCGTATCCCTTAGGGCCCCGTTCACCATCTACCCGAGCATCGTTGCCTACATCGCCCCAGTAAAGCCAACCGGTTTCCTGGTCTACACTAATTCGGTAGGAGTTTCGAGTTCCCATGGTGTAGATTTCCGGTCGTCCGCCCGAGCCATCCTTAGGAAATAAATTATTATCAGGAATAGAATAAGAGGCATCGTCGTTTACGCGAATGCGAAGAACTTTTCCTCGTAAATCATTGGTATTGCCCGAAGATCCCTGAGCATCAAAAGGTGCTCGGCCAGGTCGCTCGTCAATCGGCGCGTAGCCATTGGATTTGAAAGGGTTAGTATCATCACCAGTGGAAAGATGGAGCAAGCCATTAGGACCAAAAGCAATGGAACCACCGGTATGACAGCACTCATCCCGTTGCACATCTACTTCTAAAATTAGCTTTTCGGAAGACATAATGAGGCTGTCGCCCAGCAAAAGAAAGCGCGATAGGTGCTGAACCGGTTTATCGCCTACCGGTGAGTAATATAGATAAATCCAATTGTTGCGGTAAAATTCGGGATCTTTAGCGATACCCATCAAACCATCTTCAAATTTGGTATGCACATCTAGCTGGGCAATTTGTCGATAAGTCTCAGTATCAGGAAAGTACATTTTAAGCGCCCCTTTACGCTCGGTAAACACCACTTTCCCATCGGGCAAAATGGTAAGTTCGGTCGGTTCATTCAGTGGTCCGGGAATCAATACTTTCTTCACAAAACGATTATCTTCAGGAACTGGTAACGACCGGGCGTTACTGTAATTTACTTGATTATCACCAATGGCAAACTCAATACCATCCAGCACAGAAGCTTGCAACTGGTCGCTCTCTAATCCGGTAGAAACATCCTGACCGCCTAAGTAGAAAAATTGACCACCATCGTACGGTCGCTTAATTTGCTTGGATGCAGACTGAGTTTCCGCTTTATCAGATGTCGAGGTTAGTTCTACCGGAGTTTGCTGGTATTCGGGATTTTCAATCACTTCCGGCTGGCTTTTCAGTACATTTTCGTACCAGGGCCAAGTATATTTGGCTTGAATAGGAGCATTAATAGCTACCAATCCACCGCCCGCTTGCACAAAACGTTCGATAGTAGTTTGCTGATGAATAGGTAAGGTATCTACCGCAAAACCTAACAGCAAGACAGCACTATACTGTTGAATTTCTTCTTCAGAGAGTTGGGTAAATTCGCTACTAGTGCTTACTTCAAAACTGTGGGTTTCACCCAACTGCTGAAGAATGTTTACGCCCTGAGGGGCTTGGGGATTGGTTTGCTCAAATAGTACTAAAACCTGTCGATCCCTAGACTCGCTACAGCTTTGCAGCAGCAGCAATCCAAAGAGAGAGACAAAAATTAACGTTAAGAATGATTTCATACGAATGTTTTTAACCTTTATTCAATAAGGCAGTCTGAAATTTACAAGCGATACGGCTAAATAACTAGAATTCAACAAAAATAAGTTTCCGTTTATTGCTTTTGTTAGCACTATTATAAAGTAAAAAAGTACTAGTTGGAGCTAGTACTTTCTGTAGTGTTTCAAATGAATAGAAATAATCACATCTCGCGAATGCGAATGTTACGAAACCAGACCTGATCACCGTGGTCTTGCAGAGCAATGCGACCTTTATCAGCTTTACCGTACATGGGTAGTTCGCCAAACTTGCTGTTGGCTACCGAATCCTGCCAAGCCGGTGAGCCTAGTTCGTACTCCACTACTTTTTCACCGTTTAGGTAATGCTCTACCTGATCGCCATTGACAACTAAGCGAGTAGTATTCCATTCCCCCGCTGGTTTAACGGTTTCTACGGTAGACTGCTGCACATCGTAGTTATCGCCCGCGCGGTGTTTGCGAATTTGAGCGTCTTTATGCCGTTCGTTATCCAGCAATTGGTATTCCGGTCCTGAGTGCCAAGCAGGGCCTAAATCATCAGACTCTATTACATTGAAGAACAGACCACTATTACCTCCCTCAGATATTTTCCAATCCATCTCCAGTTCAAAATTATCGTACTCTTCTTTGGTCACAATGGTCCCCCCGCCCTTCTCTACCAGCGTAATGGCTTCACCCTCCATGGTCCATTTGTCGGAGAGCGTATCGGCTTTATAGTTGCGCCAAGCGTCCAAAGTTGATAAATCTTGCCATTCATCCGTAGTCGATTCTTCTACAGCGGGTTCTTCAGCAGTAGCTGTTTCCGTAGAGGTTTCTCCCGAAGAACAAGCAGCGAATGCAGCAAAGGTCAATCCGCCAAAAATTAATAAAATACGTTGGTTCATAATAAAATGTGTTATAGTACGAAGTATTAAGGTGTTATAGTATTAGGGTGTTTAAGTAATTACATAACTAAAACACTATAGCACTGTAACACCATAACACTAATTATTTATTCCTAAAATTTTCTTGTTCGCTTCATCGTCGGCTCCGCTGTCGGCAAAGTCATCAAAGGCTTTTTCGGTGACGCGGATAATGTGGTCGCTCACGAAGGGTGCTCCTTCGGCAGCTCCTTGTTCGGGATGCTTCAGCGCGCATTCCCACTCAACAACCGCCCATCCATCGTAATCGTACTGCGCTAATTTGCTGAATACAGCACTAAAGTCTACCTGTCCATCGCCTAGTGAGCGGAACCGTCCGGGGCGATCTACCCAACCTTGGTAACCGCCATATACTCCTGAGCGTCCGGTAGGATTAAACTCGGCATCCTTCACGTGGAACATATTGATGTGTTCGTGGTAAATGTCAATGTAATCCAGGTAATCTAACTGCTGAAGCACAAAGTGGCTGGGATCATACAGAATTTTTACCCGCTTATGATTACCAGTTTCTTCCAAGAATCTTTCAAAGGTAATTCCATCGTGTAAATCTTCGCCCGGATGAATTTCGTAGCAAACGTCTACGCCTTGTTCCTCAAACTCATTCAAAATGGGTGTCCAGCGATCAGCCAGTTCTTTAAACGCCATTTCTACCAAACCAGCCGGTCGTTGTGGCCAAGGGTACATAAATGGCCAAGCCAATGCCCCGGAAAAAGTAGCGTGAACATCAATTCCAAAGTTACGGCTGGCTTTAGCCGCCAGCTTCATCTGGTTTACAGCCCATTTGGTGCGAGCTTTCGGATCGCCGTGCACTTCGGCAGGAGCAAAGCCGTCAAACATGGCATCGTAGGCCGGATGAACAGCAACCAACTGCCCTTGTAAGTGGGTAGAAAGTTCAGTTACCTCTACTCCAGCATCTTGACACGTGCCTTTTATTTCATCGCAATAATCTTTGCTTTCGGCGGCTTTGGCCAAGTCAATACAGCGAGGATCAAATGTGGGAATTTGTACGCCCTTGTAGCCAACGGAGGCCATCCACTTGCAGGCACTTTCTAAAGTATTAAAGGGAGCATCGTCGCTCATAAACTGCGCTAGAAAGATAGCGGGCCCTTTCATTGTCTTCATAAATTGTCAGGTTGTATTTGTCAAAAAATATCGTGAAACACTAAAATAGAACTTATTTCAGCTTTCTCAAAAGCAAACTAAGTGTTCGAGGGTTAGCACGCGCTGGCAGTTATACGCTGATTTTCGTTACTTTACGCGTATGAAAGCGATCAAATTACTGTTTACTGCATTAGGACTAGGAATTGCCCTTCAATTATCGGCTCAGTCGGATGAGGAAGAATATGCTGCGTTGGTATCTGGCGATGTGGATAAATTTTTGGAAACCTTCCAGCCGATGACCGAGGATTTTGAGGTCATAAAGGATAAGCTCAATGAAAACGGTGAGCTGGACGAGACGCAGGCTGCGTATAATGAAACGGGCGATATGAGTGAATTGCGAGCCTTGTATAATGAACCAGAGGTGAAGGCGGTTTTCGCCAAATACGGCTGGGACGAACAGTATTACGGGAAAATGCAAACCATCGTTACGGGTTTGGGAGTAGTGTATCTAGAGAAAGAAATGGAAAAGCGAGCAGATGAACTAACAGCCGAAGAAAAAGCTATGATGCAGCGTATGTACGATAATCAAGAGAAAAAAGTAGACGATGCCAGTCTGTCTATGATCGAAGCTAAAGCTGATGAACTTATGGTGTTATTTGAGATGAATCAGGAGTAGAAGTATTACTCTTCATTTTTTAAAGCGTTGAAGTAAAATAATGTGAACTATGGATTAGAACAGATGTGCAATGACACGGTTGCTACGAGATCTCCCCCGCATAGCAAGAAGAAGACTCCGGAATTCGCTTCACTCATTCGGGGATAACCCAAAATCCTCTCGAAGGTGCTGAATATGATTGCGGAGGGCATCCTCCCAACGAGAGGCGGCATCCCAGGTGTTGCCAAGGTAAACATCGCCAGTGTAGATGTGCTTCATGTAGTATTTGTAAACCGGGGCGCCGTTATCTGTGGCTTCGCTAGTAGGCTCCTCGTATCCCAGCATGGTTCGGAGGTTCTCTTCACTGGATTGTAGGCGCATTAATACGAATGGATAACTGTCTTGTCGTACCTGATCTTCCTCCAAAGTGAGGTCAACAAAGCCGTATTCAAAGGGATAATCGCGCATGATCTGGGCAATGGCACTGCTGCTATCAGCTAAAATTTGGGCAGTATCGCTACTAGCAATTGGCGAGCCAGAAAAATATTCTTCGTGGCGAGGAATGGCTAACTTATCCAGTTTCAAATCCTGAGCAAAGCCTTCAGCTCGGCGGCCTTTCACTACGTTGCCCGCCCCAGTGAAAAACTCAGGTAAATCGCTGATGAGAAAGTTTCGGGTTTCGTATTGATTGAGTAGCGCGTATTTCTGAAACTGATCCATCATCGCTGACCAGTCGTTTCCGGTCATCACGTAGGCTGATTGGTCAGGCGACACAAATGAAGCCTTCTCGTTAAACGTGGTAATAAGTAGGCCGCAACGCTGATTACTGCGTTGAGGGTCGTAACTCAGCAGAATCACATTTTTAATATTCCGTCCGACTAATTGCCCGGTTAGTAATTTAGCAACATCGCGACCCGCTCGGGCATCTTGTAAGTGATAATAGGCTACCGCATCAATACCCGTTTCCTGAAATGCTCGATGAGCGGTTTCGGCAAAAGTATGCCAGGTTTCATCGGGGCTAATCACCATCGGTGCGTCCACCAGCACCATCGTTTTGGTGTACATCACCGTTTCCGGTAGTTTGTTAGCGGGGGTAAGCTTGCTAAAGGGGACTGGAAAAACAGACGTGTCCTGACTGTGGACAGTACCTACAACGAGAGCGAAAATGACCGCGAGGATAATATGCTTCATGAAATAGATAAACCAGTTTGATAATAGTGCAACGCCGACGGTAAGTCGTTCATTACAAGAGAACACCTTTTTCTTCAGAAGATCAAGTATCTTGACTAAAGCATAATCAGGACCGATACCGAGTTTGAGCATTAAATCTTGGGCTCACACTTATTTTCTCTATCTTTCGCTAAAGGGCTTTAAGTGGTCAAAATTATGTTAAACAACAACCTTGTCTTTTACTTCTCATGGGTGCTATTATTTCTTTCGTCACCTCTACTCGGGCAAAATGAAGACCTGCAACTTCTGAATTATTATCAGTATTACCAAGATGATGCCAATGCGCTGTACAAACAAATGGTAACTGAAGCTTCAGCATTCTGGAAGGTACGTGAGGATAAAATAGCTACGCTAAACACTGATGAAAAATGGAAAGATTATCAGCAATCAGTTAATAACAAGCTACAAGATATTATTGGCTCTTTTCCAGGAAAGACCCCACTGAATCCAAAGGTGACAGGCATACTAGATCGTCCTAACTTTACGGTAGAGAAAGTCGTCTACGAGTCGCGACCAGATTTCTTCGTTACCGCGTCACTCTTTCTTCCTAAACAGCTAACGGAGAAAGCTCCGGCAATTGTATACTGTAGCGGCCACACCTCGCTAGCTTTTCGTAGTGAAACCTATCAGACTAAGATTATCAATCTAGTGAAGAAAGGATTTATTGTGCTGGCGTTTGATCCGGTAGGACAGGGTGAACGAATGCAGTACCCTGAAGAGTCAGGCAATGAATCTTTTATCGGTGGGCCAACGAGTGAGCATGGTTACGTAGGTGCGCAATGCTTTATTGCTGGCAGTTCGCTAGCTAAGCATATGATTTGGGACGGCATTCGTAGTGTGGATTATTTGCTATCGCGACCCGAAGTAGATCCGCAGCGAATCGGAATAACCGGCCGCTCCGGCGGAGGAACCCAAACTGCCCTAATTGCTGCTTTTGATGACCGACTTTATGCGGCGGCACCGGAAGCCTACATCACCAAGCTAGATATCCTACTCAAAACCCGGGGACCGCAAGACGCTGAACAAAACCTACCCTACTTTGCCGAACAGCAACTAGAACTGGCTGACTTGTTAATCGCCCGGTCTCCCAAACCCTCGTTGATTGTTAGCACTACCCGCGATTTCTTTAGCATTGAAGGGGCTCGGCAGAGTTTTCAGGAAATTAAGAAAGCCTACCAAGCTTTAGGCGAAGCATCGGATCTTAATATGAGTGAAGATGATTCGATACATGCTTCTACGCAGAAAAACCGTGAGGCGATGTACGCATTTTTTCAAAAACACTTACAGAACCCTGGTAATCCAGATGAAGAGAACATTGAGCTATTTTCGCCGGAAGAACTCCAGGTGACGGATGGCGGGCAAGTAGCTCTTAGTTTGGACAGTCGTAACGTATTTGATCTCAATCGGGAAGTAGTAGAGCAAAAAGAGCTGGTTATTGAGAAGAAGCGGAATGATTTCAATGCCGATCGCATTGTGGATATTGCCCAACGGCTGTCGGGTTTTGAACCTCCGAATAGTAAGTATCAAGTAGATTTTTCTGGGCAGTACCAGCGGGCGGGTTACGTAGTGCAGAAGTATTTGATGATTGGTCAAGATCATGTAAACCCGTTTCTAATGTTCATGCCGAATCAAGCTACTGAGAAAGATATGGTAGTGTATTTTCATCCCGAAGGTAAGGCGGATCAAGCTAGTGTGGAACAAGAAATTGAGCAATTAGTTAAGCAGGGAAAGATCGTGCTATCTGCCGACGTACTCGGTACTGGTGAACTGGGGCCGGGGTATTTGCGGGGTGATGCCTATATTGATAATGTATCGTATAACCAGTGGTTCGGCAGTATTCTGGTGAACAGAAGCATTGTGGCTCGCCAAGCCGCCGATATGCTAAAGATGGTTAATCACCTAAGAGATAAATACGAAAGTGACTCACTTCATATTACGGCTATTGCTCACAGTACGCTTACTCCCGCGCTGTTACACGCGGCTGCATTTGAACCAGCTATTACTCAAACGATCTTGGTCAACCCTCTCGTTTCCTACAACGCACTAGTAAAAAATGAGATATACGATGCGCACTGGGTGCCTTCGGGCGTGGCTGGTTCAGTAGGGGCTTACGATTTGGCCGATTTAGCGGCTACTTTATTTTCTCGCTCATTGTGGGTAGTAGACCCAGTAGATCATCAATTTAATGAAGTAGCTGTATCTGATTTTAACGAAGAATGGAAAGTAACGCGAGAAGCTTTTCAATCCACCGAGGGTTTCCAAGTGTTTTTTTCCTCCCGTGAAGAAGAAAATTGGACCTCTCAATTAGAATAGCTCTCGATGCTATCGTAGCATACCTGGTTTTCGCCCTTCGCCCCCGCGCCGTCGTTCGCCGAGCTTACGTAGTACCATCCGCTGAAAGTCAGCTTCGGCGCGAATAAGCTGTAGCATTTGGGGGGAGGAAAGTACTTCAGACAGTTCGGTAGCCATCGTTTTCTCCAAATCTAGCTGCTGTTCTTTGAGGGAAAAGTACTCATTAATATGTTGTTGAGCCGTTTCATTGTCCAATTCGTCAGTTCTAGTAGAGCGACGCATTTTGAATTCTTCCTTCTTTAGTTCTCTTCGTTGTTTATCGAACTGGTTGTAGACCGGCCAAAACTGCTGGGCGGTTTCCGGGGTTAATGATAAACGTTCGGTTAAGAAGGCAATTCGCGCGGTTTCAATTTTTTCGGCGGGACGTTGAGCCAAAGTAGCAGCGACAGCGCCTAAGCAAAGTGACAGGGTAACAATAAGCTTTTTCATAGTTTCGTTTATAAATACTCTTCTAGTAAGTAATCAGTATCGAGGTAGTATTCTTCCGGAAGATCATAAGATTCTAATTCTGCTTCCAGTAGGTCTTCCTGCTCATCTTCAGTAAGCGATACAGTAGAAATTACGTCTACTGAACCCAATTGAATATAATCAATTAGTTCCTGCTCACTCACGTTAGCTAATAGGGTTTGCACTTCATCCTGATCGGTTTCAGCTATTGGAGAGGTGTCCGCCTGAAAAGGGTTGGTAAGCCAAACGCTCATCACCAAAACAACTACAGCCGCGGCCGCGTAGTACCAAAGAGAAGAGAACTGAACTACGTTGTTTTTTTCTGTCTCAGGCTCTTCATCAATCCGCTGCTGCATCCGCTGAGAGAAGTCCTTAAAGTAGCCTTCGGGAGCGGGGAATGGGTTTTGACCTTTCTTCTTCAGTTTGTATAAATTTATCTTATCAGCCATATTACTAAATGGTTTCTAATTGTAAGAGTGCTTCTATTTTCTTTACCGCCAAGTGATAGCTCGCTTTAAGACCACCTACGCTGGTTCCGGTAATTTCAGCAATTGCTTCGTATTTCAAATCTTCAAAATACTTTAGGTTAAATACCAAGCGTTGCTTATCTGGCAGTTGTAGCAATGCTTTCTGTAACCGTCGCTGAATTTCATCACCATCCAGCGAAGGAGCTTGGTCTACTTTTGTAGCTAACTCCTGGTTGACATCGCCCAATGGCAGAAAAAATCGCTTTTTCTTCTTTTCCAAAAACCGCAATGCTTCATTGGTAGCAATACGGTATAGCCAAGTATACAACTGCGAACCACCCTTAAATTTTTCCAGATTACGCCAAACCTTCACAAAGGCTTCCTGCATTACATCATCGGCATCGTCGTGGTCAATCACCATCTTTCGAATGATGGAATACATACGTTCCTGATAAGTACGCACCAGCAACTGAAACGCTTCCTGCTGCCCATCGGTCTCCTTAAACCTACGAAGTATGTATTGATCCTGATCTTCCAAGCGGATATTCGGTGATACTGCGGTAATCAAATTAGCGATTCTTTTCGTTTTATAGATTAGATACGTATCGGTGTAAAAGGTTTAATGGTATCCGTAAATCAATAGAAATGTATGAGCCAAAACTTACTCCAGAACTTCAGCAATGGGTTCGTGAAGAATTTTTTGAATTGTGTCAGGTAAACGGCGAATTGAGGCTTGAGCTTACCAAAGACGGAGAAATAATTATTATGCCGCTGACGGATGGACTTACTGGTAGCAATAATGCTGACATTTGTTGTGAATTAGCTTTGTGGGATCGCCAAGCAAAACTAGGGGAAACATTTGACTTGTCTACCGGATTCAATTTGCCCAACGGGGCTACCCGCTCACCGGATGCTTCCTGGGTTGCCCAAGATCGCTGGGATGCGCTATCTGAAGCCGAAAAGAAGCAGTTTCCTCCCTTGTGCCCTGATTTTGTGATTGAATTGATGTCGGAAACAGATTCGTTAGTACCCGCTCAGAAAAAAATGGAAGAATGGCTGGAGAACGGAGCGCGACTAGGTTGGCTATTCTTCCCAAATGACGAAAAAGCCTTTATCTATAGACCAGGAAAACCCGTAGAAGAAATCAATAGTTACAATCAGTTGCTATCGGGCGGAGATGTGTTATCGGATTTCACGTTTGATCCGAAGATCCTGAAATAAATAAGGCACCAATGGAATTCCATTGGTGCCTTATCGTAGGGACATCATTAATGATGACCTTACAATTTACATTACTGATAGATAGACATATTTTCAAATGGGCCAGGTACCGGACTGGGCACATTCGGATTACCATTGATTTCAAATTGCGAATAAACAAATCGCCAAGGAAGCTGCGAGCCAATGTTCGGAGTTAATGGGATTCCTTCTATACCACCGCGAGTACGGCGCTCATCATTCCAGGCAATTGTTTGTCCGTAGAATGTTACGTAGCGTTCCTCTACAATCTCCCGCAACAAAGCATCGTTTGCAGCAATATTATCAGTGTTTTCCATACCGCCCGGAGCAAAATCCTCGGCAGCGTAAGGTTCATAAGCCAGCGTGAAACCCGCCTGATAGGTAGCATCAATGTAGCCGCCTTCGTTAAGGAACGCCCGATATTCATTAAGGTACGTTAAGGCCGCATCGAAATTGCCGGCTCGCACCGAAGTTTCGGCTAAAGTCAGTACATTTTCCTGATAGGTAATCAATGGAAAAGAAGCGTTCTCAGCAAACATACCGTTTAACGTATCGCTCTGAGAAAGAGAAAGTGTGTTAGGCTCAACTCTTTCTGGAGTATTGATAGCCTGCGCAGCTCCTAAGTAATAATAATTAAAGCGAGCCGATTCGTCGGTTTTAGCATTTCCGCGGTAATTATCATTAGCAGGGTCTAATAGTGTGACTAAGTAGGCTTCTCCTTGGGCATCTTCGGCCGCAATATCACCTCCCCGAGAAGGGCCGAGAAAATCCCAGTACATATTTCGATCTACGTCATTTGTTGTGCCATGTTCTAGGTACATAGAGCCATCAAAACTGGAAATTCCGTTCTCGGCTGCTTGGAAGGCTAAATCATACTGTTTGGTATCCATGTAAAGCCTAGCCTTCAGCGTATACGCGGCAGCAGTCCAAGATTCAGGATCACCATCGTAGTAGATGTCAGTGCCACTCGCCGGAATACCGACTCCAGATTCTAAATCAGCAATTCCTTCATCCAGCAACAATTGTAAAGAAGTGTAAATATCTATTTGGTCATCAAACAGAGGAGAATCAAACTCCTCAATTTGAGCTGCTTGTGAGAAAGGAATATTCCCCCAAAGTGCGGTGGCGTTGCCCATGCAATGAGCTTGGGTCACTTTGGTCATCCCCGCAAACACCCGAATACCTAGAGGCTCTATTTTGCTCAAAACAATTCGTGAGTTGCGCAGTGTGCCGTAGTACACATTGTCCCACATATTCGTAAAGTTAGATGCTCCCGCATTGTACGCCTGGAAGTCACCCCACTGACGGTCTACTCCTTTCATCTGTCCCGACCACATAGCAGCCATACGGGCGGTTAGTCCGGCGTGGGTAGTAGCGTTGGCAAGTTGCACTCCGGTAAATACTAATTCAGCCGGGGCATCTGCCGGGTTATTTGGATCATCGTTCAAATCTTCTACTATTCCTTCGCAAGCAAATAGCGAAAGGGCTAGCAGAGCTAGTAAGCTATAATGAGATAATATTTTCATGTTACTTGGTTTAGTAGTTAATAGCGATAGAGAAAATATAAGACTTAGTACCAGGATTGTTGAAGTAATCCTGCCCTCGGGAGTTAGTAGCTCCATCTAGTGAGGTTTCTGGATCAATTCCTACTACATCCGTCCATAACAGTAGATTGCGTCCGCGTAGAGCAAAATCAATGCTTTGTAACTTAGTTTTCTCTCGGAATTTTTCTGAGGTAAGACTGTAAGAAAGTGATACCTCACGCAAGCGAGTCCAGCTACCATCTACAATAAATTGCTCCTGAAGATTGCTAAATCCTTGCCCTAGCGTAGTGTACCAAGCTTCATCAAGTAGAACGGGTCCACCTCCAAAGTCGCGGATGTTACCTCGCACATTGGTACCTCCCGCAATAGTTTCTCCAGAATAGTTTACCAGACCACTTGAGGGAACAACTACCTCATTACCAGTATCTTCATGCACTCCGAAGTTATAGAGCACTGATTTAGTGTTAGGAGCAAAAGAGCTACCCTGGAATGTTTCAAATAGTGCGTATAGTGATAGATTTTTCCAAGATATGGTTCCACCAATACCCCCTCGCCACGCTGGGTTCGGATCACCAATCACTCCAAAGTCAGGAGCTACTTGTGGAAAGTTGTTTTCATCTAAATCTAACGCGCCATTAGCATCACGAAGATATACTCCCCCAAATAGGGTTGAAAGAGGTTCGCCTACTTTGGCTACTGAACTAGTCAGGGTACTGAAGCCTCCCAGTGTAATTACATCACCTTCACTATCTCCGCTTCCGCCTAAGCTGGTTATTTCATTTACGTTGCGGTTGGCATTAGCAAAGAAGTCAATACTCCAATCTTTATTAGAGAATACATTAAGGCCTAAATCAACTTCCCAGCCTCTGTTCTCCATGGCACCAGCATTGGTATAGCTGGTCTCGAAACCCACCGATGAAGGTAGCCGAACATCTAATAGTAAATCTACAATTTCGTTCTGATAGTAGGTGAAGCCAGCGGTAAGACGATCGCTGAAGAATCGCAAGTCAGTTCCCACTTCCCACTCAGTTTTAATTTCTGGTCTCAGATCAGGGTCACCCTGCTGTTCCCCTTGTACGAAGGCTCCATTACCGTAGCCTACGCCCGAAAGAATGGCTCCCCAGCTTCCGAATAAAGTTTCGTCGGCGGCTACAAAATCAGTATTAGTACGGTGCGGGTCAGGTTGTACCCCTACCTGTCCGTAGCCAGCCCGTAGTTTACCAAAGCTTAGAAAATCATTACTTCCTATCACCTGCGTGAATTGCCAGGCAAGATCGGCTGATGGGTAGAAGAATGTCTTGTCCTCCCCGAAAGAAGAAGCTGATTCCATGGCACCGGTAACATTCACGAATAGCTGGTCGTACACCCCAAAGTTAGCCGTAGCGTAGGTTCGCGTACTTCTAACTAAAGTCTCGGTATCGTCAGGAAAACGGTCGGCACCTACCGCGTTAGAGAAATCTAGCGGCCCATCAGGAATTAAGAAGTTCTGCATAATACCACCTACTCGGTTGTAGTTACGCTGATTGATATTCCAACCCAAAATCATACTAGAAGATATATTGGGGGAAAGGTTAAATGAGAAGCGGCCAATTGCATCAAAGTTCAACTGGGTTTCGCCGAAAATGAACTCTTCGTAGCGCCCCCCGCTATTAGCTCCCGCTGAATGCAATGGGAAATAAGTTTTACGTTGATCTTCGTAGGTATCAGCCCCACCTCGCGCGATGAATTCAAACCAGTTCACCGGTTTAATACCAATTTCGGCACTCATGATGAAACGGTTAACGATCGTTGAGTTTTGTAGCTCGTTAATCGTCCAGAGTGGATTGTTGTAAATCGGATTAGGATTATTACCCAAATAGCGACGGTACGAGCGGTGACGATTCAATATGGGTGCGGCTTCAGGCGAAGCGAAGTAGTTACCAATATAATCCTCCCCATTAAAATCAGGCGCAGCTCGTAGCATACCTAGGTAGAGACCATTTAAGTTTGATCCGGTCTGAATACGGTTAGAAGTTGTTCGGGCAAAGGTAGCGTTGCTTGATACCCGGACAATATCACTAAACTTCCGAGTAGCATTTAGTCGGATTGTGCTACGGTCGTAGTCACTTACTCCTCTATAAACACCTTCTTGAGTCATATGCCCCATGCTTAATAAGAACTGACTGTTATCATTACCCCCACTTAAGCTGAGGTAGTTATCAACAAAGTACCCAGTTTGGAATACCTGATCTTCCCGCTGATCACTAAAAGTCTCACGCGAGTTTTTGCCACCACTGGGGTTAGCGGCATTACCACCCGGAATAGCGTAATAGCGATTACCATCTTGAGTTTCAAAAAAACCACCGTATCCGGCAGCATTGGGGTCAGTAATCTGCTCATCAGCTCCACCCGAGCGGTTGGCAATTTTATCACCAAATGAGCGGGAAGAGGTTGGGCTGTAAATGCCGCCTTGTCCTTGCCCAAATGTGCTTTGTAGAGGGTGCAATACATTTACTTGGTCAAGGGATACGGTAGAGCGGAAGGTGACATCCAACTTGCCCGCATCGCGTCCTTTTTTGGTAGTAATCACAATAACTCCGTTGGCTGCGCGAGAACCCCACAGTGCCGCAGCAGAAGCACCTTTTAAAATTTGTAGTGATTTAATATCCGATGGGTTGATGTCATTCATCCGTGACTGCTGGCGTACACCTCCGGTATTCTCACCACTATTGCCTGAGTCGGCATTAGGCGCTCCTACCGTATTGCTAATAGGAATACCATCTACTACAATTAGTGGCTGAGACTCGCCGGTGATCGTATTTTGTCCGCGAATCTGGATGTACGACGCTGCGCCAGGATCACCCCCGGAACGAGAGATCTGCACTCCGGCTGCTTTCCCGCTCAAACTGTTAATCAGGGTGTTTTCTCCGGATCGGGCGATGGACTCACCTTCTACTTTAGAAAAAGCTAAACCTCGGCTGTCAGCATCTTCTTCAAAGCCCAGAGCAGTGACCACTACTTCCGATAGTTGCTTAGTATCATCAGCAAGTTGAACATTTAATGTAGATTGATTGCCGATGGCTACTTCTTTGGTTACTAGTCCAATGAAGGAAAATACTAGTGTCTCAGCATTCTCGCCCACCGAAAGTTGATAATTTCCATCAATATCAGAAATTGTTCCATTGGTAGTGCCTTTCACTACGACATTGACGCCCGGTAGAGGGTCATTGCCATTTACGGAAGTAATTTTGCCACTAATGGCTCGGTCTTGAGCCTGAAGTTGAGTACTCACTAATGCAACTCCCAAACAGAGTAGCACGAGTAATAGTCGGTCGCGCCGACCAACAGGTAATGTAAAATACGTAAAGATGTTTCTCATAGGATAGATTATTTAATAGTGATATGGAAAAGCTTAAGGAAAGAATTTCGCTAAAAGAGAAGTGGTATTGTGATTTTTTGA